>Ga0207708_10003151_pt1 | contig 12142 bp, 9 predicted proteins | sample KBSK5101metaG_FD_184340 | JGI IMG/M metagenome (GOLD analysis project Ga0207708, IMG submission 184340) | Corn, switchgrass and miscanthus rhizosphere microbial communities from Kellogg Biological Station, Michigan, USA - KBS K5-10-1 metaG... | ecosystem: Host-associated > Plants > Roots >...
CCCGAAGATATGGTTGTCCCCCGCGAGCGGGCCCGATGTCGCCGGGCCGTACAGCCGCTGCGCCGCCAGGATGTCCAACATCATCGGGGTGATCGGTTGGACGCTGCCCCAACTGGTCCCGGTCACCGGATAGTCGGCATAGAACGTCGCGTTGGTCATCGACGGCGTCACGTAGGACATCATCGCCCACAGCGCCATGTCGTAGGGGCCGAACTGCCGAACCGCGGCGTCGAAAGGTTCTATGTCGCCTTGGTTGTAGGGGCCACCATGCCCGAGCCCGATCGCGTGCCCGAGCTCGTGGATCAGAGAGAAATAGAAATCGTTGCTGTCTGCGAAAGTGTCGCCGAGCGGTTGGGTGTCGCCCTTGGGGTTGGTGATGTCGTTGTAGATATCGAACGTGATGAAGGCGCCGGCCCCGGGAACGCTCTCGACGTTGCTGCCGATGACCGAGGGCACCCCGTCGGGAAAGGACTGATATGTGCCGGCCGTAGCGTAGGGAGAACCGGGAAGCGGCTGCTTAAAGAAGGTGAGATCGGGAGTCGGTCCTGCCGTGGGCGTGAACGTGATCGCGACTTCCGCCGACCACAGCGTCAGAGCCGCGAGCCAGGCGCCTTTCTCCTCGTCCGACCAGTTCGAGGCCGCATCGAACTGATAGGTGACGACGGCGGGCGTTCCAGCGAGCTGCAATGTGGGGTCGCCCCACTTGGTCGCGTTGGAATAATTCGGATTGTACTGGGCGGGAATTGACGGGTAGGGCTCGAAAGCCCCCCATGCGCCAAAGCTGGTCGCGGCAACCGTCGCGTCCGACGTGACGCCCGAGATGAAGGTGACCTCTGATTCCCGGCCGGGCGGAGCGATGGTGGTTGGAAAAAACGGCGCTTGACTGCGGGAGAATTCTGCCGGGTCTGGCATCGACTTTTCTCGCGTTTCTGACGGTTGCGATCAATCGAGAGGGAACGCCGCGGAGGGAACCCGAGTCATCCCTCGCTTGCGGCCGCGCGCGTTTACAATCGAGCAAGCTCTCGATCGTCGCCACCGGATTTGCTCCTTACATGGCGGCGCGAATGATCGCCAGTATTTTTCATTGTTGGCCCGAACTGAATTCGGAACTCTCGCGCTCGCGCGGGCCGCGCCTGTTGCCAACGTCAGACAAGTTCCATCGTCACGACCAAGAGGCGATGAAATGTTCCACCGTCAATCCCTCACCGGCGAGGTGCAACGACGCGCTGCTTCTGCGCGTCCGTGATCCAACGCGCGAGACCGGCGGCCCGGTCAGACGATCAGGAAATCGTGCTGCGTCAGTTGGGCGACCTTGAAGCTCTCGATCGCGCCGGTCTCGGGGTCGACCAGCATCACGTCGTTGGGGGCATTTCGGGTGACGGGAGGAGCGGGCGTCCCCTGGCCGAAGACATGGGCGAGCAGCGCCGCGGGACTGGCGCCGGCGCCGTCCGGATCCCAGTACACGTCGCTGCCGTATTCGATGATGGTCGGGCCGGCGGGCGAAGTTCCATTGTAGCCGAGCGATGGCGGCGCGAACGCATAGACGAAATTCACCCCGGCCACGGCGAGGCTGCCGGTGCCGCTCAGGCCGAAGCCCACGTGATCGAGCGCGATCTGGTCGCCGTCGTAGTACGCGAAGTCGAAAAAGGTATCGGCGCCGTGCGACGGCGCGCCGAGCACGAAACGATCCGCGCCCGGGCCGCCGGTGATCAAGTCGCTGCCGGGGCCACCAAGTAGGACGTTGTCGTAGGCATTGCCGTTGATGGTGTCGTCACCGCTGCCGCCGACCGCGGTCTCGATCACCGTGTTCCAGGCGATGGCGATGTTGTTGACCTGGCCATTGACGCTGCTGAACGAGCCGGGCTCGAGATTGATGGTCGCGGGCGTAGACCAGCCGGAGACATCGAGCGTGTTGTTCAGCCCGCCGTCCCAGATCGTGATGAAAGGGTTCGTGTTGATGGTGAAATCGAAGAAGCGCGCGATCGAGCTGTCGATATTGCTGTGGAACCCGAACACTTGGCCGCCGCTTGCGAGCGGGCCTGACGTCGGCACACCGTAGAGGCGCTGCGCCGCCAGGATGTCCAGCATCATCGGTGTGTTTGGATAGAGGCCGGTGGTCCCGTTCACCGGGTAGTCGGCAAAGAATGCGGCGCTGCTGTCCCACACATCGATGTAGGACATGATCGACCACAGCCGGGTATCGTAGGCGCTGAACTGCAGCGCGGGCGGCTGCGTCGCGAATTCATCATCGCTGGCGTTGTACGGCCCCGAGTGCCCGAGCCCGAGCAGATGCCCGAGCTCGTGCACCAGAGTGAGATAGGGAAATCCGCTATCCGCGCCGACGTCGTCGCCGATCGGGCCGAAGCCCGGGACGCTCGTGTCAATGGCGATGTACACGTCGGCGCCGGGGCTGCCCGCATACATCCCGCCGATCGGGACGCGCTCCATATTGGGGGAGAACATCCCCGCGCCGCCGGACGCACCGCCGGGCTGATTGGGTTGACGATAGATGATGAAGTCGGACGACGACGCGTCGGCTGCGGGCGTGAACTCGATATTGGCGACGGCCGACCACAGCGCCAGCCCCGACAGCCATCCGCTCTGTTCCTCGGCGCTCCAGTTCGAAGCGGGGTCAAACCAATAGGCGACATCACCGCCGGGCGTCCCGGATGGCGACAAGGCCAGTCCGCCGAACTTGATCACATCGGACAGGTCGTCGCTGTAAGTGGGAGGATCGGTGTTGCCGGCATTCTCCCAGGAGCTGTAGCTGATCGCGGCGATCGTGGCGTCAGCCGTCACGCCGGAGAGAAAGGCGACGGTGGGATCCCAGGCATCAGGGAACGGGGAGGTCGGCATGGGCATGCTTCGCTTTTCGCCAGCGGTCCGAACAACGGATCGCGACCGCCATCACAATGCGCCACCCCCGGCGACGGAGCACCGCGCCTGTCGCGCGCGGGTCCGATCACACGATTCTACCAGAGCCGCAGTGGATTTTGAAGGCCACCATGGGCGGCGCAAGCGCCTGATAGAGCGAGCCCGGGCACGCAACGCACTCACACCGTCTCCGCGTAAGCCTCGTATTCCTCGCGCACCTTCATGATGTGGACGCGCATCGCACCGGCGGCGCCGGCGCGATCGCCGCGCAGGATGGCGAGCACGACACGGTCGTGCTCCACGTGCGATTTCGCCAGACGCCCGAGATTGCGGAACTGGGCGCGGCGGAACGGCTGCACGCGCGAGCGCGTCGCATGGGTCATCTCGGCCAGATAGGCATTGTGGGTGCCGGCATAGATCGCGGCGTGAAAGGCTTCGTTGATCTCGTGGTAGCGCTGCGGATCGCCGCCCTGAATGAGCGCGCGCAGCTCCTCGTGCACGGCCTCGAGCGCGCCGCGCTCGGCCGGGCTCATGCGTTCGGCGGCGAGCCCCGCGCATAGTGCTTCGAGCTCGGCCATCGCCTCGAACATGCCGAGCAGGCGCTCCTCGCTCGGCCGCGCCACCACGGCGCCACGATGGGGGCGCACCTCGACCAGGCCGCTGGCCGCGAGCTGGCGGATTGCTTCGCGCACCGGCGTGCGCGACACGCCAAAGCGGCGCGCCAGCTCGGTCTCGTCGAGGGCGGCGCCGGGGACGAGCAGACCGCGCACGATATCGTCGGCGAGCGCGAGGCGCAGCTCGTCAGCCAAGGTGCGGCGGCTGCGGCCGACGGCCGGCGCGGTCGTGGCAGCGGCCCGGGTGCGCTCGGCGAGCGTCATCACGCAGGCTCCGCGGAACCGTCGGCGTCGATCATGCTCACATGCGCCGCCGCGATGCGCCAGCCGTCCGCAAACCGGACCCAGGTCTGCATCTGGCGGCCCACCTTGCCTGGGGAGGCCGCGCGGTGAAACAGCGTCGAAGCGACGGCCACGTCGCGTCCATACGTCGTGATGACCGTCTTCGACAAGGTGCGCGCCAGACCGAGCGGCGAGCGCGCGGCGCGAAAGCTGCTGATGGCGGCGTGGCCGTAAAGGTTCTCGCCGCCGCCGTAGCGGATGGTGCGCGGATCGTCGCGAAACAGCGAATTGAGCGTGGCGACGTCGTTCGCCATCAGCGCGCGCTCGTAGCGCTCGAACGCCGCCGTCACCTCGGCCACCACATCGGGGAGATCGATGTCCATCGGCTTGCTCATTTGCGCGTGCGCGTGCGCTTGTCCGGCGCGAGCGACGGCCTGGTCGCGGCGACCGTGCCGGCCTGTTCGAGCGCATGCGCGATGCGCAACGCGATGTCCTCGCGCCACGGCGCCGCGATGATCTGCACACCGATCGGCAGGGGAGTGAGAGGAACCGGAACCGCCACCACCGGCAGGCCGATGAACGAGATCGGCTGGGTGTAGATGCCGAGATTGGCGCGCACGTTGAGCTCGACGCCGTCGAGGGTGAAGGTCTGCTGGCCGATCGCAGGCGCGGTGCACGGGGTCGCCGGCGCGAGGATGGCGTCGACGTCGGCAAACAGCGCCAGCACCTGCTCGCGGTACCAGCGGCGGAACTTCTGCGCCTTGGTGACGTAGGACGCGGGGATCATCGCGCCCGCGATTAGGCGGTCGCGCACGGCGGGATCGAAATCGCGCGCGCGCGTCCGCAACCGTTCGAGGTGGAGCGTGGCGCCTTCGCTCGCGGTGATGACATAGGCAGCGGCGCGCGCCCGCGCGGCTTCCGGAATCTCGATCTCGTGGTCGACGTCGAGCGCGGCGGCGACGCGGGCGAGCGCGGTCTGCGCCTCTGGAAACAGGCCGTCGCGGAAATAGCCGCCGGCGACGGCGATGCGCAGGCCGTCGGGGCCGCGCGCGATGAGCTCGGTGACCGGCTCGACCGGATCTTCGAGCGAAATCGGATCGTCGGGATCATGGCCCTGCATGGCGTCGTAGGCGAGCGCCAGATCGCGGGTGCTGCGCGCGAACGGGCCGACGTGATCGAGACTCGCCACGAACGGAAACGTGTGCGCGCGTGAGAGCCGGCCATAGGTCGGCTTGAGGCCGAAGATGCCGCACAGCGACGACGGCACCCGTATTGACCCGTTCGTGTCCGAGCCCAGCGCCAGCGGCACCAGCCCGCCGCCGACCGCGGCGCCCGAGCCGCCAGAAGAGCCGCCGGTCATGCGGCTCGGGTCGTGCGGGTTGCGCGAGGGACCGTCGTGCACGTTCTCGCCGGTGAAATCGTAGGCGTATTCGCCCATGTTGAGCGCACCCACGAGCACGGCGCCTTGCGCTTCCAGACGGGCGATCAAGGTGGCATCGCGTGCAGCCGGCGCGCGGTCGCGATTGATTTTGGAGCCGGCCAGCGTCGGCAGCCCTTCGATGTCGAACAGGTTCTTGACCGCGAACGGCACGCCGGCGAGCGGCCCGAGCGGACGGCTTGCCGCGCGCGCCGCATCGACCGTCTTAGCCTTCGCGCGCGCACGCGCCGCCACCACGGCGGTGAATGCGTTGAGCACGCGATCATCCTTTGCGACCCGCGCCAGCGCGGCGTCGACTACGGCGCTCGCGCTGATCGTGCCGTCGGCGACGGCGGCGGCAATCTCGCTGGCGTGCGACCAGGCCGTGTCCATCGTGCCTCAAACTCCGTCGTCATGCCCGCGAAAGCGGGCAGCCACCGCGGACGGTGACAACCGAGGGGCGGAGATGCAAGCCAGCGAGCGCGTGGCGCGTTTGTCCATCGAACCCATCGACGTAGCGCCTACGCCGTGAACACGGGAGCCGGCTCGGCGTCGTCCGGCAACGGAAAATCCGCGAACGAGTCGGCCAGGCGCAGCGTCACCTCGAGGTTGGCTTTGACGGCGCCTTTCCAGGCGGGCTCGACCGGGAGAGCGAGCGCGTGCGCGGCGGCCTCGATGAACTGATCGAGCAGCTCAGGCGCCGCCGGCGCGCTTTTGGCGCGGGCAGACCTGGAGCGCGTCGCCTTAGCGCGCACACTCCTGGTGCGCATGGTTTTGGCGCGCCTGCGCTTGGCGGACGCGGATTTGCGTGAGGTTTTCGATTTGCGCGGCGCTTTGGCTCGCTTCGTCATTGCAATCCCCTGCCCCGAGCCTTCTTGCCCCGAGGGCTCCGCTCTTTAAATCCGACCTGGGAGATCGGTGCAATCCCGGCAATGACGACATGGCCCCGTCTTCGGCCGCCTCATTGGATGACACCGGTCACGCGAATGTCGGATGGGGAATCGCCGCGAGGAGGTCGCGGGTATATTGCGCCGCGGGCGCGACCAGAACCTGCTCGGTCGGACCCTGCTCGACAATGCGTCCGGCATTCATGACGATGACACGATCGCATAGCAGGCGCACCACGTTAAGGTCGTGAGACACGAAAAGATACGACATCCCCAGCGAATCCTTGAGCTCCTGCAGCAGATTGAGAACCACCGCCTGCACCGAAACATCGAGCGCGGCGGTCGGTTCGTCGAGAATGACGAGATCGGGATTGAGCGCGATGGCGCGCGCGATCCCGACGCGGGCCTTCTGCCCGCCGGAGAGCTGGTGCGGAAACCGGTCGAGCAGCTCGACCGGCAAGCCGACCTGGCGGGCGAGCGCCTCGCAGCGCGCGCGCACGGCGTCGCCGCCCTTCACCTCGCCCAGGCGCAGGATCGGGTCGGCGATGGCGCGGACGGCGGTGAAGCGCGGATTGAGGCTGTCGGTCGGGTCCTGAAACACCATCTGGATGCGCTTGCGCATCGGCAGCCTGGCAAATTTCTTGGCCGGAATGGCGCCGATGTCCTCACCATCGAACATGATCACGCCGTCGGTCTTGTCGATGAGGCGCATCACCATGGTGGAGGTCGTGGACTTGCCGCAACCGGATTCGCCGACGAGGCCGACGCTCTCGCCGCGGTTGACGGCGAAGCTGATGCCGTCGACCGCGCGGAACACCTCCGGTTCAGGCGCGGGCTTGCGCTGGAAGATTTGCTTGAAGCCGCCGGCCACGCCCTTGCGCGGATATTCCTTGACCAGCTTCTCCACCACCAACAGCGGCGCGCCGGCCTTCCCGTTGGTCGCGACCGGCACGGCGGCCGCGGGCGTGGCACCGGGCTCGTCTTCGGGCAGGAGGTCGCGCAGCGAGGCGCCGGGGCGCGGCGTCGCCCGCATCAGCTTGCGGGTGTAGGCATGCGACGGCGCGGTGAAAATCTGACGCGATGGCGCGGACTCCACCACGTGCCCCTTTTCCATCACCGCCACGCGGTCGCAATAGGTGGCGGCGAGCCCGAGATCGTGGGTGATGAGGATGGTCGACATGCCGCGCTCTTTGGTGAGCTCGACGATGAGGTCCATGACAGTCTTCTGCGTCGTCACGTCGAGCCCGGTGGTCGGCTCGTCGGCGATCAGCAGCTGCGGACGGCACGCCAGCGCCAGCGCGATCACGACGCGCTGGCACATGCCGCCGCTGAGCTCGAACGGATAGGCATGGTAGCGCTCGCGCGGTCGGGCGATGCGCACCTGGTCGAGGATCTCGATGGCCTTGTCCGTCACCGCTGAGGAATCCGCCTGCGAATGCTGCTCCAGGACATCCTCGATCTGGTGTCCGACCTTGCGGATTGGGTTAAGCGCCGCCCGCGGGTTCTGAAAGATCATCGACATTTCGCGCCCGCGCAGGCTGCGCATCTGGTCTTCGCTGGCGGCGCGGATATCGAGGCCGGTGAAATGCACCGCGCCTTCGGCGATGCGGCCGGCGCGGTCGAGAATGCGCATCACCGCGTAGGACGTGACCGACTTGCCGGAGCCGGATTCGCCGACGATCCCCACGGTCTCGCCCTTGGCGATCTTCACGTTGACATGCTGGACCGCGCGCACGATGCCGCGGCGGGTGGAGAATTCGACGGTGAGGTCCGAGACGTCGAGCAGCGGTACGGGTTCGGTCATGGGGTTAGCTCAATTTCGCTTTTGACACTGGCTGAAGGCGTGTCTCCCGGATGCGGTGCAGCGCAAGCGCAAGGGAGACAAATCGCATCGGTCTGAACCGGTGCGTGCGCGAGCGGTGCACCGCTGATCCGGGACCGTCAAGGAACGGAACGGTCCCGGGTCGGCACCGCACCACTGCGTGCTGCGCTGCGCCCGGGACACAAGACCGTGGGACTCCTTCATCCCCGCTCACGTGCGGCGCTGCGGATCGACGATGTCGCGCAAGCCGTCGCCGAGCAGATTGAAGCAGAACACCGCGACCATCAGCGCGGCACCGGGAAAGAACGCGATCCACCACTCGCCGGACACCATGAAGGCCGCGCCTTCTGCCACCATGATCCCCCATTCGGCGGTGGGCGGGCGCACGCCCAGGCCGATGAAGGAGAGTCCGGCGGCGTTGAGGATGGCGTAGCCCATGGTGAGCGACATCTGCACCACCATGATCGGCATGATGTTGGGCAGGATCTGGCCGAGCAGGATGCGCATCTCGCCGTTGCCGGAGAGTCTCGCCGCCTGCACGAAGCCGGCCTCGCGCCGCACATTGGCCTCGGCGCGGGCGACGCGCGCGTAGAGCGGGAAGTTCACGATCGCGGTGGCGAGCACGATGTTCTGCACGGTGTTGCCGAGTGCAGCGACGATGCCCATCGCCAGGACGAACAGCGGGAAGGCCATGATGGTGTCGGCGATGCGGCCGACGATGCGGTCGGTCCAGCCGCCGAAGAACCCGGCGGCGACGCCGGCAAGTCCGCCCATGAGGAAGACCAGGGCGACCGACGCGACGGCGATGAAGAAATCGAGCCGCGTCGCCACCACGACACGGCTGAACACGTCGCGGCCGAGCTGGTCGGTGCCGAACCAGTGCGCCAGCGACGGCCCCTTGAGCGCGGCTGCGGTATCGCTGGCGAGCGGATCGTAGGGGACGAGATAGGGACCGACCAGGGCGGCCAGCACGATCAGCAGGAACAGCCCGAAGGCAAAGCCGGTGACCGCGTTCTCGCCGAGGATGTAGCGGGCGTGGCGGAGCATTGCGAGCGCCGACGAGCCCGGTTTAGGGCGAGTGTCCGGCGCGCGCGCTTTAGAAGAGTCGCCGCGCTGGCCGCTCGCTTCGCTCGCCAGCGCGGCACCCAGGCCGGTGTTGTGCGTGGCCTTGGCCGGAGCCGGCAGCGGCGCTTCAGGCACGGGACGCTCGCTTTCGATGGCGATATTGGTCATGCCTCGACCCTCATGCGCGGATCGATGACCCCGTAGAGGATGTCGATCAGCAGGTTGAGCGCCACGTACATCACCGCCATGGTGAGCACGAAGCCTTGCAGCGGCGCGAAGTCGGACGCGATCAGCGCCTCGACCGCGAACGAGCCGATGCCGGGCCAAGCGAACACCTTCTCCACCAGCACGTTGGCGCCGAGCAGGAAGGAGAACACCATTCCAAGCGTGGTGATGACGGGCAGCATGGCGTTGCGGAACGCGTAGGTGATGACCACAGTGAACGGCGCGAGCCCGCTCGCGCGCGCGGTGCGCACGAAATCGGAGGAGAGCACGGCGAGCATTGAGGCGCGGGTCATGCGCGCGATCGGCGCGAGCGAGAAGATGGCGAGCGTGAGCGCCGGCAGGATGAGCTGCTTGAGGGCGGCGACGAACACCTCCCCGTCGCCAGCGATGAGGCTGTCGATCAGGTAAAAGCCGGTGACCTGCGGCGGCGGGCTGAAGAAGATGTCAAGCCGGCCGAGCGGCGGCGGCGCCCAGCCGAGGTGGTAGTAGAAGACGTAAATCAGGATCAGCCCGGTGAAGAACACCGGCAACGACACACCGGCGGTGGCGATCACACGGCAGGAGTGATCGATGAGCGAGTTCGGGCGCGTGGCGGCAAGGATTCCGAGCGGCACCGCGATCAGCACCGACACGATCAGCCCCAGCAAGGTGAGCTCGGCCGAGGCCGGCAGGCGGGTCTTGATTTCCTGCCCTACCGGCTGGCCCGTGGTGAGCGAGTTGCCGAGATCGCCGTGCGCGAGATCCTCGACGTAGCGGACGAACTGGATGTAGAGCGGCTTGTCCAATCCGAGCTTCACCCGGATCTGCTGGATCGCCTCGGTGGTGGCGGCGGGACCGGCGAAATAGGCCGCGGGGTCGCCGGGCAGCGCCCGCGTCAGCAGGAAGGTGACGATCACTACGCCAATGAGGCTCGGCACCGCCATCATCATGCGCTTGAGGATCATCATCAGCATGGTTGGTCTCCCATCCGCGTGTCCCGGCCGAGCGCGCACTGGTGCGCGCGAGCCGGGACTCAGGGGTCACAGGCGCCGGTGTTGCGCTTCGCGAGAGTCACGATCGGTGACTCACCCCTTCACCAGGGCGCGGTAATCGAGGCGGCGGTGGAACCAGTACTGATAGCCCGACACGTTCTTCTGCATCGCGACATTGACGAAGGGCTGATAGAGCGGGATGCGCGGGATGTCGGCATAAGCCAGATCGACGAAGCCCTTCACGTCCTTGTCGTAGCTGGCCTTGTCGCCTTCCGCCGCCGCGGTGACCGCGCCGTCGATCAGCGCGTCCATGTCCTTCGACTGGTAGCTCATGGTGTTGAAGATCGAATTCTTGCCGTGATAGCACCAGATGAAGAAGTACTCGGGATAATCGAGCCAGCCCGAGAACACGTTGGTGTAGAGCGGCAGCACCTTCTTGTTCAGCTCGGTGCGGAAGTTCGCGCCGGGGATCTTGTTGATCGTGCACTTGATGCCGATCTGGCCGAGGCTTTCCTGTACCAGAAGGCAGAGCGGCTCGTTCACCGTCGCGAAGCCGAGATCGAACGACAGCGTGGTCTCGAAGCCGTTCGGATAGCCGGCCTCGGCGAGCAGCGCCTTCGCCTTCGCCATGTCGGTCGTGATCTTGTGCGCTTGCGGCCAGGCGACTTCGGTCGGCGACGTCGCGCCGTAAAGCGGCTTCGCCAGCCCGAACAGCACCGCATCGACGATCTTCTGGTACGGCACCGCGTAGGCGACCGCCTGACGCACCTTCGGATTGTCGAACGGCGGCTTGGTCACGTTCATGCCGAGATACTGGCAGCCGTTCGAGAACGGCGTCGACACGATGCTGAGCTTGCCGGCGTCCTTCAGCTCGACGAAATCCTTGTTCGGCAATTCGTAAGAGATGTCGGCGTCGCCGCGCTCCAGCAGCGCGCGCCGGTTGCCGGCGGAGGGCACCATGCGCCACACGATGCGCCGCGTCTTCGGCAGCGGTCCGCCGGCCCATTTGTCGTTGCGCTCGAGGATGATCTCGCTGCCCGCGGTCCAGCTCGTCACCTTGTAGGCGCCGCTGCCGGCCGTGTTCTGCTTGGTGTATTCGAGGCCCCACGGGTCCTTCTCGGTCGCGTGTTTCTTGACCAGCTCCGAATTGACCACGCACGGCACGATCACGGCGAGATCGGGGATCGTGAGGCGGTCCTTGCGCATGAAGTCGACGCGCACCGTGTGATCGTCGACCGCGACGAACTGCTCGGGCTTGGTCAGCGAGCCCGCGCCCATCTGGAAGGTCGGGAAGCCGCCGACCGTGACGGCGCGGTCGAGCGACCACTTCACGTCCTTGGCGGTGACCGGCGTGCCGTCCTGGAAGGTCGCGTTCTTCTTCAGCTTGAAGGTGACCGACATGTCGCCGATGTTCATGTCCTCGGCGAGCTCGGGCTTGTACTTGTCCTTGTCGTAATAGGGCTGGCCGCTCGGCCCGGTCTTCATCTCGTGGCTGATGAGGCGGTCGTAGCAATTCCACGACACCTCGTAGCCCGGCACGTTGGTGCCGACGCCGTGGATGTCGAGATTGTTCGGCCCGCTTTCCGAGACGATCAGCAAGGTCTCCTGCCGGCTCTGCGCCTTCGCCGCTGAGAACACCGCAGGCGCGGCGACGCCGGCAGCGACGGCGGAAACGGATTTGAGGAAATCACGACGCTTCATGTGCAGAGCTCCCGCCCGAATGGTGTCGGCAGGAATTCCGCAAGGGCCGTGCCAGACGCGCGGGTGAGATCCTCGCGTTGATAGACAAGCGCAAAGGTGGGCAAAAATCCGCGTCGGATTGCCCGTCGCATCTGCACCTCCGCGCTCGTGAGGTACAGCAGGAGCGCCACGGCATCCTGCACATGCGAGGAATAGCGCGAAACCGCGAGAAAAAATCCGCCCAGCGTTTGCGCTCGTCCGGCTGGTCCGCTCGCCCTGGCGCTACGCCCGCGTGCTGCGGCCGC
>Ga0207708_10003152_pt1 | contig 12141 bp, 11 predicted proteins | sample KBSK5101metaG_FD_184340 | JGI IMG/M metagenome (GOLD analysis project Ga0207708, IMG submission 184340) | Corn, switchgrass and miscanthus rhizosphere microbial communities from Kellogg Biological Station, Michigan, USA - KBS K5-10-1 metaG... | ecosystem: Host-associated > Plants > Roots >...
GTGATGGCGCTCGTTCATAGGGGAAATGAGCTCCTGCTGGCGCGCAGCCCGCACTTTCCGGCCGGCATGTACAGCGCGCTCGCCGGCTTCGTCGAGCCCGGCGAGTCGCTCGAGCAGTGCGTGGCGCGCGAAGTCGCCGAGGAAGTCGGCGTGACGATCGCCGGCTGCCGCTACTTCGCCAGTCAGTCGTGGCCGTTCCCGCATTCGCTCATGATCGCGTTCATCTGCGAGTGGCGAAGCGGCGAGATCCGTCCGCAAGCCGGAGAAATCGAGGAAGCAAATTGGTTCGAACTATTGCATTTGCCGAAACTTCCGAGCAAAATCTCGATCGCTCGGAGATTGATCGACGCGGTTTGTCAAGAGATCAAAGAGCAAAACTGATTCACTAGGAGGTTTTGAACGAGTTGAGCGCGAATATTGACGAGCGCTGTGCGCCGGAAGGCGCGAATGGAAGGCGTGGCCTGGATTCCCGATACGCGGCAGGCTGCGCCTTCGCATTTTGGAGGGTACGGAAATGAACGGTCTGCATCTCATCGGTGACCTCACCGGCTGCCGCTGCGATCCGCAGCTACTCCTCGACGGCGAGGGCTTTCGCGCCAAGTGCATCGAGATGGTCGCGGCCGCCGGCCTCACGACCATGGATGCCACTTTCCACACGTTCGACGGAGGCGGCTTCACGGGCACGGTCGTGCTCGCCGAGTCGCACCTCGCGATCCATACCTGGCCCGAGCGCCAGGGGTTGACGCTCGACGTCTACGTCTGCAACTACAGCGCCGACAACTCCGGCAAGGCACGGAAGCTGTTCGACCAGATGGTGGAGTACTTCCAGCCCACCGAGGCCGCGCGCCACGAGGTCGACCGCGGCGAGCACCTGCTGATGGAGCCGCTCAACGAGTCGACCGGCTTCTACATCAAGGCGACGCAGCAGCTCGGCGAGTGGCAGACGCGCTTCCAGAAGATGGCGATCTACCAGACGCCGCACTACGGGAAGATCTTCCGGCTCGACGGGTTCAACATGACCTCCGAGAAGGAGGAGTTCGTCTACCACGAGAACCTGATCCAGCCCGCGCTCACCGCGCATGCGGCGCCGAAGAAGGTGCTGATCATCGGCGGCGGCGACGGCGGCTCCTCGGAGGAGGCGCTCAAGCACCCGTCGGTCGAGCAGGTGACCATGGTCGAGATCGACGGCGACGTGATCCAGGTGGCGAAGGAGCATTTCCACGCCGTGCACCAGGGCGCGTTCGACAACCCGAAGCTGCGGGTGCTGGTCGACGACGGCATGAAGTTCGTGCGCGAGACGCACGAGAAGTTCGACCTGATCGCGCTCGACCTGAACGACCCGATGGGGCCGGCCGAGGCGCTCTATTCGACCGAGTTCTTCCAGCAGCTGCGCGCTGCGCTGGCGCCGGGAGGCGCGCTCACCCTGCACATCGGCTCGCCGGTGGCGCGGCCGGAGCGCGTGGCCCAGCTCGCCCAGCGCCTGAACACGGTGTTCCGCATCGTGCGGCCGTACACCATGTACATCCCGCTCTACGGCTCGCTGTGGGCGATGGCGGTGTGCTCGGACAAGCTCGATCCGAAGGCGTTTACCGCCGACGAGATCGACCGCCGCATCGAGGCGCGCAAGCTGGGCGACCTCAAGTACTACAACGGCGAGACCCACGAGGGCGTGTTCGCGCTGCCGAACTTCGTGCGCGACCTGGTGGTTCCGGCGCGCCTGAAGCAGCCGGCGCGTGGCCGCCGGCTGGGCGTGGTCCGCGCAGCGGCTAAGTAGCTAGTTCTTCCCCTGGAGTAGGCCGAGCATGGCCGCGTCCTTGCGCTCGCGCGCGATGGAGATCGCCGTCTGCCCGCCGGGTCCGGCGCGCCGCGGGTCGGCGCCGGCCTTGAGCAGGGCTTCGGCGATCCCGGACTCGCCGATCGAGGCGGCGATCATCAGCGGCGTCATGCCGCTGCTGTCGGCCTTGTCCGGCCACTTGCCGAAGGCGAGCAGGTCGTTCACCGCGCCGGCGTCACGATAGAGCACCGCCGTCACCAGGTCGTTGAACCGGATCTTGCTCTCCACCACCGGGCCGGCCACGGTCCGAATCCGCGGCGCCGGCTCCGAGGCGTCCTCGACCGCCGGCCGGATGGCCGGGGCCGGCTCAGACTTCGCCGGCATCTCCGCGACTACCACCGGTTCGGGCTTGGGCTCCGCAGTCTTGACGGGCTCGGCGACCGGAGCAGGCGCTAACTTCGGTGGCTCGGACGGCTTTGCCGGGGCGGAAGCCATGACCGGGGCGGCAGGCGCCGCCGGGGCCGTAACGGCCGGAGCGACTGGAGCCGCCGCTACCGTGGTGGGCGCGGGTTTGGGGATCTCTGCCGGCGCCTTGGGCGCTTCTGCCGCGGGCTTGGGCGCTTCTGCCGCGGCCTTGGGCGCGGTCGCAGAGGCGGGCGCGGCTACCGGGACCGCGGCGGGCTTGGGCGCTTGCGCCGCGGGTTTCTGCATCGCGACCTGCTCCTCCATCATCGCGGCCATCGGCCCGATCACGGTCGTCAGCATCGCAGCGCCGAACAGCATCACCGCGATCGCCGGGGAGAGCAGGATCAGCACGGCGAGCGCCACCGCCGCCATCACGCGGCCGGGCGCGTCGCGCACTACATAGGTGGTGGCGACGAAGTCGTGCAACGCCTGCTTGTTGCTGGTGAAGGCGGCGATGACGTAGCCGATGAGGAGGGTGAGCGACGAGATGATCTTCGCCGCCTCGCGCCCGAGTGCGCGCGCCACCGAGATGCGCTCGCCGTTCGGGCCGCCGACCTTCAGGCCGCACAGCGACTTGCCGAGCGTCGCCTGGCGCTTGGAAGACTGCATCAGCGCCCAGTAGAGGATGCCGAGCACCAGGAAGATGATCTGCGCCCCCGCCAGCTCCAGGCCCATCATCCCGAGCAGGAACATGATGGCAACGAAGCCGATCGTGACGATCGCGCTATCGATGACGTAAGCGACCAGCCGGATCCAGAAACCGCCGTAGTTCATTTTTTGTTCCCCCTTCCCCTTTCGACTGCGCCTAGTTCACGGAGCGCAGCATGGTTCCCACACAATCAAAAATCTGGTCGAGGTGCGACTTGTCCGCGATCAGCGGCGGCGACAGCGCGATGGTGTCGCCGGTGACGCGGATCAGCACCCCGGCCTCGAACGCCTTCACGAAAATCTCGTAGGCGCGCTTGGCGGGCTGGCCGGCGCGCGGCTCGAGCTCGATCGCGGCCATCAGGCCCATGTTGCGCACGTCGATCACGTGCGGCGCGCCTTTCAGGGCGTGCGCGCGTTCCTCCCAGTGCTTCTCGATGCTCGCGGCGCGCGTCAGCAACCCTTCTTCCTCGAATACGTCCATGGTGGCGATGCCGGCCGCGCAGGCGACCGGGTGCCCCGAATAGGTATAGCCGTGGAATATCTCGATGCCGTCCGGGCCCTGCATGAAGGTCCGGAAAATTTCGTCCTTTACGAAAACGGCGCCCATCGGCACCGTGGCGTTGGTCAGTCCCTTGGCGGTGGTGAAGAGGTCCGGCATCACGTTGAAGCGCTGCGCGCCGAACGGCGTGCCGAGGCGGCCGAAACCGGTGATCACCTCGTCGAAGATCAGCAGGATGCCGTGGCGCGTGCAGATCTCGCGCAGGCGCTCGAGATAGCCGACCGGCGGCACCAGCACACCCGCCGAGCCGGCCACCGGCTCGACGATCACCGCGGCGATGGTCGACGGGTCGTGCAGCAGGCACAGCCGCTCGAGCTCGTCGGCGAACTCGACGCCGTGCTTAGGCTGGCCTCTCGAGAACGCATTGCGCGCCGGATCGTGGGTGTGGCGAATGTGGTCGACGCCGGCGACGCCGGGTCCGAAGAATTTCTTGTTGGCGGTAATGCCGCCCACCGCCATGCCGCCGAAATTCACGCCGTGGTAGCCGCGCTCGCGGCCGATCAGGCGATAACGCCCGGCCTCGCCGCGCGCCCGGTGATAGGCAAGCGCGATCTTCAACGCGGTGTCGGCGGACTCGGAGCCCGAGTTGGTGAAGAACACGCGCGAGAAGCCGCTCGGGGCGATGCGCGCGAGGCGCTCGGCGAACTCGAACGCCACCGGGTGGCCCATCTGGAAGGTGGGCGCGAAGTCCATCTGCGCCACCTGCTTCTGCACCGCTTGGACGATCTTCGGCCGGCAATGTCCCGCGTTCACGCACCACAGCCCGGAGGTGCCGTCGAGGATTTTTCGATCCTCCGGCGTCCAGTAGTACATGCCCTCGGCGCGCGCCAGCAAGCGCGGCGCCTTCTTGAACTGCCGGTTGGCAGTGAACGGCATCCAGAAGGCGGCCTGCTCGAGGTCCGCCGTACTCGTGCTGATTGCACCCGGCTCGGCGCGTTTGTTCATGCGGGGAACATTACACCGTTCCGCATGCGGCGGCGCGGCAATGCCGTGACGTAATTACTACAACCGCCCAGCTAGGCTGAGTAGGGGACGACCTTCTGCCGTTGCTCGCCGAGGCCCTGGATGCCGAGCGTCATCACGTCGCCCGGCTTGAGGAATACCGGGTTCGGCTTGATGCCGAGGCCGACGCCCGGCGGCGTGCCGGTGCAGATGACGTCGCCGGGCAGGAGCGTCATGTACTGGCTGACGTGCGAGATGATCTTCGCGCAGTTGAACACCATGGTGCGCGTGTTCCCGGTCTGCATGCGCTTGCCGTTGACGTCGAGCCACATGTCGAGCGTTTGCGGGTCGCGGATCTCGTCGGTGGTGACCAGCCACGGGCCGATCGGGCCGGCGGTGTCGAAGCCCTTGCCCTTGTCCCACTGCGTGGTCGCCATCTGGAACGCGCGCTCGGAGACGTCGTTGACGATGCAGTAGCCCGCGACGTGGTTCAGCGCTTCGCCCTCGGTGACGTACTTGGCCTGCGTGCCGATGACGATGCCGAGCTCGACTTCCCAGTCGAGCTTGGTCGAGTGCCTGGGCTGGATCACGTCGTCGCTCGGGCCGCTGATGCAGGTGGTGGCCTTCATGAACACGATCGGCTCCGCGGGGATCGGCAGGCCGGCTTCCTTGGCGTGGTCGGAGTAGTTCAGGCCGATGGCGACGAACTTGCCGATGCCGATGAACGGCACGCCAAGACGCGGGTTGCCGTTCACCGGCGGCAGCGTCTCGGGCTTCACGCGCGTCAGCATCTTCAGGCCGCGCGGCGAGATCTCGTTCGGGCCGATGTTCTCCACCACCTTGGAAAGGTCGCGCAGGCGCCCCTCGCTGTCGACCACGCCGGGCTTCTCGAAGCCCGCTTTGCCGTAGCGGCACAGTTTCATATCGTCATTCCCCCATCGATCGAATAGGCGTTGCCGGTCGCGAACAGCGACTCGTCCGAGGCGAGGAACACCAGGATGCCCATGATGTCGTCCACGGTCCCCAGTCTCCCCATCGGCTGGCGCGCCACGAAGTCCTTGCGCGCCTGCACCGGATCGGCAAACGCGTTGATTCTTCCCTGCAGCGAAGGCGTGTCCACGGTGCCGGGACAGATCGCGTTGCAGCGCACGCCTTTGGCGACGTAGTCGGCGGCGATCGACTTGGTGAGGCCGATCACCGCGGCCTTGCTCGCGCCGTACACGAAGCGGTTCGGCAGCCCGCGGATCGAGGATGCGACCGACGCCATGTTGATGATCGAGCCGCGGCCCTTCTTCAGCATGCCGGGCAGGAAGGCGCGCGACACCAGGTACATCGACTTCACGTTGACCGCGAACGCCTGATCCCAGTCGCCCGGCTTGGCGTCGAGGATCGAGCCGTGGTGCACCATGCCGGCGCAGTTGAACAGGATGTCGATGTCGCCGACTTCGGCGGCGATCTTCTGGATCGCGCTCTCGTTGGTGACATCGAGCGGACGGGTCTTGATGCCGTCCTTGCCCTCGAGCTCGGCGACCGCTTTGCCATTCACATCCGTGGCCCACACCTTGGCGCCTTCCTTGGCGAAGGCAAGCGCGGCGGCGCGGCCCATACCGGCACCGGCGGCGGTAATGAAAGCGGTTTTTCCTGCGAGGCGACCGGACATTGGAAGGGCGCGATTATACTTCGCGTTCCCATGAATAAACTCGATTTCGCGGGACGAAACGCGATCGTCACCGGCGGGGCGCAAGGTATCGGTGCCGCGATTGTGAAACGCCTGCAGGCCTCGGGCGCGAAGGTCACAGTCTGGGATCTCGATGGCTCGCCGAAGGTGGATGTGGCGGATCCCGCCTCGATCGCGAAAGCGCTGAAAGCCATCGACAAGGTCGACGTGCTGGTGAACAACGCCGGCGTCGCCGGCATGAACAAGCCGACGGTCGACTACCCGATCGAGGAATGGGAGCGCGTGCTGCGCATCAACCTCACCAGCCAGTTCCTCTGCTGCCGCGCGGTCGCGCCGCTGATGGTGAAAGGCAAATACGGGCGCATCGTGAACATCGCGTCGATCGCCGGGAAAGAAGGCAACCCGAATGCGGTTGCCTACTCCGCTTCCAAGGCGGGCGTGATTTCCCTGACCAAGTCTCTCGGCAAGGAGCTGGCGCAAACCGGCGTGCTGGTGAACTGCGTGACGCCCGCCGCGGCCAAGACCGCGATCTTCGACCAGATGACGCAGCAGCACATCGACTACATGCTGTCCAAGATTCCGATGAACCGCTTCGTCAACGTCGACGAGGTGGCATCCCTGGTGTGCTGGCTGGCGAGCGAGGATTGCAGCTTCTCGACCGGCGGCGTGTTCGATATTTCCGGCGGGAGAGCGACCTATTAGCACCAAGAAGAAGCCACCCCAGCAGCGCTCGATCCAGTGGTTCGGCCGCCAGGACATCTACGGCTTCATCTATCGCAGCTGGACCAAGAACCGCGGCGTGCCGCAGGACCAGTTCGACGGCCGCCCGGTGATCGGCATCTGCAACACCTGGTCCGAGCTCACGCCCTGCAATACCCACTTCCGCGTGCTCGCCGAGCACGTGCGCAACGGCGTGCTCGAGGCCGGGGGGTTCCCGCTCGAGTTCCCGGTGATGTCGCTCGGCGAGACGCTGATGCGTCCGACCGCGATGCTCTACCGCAACCTCGCGGCGATGAGCGTGGAAGAGTCGATCCGCGCCAACCCGCTCGACGCGGTGGTGCTGCTCGCCGGCTGCGACAAGACCACGCCGTCGACCATCATGGGCGCGGCCAGCGTCGACCTGCCGACCATCCTGGTATCGGGCGGGCCGATGCTGTCGGGCAAGTACCGCGGCACCGACATCGGCTCGGGCACCAACGTATGGACGATGTCGGAGGATCTGCGCGCCGGCAAGATCAGTCTCGAAGAGTTCCACGAGGCCGAGTCGTGCATGCACCGCTCGCACGGGCACTGCATGACCATGGGCACCGCTTCCACCATGGCCTCGATGGCGGAAGCGCTCGGCCTCGGCATGCCGGGCAACGCCGCCTATCCGGCGGTCGACGCGCGGCGCAACATCATCGCGCGCAACGCGGGACGCCGCATCGTGGAGATGGTCAAAGAAGGCCTTTCCATTTCAAAAATATTGGATAAAAAAGCCTTCGAGAATGCCATTCGCGCCAATGCAGCCATCGGCGGCTCCACCAACGCGGTGATCCACCTGATCGCGATCGCCCGGCGCCTCGGCATCGAGCTCACGCTGGACGACTGGGACCGCGTGGGAGAAGGCGTGCACACGCTGGTGAACCTCATGCCTTCGGGCAAGTACCTGATGGAGGATTTTTGCTACGCCGGCGGCCTGCCCGCAGTCCTGCGGGAGCTGGGGGAAAACAATTTGTTGCATAAGGATTCCCTCACGGTGAACGGCAAGACCATCTGGGAGAACAACAAGGACGCGCAGTGCTGGAACCGCGACGTCATCCATACCTTCAAGAAGCCGTTCAAGAAGAACGCCGGCATCAAGGTGCTGCGCGGCAACCTGGCGCCCAACGGCGCCATCATCAAGCCCTCCGCGGCAACGCCCGCGCTGCTCAAGCACAAGGGCCGCGCCGTGGTGTTCGAGAACATCGAGGACTTCCATACCCGCATCGACGATCCGAAGCTCGACGTCGACGAGGACTGCGTGCTGGTGCTGAAGAACTGCGGCCCGAAGGGTTTCCCGGGCATGGCCGAGGTCGGCAACATGCCGCTGCCGCCCAAGCTGCTGAAGAAGGGCATCACCGACATGGTGCGGGTCTCGGACGCACGCATGAGCGGGACCGCGTACGGCACGGTGGTGTTGCATTCCTCGCCCGAAGCCGCCGCGGGCGGCCTGCTCGCGCTGGTCCAGAACGGCGACATCGTCGAGCTGGATGTTTCCAAGGGCCTGCTCAAGCTGCACGTGGACGAGAAAGAGATCGAGAAGCGCAAGGCCAAGTGGAAAGCGCCCAAACCCGCGCTCGAGCGCGGCTACTGGCGCCTCTACCACGACCACGTCAACCAGGCGCACGAGGGAGCCGACCTCGACTTCCTGGTCGGCAAGAGCGGCCCGTTCGTGCCCCGTGACAACCACTGAGTTCCGCCTCTACTGCTTTGCCCAGTCAGGCAACGCCTACAAGGCGGCGTTGACGCTGCAGCTGTGCGGCGCGAAGTGGGAGCCGCGCTTCGTCGATTTTTTCAACGGCGAGACCCGCACGCCGGAGTACCGGGAGAAGGTCAACGAGATGGGCGAAGTGCCGGTGCTCGAGCACGCGGGCAAGCGCCTCAGCCAGTCCGGCGTCATCCTGCAGTATCTGGCAGAACATTTTGGGCGCTTCGCCGGAACCGGCCCTGATGAAAAGCGCGAAGTGCTGCGCTGGATTCTCTGGGACAACCACAAGCTCACCAGCTATATCGCCACCCTGCGGTTCTTCGTGCAGTTCCAGAGAACCGGCGAGACGCCGGTGACCGAGTTCCTGCACGGCCGCATCAAGGGATCCCTCGGGATCCTCGACAAGCACCTTTTGAAGAGCGACTTTGCCGTCGGTAGTACCCCGAGCATCGCCGACTTCTCCATGTGCGGCTACCTGTACTGGCCGGAGGAATTCGGCGTATCTTGGTCTGACTTCCCGCGCGTCGGCGCGTGGCTGGAGCGCATCCGCAAGCTGCCCGGCTGGGTGTATCCGTACGAGCTGATGCCGGGCCATCCGCTAAAGAGGTAGCCATGCTGCAAGCCGTCGATCTCACCATCCGCCTGCATCCCGACGACGACGTGGTCATCGCACGCATCGAGATCCAGACCGGAACGCTCGTCTCCAAGGAGAACGTGCGCGCCGCGGTCACCATTCCAGCCGGCCACAAGCTCGCGGTGCGCGACATTCCGCAGGGCAAGCCGGTGCGGCGCTACAACCAGATCATCGGCTTCGCCACGCGCGACATCAAAGCCGGCGAGCACGTGCACGTGCACAACCTGGCGATGGGCGACTTCCAGCGCGACTATGCTTTTTGTTCTCTAAAACAGGAAACCCGATACATTGAACCGAGCGCCACCTTCCAGGGAATCGTGCGCGCCGACGGGCGCGTCGCCACGCGCAATTACATCGGCATCCTTACCAGCGTGAACTGCTCGGCGACGGTGGCGCGCATGGTGGCCGATCACTTCAAGAATCGCCTGGACAAGTACCCCAACGTCGACGGCGTGGTCGCGCTCACGCACAAGACCGGCTGCGGCATGGCTTCCGAAGGCGAGGGCATGGACGTCCTGCGGCGCACGATGGCGGGCTACGCGCGCCACCCGAATTTCTTCGCCACGCAGGTCATCGGCCTCGGCTGCGAGGCGAACCAGATCAACAACCTGCTCTCGACGCAGGCGCTCAAGCGCCACGAGCGCATGCATGCCTTCACCATCCAGGAGAAGGGCGGCACGATGAAGGCGGTGCGCGAAGGCATCGCGCGCATCGAGGCGATCCTGCCGCAAGCGAACAAGGTGAAGCGCGAGACCGTGCCGGCGTCGCACCTGACCCTCGGCCTGCAATGCGGCGGCTCCGACGGCTATTCCGGCATCAGCGCCAACCCCGCGCTCGGCGCGGCGGTGGATCTGCTGGTGCGCCATGGCGGCACCGCCATTCTTTCCGAGACACCGGAGATCTACGGCGCGGAACACTTGCTGACGCGAAGAGCGGTTTCGAAACAGGTGGGAGAAAAACTGGTCGAGCGCATCCACTGGTGGGAGGAGTACACCAAGCGCAACAACATGGAGATGAACAACAACCCCTCGCCGGGCAACAAGGCGGGCGGCCTCACCACCATCCTCGAGAAATCGCTCGGCGCGGTGGCCAAGGGCGGCACCACCAACCTGGTCGACGTGGTCGAGTACGCGCAGCCGGTGAGCGCGAAGGGCTTTGTCTACATGGATACGCCGGGCTACGACCCGGTCTCGGCCACCGGCCAGGTCGCGGGCGGCGCCAACATGATCTGCTTCACCACTGGCCGCGGCTCGGCCTACGGCTGCAAACCCGCGCCGTCGCTCAAGCTCGCCACCAACACGCCGCTCTTCGTGCACCAGGAAGAGGACATGGATTTCAACTGCGGCACGGTGATCGACGGCACCGAAAGCGTGGCGCAGGCGGGCGCGCGCTTCTTCGAGCTGATCCTGAAAACCGCCTCCGGCGACAAGTCGAAGTCGGAAGAATTCGGTTACGGCGACGACGAGTTCGCGCCGTGGACCATCGGCGCGACGATGTGAATTCGGGGACGGAGCACTAATTAGTTAGTGCTCCGTCCCCGAATTCCCGCATGGTCCCCCGCTTCTACCTCGACGCGCCGCTGCGCGCCGGCAGCGTATCGACGCTGCCTGAGGACTCCGCGCACCACGCGGTGCACGTGCTGCGGTTGCGCGAGGGCGACGAGGTCACGCTGTTCAACGGCCGCGGCGGCGAGTTCGCCGCGCGCATCGCCTCGATGCAGCGCCTGAAGATCTCGATCGACGTGCTGCAGCACCGCGCGGTCGAGCGCGAGTCGCCGCTGCGCGTCACCCTGATTCAGGGCGTCTCGTCGGGCGAGCGCATGGACAGCACGCTGCGCAAGGCGGTCGAGCTCGGCGTGGCCGAAGTGCAGCCGGTGCTCGCGACCCGCTCGGTGGCGCGGCCGAAGGGCGAGCGCGCCGAGGGCCGGCGCTCGCATTGGCAGAAGGTCGTCATCGCCGCCTGCGAGCAGTGCGGCCGCAACAGGATTCCCGAGGTGCAGCCGCTGCTCTCGGTCGCGGACTATCGCCCCGGCCAGGGCACGAAGATCCTGCTGTCCCCTTCCTCGCAAGCCTTGCTGTCGAAGCTTTCTTTCGACGAAAGCCAGTTCATCCTGGCTGCCGGGCCCGAGGCGGGGTTTACGGAAGACGAAGAAGCACGCCTGGTCGAGGCCGGCTTCGTGCCGGCCTCGCTCGGACCCCGGGTGCTCAGGACGGAGACGGCGGCTGTTGCGGCGCTGGCTGCGCTGAACGCGCTGCGGGGCGACTCCTGAGGATCAGCTGAGCGAGCTGCTCGTTGTTGTTGCGCCGCGCGAAGTCCACCGCGTCGCGGCCCCAGAAGTCGGTCGCGGAAAGGTCGACGCCGCGGCCGGCGATGAACAGCTCCGCCGCCAGCACGTCGTTGCGCTTCACCGCGCCGAGGAACTGCTTCGGGTCGTGGTAGGTGAGGCCCATGGCGGCGAGCTCCTTGCGCGCCTCGGCCGAGCGATCGGGGAACAGGGTCTGGCCCGGTTTCACGCCCAGCAGGTTCTTGCGCGCCACGCCGACCAGGTCGCGGCCGATGGCGGCGATGGTGGCGCGGTTCTGCGGCGATACGTCGGTCAGCGCCTCGTTGAGCAGGCCGGCGATCGCCTCGTTGGCCGCCGCATTGCGCCCGGCCAGTACCTCGTCGATCGCCCGCAGGCTGATCTGCGAGGAGTCGGACTCGGCGGCGATGCGCACGAACATGTGCACCAGCGTAAGCATGTGGCCGAGCGAGGAATCGGACGGTTCGTCCGCAGCCTGCGCCGGCAGCACGGGGATCAACAGGGCGGCGACGAGAAGGGTTCGAATGGCTTTCATGGTGCGTCCTCCAGTGGTGCAAGCATAACGCTCCGCGCCCGTTTTGGTTTCACCCAGTAGAATTTGAAAAAATTACATGCAGAACGCCGATAGCTTCGTCCGCTGGTTCCGCCAGGTCGCGCCTTACGTGCACGACTTCGGCGGGCGCACGTTCG
>Ga0207708_10003157_pt1 | contig 12136 bp, 12 predicted proteins | sample KBSK5101metaG_FD_184340 | JGI IMG/M metagenome (GOLD analysis project Ga0207708, IMG submission 184340) | Corn, switchgrass and miscanthus rhizosphere microbial communities from Kellogg Biological Station, Michigan, USA - KBS K5-10-1 metaG... | ecosystem: Host-associated > Plants > Roots >...
CGGCATCGTCATCGACGCCGTCCGCCTGGCAAAGCTCGCCATGAACAACGGCGTCTCCGGCGCGCTCGAGGGCCCGAGCTCGTACCTCATGAAGTCGCCGCCGAAGCAGATCCAGGACGACGAGGCCTACGACCTCGTCGAGCAGTTCATCAAGAAGAACGCGCAGAAGACGGCCAAGGCCGCCGCGACCGCCTAGCTCACCAACGACACGGGCGCGAACGGGTTGACCTGTTCGCGCCCGGTGTCACGATCGGCGCCTAGCCGGGCTTAGCCAACCAGGGAAACGGGCTAGACTCGAAGCGTGGGCCTTCGGATCTGCATGGTCACGCCGTTTGCGTGGTCGCAGCCGCACCCGGTCAACGAGCACGTGCAAGCCGCGTCGGAGGAGTTGCGCCGCCGCGGCCACGAAGTCGTCGTCCTCGCGCCGTCCAGCCGCGCTGTCGATCTCGCGCGCGGCCGCCGCGCACTGCGGCGCCTGGGCGGCAACGGCGAGCCGCTCGAGGGCGTCGTCGCCCTCGGCCCGGCAGTTCCGGTGTCGCGGAAGAGCCGCCTCGGCGTCCCCATCGGCGTCCGCGCGAACCTCGAGCTGGCCCTCGGCGCCGACTCCTTCGATGTCCTGCACGCACACGAGCCCGGGGTGCCAAGTCTCTCGTACCTCGCGCTCCGGGACTCCCGCGCCCTCTCGGTGGCGACCTTCCACTCCCCGGACCGACTCGCGTACCCACCGGGAAAGAAGCAGCGCGAGCGGCTGCTGTCACGGATCGACGGCCTGACCGCCGTCGGCGAGGAGACGCTCGCCGCCGCGCGCGAGCGCTTTCCGGGCGACTACCGCGCTCTCCCGTACGGGATCGAGCTGGATCGCTTCAAGGACGCCCGTCCCGCAAACCGCTTCCTTTTCGAATGGCGTGCCGACGAGCTCCCGCGCGCGCGGGCGGCTCGACGCGAGCTCCGCGGGCTGCCGGACTGGCAGCTCGTCTTCGTGCGGACGAGCCCGCTCTCCGGCAGGCCCTACGTCCCACGGGCGCTGCGCGACCGCGTGACCGTGCGCACCGCCTTCGACACCGAGAGCAGAGCGCGCCTTCTGGCCGGCGCGGCCGGGCTCGTCCCCGCGCAGCGTGGCGTGCAGCGCTTCCGCGCCGAGGCGACGGCCGCGGGCGTGCCGCTCGTCGACCCGGCGGGATCCGGCGAGCAGCCCGAGCTGGTCGGCGCCGCGCTCGGCCGGATCGCGGCCGACCCCGAGTGGCGGCGCACGCAGGCCGCCGAGGCGAAGGACTCTGCGGAGGCGGAGAGCGCCGAGGCGCTCGCGGACGCGCTGGAGGGTCTCTACGAAACCGTGCTCGGCCGCCGCCGCGCCGTCGTCCGTCCTCCGGCCGAGCCCCTCGCCGACAGGCCGTTCATCCTCGCCGACCTGCACATGCACACCGATCATTCGCACGACTGCTCGGTCCCGGTCGCCGACCTCCTCGACTACGCGGAGGGGCAAGGCCTCGGGGCCATTGCCATCACCGACCACAACGTCTTCTCGGGCGCGGAGGAGGCCGTCCGGCTCGCGCGCGGCCGCAAGCTTGTCGTCATCCCGGGAGAAGAGATCAAGACCGAGAAGGGCGAGGTCATCGGGCTCTTTCTCGAGGAGAAGATCGAACGCGGACTGCCGATGGCCGAGACGATCGGAGCGATCCGCGAGCAAGGGGGCGTCGTCTACCTCCCCCACCCCTTCGACCGGCTGCACACGATTCCCGACGCACCCACGCTCCACCGGCACCTGCCGGAGATCGACGTCTTCGAGGTCTACAACGCGCGACTGCTCTTCGAGGGCTTCAACGACGAGGCCGTCCGCTTCGCGCGCAAGTACAACCTGACGATGGGGGCGGGCTCCGACGCGCACGTCCTCCAGGGAGTCGGCACCGGGCTCGTGCGCATGCGCGCCTTCGAAAACGCTGCCGAGTTCCTCATCAGCCTGCGCGCGGCCGAGGTCGTCCGGCGGCCGAAGTCGCTGGTCTATCTCCAGGGCCTGAAGTGGGTGGCGCAGTCGCGGGCCCGCCGCTCGAAGGCCGCCGTGTAGGAAGAGGGGCTCCCGGCCCCGAACTACTCACCGGAACGCCCTTGCCCGTGCCCACGGACGACATCTCACAGCGCTACCTCGAGAAGGCGATCGCCGAGATCAACGATCTCGGCCGCGAGATCGCCCAGGAGGCAGGCGCGGACCGGGCGCCCGTGCTCGGCTCGGGCCATCCGCAGGGCGACATCTTCCTCCTCAAGTACGGACCGCAAACCGCCGAGCAGCACGAAGGCGTCGCCTTCTTCGGCCGCGCCGGGCAGGCCATCCTGAAGTCGCTGCAGCGGATGCAGGTCGACCCGACCGTGATCTACGGGACGAACTGCCTCAAGTTCGCGGGCGCGGACGAGGAGCAGGCGCGCGAGTGGCTTGCGCGTGAGATCCACATAGTCCAGCCGAAGCTCATCGTCGTCATGGGGCAAGATGCTCTCTCGTGTCTGAACGCCGTCCGCTTCCCCCTCGCGACCGAGATCGAGAGCCAGCCGGGGTCGATCCAGAAGTTCACGCCGACGGTCCAGGCCTTGGTGACCCCGGATCTCGACGCTTCACTCGACGAGGCTCCGGCGAAGAAGGACTTCTGGGAGGCGTTCAAGGCGATCGGGCCCTGGTGGTCCGAGCAGCCGCCCTACTAGCTGTCCTCGCGGTCCTCGCCTGGTACTACGGCGTCTCGGAGGACCTGCCGGCGCTCGGGGTCTGGGCGGACGTCGCGTTCCTCACGTTCGTCCTCATTCCACTGACCTTCCTGCTCGTCCTGATCGCGCTGCCACTACGGCGCGCCGGGATGGAGCGGCTCGGGTGGGTCGCCATCGGCCTCGTGGCGTTGAGCGTTCTGCTCGAGTTGGCCGGCCTCGACATCGCCGCGAACTTCGTGAAGATCGCGGCGGTCATCTCGGTCGCCTGGTGGTTCCTCTCCTTCTTCGAGGCGCTCAGCTGGGTGCTGCTCGTCGCCGTCCTCATCATCCCGGTCGACATCTTCTCGGTCGCCCGCGGCCCGACGAAGGAAATCGTCGAGAACCAGCCCCAGGTCTTCAACGCGCTCTCGATCTCCTTTCCGCTGCCGGGCGAGCACAGCTCTGCGCAGCTCGGGCTCCCCGATGTCCTTTTCTTCTCGCTCTTCCTCGGAGCCGCCGATCGCTTCGGCCTCCGAATCGGCCTGACGTGGGTCCTCATGGCGCTCTCCTTCGGCGCCACCCTCGCGCTCGCGGTCGGCTTCGACATCTCCGGGCTTCCTGCCTTGCCGCTGCTCTCGGTCGCCTTCGTCCTCGCGAACGCCGACCACCTGTGGCGCTACTACAAAGATTGGCGCTCGGCGAGAGACTCGAAGTGAGCCGTGACCTCCTCCGCGCTCGGCGGATGGAGGAGCGCTTCGTTCACCAGCTCATCCGCTTCCGGGAACCCGGTCTCGCGGACGAGGGCGACCGCCGCTGCGACATCGTACGGCGTCCGCCGGAGCTCGACCGTAGGACCGAGGAGCGCCCACGCGGCGATTCCCGGCTCGCCTTCGTAGGCCATCCCGACGCTGCCCGCGTTGACGAGCCTCCGGTCGCCGACAAGGCGGTCGAACTGCGCATGGGTGTGGCCGCAGACGACGAGATCCTGAGTCACTCCGTCGAGGATCGGGTCGAGCCGCTTCGGCGGCGTGATCGCCGTGATGATCTCCTCGTCGCTGCGCGGTGACCCGTGGCAGAAGAGGACTTCGCCCAGACCGTCGACCCCCATGGGTAGCGGATGCGGCAGGCCGCGGAGAAAGGCGAGCTCCTCGTCGTCCAGCTGCTCGTGCACCCAGCGAGCGCGCCTGGTCCAGAGCTCCTCCCCTTCGCCGGGAGCGGCGACCTCGCGGTCGCAGTTGCCGCGGATGAAGGTCGCGCCGCGGCCACGCAGCAGGGCGAGCGCCTCCTTGGGCATCGGCCCGAGGGCCACGTCGCCGCCGACGAGAATCGTGTCCGCGTCGACCTCGGCGAGCACGGCTTCCAGAGCCGGGAGGTTCGCGTGGACGTCGTAGAGGGCGGCGACTCTCACGAGCGCGTAAAGAGGGAAACAGACTCCACGTGCGGCGTGTGCGGGAACATGTCCACCGGCCGCACGCGCTCCAGGGTGTAGCCGAAGTCGGAGACGAGCGTCTTGGCGTTCCCGGCGAGCGTCGTCGGGTTGCACGAGACGTAGACGAGCCGCGGCGCCTCCAGGGAGCCGACCGCCGCGAGCGCCTTCCCGACGAGCCCCGCGCGTGGCGGATCGACCACTACGACGTCGGGAGGACCGGCCCGCTCGCGGAGCTCCTCGACGTCCGCGCCCACGTCACCCGCGAAGAAGGCGGCGTTGGCGAGCCCGTTCAGCTCCGAGTTCTCGACCGCGCAGGCGACGGACTCCTCGGAGGATTCGATTCCCCAGACCGTGAGCGCCTCCCGAGCCATGCTGAGGCCGATCGTGCCCGTGCCGCAGTAGAGGTCGTACACCGTTTCCTCGCCGGTGAGCCCCGCGTACTCGATCGCCAGCGAGTAGAGGCGCTCGGCCATCTCCGTGTTCGTCTGCAGGAAGGCGTTCGGGCGCACGCGGAAACGGAGGCCGAGGATCTGCTCCTCGATCGCCTCGTCGCCCCAGACGAGCCGGGACGGGACGCTCGTGATCTCGGCCGGTGTGTCGTTCACCGCCCAGTGGATGGAGCGGACCTCCGGGAACTCCTGCAGGGCGGCGGCGAAGCTCTCCTCGTCGAACTCGCCGGGAGCGGTCACGAGGACGACCAGCGCCTGACCCGTGTTGCGGCCTTCGCGCACGACGAGGTGGCGGAGGTAGCCGTCCTGCGACTCCTGGTCGTAGGCACGGAGGCCCAGCTCGTTCGCCCACGCCTTCACCCTGTTCCGAATCGCGTTGCCGAGGTCGGTGGTGAGCCAGCAGCGCTCGATGTCCAGCACCTCGTCCCAGCGGCCGGCGCGGTGGAAGCCGAGGACAACCTTTCCGTCCTCCTGGGTGAAGGAGTACTCGAGCTTGTTCCGGTAGTGGAAGACGGAGGCGGCGGGCACGATCGGCTCGAGCTCGAACCCTTCGAGGCGGCCGATGCGGGCGAGGGCGTCGACGACCTGCGCCTGCTTCGCCTCGGTCTGCGCCTCGTAGGCGAGATCCTGGAAGCGGCAGCCGCCGCAGGCGGGGTAGTGGGCGCACGGCGCCTCGACGCGCGGGGCCCCTGCCTCGACGATCTCCAGCGCGGTCGCCTCGGCATGGTTCCGCTTCACCTTCGTGACTTTCGCGCGCACGGTGTCGCCGGGCAGGCCGCGCCGCACGAAGACGACGAAGCCGTTCAGGCGCGCGACGCCGTTCCCGCCGTAGGCGAGCGAGTCGATCTTGAGGTCGAGCTCCTGGTCCTTCTTGAGCGGGGCGGCCACGGCCCCCGATGGTAGCGGCGGTCTTGGGCGGTAGAGTCGGCCGGTGCTCATCGGCGTCGTCGGCGACTACAACCCCGCGAACGAAACCCACACGACGCTCGACGCGAGCCTGGCGCACGCGGGCGCCGAGGGCGAGTGGATCTCCACCGACGCCGTGCCTTCCGCGGACGAGCTCCAGGAGCGCTTCTCGGGCATCTGGCTCGCACCCGCGAGCCCGTACCGGAGCATGGACGGCGCCCTTGCCTCGGTCACCGCGGCGCGCGAGCGCGGGATCCCGCTCGTCGCCACCTGCGGCGGCTTCCAGCACGTGCTCGTGGAGTACGCCCGGAACGTCCTCGGGGTGGAAAGCGCAGAGCATGCTGAGACAAGCCCGGAGGCGGCCGACCTCGTCGTCACGTCGCTCTCCTGCTCGCTGTGGGGCCAGGAGCATCTGGTCGCGCTCGTCCCGGACACCCGCGCGGCGGAGCTCTACGGCGTCGAGTCGGCGGTGGAGGACTACTTCTGCAGCTACGGCCTCAGCCCCGCGTACCGTCCGCGGATGGAGGAGTCGGGCATGCGCGTCAGCGGCGTAGACGAGGAGGGCGAGCCGAGGATCGTCGAGCTGGAAGGCCATCCCTTCCTCCTCGCGACGCTCTTCTGCTTCCAGACGCGGTCACGGGAGGACGAGCCGCACCCGCTCGTGGCGGGCTTCGTCGCCGCCGCCCGTCAGTCCAGCGTCGTAACGTAGACCTTGCGCTTCCGCGGGCCGTCGAACTCGCAGAAGAAGATGCCCTGATAGGTCCCGAGGGCGAGCTCGCCCTCGGTCAGCGGGACCATGATCTGCGGCCCGACGAGGGTCGAGCGCGCATGGGACGGCGCATTCGGGCCGTCGGCGTCGTCGTGCCGCCACTCCCAGTCCTCTCCGACGACGCGGGCGAAGGCGCGCTCGAGGTCGTCGACGAGGTCGGGATCGATGTTCTCGTTGATCGTCACCGCAGCGGTCGTGTGCGGGACGTAGACGAGCGCCGCGGAGCCCGCCCCGTTGCTCCTCACCGCCGCGCGCACCTGCTCGGTGATGTTGACGAGCTCGGTCTTCCTCTCCGTCTGCACGTCGATCTGGTGCACGGTCGCTATCCTACGGCACTCATGGCGACGGCCCCGGTGGCAGAACTCGAGGCGTACCGGGACGAAGCCGACCGGTTCATCGCCGCGCTCGACGAGGAGTACTACCTCCATTTTGCGGGGCTGAAGGACGAGTTCGAGCTCTCCCCGATCTACGAGCGCTTCTCGGATCTGACGACGCTGGACGCCTGCAAGCGCCTCGCCGCGTCGGCCGAGATCGAGGGCCGCGGCGCGCGCGAACTCTGGCGCTTCGGCTGTGAGGGCTACGTCGGCGACCTGACGCGCGACGACGCGGAGGAGATCGCCGGCCTCGAGGCCACCCTCACGGCGACCGTGGACGGGGAGGAGATCGGCTACCGGCTCCTCCGTCCTTCGATTGCGAACGAGCCGGACCGCGGGCGGCGCGAGCGGCTCGACCGTGCGCGCGTCACGCTCACCGAGGAGAACCTGAACGAGCGGTACGTGCGCATCGCCGAGACCCGCCGGACTGCGACCAAGGAGCTCGGTGCGTCGACCTATCGCGACCTCTACGACGGCTTCGGCTTCCCCCTCGAGGAGCTCAGCGCGCAGTGCGAGCGCTTCCTCACGGACACCGAGGATCTCTACGTCCGCGCGCTCGACGCGCTCTTCCGGCGGCGGGTCGGGATCTCGCTGGAAGAGGCAAAGCGCTGGGACGTTCCCCGCCTCTTCCGCGCAACCGAGTGGGACACAGGCTTCCCGGGCGAGGGAATGCTCCCCGCCCTGGAGGGCACCCTGGCCGGGCTGGGTATCGAGCTGCAGGCGCAGAAGAACGTCCACCTCGACATCGAGTCCCGCCCGACGAAGTCGCCGCGCGCCTTCTGCGCGCCGATCGAAGTCCCCGGCCGGGTGATGCTCGTCATCCAGCCGATCGGAGGACCCGACGATTGGCATGCGCTCTTCCACGAGGCCGGGCACACGGAGCACTACGCGCACACGTCGGCAGACCTGACCGTCGAGGCCCGCCGCCTCGGGGACAACGCCGTCACGGAGGGTTGGGCGATGCTGCTCGAGCTCCTCGTCAACGAGCCCACCTGGCTCGAGCGGCGCCTCGACTTCGCACGGCCGGAGGACTTTGCGGCCGAGGCCTCGGCCGGCCAGCTCTACTTCGTCCGCCGCTACGCGGCCAAGTTCCTCTACGAGCTCGAGCTCCACGGAGAGACGGAGCTCGAGTCGATGCGCGCCCGCTATGCGGAGCGCATGCACGACGCCCTGAAGATCGAGGTTTCCGACGCCGACTTTCTCGCGGACGTGGACGCCGGCTTCTACTCGTCGAGCTACCTGCGCGCCTGGTCCTTCGAGTCTCTCCTGCGCTCATTCCTGCGCGAGGAGTTCGGCCGCGCCTGGTTCACGCGGCGCGAGGCGGGATCGCTCCTTCGCGAGCTCTGGGCAGAAGGCCAGAAGCCGACCGCGGACGAGCTGCTCGCCGAGGTTGCCGGTGCCGAGCTCGACCTCGGCGCGGTGGCTGAGCGAATCGGGGAGACTGTCGCCTGATGCGCAAGGTCCTCATCGCGGGCGCTGCGGGCCGCGACTTCCACAATTTCAACGTTGCCTTTCGCGGCCGTGACGACGTCAGGGTCGTGGCCTTCACGGCCACCCAGATCCCCGACATCGAGGGCCGGGTCTACCCGGCGGAGCTCGCCGGAGAGGGGTATCCGGACGGGATCCCGATCCTCGCCGAAGAGGAGCTCGCCGACATCGTCCGGCGGGAGGAGATCGACGACGTCGTCTTCGCCTACTCGGACGTGACCCACGAGCACGTCATGCACATCGGCTCGACGGTTCTGGCGGCCGGCGCCGACTACCGCCTCATGGGGCCGCGGTCGACGGAACTGCGCTCGTCGAAGCCGGTCGTCGCCATCTGCGCGGTCCGCACGGGCTCAGGAAAGAGCCAGACGACGCGTCATGTCGCCTCGGTGTTGCGGGGAGCGGGCAAGCGCGTTGCGGTCCTCCGCCACCCGATGCCGTATGGCGACCTGACGAAGCAGGCGGTGCAGCGCTTCGAGCGCTACGAGGACCTCGACGCCGCCGACGCCACCATCGAGGAGCGCGAAGAGTACGAGCCCCACATCGCCGAGGGGAACATCGTCTTCGCTGGAGTCGACTACGGCGCCATCCTCGAGCGCGCCGAGCAGGAGGCGGACGTGGTCGTCTGGGACGGGGGCAACAACGACACGCCGTTCATCCACCCCGACCTGCATCTCGTCGTCGTCGACCCGCACCGCCCGGGGCACGAGTTGCGCTATCACCCCGGCGAGACGAACCTGCGCATGGCCGACGCGTGCGTCGTGAACAAGATCGACACCGCGCCGTTGGAGGGCGTCGAGGCGGTGCTCGAATCCATCCGAGCGGTGAATCCCGACGCGGCGATCGTGCGCGCGGCCTCGCCCTTCGAGGTCGAGCAGGACACCCACGAGATCCGCGGGAAGCGCGTGCTCGCCATCGAGGACGGGCCGACCCTCACGCACGGCGAGATGACCTACGGAGCAGCCGTCCTCGCAGCAAAGGAGGGCGGGGCGTCCGAGCTCGTCGACCCGCGTCCCTTCGCCGTGGGCTCGATCAAGGACACATTCGCGAAGTACCCGCACATGACCCAGCTCCTCCCGGCGATGGGCTACGGCCGCAAGCAGATGGAGGAGCTGCGCGAGACCATCTCGCGCTCCGATGCCGACCTCGTCCTCATCGGGACGCCGATCGACCTCCGCCGCGTCATCGAGCTCGACAAGCCCGCTCTCCGCGTCACGTACAGCCTGCAGGAGATCGGCGAGCCGACGATCGCCCAGCTCCTCGCCGAGCGCGGGATCATCGACCCCGCCTAGCCCCGTGCTGACCGTCGTCGCGCTCGGGGGCAACGCGCTGCTCGGTCCCGGCGAGCGCGGGACTGCGGCCGAGCAGCGGGCCAACCTCGCAACCACGTTCGAGGCCGCCCGCTCGATCCTGACGGACGGGCCCGTCGTGGTCACACACGGCAACGGCCCGCAGGTCGGCAACGAGCTTCTGCGCCATGAGCTGGCGAGCGCCGAGGCGCCGCCCCTCCCCCTCTACGTCGCTGTCGCCCAGACGCAGGCCGAGATCGGCGCGCTCGTCGCCGCGGAGCTCGAGCCGGTCGCCGGCCGGCGCGCGGCCGTGCTGCTGACCCGAGTGGTCGTGGCTGCGGACGACCCCGCTTTCGCCGACCCGACGAAGCCGGTTGGGCCCTTCTACGACGCCGACCGAGCTCGGGAGCTCGAGCAGGAGCGCGGCTGGGCGGTGCGGGAGGACGCGGGCCGCGGCTGGCGCCGGGTCGTACCCTCCCCGAAACCGCTCGAGGTGCTCGAGCTCGGCGTGATCAAGACCCTCCTCGAGAGCGGCGTGATGGTCGTCGCCGTCGGAGGCGGCGGCATTCCGGTGGTCGCCCGCGACGGGCGGCACGACGGCGTCGACGCGGTCATCGACAAGGATCACGCATCGGCACTCCTCGCGACCGAGCTCGGAGCGGAGCGGTTCGTCATCCTCACCCAGGTGCCCGCGGTCTACACGGGCTTCGGCACCGACGAGCAGAAAGCCGTCGACGAGCTCGTCCCCGGTCGGGACGACGAGCTCATCGACTCGCTCCCGACGGGGAGCATGCGCCCGAAGGTGGAGGCGGCGTTCCGGTTCGTGACCGAGACCGGCGGGGAGGCGCTGATCACGAGCTCGGACGGGCTCGCCGCAGGGGAGCCGGGCACTCGCGTCGTGGCGCCCGCCTAGGATGCCCGCGTGATCTCGGCGCAACTGAAAGGGCGCGACTTCCTGCGCGTGAACGACTGGGACGCGGACGAGCTCATCCAGGTCCTCGACCTCGCAGATCGCCTCAAGGCCCGGCAGCGGGAGCGCGTCGCGCACACCCATCTCGAAGGCAGGTCGCTGGGGATGATCTTCCAGAAGCCGTCGACCCGGACACGTGTCAGCTTCGAGGTCGGGATGTTCCAGCTCGGCGGCACGGCGCTCTACCTTGCGGCCGGCGACCTCCAGCTGGGGCGCGGCGAGACGATCAAGGACACGGGCGTCGTCCTCTCCCGCTACCTCGACGGGATCATGATCCGCACCTTCGCGCAGGTAGACGTGGACGAGTTGGCCGCTGCGGCGGACATCCCCGTCATCAACGGGCTCACGGACGACTTCCACCCCTGCCAGGCCCTCGCGGACGTGATGACGATCAGGGAGCGGCTCGGAGGCTTCGACGGCGTGCGGGTGGTCTATCTCGGCGACGGGAACAATGTCTGCCACTCACTGATGGTCGCCTGCGCCAAGCTGGGGATGGACTTCGTCGCCGCCACGCCGGAGGGCTACGAGCCGAGCGACGAGGTCGTCGGCTGGGCAAGGGCGGCGGCCAACGTCTCGGGGAGCTCCGTCGAGCTGACGCACGACCCGCGCGCCGGGGCCGAAGGCGCTGACGTCCTCTACACCGACGTCTGGACGAGCATGGGCCAGGACGAGGAGCGCGAACGACGCCTGGCCGACCTCGCCGGCTTCGGCATCGACGACGCCCTCGTCCAGCTCGGAAGCGAGCGGGTCATCGTCCTCCATTGCCTTCCCGCCCACTACGGCGAGGAGATCACGGAGGAGGTCCTGTACGGCCCCCGCTCGGCCATCTGGGATCAGGCCGAGAACCGGCTGCACGCCCAGAAGGCCCTCATGGCCCTTGTGATCAGGTAGAGAATGCTCCCGCTCAGGGACAACGTCCCGACCAGGCGGTCCCCGGCCGTGACGGTGGCGATCATCGCCGTCAACTTCGGGGTCTGGATCCTCTACGAGCTCCCGAACCTGAACCGCGCGATCCTCGATTCGGGCTACTTCCCCTGCGAGCCCGTGCACGACTGCGTCGCGCCGGATCCACCGTGGTGGATCGACATCTTCAGCTCCATGTTCATGCACGGGGGCTGGGAGCACATTCTCGGGAACATGCTCTTCCTCTGGATCTTCGGCAACAACGTCGAGGACACCGTCGGCCGGCCCCGCTTCGTCGCCTTCTACCTCGCGGGCGGGCTGTTCGCGACGCTGAGCCAGACCATCGTCACCCTGGAGGCCGGCTCCAGCTCTGCGGCGGAGATCCCCAACGTGGGCGCGAGCGGGGCGATCGCCGCCGTGCTCGGCGCCTACCTCGTGCTCTTCCCGGGCGGCCGGGTGCTCACCTGGGTGTTCCCGATCTTCTTCTTCGAGCTGCCGGCGATGCTCTTCCTCGCCTTCTGGTTCCTGCTCCAGCTCTTCCTCGGCTCACAGTCGATCGTCGCGCCGGAGGCGGGCGGCGGCGTGGCCTTCTTCGCCCACATCGGCGGCTTCGTCTTCGGCCTCCTCGCCATCAAGATCTTCTCGGCCGGCCGCCCGAGACCCGTGCGGCCCGCGTATTGACCTTCGAGAAGCACGTGGAGCGAGCGCTCGCGTCGCTACCCGCCGACCTCCGGGGAGCGATGTCGAACGTCGAGATCGTCGTCGAGGACGAGAACCCCGAGGATCCTGACCTCTTCGGCCTTTACTTCGGCATCCCCCTCACCGAGCGAGGCGACTACTCGGGCGTCCTCCCGGACAAGATCGCCATCTACCGCCTGCCGCTCGAGGAGGAGTT
>Ga0207708_10003161_pt1 | contig 12129 bp, 10 predicted proteins | sample KBSK5101metaG_FD_184340 | JGI IMG/M metagenome (GOLD analysis project Ga0207708, IMG submission 184340) | Corn, switchgrass and miscanthus rhizosphere microbial communities from Kellogg Biological Station, Michigan, USA - KBS K5-10-1 metaG... | ecosystem: Host-associated > Plants > Roots >...
GGTAGCACTACCGCGGGCGGTGCTGTGGTGTGACTATCGTTGTGACGCCACCACTTTACGACTTCGAAAGTTATTGCCGCCAAACTGAATCCGATCAGCACCACCGCGAACGACAGCAGCGGCGCACCACCGACTTGGGCGATCGCCAGCAACGGGCCATTCGTCTGACTAAAACCAACTACCCCCCAGGGGAATCCGCCGAAGGGCACGGTGGACTTGAGCCACTCCTGGGCGGCCCACAGCGCGGCGAACCAGAACGACCAGCCGGGCAGCCGCCGTACCGAGACGGCGGCCAACCCGAACAGAGCGGGGAACAGTGCCTGAACGACGGAGAGCATGAACCATGGGAATGCGCCGACGAGGCCGCTGATCCATGGCAGCAGCGGCAGATAGAACGCCAGCCCGAACAGGAACCCGTATCCGAATCCGCCTGCGCGCGTCGTGGTCTCACGGGTCAGAACCCAGGCCAGCAAGCCGAACGCCGCGATGGCCATGAACCACCAGCCGAACGGCGGGAAGCTCAGGCACAACGCGATTCCCGCGACGATCACCACGCTCAACTGGGCCAGCCGGTCCACCACGGCCTGACCGAGTCGCTTTGCCCGACCGCGGATTGCGGCTGACTTGTCGGACTCGGCGGGCTCAGGGGCATCTTCTTCATCTTTTTCATCGCCGGATTCGGCGTCGTCATCGACGACGTCGGTGTCGTCGGTGGCGCGGGCCCATTCGCGCCGACGGCCCGACCTAGCCATGAATCACGGCACCCCGATGAACCGTCTGCCGGCAGCGCGGCAGCGGGTCGTCGAGCCGCGGCAGAGCGGGCACCCGGGAGCGCTGGTCGGTCGACCAGCGCTGCACCGCGTCGGCCGGGGCGCTGACTTCGAAGTCGTCGGCCTCCCAAATGGCATACGACGCCGGGGCGCCGGGAACGAGGGTTCCGGTCACCCCGTCGCGGTCGCCGCCGGCGCGCCATGCACCGCGCGTCGCCGCGGCGAACGCGGCCCGCGCCGACACTGCGCTGCCTGGAGTGCGATGGCGGGTCGCGGCGCGCACCGTCGCCCACGGATTCAGGCCTGTCACCGGGCTGTCCGAGCCGAACGCGATTGGCACGCCTTGGGATGCTAGCAGCGCAAACGGGTTCAACTTGGTGCCTCGGTCAAGGCCGAGGCGTTGCACATACATACCCTCCTCGCCGCCCCACAGCGCGTCGAAGTTCGGCTGCATGCTGGCGAACACACCCCACGACCCGAGCCGGGCGGCCTGGTCCTCGTTGACCATCTCGAGGTGCTCGAGCCGATGACCGCAGCGCGCCACCGCGGGCGCTCCGAAGTGGTCGACGACCCGCTCGAGCGCAGTCACGACGGCGGTGACCGCGGCATCGCCGATGACGTGGAAACCCGCGGTGATGCCGGCCTCGGTGCAGGCGCGGACATGGGCGGCGATCGCGTCGACGTCGAGATAGCTGTTGCCACAGCGCTCCGCGGCGTCGTGGTAGGGCTGGTGCAGCCACGCGGTGCGCGAGCCGAGCGCGCCGTCGACGAACAGGTCGCCGGCCAGTCCACGGGCGCCGGTGCGGTCGATCAGGTCGCGCGCTTGGCCGGCTGTGGTGACGTGTTCGCCCCAGTAGCCGACGATCTCGACGCCGTGGTCGGTGTCTCGAACGTCGATCCAGTCGTCGATGCCGCCGATCTCGGGGCCTGCGCATTCATGCACCGCGGCGATTCCGAACGCGGCCGCGGCGTCGAGGGCGGCCAGCCGCGCTTCACGGCGCTGCGCGGGTGTCAACCAATCGCGCGCGGCCGCGCGCACCAGGTGGTGGGCGTCGCTGATGACTGGCCGCTGCGGATCGAAACCCGCCGCGTCGGCCAGACCCGGCGCAAGTCGGCGCAGTGCTGTCGAGGCCGCCGCGGAGTGCACATCGACGCGGGCAAGGTAGGCGGGTCGATCGCCGACGACAGCGTCGAGGTCATCGGTGCGTGGCGCGGTGTTCTCGGGCCAGCCGGATTCGTCCCAGCCATGTGCCCAGATCGGCCCGTCGGGATTCGCGCGCACGTAATCGGCGATGAGCGCCAGGCAATGCCGCAGTGAGGTGGCGCTTCGCAGGTCCAGCCCGGCAAGCGTCAGGCCGGTGGCGGTGAGGTGGACGTGGCTGTCGACGAACGCCGGTGCGACGAATGAACCCTCGAGATCGACGATCTCGGCGTCCGGAAATTGGGCGCGGCCGACGGCGTCGTTGCCGAGCCATGCGACCACCCCGTCGCGCACGGCCATCGCCGTCGCGTCCGGCATGGCCGGGGTGTGCACTCGGCCGTTCAGGAGGAGGGTCGTCACTTAGTCGGGCTGACGCGGAAGCGACGGCGGCTCGATATCGGTGACGTCGATGACCTCGCCGTCGATGTAGTCGCCGCGCCCTTTGGCGTCATATCCCCAGCCGGTAGCCGCACCTGTACCGGCGGCCGCGGTGACCAGCGGCATTTTTCGCGCGGCGATCGCGGTGACCAGCGGGCGGGCGGCGGCACGGGTGGGCGGCAGCAGCAACAGGGCACCCAAAACGGAGCTGGCCAGGCCGGGGATCACGACGAGCACGGTACCGAGCGCGACGAGCACGCTGTCGGTCGCCGCTCCTTGCACCGTTGACACGGTCAGGCCGGACTGGAGCCGGCGAATGTGGCGCTTGACCTGCGATCCGGCCAGCGCCAGGCTCAGCACGAAGGTGCCGAGCAGCGCGAGGACGGTCGAGCCGAAGCCGATCGTCGACGTCAGCGCGACGATGACCGCGAGCTCGATGACCGCGTAGAGGACAAACAGCCGCATCGCCATGTACAAGGAACGTCTGGAGGATCCGTCTTGGTTCCATAGATTGACGCCGTGACGACGATCAAGATCGAGACTCCGGGTGGCCCGATCGATACTCTGCGTTGTGGTGCACGATGCGATCGGCTACCGCCCCGACAATGAGTCAAGGTCGGCGCGGATCACCGCGGCCGGATTCGTCGCCATCACGCCGAACCTATTCGCGCGGTGGCAGGGCGCGTTGCATCGCCAGGGTCTTTCGCGAGTTGTTGACCCAGCGCGGCCGCGCCCTCGAAGACATCTTCGCCGCCCGCGATCATGTGCAGTCGATGCCGGAGTGCACCGGGTCTGTCGGTGTGGTCGGGTTCCGCATGGGGGGTTAACTCGCATTGGTGATGGCGCCCAAGGGTTTTGGCGCTTCGGCACCGTTCTACTGCCCGCCGCTGCCACGCCACCTCAGTGAGACCCTGGACGGGGCATGCCCGATCGTGGCCAGCTTCGGCCGCCGCGACCCGTTGGGGATGGGTGCGCCCGCACGCCTGCGCAAGGTCCTCGACGACAAAGGCATCGAGGCTGACATCAAGGTCTACCCGGACACCGGCCACGGCTTCGCGAACAAGCTGCGGGCCAGCTTCTGCTCCGGATCACCGGATTCGGCTACCACGACTCGGCGACCGAAGACGCCCACAGCCGGTCTTCACATTTTTCAACGGGCACCTGGCTAGGCCGCAGGCTTGATCTCCAGCCCGATGTGCACCTTGTCGATGCCACCTCTGATCAGCGAATGCGGGATGAACCACCACGCGTGCCACCAATAACGCTTGACCACGGCGTCGTAGACCCTGCGGGTGTCCTCCTTGGGCAGGATCCGAGCCACCGCCTCGATCGGTTCACCCTTGGCCTGGCCCAGACCACCGGAGCGCTGGATTGTGACGCGTGGCGTGTTGCGGATCCGCTTCGCCTTCCAGGAACCGTCGTCGGTAATGATCAGCAGCTTGCCGCCGTCGCGCGCGCCCCATACGGCTGTCGGCTTGGGCCTGCCGTCGTTGGTGAATGTGGTCAACAGCAGGTACTTGGACCGCGCCACGTCGTCGAAAGTCTCCGCCACTCTCAAGCCGCCTTCAGTTCGATCGACACGTTGTTCTTCATTCCCCCGCGCAGCTTGGAGAAAACGTTGAACGTCTTGCCGAGCAGCCCGTAGCGCTTGCCGATCGCGTCGTAGGTGGCGCCGTTGGCCGACTTCTCCAGGATCGTGGCGTTCGCCTCGACCGCCTCGCCCTCCCGGTTACCGCTTCTGTCGCAGACCGCGATGGTCACTCGCGGGGTGTTGCGGATCCGCTTGACCTTCCACGACTTCTCCTGGCTGATCGCCACCAGGCCGTCTCCCTGTGGCGCGGCCCAGATGGCGGTCGGCTTGGGCCTGCCGTCCTTGGTGAACGTGGTCAGCAGGATGTAGTCGGACTTCGCGACGTCGGCAAAGGTGACAGGCACGCTCTCAAACGTAGTGGTCAGCCCTCGAGTTCGCCTTCCGTCTCGAGCAGCACCGCGCGCAGGCCGTCGATGGTGGCCTGTTCTGGTTGCGCCCACATCCCCCGCCCTGCCGCCTCCAGCAGGCGCTCGGCCATGCCGTGCAGCGCCCACGGGTTGGACTCGGCGATGAACTTCCGGTTCTCGCCGTCGAGCACGTACTCCGCCGACAGCCGCTCGTACATCCAGTCGGCCATCACCCCGGCGGTGGCGTCGTAGCCGAACAGGTAGTCGACGGTGGCGGCCATTTCGAAGGCGCCCTTGTAGCCGTGCCGCCGCATCGCCGTCATCCAGCGCGGATTGACGACACGGGCCCGGAACACGCGGGCCGTCTCCTCCGACAGCGTCCGGGTACGCACAGCATCGGGCCGCGTATTGTCGCCGATGTAGGCGGCCGGTGACTGCCCGGTCAGCGCCCTCACGGTGGCGACCATGCCGCCGTGGTACTGGAAATAGTCGTCGGAGTCGGCGATGTCGTGCTCGCGGGTATCGGTGTTCTTGGCGGCCACCGCGATCCGCCGGTATTGCCGGTTCATGTCGTCGGCGGCGGGCGCGCCATCCAGCCCGCGGCCGTACGCGAAGCCGCCCCATGCGGTGTACACCTCTGCGAGGTCGCCGTCGTCTCGCCAATTGCGGCTGTCGATCAGCTGCAGCAGACCCGCGCCGTAGGTGCCCGGCTTGGACCCGAAAATCCTTGTGGTGGAGCGGCGTTGGTCACCGTGATCGGCAAGGTCGGTCTGCGCGTGGGCGCGGACGTAGTTGTCGGCGGCTGGCTCGTCCAGGATTGCGACGAGTTGCACCGCGTCGTCGAGCATGGTGACAACGTGCGGGAACGCATCGCGGAAGAAGCCGGAGATACGCACGGTCACGTCGATGCGCGGCCTGCCGAGTTCGGCCAGCGGGATCGGCTCCAGGTTCACCACCCGCCGCGACGCGTCGTCCCAGACCGGCCGGACACCCAGCAGCGCAAGCACTTCGGCGATGTCGTCGCCTGAGGTGCGCATCGCCGAGGTACCCCACACCGACAGCCCGACCGATTGCGGCCAGCGGCCGTAGTCGTCGCGGTAGCGGGCCAGCAGCGAATCCGCCATCGCCACACCGGTTTCCCACGCCAGTCGGGATGGCACCGCCTTGGGATCGACCGAGTAGAAGTTGCGGCCGGTGGGCAGCACGTTGACCAGACCGCGCAACGGTGAGCCGGACGGCCCGGACGCGATGAACCGCCCGTCCAGCGCCCGCAGGATCTGCGCAATTTCGTCGGACGTACCTGCCAGCCGCGGAACCACTTCTGCGGCGGCGAACTTCAGGATGCGGGCGACGTCGGCGTTGTCCGTCAGTGTGTCTACGGCATCGGCATCCCACCCGGTGTTCTGCAGCGCGGCAACGAGTTCGCGAGCACTGGCCTCCGCGGCGTCGACGGCGGCGCGGTCGTCGTTGCCATCCTCGGCCAGGCCCAGCGCCTGGCGCAGCCCCGGCACAGTCTGCTCGCCGCCGAACAATTGCCGTGCTCGCAATATGGCCAGCACCAGATCGAGTTCCACACTGTCCATGGGCTTTTCACCGAGAATGTGAAGGCCATCGCGGATTTGGACGTCCTTGATCTCGCAGAGCCAGCCGTCGACGTGCAGCAGCATGTCGTCGAACGAGTCATCCTCTGGCCGCTCGTGAAGGCCGAGGTCGTGGTCCATCTTTGCCGCGCGCATCAGCGTCCAGATCTGCTGACGGAGCGCGGGCAACTTGCCCGGGTCGAGCGCGGCGATGGTGGCGTGCTCATCGAGCAGCTGCTCCAATCGCGCGATGTCGCCGTAGGTTTCGGCGCGTGCCATCGGTGGAATGAGGTGGTCGATCAGCGTGGCGTGCGCGCGGCGCTTGGCCTGGGTGCCCTCCCCCGGGTCGTTCACCAGGAACGGGTAGATCAACGGCAGGTTGCCCAGTGCGGCGTCGGCGCCGCACGCCGAGGACATGCCAAGCGTCTTGCCGGGCAGCCACTCCAGATTGCCGTGCTTGCCGAGGTGCACTACGGCGTCCGCGCCGAAAACTGCGCCGATCCAGTGGTAGGCAGCCAGATAGTGGTGGCTGGGTGGCAGGTCGGGGTCGTGGTAGATGGCAACCGGCTTCTCGCCGAATCCCCGCGGCGGCTGAACCATCAGCACCACGTTGCCCGCGTGAAGGGCGGCGATGACGATCTCGCCGTCGCGATCCTGGCTTCTGTCGACGAACAACTCACCCGGCGGCGGCCCCCAGTGCGCGACGACCGCGTCAGTGAGCTCCCGCGGCAGCGTGCCGAACCAGTCACGATAGTCCTTGGCGGGCAACCGGATCGGATTTCCCGTCAGTTGCCCGTCGGTAAGCCAGTCCGGGTCCTGGCCGCCGCGCTCGATCAAGGCGTGGATCAACGCATCCCCGTCCTGGGCGTCCACGCCGGGAATGTCGCCGAACCTGTACCCCGCGTAGCGCATCGCCCGTAGTAAGGCGACCGCGCTCGCCGGGGTGTCCAACCCGACGGCGTTGCCGATGCGGGCGTGCTTGGTGGGGTATGCCGAGAACACGACCGCTACGCGTTTGTGCGGCGCCGGAATCGCCCGCAGCCGGGCGTGTTTGACGGCCAGCCCGGCCACGCGGGCGCAGCGTTCCGGATCGGCGACATAGGAGATCAAACCTTCGTCGTCAATCTCCTTGAACGAGAACGGAACCGTGATGATACGACCGTCGAACTCCGGCACCGCGACCTGGGTGGCGACGTCGAGCGGCGACAGCCCGTCGTGGTTGTCCTGCCACTGCGCGCGGGAACTGGTCAGGCACAGGCCCTGCAGGATCGGGACGTCCAGCGCGGCGAGATGGGCGACGTTCCAGCTGTCGTCGTTGCCTCCTGCCGTGACGGTGGCAGGTGTGGCACCACCGGCCGCGAGCACCGTGGTCACCATCGCGTCGGCGGTGCCGAGCAGGTCGAGCAGCCCGGCATCGGCCGTCCGCAGCGAAGCGCAGAACACCGGCAGCGGCCGGCCGCCCGCGTTCTCGATCGCCCGGCACAGCGCCTCGATGTAACCGGTGTTACCGGCAAGGTGCTGAGCGCGGTAGTAGAGCACCGCGATCGTCGGGCGGCCATGGCCGTCAGGTGCCGCTCGGTCGAGGATGCCCCAGCCCGGCGTGATCTGCGGCGGCCCGAAGCCGAAGCCGGTCATCAACAGCGTGTCGCAGAGAAAGGCGTGCAGCTGCCGCAGGTTCGCTACGCCGCCTTGGGCGAGATAGATATGAGACTGCAGCGCTACACCGGCGGGCGTCGTGGAATGCGCCATCAGGTCGGCATCCGGCGACTGCTCACCGCTGACGACGACGGTCGGCACGCCGCTTGCCGACACCGTGTCGATACCGTCCTGCCAGGCGCGATATCCGCCGAGGATGCGCACGACGGCGATCTCGGCACCGGCGAGCAGCTCCTCGAGCTCGCCGTCGACCAGCCGCGACGGGTTCGCCCACCGGTAGCGCGCCCCGCTTGAGCGGGCGGTGATCAGATCGGTGTCGGACGTAGACAGGAGCAGCACGGTCGGTGCGAGATGGGGCGGTGGGAGATCTTCAGCCACCCACCATTCGTACCGCACCGACCGATTACACGGTGCGGTCGGTGCTCAGCCGTCCTTGCCCCAGCGGCTGTGCCAGGTCTGCGGGTAGGGCAGCCCGAGGGCCGCGATGAGCACCAGCAGCACCGCGCCGAATGCGATGAGTGCGAACATCTTCGTTCTTTTCAGGACATTCGGTTACTGCACACGCGTGCAGTAGCCAGAAGTTACTGCCCTGCCGGCCGATGTTGATGGACTTGTGTGGGACGGATCACCCTGCGCCGCATTGTGGCGCCGGTCACATCAAGCGGTGCGAATTACGAAGTCGTCCGTCTGCGGCGTGGCCAGCAGCTCGCGATGCCGCCGGGGTGTCCACGGGAACAGCTCCGGCAGGCCATCCTTACCCAAGTACCAGCTCTTGCAGCCGGTGACCCACACCGTTTGCGGCATAGCGGCTTTCATGCTCTCGTTGTAGTCCTTGGTGGCCGCTTCGGTCGGCGCCGCGGCGACGACACTGCCGTCGCGGATCTGGTTGATCCACCACATCGCATAGTCAGCTTGGTCCTCGGCGACGATCACCAGCGACTGGTTGCCGATCGGCGAGTGTGGGCCCATCAACATGAACAAGTTCGGAAAGCCCGGTACGGCGATCGAACGGTATGCGTGGGGCCCGTCTTCCCAGGCCTCGTCGAGTTTGAGGCCGTGCTCGCCGACGATCTCCATCGGACGGACGTAGGCACGGGCATCGAACCCGGTGGCCAGCACGAGCAGATCGAGTTCGTGCAGCGTTCCGTCCGTGGTGACGACGCCTCGCGGTTCGACGTGGTCGATCGCCTGGCTGACGAGATGGACGCCTGGCTTCTGGAGGGCCTGGTAATAGTGGCCCGCAAGAATCAGCCGCTTGCACATGGCCTGGTAGTCGGGGGTCAGCCTGCGGCGCAGTTCGGGATCGCGCACCGAGAGCCGCAGATTCCAGCGGCACATCGCCGCCAAAGCGCGGCGCTGCCAACATTGCTCGACCGTCGCGCGACCGAACCCATGCTCTATGTAGGTCTGCCAGAACCGGTAGCCGAGTTTGTTGAGGGTGGCCCAGCGCTGCAGCGCCGTCTTGGTGAACCGCGAGTAGCGCAGGTTCGGCGTGGGAAACACCCATTGCGGGGTGCGTTGAAAGATTTTGAGTCCATTGACCTTCCCACCGAGTTCGGCGGTGATTTGCACCCCCGTTGAGCCGGTCCCGATCAATCCGATGCGTTTGTCGGGCAACGTAACGGAGTGGTCCCACCGCGACGAGTGAAACATCGGGCCGGCGAAGCTGTCGAGCCCGGGGATGTCCGGGTATCGCGGGACCCGAAGAAAACCCGTCGCGGTGATCAGCACGTCGAACGCTTCCTCGCCGTCGGCGGTGCCCACCCACCACTGCCCGTCCCGGTACCGGGCGGACGTGACGTCGGATCCGAACCGAATGTGCGGACGGATGCCGCGTTCGGTTGCGACCTGTCGGAAATAGGAGTGAATCTCCGGGCCCGGCGACATGAGGCGTGACCAGGCGGGGTTGGGTCGGAACGAATACGCGTAGAAGCGTGACGGGACGTCACAGGACAGACCCGGATAGGTGTTGTCGCGCCAGGTTCCACCGACCTCGTCGGCCTTTTCGAAGATCGTGAAAGTCTCGATGCCCGCGTCCTGCAGCTTGGCGGCCATGCACAACCCGGACATCCCCGCGCCGATGATGGCGACCTTCAGTGAGCGCTTCTCTGACACGGTGACCCCCTGCCCCGGCGGGCGAATGGCCGAACAGTACGCCGCGCCGCGCCGGGTATTGACGGAATTGACATTTTGACATCTGGCCGAGAGTTCGGATCGCGGCCAGCCAAATCGTTTACCGCGCAGCCGTCGCATGTCGGAATGGAGCGGTGACTGAATTCTTCGACGTGGTGAAACTGGGCGCCCACATCGGCGCCCGCATTGACGGCGTACGGCTGGCAGGCGAACTCGATTCCGAGACGGTCGCGGCGATCAACGAGGCGCTCCTGGAGCACAAGGTGATCTTTTTCCGCGACCAGCACGACGTCGATGACGACGGCCAGCTTGCTTTCGCAAGCAAACTGGGCACGCCCACAACCGCGCATCCAACGCTGTCGGAGGGCGCGTCGGTGCTGCCGATCGACTCGCGCTACGAGAAGGCCAACAGCTGGCACACCGACGTGACATTCGTCGACCGCATCCCGAAAGCATCGCTGCTGCGGGCCGTTTCGCTGCCCAGCTACGGCGGGACCACCACATGGGCGTCGACCGAGGCGGCCTACGAGCAGCTGCCCGCGCCGCTGCGCGCGCTGACCGAGAATCTGTGGGCGGTGCACACCAACACCTACGACTACGCGGCCGACTACGACGGCCGGCACGAGAAACTCACCGAAACGGTGCGCGAATACCGCGAGGAGTTCGTGCGGGAGTACTACGAGACCGAGCATCCGGTGGTGCGGGTGCATCCCGAAACCGGCAAGCGGGTGCTGCTGCTGGGCCATTTCATCAAACACTTCGTCGGACTGGGCCCCGCGGAGTCGGCGGCGCTGTTCGGCCTGTTGCAGGCCCGAGTTACCAAGCTGGAGAATACTGTTCGCTGGGACTGGCAGCCGGGCGATCTGGCGCTCTGGGACAACCGCGCCACCCAGCACTACGCCGTCGCGGACTACGACGACCAGTACCGGCGGCTCAACCGGGTCACGCTGGCCGGAGACATCCCGATCGACGTACACGGCCGGCACAGCCGCGCCGTCATCGGTGACGCCTCACTGTATTCGGACGTGGTCAGCCCCATCGCGCTGGCGAGCTGATCAGAGCCGGTCCATTTCACGCGCCATGAGCGCGTTATCCATCCAGGCATGCCGCTTCGGGTAATGCCGTCGCGCGGGCGGCTTTTCAGTCGCTGCGAACATCGCACGCAGCGCTCCGCTGATGGCATGGATGGTGTCGGTCCAGCGGCGGGTCTTCGCCGGAGGTAGCGCCACCACCGCCGCGGAGCTCAAGAGCACCTGCTGTTCGGTGATCAGCGCTTGCGTCTCGGTCGAGGTTGGCCGCGAGGTGACGAGCTTTTCTTGGCTCTCCTCGAGCTCGGGGCCAGATGTCGTTGCCATGTCGCTCATTTTGAGTTGCTCCCACCGTTGTGGTCTCTGGTGTCCGGATGAACCGGAACCCTCATGATTGAAAAATTAACGCCGGGGACGGCGCATCTCACGCGTAGCGGAGTACCTGTTTATCTGGTTAATTCGCACAGCCATATGCAGGCAGTGCATCGCACGTGCTCCCGCCCCCTTGACGTGGGAATTGAGCGAAGCTCTGCGAGGATGAGCGGCTCCGTCCCAGGGGCGACGCCCATCCCAGCAACGCTGCGGCTGATTGCGGTCACGCTCAGACCCTCAACATCTCCCGCGCCATGCGGGAATCCTGGAGGAAATCATTGCGGGCCGGGCGTTGCAGTCGTTTGGGCCGGGCGTCGTTGCTGGACGTCACGAATGCCGCCGTCAAGGATGCGCGCACCGCTTTGGTCCAGCGTCGGGTGGTCCTCGCCGGCCGCAACGGCACAGCCGCTGCGGTGGCGAACAGCACCTGCTGTTCGGTGATCAAAACCGGCACGCGAGGCGACGCCTCGGCGGCGTCGTGTTCGACTGCCTCCCGCGGAGCGCCGAATGGCTCTCGCAATTCGGACATTTCAGTCCCCCTTTGTCAGGTGACATTTCCGAGCCGGTGGATCCGGCGGTCGGATGGGGGAAATTTACGGCCGGTGATTAGCGATCCTCATGAGTAGCGAACTACCTGTTTATCCGTGGCGACTACGTACACATGCTGATTCGGCAACGCGGTAATAATCCCTCTCCCTGGCCTGTATGCGCACACAGCAACACCTTGGTGACTCGGAGTCGCCCGGCTTGTCATCGCCCGTACGGTGGTCTAGTGGCAAGAATTCGCGGTCGTGACGCCTGCCCGGGCGCGCTGCAGCTGCACCAGGCGGCGGACGGCGCCCTGGCGAGAGTGCGGTTACCGGGCGGCGTGATCTCGCCCGAACAGCTGGAGGCTGTTGCCCACGCTGCGACGCGGTTCGGATCGCCTTCCATGGAACTCACTTCGCGCGGCAACATCCAACTGCGGGCCATCACAGACACCGCGGCGGTCGCCGAAGTCGTCGCCGCGGCAGGCCTGTTGCCTTCGCAGAGTCATGAGCGAGTCCGCAACATCGTCGCGTCGCCGCTATCCG
>Ga0207708_10003162_pt1 | contig 12126 bp, 14 predicted proteins | sample KBSK5101metaG_FD_184340 | JGI IMG/M metagenome (GOLD analysis project Ga0207708, IMG submission 184340) | Corn, switchgrass and miscanthus rhizosphere microbial communities from Kellogg Biological Station, Michigan, USA - KBS K5-10-1 metaG... | ecosystem: Host-associated > Plants > Roots >...
GGTTCAGGCTAGCCCTTAGCCCTGGCAGTCGTCCGGTCAGCGCTTGATCGTCCCCATGCGAGGCACGCATGCCTCCTGTTATCGCCATTGTCGGCCGGCCCAATGTCGGCAAATCGACCCTGTTCAACCGCCTGACCGCCAGGCGGACCGCGCTCGTGTCCGACATGCCGGGCCTGACGCGCGACCGGCGCGAGGGCGAGGCCGTGCTCGGCGGCCATCAGGTGACGCTGATCGACACGGCGGGCCTGGAGGAGGCCGCGCCGGCGTCCATCGCCGGCCGCATGCGCGCCCAGAGCGAGGCGGCCATCGCCAAGGCGGATCTCGTGCTGTTCGTGCTCGACGCCCGCGACGGCGTGGTGCCGGCCGACGCGGCCTTCGCGCAGGTTGCGCGGGAGGCGGGGCGTCCGGTGGTTCTGGTGGCCAACAAGAGCGAGGGGCGCGCCGGGGCCGAAGGTTTCTACGAGGCGTTCCGGCTCGGCCTGGGCGAGCCCGTGGCCATCTCGGCGGAGCACGGCGAGGGCATCGGCGAGCTGGTGGAGACCCTGCTGGCCGCCCTCGGCCTCAAGCCGGCCCCCAAGCGCGACGGCGGCGAGACTGCCGGCGCCGAGGCGGATGCCATCGCACGGCCGATCCGCGTCGCCATCGTCGGCCGGCCGAATTCGGGCAAGTCGACCCTGGTCAATGTCCTTCTGGGCGAGGAGCGCATGATCACCGGGCCGGAGCCGGGGCTCACGCGCGATGCGGTGGCCACGGATTTCTCCTGGAACGGCCGGCCTGTGCGCCTGTTCGATACCGCGGGGCTCCGGCGCAAGGCGCGCATCACCGAGACGGCGGAGAAACTCTCCGCTTCCGACAGCGTGCGCGCCATCCGCTTCGCCGAGGTGGTGGTGGTGCTGATGGACTCCCAGCAGGCGCTGGAGCACCAGGACCTCACCATTGCCGACCTGGTGGAGCAGGAAGGCCGCGCCCTGGTGGTGGCCGTCAACAAGTGGGACCTGGTGACGGACAAGCAGCGCGCGCTCAAGGCGCTGCGCGAGACCCTGGGCGAGCGGCTGGCGCAGGTGCCCGGCGTGCCGCTGGTCACACTCTCCGCCCTTTCCGGGCGCGGCCTCGACCGGCTGGCGCCTGCGGTGTTCGCGGCCTACGAGCGCTGGAACCGGCGCGTGCCGACGCCTCACCTGAACCGCTGGCTGATGGAAGCTGTGGAGCGCCACACGCCGCCGGCGGTCAGCGGCCGGCGCATCAAGCTGCGCTACATGACCCAGCCTTCCGCGCGCCCGCCCACCTTCGTGGCGTTCTGCTCGCGCCCCGAGGCCGTGCCGAAGGCCTACCTGCGCTACCTGACGAACAGCCTGCGCGACACCTTCGACTTGCCGGGCGTGCCGATCCGCCTGAAACTGCGCAAGGGGGAGAACCCGTACGACCGGCGGTGAGCTGGCATGGGGACATGGATCGCCATCGCTGGTGCGGCCTGCCTTGTGATGAGCGTCGTTTGGCTCATCGTGGCCTATGTCGCCTATCTGCGTACCTTGAATTCAGCTCTTGCCGGGACCTGCATGGCTTGTCTTGTCGGGGGCGCGATTGGATCGATGATGGTCTATATCGCCATCGAGCACAATCCGCAGGGAGTGTATGTCGATCACGTGACAGGAGCCGTGAACTATCTCGACTTGTCGCTGATCTTCCTGTCGTGGTTTGCAGTCTTCAGCGTTGTCGTGAGTATCGCCTTGGCGCTCGTAGTCTGGATGGCGCGCGGGCTGAGGGCGATTTGTCGACTGCTCGGGGCTTGAGCCCTGGATTGAGATCGGCGACAGCAAGGCCATGACCGAGGTCCTCTTCTACCACCTGGAGCAGCAGCCGCTGGAGCGGGTGCTGCCGGCGCTTGTGGAGCGTACGCTGGCGCGGGGCTGGCGGGCGGTGGTGCAGGCGGGCTCGGAGGAGCGGGTGGAGGCGCTGGACACGCTGCTGTGGACGTATGCCGAGGAGAGCTTCCTCCCCCACGGCACCAAGCGCGACGGCAACCCCGCAGCGCAGCCGGTCTATCTGACGGCCGACGATATCAATCCCAACGAGGCCACGGTGCGCTTCCTGGTGGACGGTGCCGGGATCGGCGACATGGCCGGCTACGAGCGCATCGTCTACCTGTTCGACGGCCGCGACGCGGCCGCGGTGGCCAGCGCACGCGAGCAGTGGAAGGCCGTCAAGGCCGCCGGCTGCGACGCCACCTACTGGCAGCAATCGCCGGAAGGGCGATGGGAGAAGCGGGCGTAGGCGGGATCGGGGTCAGACCCCTTGCCCCAGCGTCGCGGATAAGATCGTGCGGATTATGCAAGGGGTCTGACCCCGGCAACCGACGCCGCTACCGATGATAGGGATGGCCGCTGAGGATGGTGGCGGCGCGGTAGAGCTGCTCGGCGAGAACGATGCGGGCGAGGCCGTGCGGCAGCGTCATGGCGCCGAGCGCGAGCTGCAGGTGCGCGGCGCTGCGCACGCCGTCGCTCAACCCGTCGGGGCCGCCGATCAGCAGGCCCGCCGCCGCGGCCCCGCCGTCGCGCCTCTCGGCCAGCACCCTGGCGAACGCCTCGCTGGTGAGCGCCTTCCCGCGCGCGTCCAGTGCGACGATGAAATCCGCCCCCCGCACCAGCTTGAGCAGCGCCTGGCCCTCCTCCTCGCGGCGCCGCGCGGCGTCTCCCGCGCGGCTCTCGCCGGTCTCGTGCCAGACGACGGGGCCGAGGCCCAGGCGCTTGGCAAGCGGCGCCACGCGTTCCTGGTATCGCGCCAGCAGCGCGCGCTCCGGTCCGTCCTTGAGGCGCCCCACGGCGGCGACGATCACGCGCATGGGCCGGTCAGCTCGGTCCTGTTGTTGCGGTGGGTGTGTCCCCGACCAATCGGGGCGCGCATTCGGGTACGCCCATGTAGGTCAGCATTCCCTGAGGATGCAACCATTGCCCGACGGGCGGCGCTCCTCCGCAACTTCGAGGCCCGGCGGCATGCAGCCGGGTTCGGCAAATTGCATGAATCGCCGTCGTCGAATAATGCGGTGGGGCACGGATGATTCGGGGGGATCATGCAGGCGGCGGCTTGGAGGCCGGATTCTTCTGCGCGCCGGAGAGCGGGTGCGCCGGCATGATATACCGTCGCCGACACGGTGCGGCCGCAACCGCGCGCGGTGCCTTGGTCTATGCGGCCGTCGCGATATCGACCTCCATCGCGGCTTCGCCCGCCGCTCTTGGTCAGGATGTCGCGTCCGAGAAAGGCATCCCCGCAAAGTCCATTGCAACGACCTTGCCTCAGCAAGGCGACCCCGACGGCAGCCGCGCGGCATTGGCTGCAAGCGGCATCACCTATCAATGGAACTACGTTGGAGAGTGGCAAGCCGACATCGCGGGCGGGGTAAGCCGGGGCAGCATCTATATCGGCCGACTGGAGGGCCTGATCGATATCGATCTCGCCAAGCTTATGGGCTGGCAGGGCCTGACGTTCCATGCGAACAGCTTTCAGATTCACGGCAGCGGGCTCAGTCGCGAGCACGTCGGCAATCTGATGACGGTCAGCTATATCGAGGCGCTGGCGACGACCCGGCTCTCGGAGCTGTGGCTCGAGCAGAAAATTCTCGGCGACAAGCTGGGCATTCGCGTCGGGCAGCTCGCCGCCGACACAGAATTCAACATATCGAGCTATGCGACCCAGTTCATCAACAGCACCTTCGGTTGGCCGGCCAGCATGGCAGCCAACTTGCCGAGCGGCGGACCCGCCTATCCCTTCGCGACACCCGGCGTGCGGGCCAAGCTCGACCCGGACAAGAGCCTGTCCCTGCTTCTGGGCGTGTTCAACGGCGATCCGGCCGGCCCCGGCGAGGGGGACCCGCAGACTCGCAACCGCTACGGCTTGAACTTCCGGGTCCAGGACCCAGCCTTCGTCATCGCCGAAGGCCAGTATCGATACAACCAGGAGAAGGGTGCTGCGGGGCTGGCCGGCGCGGTCAGGCTTGGTGCCTGGGGCCACTTCGGGCGCTTCGACGACCGGCGCTTCGATACCGGCGGCCTCGCATTGGCCAATCCGGCAAGCACCGGCCAGCCGGCTCCGCAGAGCGGCAATCTCGGCGTCTACGCGGTCATCGACCAGCAGATCTGGCGGCCGCCGACGGGCGAGGCAAACAAGGGCGTCGGCGTCTTCGCCCGCGCGTCGGCAAGCCCTGCCGATCGCAGCCTCATCGATCTGTATTTCGACGGCGGCATCGTGCTCGCCGGGCTCATTCCGGGGCGGCCCGAGGATGTGCTGAGCTTCGGCGCGGCCTATGCGCGCATTTCGGACCGGGCACGCCAGCTCGACGCCGACGCCGCTGTGCTCACCGGTGCGGGTCGCATCCGCGATTTCGAGGCTGCATTCGAGGCGGACTATCAGGTGCAGGTTCTGCCCGGCCTGCAGATCGATCTCGATCTCCAGCGCATCGTCCACCCAGGCGGCAACATCGCGGGCCCGGGTGGGGCCCCGGGCGGGGCAAGGATACCCGACGCCACGGTCGTGACCTTGCACACATTGATCAAGTATTAGGTCGCTTCACGGTGCCTGCTTCACGAGTGATCGCGCGGTCCGATCGGCTTCACGCCTGTCGAGGCAGCCTGGTGGAGCCGAGGGGAATCGAGTGCCAAGCCTATATGCGAACTACTCATTGATATTGCTTGGAAAACGCGATGAACCCTTGTCCGATTGTTGGATAGATTGTTGGATACGATCACCCAGCACAACATCCGCGCGGCACTCTGCCGCATCGCACGCTGGGCTCGTGATCGACACGCCGTCCCCCCCTCCTTTGCCCCCAGCCGAGAACTGACGAAGCGAACGATGCACATGAGAAGAAACGAGGGGGCGGGCCGGGGGTCCAACGAAATTTCCATTTTTGAGGACATTGGCATGTCGGACGAGCACACCGAGAACATGTTATGTCCACCCGGAGATTCTGACCACCTACGTTGAAGGCTCGCTCCTGCTCGAAGTGAAGGCGCGGGTCGAAGCCGACCTGCGCAAGGATCTTCCCGGACTGAAGCCCGAGGAAGCGGCCGTGCTCACCTTGCTGCAGCGGCGCCTCAACACAACGCTCAAAGACAAGCTCGCCGCCTCCATGAAAAGGCTATCGCCCACCAAGGCGCGCAAGGCCGCTTATGTCGGCGCCGCCGGCAGCGCTCCTCTACTATTCAGCTTCTCGTTTGGGCTCCGGTATTCCCAAGCTCTTCGCCGGGGCGAACGTCGTTCGCGTCTCGACCACGACGCAGTTCGCTCGACAATTGGCGCTCCGGCAGCCACGGCCACGGGGCACCTCGACTTTGAGGCATCGAACATTGATGCCCCCCAATCGGCACCCTAGCGCGAGCCTACTGCCCAGGCCCTCCGCTGCTCGCGACGCTCCCAGCTGCGGGCCTGAGCAGCAGGAAGCTCACTCGATCAAGGGGTCAAGATTGCACGGCGATCAGGGGGGGCAAAGTTCCGTGCGGCCGCTCGCATATGGCTCGCGATGATTCCTGGTGGTCGTGTTCAAGCGGACACCGCCACGACGGTTGCCGCACCCCGCAGGTCGAGCCAGAGCCCCCGCGGCGTGCGGGCGATCCGTACCACGGCCTCATCGCAAGAGGGGCAGCGCAGGATGGCGCCCAGCTCGATGGCGTAGAGGCGCAGCTCTGCCATCGGCGCTGTCCTGGCGCAGCCCGAGCATGTCGTCCGCGCCTCCGTCGCGTCGAACGCGAAGACCTCGCGCAGCAGACCACCCGCGGCGTTGCCGTCGAGCGTGGAGCAGGCTTGCTCGCCACTCATCTCACTCTCCTCCTGTTGCGCCGAAGCGCTCGGTCTTGACGCGCTCGGGCTCGTGCCCAAGCCCAACCAGCGCCTCGGCCACCGCCTCCACCATCGGCGTCGGGCCGCAGACGAATACCTTGGGCGCCGCCGCGGGCTGGAAGCCGACCTCGGCCAGCATTGGCGCGTCGATGCGCCGGGCGTAGCCGCGCCAGCCTGGTGGCGGCTGCGCGCGCGTAAGGGTGTGAACGACCTTGGGTCCGTCAGGCGCCGACCCAAGGCGCTGCAGCTCCTCGCGGTAGATGACGTTCGCGACGGAGCGCGAGGAAAGGAGGAGGCATGCCGACACGGCGTAGCCCGCCTCACCGCTCGCGGCTCGGTGCCGCAGCATGGCCATCAACGGCGCGACGCCCGAGCCGCCCGCGACGAGCAGCAGCGGTCCGCCCGCGGTTACAGACCAGGCGAAGTAGCCGCCGATTGGCCCGCGCAGCTCGAACCGGTCGCCCGGCCGGGCCTCGTCGACGAGCCAGGGCGACACCTCCCCGCGCTCCAGCCGCTCGACCGTGAGGGCAAGCTGCGGCACCTCGGGCGGGGAGGCGATCGAGTAGCTCCGCTGCGCCTGGTAGCCGTCGTCCGCTGTGAGGCGGATGTCGACGTGCTGCCCCGCGAGATGGCCAGGCCAGCCTGGAACATCCAGCACGAGCGTAGTCGCTCGGGGCGTCTCGGCTATCCTCTCGATCACCTCTACCTGCCGCCAGGCGAGGCGCGGCGTGCCGGCCCCTGCGGGCGGGCGCGCCGCCTCAATCGCCGGCATAACGCTGCTCACGCCAGGGGTCTCCGTAGATGTGGTAGCCGAGGGACTCCCAGAAGCCCGGCTCGTCGTGCTCCATGAAGCGCAGCCGGCGGACCCACTTAGCCGACTTCCAGAAGTAGAGGTGCGGGACCAGGAGACGCGCCGGGCCGCCGTGCTCCGGCGCCAGTGGCTCGCCATCGAACCGGGTCGCTACTAGGCCCTTGCCATCGAGCAGGTCCTCGAGCGGCAGGTTGGTCGTGTACCCGCCGTCGCAGTGCGCCATCAGGTAGGGCGCTGGCGGCTCGTCGAGGCCCGCCGCCGCGAGCAGGTCGTCGATCGTGACGCCCTCCCAGACGGTCCCGAGCTTGCTCCACTTGGTCACGCAGTGGATGTCGACCGTGAGCTCGGTCTGCGGCAGCGCCTGGAACTCATCCCACGTCCACTTGCCAAGGAGCGCCCCACCGTCCTGCAGGGCCAAGCCCCACCTGTCGAGCGGCGTACGCGGTGTTGGTCCAGCGCTCAGGACCGGGAAGCCGTCTGTCGCGTACTGGCCGGGCGGGATCCGTTGCTCGTCCGCTTCGGCCCCCCGGCGCCCAGTGAAGCCTCTGGTCGTGGTCATGGGCGGTTCCCTTCACCGGGCTCCGGCCGGTCCGAGTGATCCCGTGGGCCGGCATAACGGTCGATCAACCTGCCGCCGTCGCCGCGACCCGATTTGACGGGCGTCACGCGCCAGCTAATCCCGGTCCAGACCGCGAATGTGACGGCAATCGGCGCGAGGTTAGTGATTGTTTGCAGCGGAAGAGAACGTGTTGATATCCGGGAAACTGCTGAAAGCTCGACCGAGGTTTCCGGTTCCTCCGGATGCAGCGGCCTCTCTCCCCCCACTTCCCGAGTTGGCAAACGGCGCCGCTTCCCCTTCACCCGGGAGGCGGGGCCGTTTTGCGTTTCAGGCGCGCGACCAGCTACCAGCCGAGCGCACGTATACAGCACCCCGATCACAAGGCGCTGGCGCCGGCTTCGGACCCGCCACGTCAACCCGCTGGCTACCGCTTAAGCTGCCGCCTCTTTTGCAACGATGAAGTCGCTGAGGTCGGCAGACTCATGCGAGGTGAGTTCTGTCCAGAGAATGAGTAGTTTGCATCCACCCTTAGTCGCATGTGGGCCGTGCACGTTGCCGGCCTTGAAATGCAGCGAAGTGCCGGCCTCGTACTGCTTGCCCTCGTTGGTGAAGTCGCCCTCAACAACATAGAGCGCCTCGGACATGCCTTTGTGGCTATGTGCCGGAATAACCGCGCCCGGCTTCATAACGAGGTGCAACATTACAGGACCGAGCGTGTAGTTCGCGTTCCGGACCGCCAGCGTAATGTCACCTTTACTGGGGAAAGGAAAACGATCCCTCTTAAGCTGACTGTCAAACACTTCTTGATCGACCATGATCCCGCTCCTTTCTTCGTGCTTCTGAGAGAGCCACGGTAGTGGTGAGTCTGTGATCGATAATTTCAGTGAGACGGCGGGCGGTTCCTTCATTCGGGCGCGCCAAATTGTCGCCCACTCCGTCGGGAGGCGGGGCCGTTTGCGTTTCAGGACCGCAACTCCTTGTACCGGAATCGGGGTTTTCCCCGTTTGCATTCGCTAAGTCGTCGGAGCGCGTGGGAGGGGCGTTCGCCCCAACCCTATGGAGTCGTGCGATGGCCGACTGCGAACAACACCGCGCCAAGCTGCAGCAGCTCAACCGGAACTTCGTCCGATCCGTCGAGGAGGCCGATGTCGCCTGGTTTGATGCCAACCTTGCGCCCGACTTCTTCAACACCAACTCCGATGGGAGCTTCATCGACCGCAAGGCCTTTCTCGCGCAGATCGCCCGCGGCTCATCGTTCAAGAACATCCGCGAGCATGAGGTGCTGATCCGCACTCTCGGCGACTTCGCGATCATCCACGCCCGTTTCAGCTACCAAAAGCCCGACGGTACCGAGGGTGCCGGCCGCTACACCGATGATTGGCAGTTGCGCGGCGACCGCTGGCAATGCGTTTCGGCCCAACAGACACAACTCCAGTCTTAAGGCTCGATGGGCGCCAGCGCGGGAAGCAGGAGAAAATTATCATGAAGGCGATCGTTGTGACGGATCAAGCTGCGGGAACGGCCGGCATGACGCTGGTGGAGCGGCCTAAGCCGCAGGCAGCGATAAACGATGTGGTCGTTCAGGTTCATGCGTCGGGATTCGTCTGGACTGAGTTGACGTGGCCCTCGACCTGGACCGATCGCCTCGGCAATGATCGAACACCGTCGATCCCTGGGCACGAGTTGGCCGGAGTGGTCACCGCCCTCGGCTATGGCACGAGGGGCTGTCGGTGGGACAGCGGGTGTTCGGCCTCACGGACTGGTATCGCGACGGTACCCTGGCGGAGTATGTGGCCGTCGAGGCACGCAACCTCGCGCCGCTGCCGGGCGAGGTCGACTTCACGGTCGGCGCGAGCCTGCCGATCTCGGGCCTGACTGTGTGGCAGGGACTGTTCGAGCACGGCCACCTTCAGGCGGGGCAGAGCGTCCTCGTGCATGGCGCGGCCGGCGCAGTCGGGTCGATGGCGACGCAGCTCGCACGAGAGGCCGGCGCCTACGTCATCGGCACAGGACGCGCCGCCGACCGTCAGACGGCGATCGACTTTGGCGCGCAGGAGTTCGTCGACCTCGGCAACGACACCCTGGAAGACGTCGGCGAAGTCGATCTGGTGTTGGATGGCATCGGCGGCGACATCGGGAAGCGGTCCGCAGGCCTGATTCGCGCCGGAGGAACACTGGTGTCCATCGTCGGCCCGCCCGAGGCGCGGCCCGCCGACGGCCTGGCGGTCGACTTCGTTGTCGAGTCCGACCGCGCCCAACTGAGTCTGATCGTCCAGCGGGTGCGGGACGGACGACTGCGGACGAATATCGGCAGCATCGCGACCCTCGACGACGCCGTCGCCGCCTTCAACCGGACCGAGCGACGCAAGGGGAAGACGATCATCCGCGTTCGTCCGTGAGCGACACGCGCCCATCGATGCACGCTGCCGGCCGGCGCTATCCAGATCGGCCGGCTACGTCCTACGGCCCCTTCATGAGATGTCGCACGGGCTTTCCAACGCTGCAGCATTTCCACGGCCGCCTACTGCCGGTCGGCATCGTGGCGAGCCGGCCATGCTCAAGCTGGCGATCGGCGTTCTCGGTACGGGGACTTCAGTTCGGGTGGATACACCCTGGGTCAGCCATAGCCACGCGCTCGACCGCTCGATGCTTGAGTTCGACCAGCGGTGCGCCGGTCACGACGTAGATGTTCCACGGCTGCAAGTTCGATCCGGATGGCGCCCACGCGCTCGAGCACCTCCATTGAGACGGGCCGGTCGGTGAATCCGCGCACCGCCCGTCGGCTCGTGACTGCCTCATATACGTCCATGACCGCCTCCGCCGATAATATACCCATCACATTTTTGACGGCCCAGCGCCCAGACTCACTGGTCCGGGATGACGATTTTATGGTCGCCCGTGTCGATCACGAAGATGGCGAGGAGCTTGGCCGGGTCCGTGTCGCTGGCATTGTGGCTCACCTGGTGATGATCACCCGGCTTCTCCATCCAGCTCTCGCCGACCTTATACGTACGCTCGGGCTCGTCGTTCACTTTGCTGCGGATCGCTCCCTCAAGCACGCGCGCATAGATGAAGGCTGAAGTCGGGTGACGATGTGAAGGTGATCCGGCACCGGGTGCGTACTCGACCAGGACGGCACGCATGCTCTTGCCCGGGACATTCGGCAACTCGTTGTCAAAGACCACCGATACCTTCGCTCCCGGGGCAATTGAGTCTTAAGCCGCAACGACCGGAGCGAACAAAGCGATGGCCGTGGCAAGGAACAAGACGCGTAGCCAACCACCAAAGCGTGTCTGTCCCGCGATGACATAGCGGGCAACATAGCGTGTGGCCTGGCCGCCGGTGACCACGCTCTTCATGACGACCTCCGTTCAGCAACGCCCTGCGTGGAAGTCCTGCAGGCCCAAGCTCAGGCCCGCATACCTTCGAGTGTCGGCGCTTTTCGTACGCCTGCCGCGCCGGCGCCTGCGGATAGGGTCGTCATGCAGGCGGCGAGCACGAAGGAGCGCCGCCGACCATTGTTGCCGGAGATATTGCCAACTCAAATCCGGAGAAACCCTGGGGAGGCCATACGCAGAACTATTGGATCGCGCTGATCGCGCGCGTTGGTCCTGGAACGGCAGCTTCTGGCACTTCTCGACTTAGGCATCCCGGCGCCCAGTAGGGGACTTTCCGCTACTGATCTGAGCAAAAGTCCGCATATCGGGGCTCGGTTTTTCGAGATCAACTTCTTTGCGGGCCAAGCAGGCCCTCGTTGATGCGCGCTCGGGGCACGCGGCCGCGTCCGCTTGCACCGTCGAACGCGGTGGCCCCCTAGGGTTAAGGGGCGTGCCGGGTCTTGTCCCGCCAATGAACTGCCCAACGTTGCGCCCGGCGCACAGCGTTGATCCTCACACTCACAAAAGAGGACCACACGCCATGAGTACGATCACAACCAAAGACGGTACGGATATCTACTACAAAGACTGGGGAACAGGCCCGGTCGTCACATTTTCTCACGGTTGGCCCCTCAATGCCGACGCGTGGGACGGTCAGATGCTGTTCCTCGTGCAGAACGGCTACCGCTGCGTCGCGCTCGATCGCCGGGGCCATGGCCGCTCCAGCCAGGCTTCGGCCCACAACGACATGGACGGTTATGCCGACGACCTCGCGGCCGCAATCGAAGCCCTCGATCTGAGAGACGCCACGCTCATCGGCCACTCCACGGGTGGCGGCGAGGTCGCTCGCTACATTGGCCGCCATGGCACCAAGCGCGTGAGGCAGGCAGTCCTCATCGCGGCAGTGCCTCCTATCATGCTCCGGTCGCCATCCAATCCCGAAGGCCTGCCGATCGAAGTGTTCGACAAGATTCGAGCGGGTGTCGCCGGAGATCGGTCACAGTACTACAAGGAGCTGGCTATCGCTTTCTACGGCGCAAACCGGCCCGGGGCGAAGGTCTCCCAAGGTACTCTCGATCAATTCTGGCTCTGGAGCATGCAAGCCGGAGCCAAAAACGCCTACGAGAGCGTCAAGGCCTTTTCTGAGACCGACTTCACCGAGGACCTCAAGAAGTTCGATGTCCCTACGCTGGTTTTGCACGGAGAGGACGACCAGATCGTTCCGGTCAAGGACTCAGCGAAGAAGTCGGCCAGGCTCATCAAGGGCGCCAAGGAAATCTACTACCCGGGCGCTCCGCATGGCCTCACAGCAACCCATCAGGATCAAGTCAACGCGCAACTTCTCGCCTTCATCAAGGCGTGACAGCACGGCATGCAAGCCCAGGAAAGGGCGTGCATGTCTTCTTGCAAGCTGGTTGACGCATTGCCGTTCACCAGGGGCATGCTCGCTAACAAGGGGCTGACCATGACCTCAACATCCTCATCACCCACCCGGCGCAGCTTCCTTGAAGGGTCAGCCGCGACCGGTGCCGTCAGCTTTCTTCCGATGC
>Ga0207708_10003164_pt1 | contig 12124 bp, 10 predicted proteins | sample KBSK5101metaG_FD_184340 | JGI IMG/M metagenome (GOLD analysis project Ga0207708, IMG submission 184340) | Corn, switchgrass and miscanthus rhizosphere microbial communities from Kellogg Biological Station, Michigan, USA - KBS K5-10-1 metaG... | ecosystem: Host-associated > Plants > Roots >...
GGGTTCTTAATTGTTAACGGCGTTGACGGCGGCCCACGCCGCCGCGACCAGGCGATCGCTGACAGGTTCAAGCTTCAAGGCAAGACGGCCGTAGGCCGCGAACGTCGCAGGCTGCAGCACGGCGCCGAGCACCAGCGCGGTCGCGAGATCCACGTCCTGCGTCGGAATCTCTTTCTCTGCGATGGCGCGCGCCAGCACCGCGCGCATCACGGTCACCGGCGTCGGCGCGTCCTCGGCGAGCTTGGCGAGCTGGCCGTGCTGCACGAACACGAGAAAGTTGAAGAGCGTCGGGTTGGCGTCGTGCGCGCGGCAGAATCCCCGAATCATCGCCGCGACCTTCTGGCGAGTCGTGGTCTCGCGCGCGGCGAGCGACTCGAGCTCGCGCGCGAACGAGGTGTAGCCCTGCTCGAAGGTCTGCCACACCAGGTCGTCCTTGCTCTCGAAGTGCCGGTAGAGTGCGCCCTCCGAGATGCCGACCGCGCGGGTGATATCCCGCACCGAGGTCTCGGTAATGCCACGCGCCACGAACAGCTGGGTGGCGGCCTGCTCGATGCGCTGACGCGTATCCGTAAAGCGGTGTCTAGGCATAGTGAGTAAACGTTAACTCACTATAATCCCGACCAGCCATTTTGTCAATTTGTGTCAAAAATGGCTTGAATTTGAGGTATTTGCGCGTGCTGCGATTTGGAGCCGCGGCGCTAAGGCTATCGATGTTACTGGTGGCGGAGCGCCTTCAGCGGATCGATCCGCGAGGCGCGCCAGGCCGGCACGAGCGAGGCGAGCATGGCGACCGTCATCACCACGGCGGTGCCGCCGCCGAATGCAATAACGTCTCGCGCGCCGACGCCGTAGAGCAGCGAGCGGATCGCGCCGCTTGCCACCGTGGCGAGGATCAGCCCGATCGCGGCGCCGGCAGTTGCGAGCCCGGCACCCCGGCGAAGGAAATTCCACACCACGTCGCCGCGGCTGGCGCCGACGGCCATGCGGATGCCGATCTCCTGCGCGCTTTGCTGCACGGTATACGCGACGAGACCGTAGATGCCAATCGCCGCCAGCACGATGGTCATCACGCCGAACATCGTCAACGCCCCTGCGGCGAGCTCGTAGACCGAGAGCGCGACGCGCGTCTGTTCGGTGAGCGTTCTCGAGAGGGTGATCGGGATCGCCGGATCGAGCGCCTGCACGTGATCGCGGACGCGGCGCATGGCGTAATTCAGATCTCCACCGGTGCGAGCGTGAATGACGAAGCCGGGGGTATACGTCTGGAGGAGCGGATAGTAGACGAACGGGCGCGGGGCTTCGTTGAGGCGCGCGTATTTGAGGTCGCGCGCCACCCCGATCACGGTGCGCCATTCGCTCGTGCCGCTGCGCAGGCGCTTGCCGATCGCGTCTTCCGGCGTCTGCCAAAAGCGGCGCGCCATGGTCTCGTTGACAATCACCGCCGGCTGGGCGCCCGGACCGTCGGTTCGCGTGAAGTCGCGGCCGGCCAGCAGCGGGATGCGCAGGGCCTGGAAGTATTGCGGCGAGACGATGTTGTAGAGGAACAGCATGTCTTCGTCCGATCGCGGCGCGTAGCCTTCGACGTTGGTGGCGCGCGGGCCTGGGTCGACCAGGCTCATCGGCACGTTCAGCGCCAGCGCGGCGCGCTCGAACGCCGGCTCGGCGGCAAGCGCATCAAGCAGGCGAGTGATGGCGATGGGACCGCGGGTATCGTCGTACCCCGCCGTTTTCAGATCGATGGCGATGGAGGTGACATTCGCCGACTCGAATCCGCCGCTGGCGTGTTGCGCGGCCGCGTAGCTGCGCAGCACCAGTCCGGAGGCAACCAGCAACACCAGCGAGATGGCAACCTGGGATACGACCAGCATCGAGCGCAACCGCCCGCGCGATGCCATCCGCGGCGAGAGGTCGTGCAGCACGGAGTTGAGCTCGACCCGCGACGTGCGGAGTGCGGGTACGAATCCGAAGACGATCGCGCAGGCGCACGACATGGCCACCGCAAACGTCAGCACGTAGCCGTCCACCGAGGTGTCCAGGTAGACACGCGATGGCGCCGCGGCTGCGGCGCCGGTCGCGATGTACGGAAGGATGAACGATGCGAGCACGACACCGGCGAGGGCGCCGGGCAGCGCGAGCACCATGTTCTCGACGAACAGCAGGCGCAGCAAACGGCTCCGGCTCGCACCAAGCGCCAACCGGACGCCAAGCTCACCGCGTCGGCTCACACCCCTGACGAGCACGAGATTCGCGACGTTGGCGCAGACGACGAGCAGGATCAGCAAACCCATGCCACCGAGCACGGCGATCGCCGGCAGCCAGTAGGTTTGCGCGCCGAACGGCGACTTCCAGATCGGCACGACTTCGAGACGACGGGCGTAGTTGGGATTCGGATGTTCGGCATCGAGCTGCGACGCGAGCACCGCCGCTTCCGCGGTGGCGGCCCGTGTCGTCAGGCCCGGTTTGAGGTGGCCCATCGTGGTCAGCCCAAACACGCCCCGCGCATCGAGCCGGCTGGGCGGCCACACTTGCGGCTGCATCATGAGCGGCGCGAAGACGTCGATCCCCATGCTGACGATCGTGCCGTTGAATTCCGGCGCGGCGACGCCCACGATGGTGAGCGGCTGGCCGTTGAGGTAAATCGTCTTGCCGACAATCGCTGGATCGGCGCTGAACGATCGGCGCCACAGCGAGTCGCCGATCACCGCCACGGGATGCTGTCCGGGCGCGACGTCGTCTGACGGCAGCAGGGTTCGGCCGAGCTGCGCATCCACGCCAAGGGTCTCGAAGTAGTTGCCGACCACGAGCTCCGCAATCACGCGCTGTGCGTCGACGCCACGCCCGACGCTCGCGAAAATCATCATCGACGCCGTCAGGCTCTCGAAGGATTGTTGCTGCGCCGAGAGATCGCGATAGTCCGGCACCGAGATGCCGATGCCGCGGCCGTCGATGGTGCGGCCGAGCAGCACCGAACTGGTCGCGGAGTCGCGGACACCGGGGAGCGGCTTGAGCGCGATGCTCTTGAACAGGCTGAAGATCGCGGCGTTGCCGGCGATGCCGAGCGACAGCACGCTGATGACGACGAGCGAGAAGGCAGGGTTCTTGATCAGCATGCGCGCGCCGAAGCGCACGTCCTGCCAGAGGTCGGCGACGAGAGCGACGACACTGCCGCGCCAGACCTCGCGCGCGTCTTCCTTCATCTGCAACGGGTTGCCAAACTCGTTGATGGCCGCCAGGCGCGCCGATTCCGGGTCTTCGCCGGCGGCGATGCGCTCGCCGATCGCCATCTCGAAGTGACTGCGGATCTCGGAGTCGAGATCGTTGTCGATGCGGCGACGGCCGAACAGCCAGCGCAGTGGATTCATGTCAGCCCTTCGATCGTTTCGGGTTGAGGATCGTGCCGATCGCCGAGACCAGCTGCGACCAGCGATCGCGTTCCTGCAGGAGCTGCTTCTTGCCCTTCGGCGTCAGCCGGTAGAACTTGGCGCGCTGGTTGGCCTCGGTCACCCGCCAGTCGCTCTTGACCCAGCCCTGCTTCTCGAGGCGATGCAGCGCGGGGTAGAGCGAGCCGGTCTCGATCTTGAGCGACTCGGCCGATTCGGTGCGGATCGTCTGGCCGATCGCGTAGCCGTGTTGCGGCCCCCACTGCAGCGTTTGAAGGATCAGCATGTCGAGCGTGCCCTGCAGTATCTCCAGACGAGGCCGGTAGCGCTTCGGTTCCATAATAAGGATGTAGATAGCCTACATCCTAGGGCTGTAGATTGTCTACAGCCTGGACAGGGTGCCTGAGGTGCCAGGGGTGCCTAAGGTGCCTGAGGTGCCTGGGGTGCCTGGGGTGCCGAAAGCCGTCCGCTTGACACGAGTCTGACAAGATGTAAGATATGCGGCCATGACAGCGAACCGCCTGCCGTCGATGTCGAACACCGAGTCCCTGGTGATGGAGCTGCTGCGCGGCCGCGAGCGCTACGGCCTCGAGCTGGTCGACGCGTCGGACGGCGCCCTCAAGCGCGGCTCCGTCTACGTGACGCTGGCCCGCATGGAAGAGAAAGGCTTCGTCGATTCGCGGCAGGAAGAGCGCGACCAGGGAATCAGTGGATTGCCGCGACGTTTGTATCGCGCCACTCCCTATGGGCGCAAGGTGCACAGCGCCTTCTCGACGCTGCGGGAGGCGCTGGCCTTGAAGCCGACGGAGGCGAAATGAGCTTCGAAGCCCTGGTCATCGCCATCTGCGACCGCTTCGTGTCGCAGCGCGCGTTCGATCTGATCGTCACGCCGGCCCTTGCGGATCTGGAATTCGAAGAGTCGGCCGGCCGGCAAAGCCGGATTGCCGGCCGGGCCGCGGTCTTGAGGGCGATTGCCGGCGGCGTCGGGCACGACATGCGCCGCGGCTCCGGCGGCTTCCTCAAGCTGGCGCTGATGTCGGCCGCCTACTACACGTTCCCGGTCGCCGTGTCGGTCAGTCTTTTCAAAACCTGGTCCGACTTCTTCGTCGCACTGACGGTGGTGCTGGCGATGGCGCTCGTGCCCGTGATGGTGTGCTTCTGGCCGGTGCGACATCCCGTGCGGCACGGGGACTGAGCTCGCGATGCCGGACCTTCGCGCGCGCAAGCTCTCCAAACGCTTTTCCGGCATTCGCGTCGTCAACGACGTCAACTTGACGGTGCGGCCCGGTGAGGTCGTCGGCTACCTCGGGCCCAACGGATCCGGAAAGACGACCACCGCGCGCATGCTGGGGGGCCTGCTCGAGCCCTCAGGCGGAGTCGTCGAGTACGACGGCGTGGACATTCGCGCGGACGTCATCGCGTTCCATCGCCACGTTGGCTACGTGCCGGAGGAGCCGTACCTCTATCCGTTCCTCTCCGGCCGTGAATACCTGCAGCTCGTTGGGCGCCTGAGGGAACTGCCCGAAGGCCTGCTGACAGAAAAGATCGACGGCTTCCTGCGCCTGTTCAGTCTCAGCGTCGCGGCCGATCAGAGCATCGGCTCGTACTCGAAGGGCATGCGGCAGAAGATCGTCATCTCGGCGGCGCTGCTGCACGATCCGGCGGTGGTGATTTTCGACGAGCCCGAGACCGGGCTGGATGTCGCGACGACGCTGATGCTGCGTCACCTGGTGCGCACGCTGGCCACGCGCGGCAAGGCGATTCTCTACAGCTCGCACATCCTGGAAGTGGTCGAGCGCGTCTGCGACCGCGTCATCGTCCTGCACAAGGGCAATGTCGTCGCCGACGACTCGATCGAGCGGCTGCGCGTGTTGTCGTCGAGCACCTCGCTCGAGGGCGTCTTCTCCCAACTGGTGATCCGCGAAGATCCCGAATCGATCGCGCGCGATCTTGCCGACCTGGCAGCGACGGGCTCCTGACGTGCGCACCGCCAACCGCGGCCCCTACCTGCTGCTGACGAGGCTGTTCCTCCGGCAGTTTCTCGAGAACGACTTGCTGTCGCCCGACGGCGACCGCTCCCAGATGCTCGCGATCGTCGGCGCCGCGGTCATCTCGCTGACCCTGTTCATCAGCATGTTCACGTCGGCGGGCTACGCGATGTCGATCATGATGCCCGGCGAGGCGGCGGTGCTGACGCTCAGCGACAAGTTTCTGTACGTGTCGCTGGCGATGCTGGTGACGGCGCTCGTCGCAGCCGCGCAGTGGGATGCGCTGACGATCGATTACCGCGATGCGGTGATCCTTCAGCCGTTGCCGATTCGTCCGGCGGTGCTGCGGCTCGCGAAACTGACCGCCGTCGCCGCCCTCGGTGCCGGCGTGGCGATTGCGGTGAATGTGTTCCCGGCGCTGATCTTTCCGTGGATGCTGGCGTTCGCGGTTCCGCAGATGGCGGCGTGGCAAGTGCTGCAGATGCTGCTGACGCAGTTCGTGATCGCCGTCGGCGCGGCGACGTTCGGCTTCCTGGCGGTGATCGCCATTCGGGAATGGGCCGGCGCGCTGCTCGGCGCCAACCTGTTCGCGCGCGTGTCGCCCTGGATTCAGACGATCGCGATCGTCCTGATCGGCAGCGCGATTCTGCTGCTGCCGCTGGTGTCGACGCGCGTCGGGCAGCGCGGCCTCACCGGATGGCGAGCGGTGCTGCCGTCGACCGCGTTCATGGGAGCGTACGAGTCGGCGACCGGCGGATTCCTCGTGGACCTGCCGCGGCGACGAATGACGCAGCGGCAGGCCGATCGCGATCGGGCGTTCACCGAGATCTATGAGCAACGGCGGCCGATGTTCGCGCCGCTGGCGCGTCGCGCCGAAGCACTGCTTGGCGGCGTCGCGCTGCTGGTGCTCATCGCCACCGCGCTCAACGCCTTCCGGACGCCGTCGATTAGCGTGGCCTCGGCACAGGCCCGCGGCCGATCGAAAATCGCCTTCCTGGCCAGGCTGGTGTTTCCCAGGAGCGCGGCCGGGCGCGCCGGGTTCGACTTCGGGCTCGCCATCCTGTGGCGCAACAAGACCCATCGCCTGACCCTGGCCGCGGCGGCGGCGATCGGGTTTGCGATGGTGCTCGTGGCGATCTCGGGGGTCGACCTCGCGGCCGATGCGCGGCCGACGGCACGCCTGCTGTCGATCCAACCGTTGCTCTACGGCTGCCTGCTCGTCGCCTTCCGTCATGTGCTGCGCATCCCCGCGGAGCTGCGCGCGAACTGGGGGATTCAGATCGCCTGGCAAGGGAAAGCCCGGGCGTTTGCGAACGGCGTGCGGGCGGCCGCGATGCTGTCCATTGCGCTGCCGGCGATTCTCGTGGTGCTGCCACCCGTCGCGTTTGCCGCGGGCCTGACGTTCGCCGCCGCTCACGCGTTGCTTGGCATCGCCGGCGCGGCGATCGTGCTCGAAACGCTGATGCTGTCGTACGACAAGGTGCCGTTTACCTGCACCTACCTGCCGACCGACAACATGAGGGCGATGGCGCCGCTCTACGCGCTGGCGTTTCTGATCGGCGCGGCGTTGTTCGCGCGGTTCGAGCTCGGCATCCTGACCGGCGCGTACTCCCGCGCCGGCGTTGCATTCCTCGCCGCGACCTTCATCGCGCTGCGCATCGCCGGGGCGTTCCGCCGGCGTGTCGCGGACATCGACTTCAACGAAACGCCAGTGACCCTGCAGAACCTGGGCTTGTATAGCTAGGCCGTCAAAAAGAAAAGGCCGGAACCTTTCGGTCCCGGCCCTTTGGTAGTGTCCGGCTTTAGCCGGATTAGTGCGTGACCTGCTCCTCGGGCTTCGCCTTCTTCAGACCCTGGATCTGAATCACCGGCGCTCCGGGCGCTTCCTTCAGCACGTGCTGGCGATAGAGCTTCTCCATCTCCGCGTGCTTGCGCTGTTCTTCCGGCGTCAGGTCCTTCTTCTTGCGCGCCGCGATCTTTTCGTCGCGGGCGTTCTTGGCGATGCCCAGGACGTCGAGGTCCGTCTGCGCGCCCTTGGCCACCGCTTCGGCGTTGAGCTTGAGCGTGTGCTCGGTCGACGGCAGCGGCACGGGCTTGTTGCCGGCGAAGATTTCGTGACGGCCGTGGTCCTCGTACCACTTGGTGAGCGTCGCCGTCATGTGCATCTTCTCGATGATGTTGCGCCAGCCGATGCCCGTGTTGTAGGCGCAAAACGAGATTTCGCCCATCTGCGTGGCATACGGGATGATGCACATCTCGGTGCGGCGGAAGTCGTAGTTGAACAGGTCCTGGAACCACATGCCGGCGATGAACAGGAAGTTCCAGCGATCGGCGCGGCGCTTCTCGATGTCGGCCTTGGTGCGGTCGCCCGAGACCTTGCCGTAATCGCGGCCGGTCGCGCCGAAGGTCTTGTCGAACTTCTTCAGCAGGTCCGTCAGCTTGAAGTGCGTCGGCGACTTGAACGAGTTGTAGTTGCGCGCCAGCGCCAGGGCCATCCCGGCGACGGTGAGCCACTTGCCGCGGGCTGCGTCGGTGACCGCGGCGACGTCCTTCGCCAGCCGCTCGGCGTTGACGAACGCGGTGAACGGCACCGCCTCCTTCGTTTCCTTGTCGATCATCACCGCCATGCCGACGCCGCAATTGGGATGGCAGCCGCAGGTCAGGTTGCCCCATTCGCTGTCAGGGCCCTTGGCGACGTCCGCCCAGTCCGTGAACGTGCCCATGAACGAGATCGGGAACCAGTCGCGCACCGGCTCGCCGAGGCCGGTTTGATTCTTCACGTCGTGCGCGAGGTGCGACAGCGTGTAGCGCTGCGCGGCGCGGCGCTCCGGCGTCACTTCCTCGTCGCGGCCGGTGAAGCTCACCGGCTGGAACGACAGGAAGTTGATGCGCTTCGGGTTGTCGAGCGCGAACTCGATGATGCGGCCGACCTGCTCGTTGTTCACGCCGTTGACGATCGTCACCACCGGCACGATGTCGACGCCGGCCGAGTGCAGGTTTTCGATCGCGCGCAGCTTGACGTCGAACAGGTTGCCGACGCGGCGATGCGCGTTGGCGGCGTTGCCGATGCCGTCGAACTGCAGGTAGGCATAGCGGAGGCCCGCTTCGGCCGCGGCCTTCGCGAAGTCAAAACTCTTCGCGAACTCGATACCGTTGGTCGCCGCCTGCACCGAGTTGTAGCCGACCTTGCGCGCGTAGCGGACCGCGTCGAGGAAGTACGGCGACAGCGTCGGCTCGCCGCCGGAGAACTGCACCGACATCTGGCGCTTCGGCTTGATGGTGATGGCGTTGTCGAGCACCGTCTTGATGTCGTCCCACGTCAGCTCATGCACGAAGCCGACCTGGTTGGCATCCATGAAGCACGGGTCGCACATCATGTTGCAGCGGTTGGTGAGGTCTACGGTCAGCACCGAGCCGCGGCCGTGCTTGATCGTCGAGCTGCCGTGGTTGTGAAGCTTCTCGTCGTTGTGGGCGCGGATGTCGCGGCCGGGGAACACTTCTTCGAGGTGCTTGAAGAAGGCGGTGTCCATCGCCATCACGTCTTCGAAATGCCCGTGGATCGGGCAGTCCTTGATCATGACGATTTTGCCGTCCTTCTCATCGATGGTGGCCTTGATCTCGCCGACCTTCTCGTTGAGCAGCGTCTCGAGCGGGCGCGTGCCGTCGAGAATCGCCTGTCGCGCTTCGCGCACGCACGTCGGACAGAGCGAGTCGGTCTGCCGCGGCCAGCCAAGCGGCGGCTTGGTCTTCTGGTACGACTTCAACATCGGCTTGTCGGACCACTTCGGCGTGAACGACGGGTTCTGGCTAATCTTGTTGAGCTGCGAGAACACCTGCCAGATTCCGTTGGCGGCAATGGACAGACCCTTCTCGGCAAATTTGATCGGCGCGTGCATGGACCTCTCCCAGGGCTAAGTACTTGATTAGCGTGTATTTTACGGATTTCCTACGCGCGCTTGCACAGAGAACGGGGAGTGGGCTCGATTGGTTGCTGAACTGGCTGAGGCCCCGCCTGAATGGTCAATACCCGACTCAAAGCGTCGTAGATCACCGTTCTCCGGGACCTTCGACGTTCGATCTACTTCGGTGCGACGTACGTTACTCTCCGCGGCGGAGGTTCGTTTTTATGAAGAGCTTGTTCACGGCCTGTTGCTTGTGTTCGCTGCTCGTGCAGCCCGCGTTTGCGCAGCAGCACGAGCATGGTGGTATGGCGCCGAAAGACATCGGCACGGTCAATTTCGAAACCTCCTGCAGTCCAGCGGTCAAGACGAAGTTCAACGAAGCCGTCGCGCTTCTCCATTCATTCTGGTTCGCCGAATCGCGGGCCATCTTCGAAGGCGTTCTCAAAGACGATCCGAATTGCGCGATGTCGTACTGGGGCATCGCCCTCACGCACTGGGGCAATCCGTTCGCGGGTCAGCGCTCGCCGCAGACGATCGCGAACGGCAAGGCCGCCATCGACAAGGGCCTCGCGACCGGATCGCCGACCGCGCGCGAAAAGGGTTACCTCGACGCGGTGGCGATCCTGTTTTCGAGCAACGACGTGACGAACCAGCGGCAGCGCGTGCTCGACTACGAGAAGGCGATGGGCCGGGTGTCCGTGGCCAACAAGGCCGACATCGAGGCGCGCATCTTCTGGGCGCTGTCAGTCGCGCAGGCCGCATCGCCGACCGACAAGACGTTCGCGCGAAACTTGCAGGCGGCGGAAATGCTCGAGCCGCTCTATAAGCAGATGCCGAACCATCCCGGCATCGCACACTACATCATTCATACCTACGACGTGCCGGCGCTGGCGCAGAAGGCCCTGCCGGCGGCGCGCGCGTATGCGGACATCGCGCCCGCGGTGCCGCACGCGCTCCACATGCCGTCGCACACCTTTACGCGCGTCGGCTTCTGGAAAGAATCCGTCTCGACGAACATTCGCTCGGCCGGTGAAGCGGAGAAAACCAACGGCATCGGCGAAGCGATGCACGCGCGTGACTACATGACGTATGCCTATCTGCAGATGGGCATGGACACGCAGGCGAAAGAGAACGTCGGCCACGCGGTGCGGCTGGCGGGCATGACTGGCGGGACACAGGGCGCGGCCGGCGCGGGTCCCAACACCTTTGCTCTCGCGGCGATTCCGGCGCGCTATGCGATGGAGCGCCAGCAGTGGGCCGAGGCTGCGGCGCTCGAGCCGCGACCGGCGCCGAACACGCCGTACACGGAAGCGATCACGCACTTCGTGCGTGCCATCGGGGCCGCGCGCGCGGGCCGTCCGGTGGATGCGGCGGCCGACGTCGACAAGCTCGCGGCGCTCCGCGATCGCGAGATCGAGATGAAGGATGAGTACTGGTCCAGCCAGGTCAACATCCAGCGTCTCGGCGCCGATGCGTGGGTGATGTTCGCGAAGGGGCAGAAGGACGCCGCGCTGAAGCAGATGCGCGAGACCGCCGACATGGAAGATCTCACGGACAAGTCCGCGGTGACGCCGGGCCCGATCGCGCCGGCGCGCGAGCTGCTCGGCTACATGCTGCTCGAGAACGCCCAGCCCAAGGAAGCGCTGGTCGAGTTCGAAGCGGTGATGAAGAAGGAACCGAACCGCTTCCTCGCGATTTACGGCGCGGGCAAGGCGGCCGAAGGCGCGAAGCAGGCCGCGAAGGCGAAGGGCTTCTACAAACAGCTCGTCGAGATGTGCAAGGACGCCGGCACGGAACGGCCGGAGCTCCAGTACGCGCGGAAGATGGCGAACTAGATCAGAACCTGACGGGAAGTGCTTCCGGCCGGGAAGCACTTCTCGTCGGGAACGTCCTCCGGCGCCGGGAGAATTCGCCGCGCACGTAGGTGTAGACCACCGCCACGGCGGCGTGGTCCCACGTCAAGCGCGCGCTCGACCACGAGTGCAGCGCGCCATCGAACGTGTAGATCAGGCACAAGAGCACACTGACCTCGGCGAAGATCGCGAGGATCAACCACTTCATATTGAGTTGTCCTTGTTACCGGGGGCGGAGCCTGCCCAGTTCGACGAATTCTGCCACAGCTCGGTTCGAATTCAGCCGCGATTCGTCATCACGAATTTCGCAAGGCGTGACAGGGCTTCACCGACCGTGGACTCAGTGGATGCAAAACATACGCGGATGTAGCCTTCACCATCACGACCGAATCCAACGCCCGGCGCCAGGGCGACGCCGGTCTCGCGCACCAGCGCGGCCGTAAATGCCGTGCTGTCGGTGATGGCGTCGAATTTTGGAAAGGCGTAGAAGGCACCCTGCGGCTCCGGCAACGACACGCCGGGGATGGCCGTCAGCGCCGCAATGACCTGATCGCGACGCCGCCGGTAGTTCTCGCGCAATTCGGCAATGTAGGTCTCGCCATCGCGAAGCGCGACGATGCCGGCCTGTTGGACCATCGCCGCCGGATTCGACGTCATGAATTCGACGGCCTTGTACATCGTCTTGATGGTACGCGCGCTCGTTTGCGCCCAGCCAAGACGCCAGCCGGTCATGTTGTAGGTCTTGGAGAAGCTGTTGACGACGATCAGCCGATCGCGACTGGCTTCGATGCGCGCGAACGAGGGAGCGATCGATCGGCCGTCATAGATCAGCCGCTCGTACACTTCATCCGCAAGAATGACGAGATCGTGGCGCTCGGCGATGTCGGCCAGCGCGCGCTGCTCATCTTGATCCATCACCCAGCCGGTTGGATTCGACGGGCTGTTGACGATCAGCATCCGCGTGTTGGCGTCGATCGCGGAGCGGACGCGATCGAGATCCA
>Ga0207708_10003166_pt1 | contig 12122 bp, 8 predicted proteins | sample KBSK5101metaG_FD_184340 | JGI IMG/M metagenome (GOLD analysis project Ga0207708, IMG submission 184340) | Corn, switchgrass and miscanthus rhizosphere microbial communities from Kellogg Biological Station, Michigan, USA - KBS K5-10-1 metaG... | ecosystem: Host-associated > Plants > Roots >...
CACCGTCGACATAAACGGCCACGTTTCGTCCGGTTAGCCCTCGCACAAACACCGCACTCAGCGACGGGCTTGTGCGTTGTAGATTGACCCCGGTCTCCTCGTCGGCGACCTGGGCCACCACTTCCGTCGCACGTTCAAGAATCTTTTTCTCGTTGATTATGTTGACCTGTGTTTCACTCTGACGCACATCAACAACCTGACCAGCCTCCGCCGTGATCGTCACACGCTCCGCAAGCGGGTTAACTTCCAAGACGACAGCGACATCATTAAGCCCGTTTGATGGCACAGACAGCACTGACCGGTACGGCGAGAAGCCCGTTCTGATCACCCTGAGTTCGTAATTCGCTGGAGGCACATTGGACAGACTGAAATTGCCACTAGCATCCGTTACAGTGCTCGCGACGACGGCCTCTTTGTGCAGCAACGAAACCTCCACACCAGCAACGGCAGCGCCATTCGCATCTCTAATGGTGCCATTGACCTTGGCCTGATCGTCCTGCGCCTGGCCCATCAACGGAGTCAACAACAACAAAACACAGCGCAGAAGTACGCTTCTGGATTTACCAATTAACATGCGTGCTCTCTCTATAAATAGTCTTCGACCTGGCCGGTACTAAAGCAATCAAGTTTTAAAGGCTTGAGAAATCCTTGAGTGATCTGCACCTTAAAATTCGGCAGAGTTAACGGACGAACTCTAACGTTAGGGCCCTTCTACTACCAGCCGTCGTACTTCCGCGGGTCCATAGTTTCTGCTGAATTTGTTGGGAAAATTGTTAGGTAAGCGCGGCTACGAAGTGCTCGATAAGATTGTGCACGGAGGCAAGCAGTTGTGGTCTACTTTCGATGCTGATGCTGATGACGACGATGAGTGCCAGAGAAAGCCAAAGGCCAAACCTCACAACCGGTGCGTTGCTGGATAGAGACCACGAATCGTGTGCCGCCAGTTCGAGCAATCGGTGAACGCGGTTCTTCACTCCTTGCGGTTCCTCGTCGCCAGTAAGAAATGTCGAGACTGAGGTTGGCAAAACTTGATGAGACGCTTGTGGGATCAGCCGCGCAATTCGTACTAGTGCGGCTGCGAGATTCACTGCGACATTCGCACTCTCGCGGGCAGCGTATTCATCGGCGGCAGACTCTGATGCTTCCGACCACGCACGATCGAGTGAACGTCCACATGGAATAATCAGCAACGCTGAACGACTTGCACGCAGTAGCGACCGCTTGAAGTTATCGAGTGCTGCGAGGTGACCGCATTCATGTGCGATCGCTGCCGCGAGTTCCTCTTCACTTAATGTGCGAAGAACGTGGTCTGCAATAAACAGCTTGGGGCGGAAGCTGCCGACGACAGCGATAACCGGAAATGTGTGGTGCAGCCGGAACGTTGGTATTGAAACTTGCTCGACTTCTACACTTGTTGAGTTGGCCAACCACTCTCGCAGCAGCGAACGCGTTGCAAGCCAGGATCGAACACTACGCCAGACAGCGAGCGTCACACCAATGCCAGAAGCGATCGCGAGGACGGCGAGCTTGACGGTTACTCGTTCTTTTGTGGCGTAAGGTTCGTGAATCAGGTACGAAGGGATCAGAAACGCACCAAGGGCAACAATCGCGATCGCGGGTGGTCCAATACGTAAAGCAAAGAGAATCTCAGCTCGCGTCCGCGCAGTACATCGCTTAAGGGGTCGGCTAAATAATCGACCAAGACCAGCCGCCGCCAGAGTAGCAAGCGCATTGATTGTTAGGAGCGCTGCGAAAGCGATGTTGATGCCGAGTAGTTCGTACATTTCGGAGCTAGGCTTTCCTGCCGAGTTCGCGTTTCTTCTCTTGCACAAGCCGATCAAGCTCATCAAGGAATTCCAGATCTCGTTCGCTCACAGTGTCGACGATGCAAGCAAGGACTGGCTCGATACCATCTGCGCCTTGCCCGAGTAGCCCGTCAATCACATCGGCCTTGATTCCCTGGTCGAAATCCTCACGTGCCATGGCAGCCGTGTATAGGAATGCGCGGCCATCTTTGCGACGGTTCAGTAGATTCTTCTTGAATAACCTGTCGAGCGTTGTCATCAAGGTGGTGTAAGCGACGCGCTCATCGAACGCCCGATGGACGTCGCGTACACTGACTTCGCCGCCGAGGCGCCAGACCTCTTCCAGCACCTGTTGCTCGAGTTTACCCAGAGCGAAACAAGCAATCTCCCGCGGGGGTCGAAATCCACGAAGTAAGAAACGGGATGTCTTCATGTAGAGCGCATTGTCAAACAAGTTTAGGGAAATCGTCAATGAGTAGCTGAATATGAAGATTGTTCGGCCGATTCAACTCCCTGCGCTCATTGATTCCAAACACTCACCTCTCTCCGCGCGTCCTCTGCGGTCTCGGCGTCTCAGCGGTGGCTTTGCGGTTCAAAGGACTCAACAAGCCAAGGGACTGAGGTGCCGTCATTTACTGATTTGGTGGTTAGTGTCGGAGCTCAAAAATTACACCGCCGAGCCGCAGCACGCTGAGCCGCGACCAAATGAGCAGCATCGATTCGGCTTTGCCGTCCGGTGTGCGGCGATGGCTATGCCTCGCCGTAACGTCTCAAATTAGGACCCTACTCGCCATCTGTGGCCGTTTCGCGTTCCGACCCTGTTCACGGTATCATGCGAGGTTTTGGGACTCCGTCAGATTCACATCTGTGGACACCAGGCCCAGTAATCGATGCCAGAAGAAGCCATCCAAGTCAAAGGGGCACGGGTAAATAACCTCAAGAATATCTCGTTCTCGGTCCCCATCAATCAGATGACAGTGGTCACCGGAGTGAGCGGCTCGGGCAAATCGTCCCTGGCGTTTGACACCATCTATGCTGAAGGTCAACGGCGGTACGTCGAGTCGCTGTCTGCGTATGCGCGTCAGTTTCTCGAACGAATGGACAAACCAGACGTCGATGAGGTCCGGGGCATCGCCCCAGCCATCGCGATTCGTCAGAAGAACTCCACGCGAAATCCGCGGTCCACGGTAGGAACGCAGACCGAAATCTACGACTATCTACGGCTCCTGTTCGCGCGCGTGGGCCGCACTTTCTGTCGTCTTTGCGCCCGAGAAGTTTATCGAGACTCACCGGAATCGATTGCGAGTGAAGTTTTAGCCGAACTGGCTGAGGGCACGCGTTTTTATGTGCTCTTCCCTGCTTCCTCCGGTCAGATTACGCAGAATGGCGATGAAGCACCGCAAAAACGGACCAAGAAGAAAAGTGGTGCAACGTCACAATCCCGTCAAAGCATAAACGCGCACCTGATGAGCTTGATGCAACGAGGATTCACACGTCTTTTCTATCAAGGAAAAACGATTGAACTGAATTCTCCGGACGATTACACGCGCGACGATTTTGAAAAGGTCTACGTGCTTGTCGATCGACTTACGGCACGACCCGACGTGCGCCAAAGGTTGGTGGATTCACTGGAGATCTGTTTTCAGGAAGGACACGGCACCGCGCTAATCGAATCCGCGGAGGAAAAACCAAAACGACTGCGTTTCTCAGAAAGATTTGAATGCAAGAATGACGGTACGGTTTACGCCACACCGGAACCGCGGCTCTTCAGTTTCAATAATCCTTACGGCGCCTGTCCGACTTGTCAGGGATTCGGCAACACAATCGGCCTCGATCTCGACTTAGTGATTCCCAATCCAGGCTTGTCATTAAAAGAAGGCGCGATCGAGCCGTGGACCAAGCCGCAGCACGAATGGGCCATGACAGAACTCAAGCAGTTCTGTCGTGCGGAAAAGATTCCGATGAATGTGCCCTTCGTCCAACTCTCACGCCCAGATCAGCAGGCAATTATCGAGGGACGTGGCGAATGGAGTGGCGTGCGCGGTTTCTTCGAATGGATGGAAACGAAGAAGTACAAACTGCACGTTCGAGTGTTTCTTTCAAAGTACCGAGGCTACACATTGTGTCCCGACTGCGGTGGTGGCCGCCTCCGTCAGGAAGCACGAGACGTTAAAGTCGGTGGTCGAACACTCCACGAAATTTGTGCCCTGTCGATTAAAGACGCCGCTGCGTTTTTCGATTCGCTTCAGCTTTCTCCGGAACAAACTGCTGTCGCGGACAGGATTCTGTTTGAGGTCCGTCGCCGGCTGAGATTTCTGGTCGAAGTTGGTCTTGATTATCTGACTCTTGATCGGCTCGCCTCAACACTTTCGGGCGGCGAGGCACAACGTATTCAACTGGCAACGAACCTGGGCTCTTCTCTTGTCGGTGCATTATATGTTTTGGACGAACCATCGATTGGACTTCATCCGCGCGACAATGAACGCTTGATTCATCTGCTTCAGAATCTGCGCGACATCGGGAACACCGTGCTCGTTGTCGAGCATGATGCTGACATGATGCGTTCGGCTGATCACATTCTCGACATAGGTCCGGCAGCAGGCGAACTAGGAGGGCGGGTCATTTACGAAGGCGATTTTTCCGGACTACTGAAGGACGAAGGATCGCTGACCGCGCGCTATCTGCGCGGCGATGCCGAAATAAAAGCGCCAAAACAGCGAAGAAGCGCGCAGAAACGTAAACTGACGATTCAGGGCGCGTCTGAACATAATTTGAAATCAATCGATGTCGAGATACCTCTCGACATGGCGGTTTGCGTTACTGGCGTCAGCGGCTCAGGCAAATCGACATTGATTCACGACTGCATCTACGCCGGCATCAAGAAGCAAAGAGGTGAATGGCAAGGACACGTTGGAGCTTTTCAGAAATTGGAAGGCGCGCAACTCATCGATGACGTGATTCTTGTCGATCAATCACCCATCGGCCGCACCCCGCGATCAAATCCAGTCACATACATCAAGGTCTACGACGCAATTCGTGAAGTGTTTGCGGGCACGCGTGAGGCGCAGGCACGTGGACTCGATCCGTCGCACTTCTCTTTCAATTTGCCGGGCGGCAGATGTGAAGTCTGCCAGGGCGATGGAACAGTGACTGTTGAGATGCAGTTTTTGGCTGACGTCGAACTAGTTTGTGAGGAGTGTAAGGGCACAAGATTCAAGCAACAGATTCTCGATGTGCGTTATCGCGGTAAGAACGTGCACGAAGTGCTGAGCATGACGATTCGTGAAGCGATCGGGTTCTTCCGTGAGGTACCCAAGATCACAAATCGTCTGCGAATGCTGGATGACGTAGGTCTTGGTTATCTGCGTCTCGGTCAATCAGCTACGACGCTATCGGGTGGAGAAGCTCAGCGAATCAAATTGGCCGCGCACTTGTTGAAACGCACTGGTGCAAAGACGCTGTACATTTTCGATGAGCCGACCACCGGTTTGCATTTCGACGATATCAATAAGTTGCTGGCGGCGTTTCGCGCATTGATCGAAGCAGGCGGTTCATTGCTGATCATCGAACACAATCTTGATGTGATTAAGACCGCGGACCATATTATCGACCTTGGCGCAGAGGGTGGTGACGCCGGTGGTTACGTTGTGGGAACAGGAACACCTGAAGAGATAATGAAGCTAAAGGGTTCCTACACCGGGAAATTCCTTCGAGAGTATCTGGCAAAGTCGAATGGCCGCATGCCGCGAAACGGGAACGCCAAGTAATTCTTACAGGGTGTTTACCATGTCTCCGAACGGGTGTTCACCATGTCTCCGGTCCATACAAAAGGGTGGCTTGCCCCCGCTCAAAGATCCCAACACTCAAGCTTGCGCGAAAGATTCAACGTACATAATCATCAGTCCTCAATTTCACTGAACAAACTCAAGCCCAGATAAATGCAGGTTGGGAAGGGTGGCTTGCCCCCGCTCAATGTCCCTTCCATTCAACGTTGAGAGTAAGGCACATTGAGCGGGGGCAAGCCACCATTCCCAACCTGCATTCATTTCAACTTGAGCGGTTTCACTGTAGGTTGAGTGCTGATTGTTTCGTACGTTGCATTTTTCCGTGATCGTCTAGAATCAGCTTCAGTGGAAACCCGGTCCCAAAAACGGAAACTTCCGTTCCGTCGTAAGCTAATCTACGCGACAATAACCTATCTGATCTTTCTTCTCATTCTCCTTGCCGTCGAATTAATTACCCGAGCGACTCTCCCGCATGTCTCCAGTCTCGAACTCTTCGTCTCGACACCTCAGCAGCGTCTACAAATTGCCAACGAAAAGCAGAGGTCGATCTTTGAAGGTGATCCATTACTCCTCTGGCGTTTGAAACCGAATCTGAAGAACGTGGTTTGGGACTTTACGGTCCTCTCGACAAATGCGGACGGCGTGCGCGCCGACTATCCGACGCGAACGAAACCTGCGGGCACATTCCGTATTGTTTGTCTTGGTGATTCAGTAACGTTCGGCTATCGCGTGCCGGCTGTATGGCCCGATCGACCAACTGAATATGACCCCAACTGGATGCCGTTCCCGATGCTCGTGGAAAAAGAACTGCGGGCTGCAAATCCAAATCGCCTGATCGAAGTTTTCCCGCTTGCAGTTCCCGGATACACAAGTCAGCAGGGTCTCGCATGGCTGAGTCGCGACATCGACGAACTACAGCCTGACATGGTGATCACCAGTTTCGGTTGGAATGATGCCAGCTTGAGTGATACGCCAGATCGCGAAGCCATCAGGACCGATTGGTGGCGGGTAACCGTCAGGCAGCTACTTGATCACAGTCAGGCGTTGGCCCATGCGACGCGTTGGCTGAGAACTCGAAACGCGCCAACTGGAAAGTCGCGGCGTCGTCCACAACCGCGCGTGTCTGAATATGAGTATGTCGGCAACATAAGATCGATCGTGCAGCTAGCTCACCAGCACCAATCGAAGGTTATCGTTGTTGGAGCGCCTTACAGAGACAGCACAACGAATCCTGGTGAAGCGGCGCGGATGACGAAATACAGAAGCCACTTGCGTGCAGTTATGGAGCAGGACGATGTCCCATATCTCGAAGTGTTGGAATTGACTGAGGCGGCATCGCCTGCGAATGACGGGTTCTTCGGCGAGTTGATACATCCAAACGAGATAGGCCATCGATTGTTGGCTTCTGAGTTGCTGAAGTTGATGAAGCGGAACCGAATGCTCGGAGACATGGCCGTGCCGGAGATGGTGCCGTAAGTAGCAGGGGCAGAGCAGGAATCATTGGTCATATATCATTCGACATTTCTCATTAGTCATTTAGAAACGGGACTCGAATCTGAGTCCAAATGAAAAATGACCGATCTCAAATGATAGATGACCAATGATTGCTGCTCCTGCCCGCTGCTCCTGCGCCTGTTCTACTTGTATAGTTACTCCGGAGGGAAAAACCACATGGCCCTAAGTGAGAAGATCATCGCTGACCTGACGGCTTCAATGAAAGCTCAGGATGCCCCACGCACTTCGACGCTGCGCATGGTTAAAGCTGCGATGATGAACCGGAAGATAGATAAAGGCGCGGAGCTCGACGACGACGACATGCTGAAATTGCTTCGCTCGTTGGTGAAGCAGCGGAAAGACTCCGTCGAACAATATGAAAAGGCCGGACGAAAAGATCTGGTTGATAAAGAACAAGCGGAGATTACTGTGATCGAATCGTACCTACCGCAATCAGCAAGTGAAGCAGAAATCCAGCAGGCTGTAGCCGTCGCGATTGCCGAGACAGGCGCGACGTCGATGAAAGACATGGGAAAAGTTATGAAGGCCACGCAGACGGCGCTTGCAGGTAAGAATGCAGACGGGAAGCTCGTCAGCGAGATTGTTAAGTCGAAACTGAACACCTAGGAAAAGGGGAAGAGGGGAAAAAGGGGAAGAGGGCAAGAGGAGATGACAAAGTTCCCTCTTCGACTATTCTCCTTTTCCCCGTCTTTCGTTACGGCGCTATTCTGAAGATCGTGAAGTTGTCCCAACGATTTACTAGACCAAGACCAGGTCCATTGTTGAATAGACCTGCGCCAGTTGCACTTGCCAGGATCAAGTTGGTAGTTGAATAGAGCAACGTCGAATCAGCAACCACCTGGATCAGGCCATCGGATCCTGTCACGACACGAAGCGTGGTCCAATCTGCCGGCGCCAATACACTCGCAAGCACATTCCGTGAACCACCTGAGTAATAACCGACGGTGACGAATTGGTTACCTGGTGACGGAATGCTGTCTGTTGTGTACGCGAAGAAATAATTTGACGTGTCCATCACGCGGAAACTCAAACCGGTGTTTGTTCCACTTCCCCATCTTCCAGGCTTCCGATTGACTCGGATATCAAGTCTGCCCGTTTGAGGCCCTGGATTTACCCAGGTCAGAGACGTGTTATTTCCAAGCAACACTCCGACGCCATTCAGAATGCCGAATGGCTTTCGATCCATCGTGGCCCCGGGTGTCTGCCATGTGAGTTGGCCAGCCGTGCCTGTTTCTGTTGAGCCGAGTCCTCCGAGACTCCCGAATGTATAGATCGCATTGGCGCGCGAGAAGGAGTCAAACACGAGCGCATTTGCTGGCGTGACAGGTGCAACAGCCACAGCCACAGGCGGCGCGGCTGTGCTAGTGACGAAATTTGGCGCGCCTGGATCCAGAACGAATTGAGGTGGCGGACATGGACCACAATCACCAAGGATTCCCGCCAGTGTGCCGCGTGGCCAGCCAAAGTGGGTTCCTGACACGAATCCCTGCGAGAGATCCGCGACGAATGGACCGGCTCGGAAGTAATAGCTGAGTAGATTTCCTTCAGGAGTGAAGATAGTTTGTGGCGTAAACGAAGATTCCACGGACTGAAGTTCCCGCGGGTTCGTTCCTTCATAACCACGGACCTGCGCGATACGACCTTGAAAGTTGCTGTGATCCGAACCGCCGATCAATAACCGGCCGTTTCCGTTGCCAGGTCCTATTGATTGCCTGGTTCTGCTGTAGGGGGTCTTTCCAACTGGAACACCATTGAAATAGGTGATGATGTTCTGACCATCCCATCCTGCTGCCAGGTGCCCCCACTCGTTTACAGCCGGTCCCTGGTCACTAACAAAATAGAAAACGTGGTCGCCACTAGCGATGCCATCATTGAGATTCCCGAGCAACTGATATCGCGCGGGTTCGCTGGTATTGAAGTTCGCGACGCCGAAAAGTATCGCGTGCGCGCCGCCGTACCCATCAGACAAGAGATAGGTGGCGCCGGCATTTGGACCGGGCATGGCCCAGAATTCCCAGAAGAAGTGGCCCAGATTTGTGAAAGCCGGAAAGAAGTTTCCGTAATCGACTGTTTTTGGAGAACCGTCGAACTCGAGCACATACGGTGGGTTCGGAAATGAGATCGCAGATGCGCTGAAGTTAACTGTCCTGTTCGACGTATTTTGATCGAAACGCTGCTGAGCGGGCGTGAAGGCGAAGAAGTCCTGTTCAATGGAAGGAGTAACAGTAAAACTATCCAGCGCCTTTACGATAAAAGAGTAGTTTCCATTAGCATCCGTCCTCGTGAAACCTGTTCGCGATCCAGTAAGCCTTAACAGAACACCGCTCACCTTCGTGTTGTTCGTCCCGGTAACAGACCCGTTGACTGTGTATTCGCGCAAAACTCCAGCGAAGGTCAGTTGTTGATTGCTACTGAGGCTTGTGATGGTCTGACTGGAAAACTGCAGGACATTGGTGGCCAAAGGACTGACCGTGAAATTGAACCCTGCCGTCAATGGAGGAAAAACAAAGTTGCCGTCCCCGCTTGTCGTCGTGTGCAACGTTGAATTGTTCTCATCGAGAACTGTTATGTTGATGCCATTGACACCCTGACCGACCTCATTCAAAACCCGGCCACTGACGGTGTGCATTCTCCTAACACCGGCGAAGTCTGTTTGTAACTGATTGCCGCTAAGGTTAGTGAATACTTTGTTGACCGGTGTGAAATCAAAGAACGGTTTAGTCGGAGTTAGAGTGTAATTGCCAAAGCTGCTGATGACGAACGAGTACGATCCCGTCTCGTCGGTGGTAACAACTGCATTTTGATCGCCCGTCAGCGCCACCGAAACTCCACTAAAACCTTCTCCCGCAACTTTGATCCGACCACGGATAACGTAGGGTGGTGCCGGCGTGGGGCCAGCGCCAGAGTCGTCCGGCGGCCCTCCACCTATGCTATCGATGGCTATTCGAACCCGGTTACTGGGCACGCCGCAATGCGTAATCCGAAGCAGAACATCGCCGGCACCATTCAATTGGTCGTTCAGGCGCACGACCAGTGCAGTAAGCCACGGAAGCGATGGCACACTGAAAGCGCTTTCTACAATCAAAGAGTGATGCTGGTGATTCGCTGTTTCAACATCTGCGGTGATTAACGATTCCACACCGGGTGAGACAGGCACGTTTAATGTGAAGACCATTACGCGCGTGCGACCGTCTGCGGCGAAGCGGCTGGAAAGCGGGAAAGGCTCTTTGACGAACGTCACTGAGTCAAATGCAATCGCGCGGGTGGAATCCGTTTCGCTGATGATAACCGGCGGACTCTGCGCGACTGCCTGTCCCACCGTTATTATGCCGAGGAGGCACACGACGACCGGCAACAGCATAATCGACCGCTTGTGGCTGGAGTGGACGGGGCGATTCAAAACCAATCCCTCGATCGTTTTGGGAACGGGTTTCAGGTATATGCAAGGATTAAGACGCGGATGAGTATACGCCGGTTACAAACTATCGGAATGCGAAAGTTATCCTCCTGATTCTGATACGGTTGACGGATTGAAGATACCTGCGTGTGCGGTTGCCTCAACAGGGACCTTCCCCTATAATTCACGGCTTGCTCGAAGCACGGGGTCTCGTCCGGTGGGTTCGCGCCCACTTTTTCTTTTGGTGCAGAGACGGCGTCCTAGAGTTCAGCCATGGGTCAAGAGTCGATTGCCGAACGAGTTCAACAACTCGCCGAACAAGTGGCGATCGACCATGGTGTTGAGCTCGTTCATGCTGAAGTTGCAGGTCCCGAGAACAAGCCGATTGTTCGAGTGTTTATTGATAAGCCGCACGGTGTCACCCACGAAGATTGCTCCGATGTCAGCGTTCATCTCGGAACAATTCTCGATGTTGAGGACTTCATCCACGCCTCCTATACATTGGAGGTATCCTCCCCGGGACTGGAAAGAGGGCTTTACAAACGCTCTGATTTTGAGCGCTTTGTTGGAAGCCAGGCGAAGATGAAGACTCGCCAACCAGTTGACGGTCAGAGGAACTTTCGCGGGACGTTGCTGGGCGTCGATGGTGACTACGTACTGTTTGACGATCGTACTAATGGGCAAGTCAGAGTACCACTCGATTGGATCAAGAAGGCCAATCTGGAAGTAGACGTTAACGAGGAATTCCGCCGAACCGGCGGACACTAAAAACACTGCGATCAGCAGTCATAACAACTGAATAGGCTCAACGACGCGGAGGAGTCTCCTGCGCCGAGCCACTGAGAAGTGAGACTTCAATGAGTTCATCGATAGCACAAAACATCGAAGCACTTTGCCAGGAGCAAGGTATCGAACGAGATCTGGTGATCGAGGCCATGAAAGAGGCCGTTCGCGCCGCTGCCAAAAAGCAGTTCAAATCCGGCGAAGACATCCAGGTCGATTGGAACGCTGAAACAGGAATCGAGCTGTCGGCTTCGAAGGTTGTCGTTGACAAAGTTGAGAATCCGGCCACTGAGCTCTCGATTGATGAAGCACGGGAACTCGCCGGCGATGAAGTCGAACTTGGCGACGCGCTTTTGCTCCCTTTGCCAATGGAAGAGCTCGGCCGCATCGCCGCCCAGACCGCGAAGCAAATCCTTTTTCAAAAGGTCCGTGACGCGGTTCGCAGCAACGTCTACGAGCAGTACATCGACAAGATCGGTGATCTCGTGAATGGCTACGTAAAGCGATTCGAGCGCGGAAACATTATTGTCGATCTCGGAAATCTCGAAGCGATTTTGCCGCGTTCACAACAGTCGCGCGGTGAACAGTGGAACCAGGGCGAACGAATTAGAGTGGTTATCAATAACGTCTCGAAGGAGTCGAAAGGCCCGCAGGTTGAAGTATCACGAACGTCTCCCGAGTTGCTTTTAAGATTGTTTGAAATGGAAGTACCGGAGATCTATGACGGAACCGTGGTAATCAAATCGGCCGTACGTGAACCAGGCGAACGCGCAAAGATTGCCGTGATGTCCAACGAACGTGACGTTGATCCGGTTGGTGCTTGCGTTGGTATGAAAG
>Ga0207708_10003169_pt1 | contig 12115 bp, 18 predicted proteins | sample KBSK5101metaG_FD_184340 | JGI IMG/M metagenome (GOLD analysis project Ga0207708, IMG submission 184340) | Corn, switchgrass and miscanthus rhizosphere microbial communities from Kellogg Biological Station, Michigan, USA - KBS K5-10-1 metaG... | ecosystem: Host-associated > Plants > Roots >...
GTTGCCGGCGAGGTTTGGCCCACGATTCTGACCATCCCCCCCTAGCCTCGACGCCAGTGGTGGGCGGGGTCGAGCGGCCACCCATGCGCATCAGCGCCTCTTATCACGAACCGCTCGTCACGCTGCTGGCTGCCGCTGCCCTTCTCACGGTGAGACTGGGCGTCGTGAAGTTTGCACAGGGTGCGGAGGTTCGCTGGATCGAGAGCGAGATGCGGATGCGTCGAGCGCGGCTTGATGTGATCGACGCGGGCCTCGCCCTTATCCGACACATCGCACTTGCAGATGACGCAGCGGTGGCCGTCCCGGCTGAGGATGAAGCCTCGGAGCGCCCGCCACTCAGAACTTAAGTAAAACTGGTCGGCTCGCTTAGTGGTCTGTCTTGCGCTCATCTAAGTCGACACGCTGCGAAATGCAGCCGCACCCAGTGTGGATCGGCGCGCTTCAATGACAATTAGCCCACCAGCAAGTCGCCAAGCGCTCTCTGTCGTTTGTTTCTCCACTTTGGCCCCGACAGCCGATTGCCCTTCGCAATATTGCAATACAAATGTGCGGCTTGGAGATTACCTACATCATGCAGTCCGCCCTTGGTTAGCGGCACTATATGATCGGTCGTCTTGCTCATGCCGAACGGGGCGCGCAAATCAGGGTCTATTGGCTTACCGCAAATTTGACAAACCCAACAATCCCGCTCGTAAACCTCAAGCGCTGAAATCCGCTTAGCGTTTCGATCACCGCGCCGACGCGCATAGTTGCGAGACCAACTTGACGATCTGCACCATCTGCAAACGGAGCTGCGGTTCCCCGTAGATTTTGAAACCAAGAAATCCTTTAAGGGGACACGCTTTGCGCAATATGCGCAAATATCCGTAGCCAAGCCCCCATCGCCGGCGACACACTCCGTGACGCCGCGCTCTGCAATGAAACGCGCTATCGCGTCAGCTTCGCTTTGGCTAAAGCCACGCTTAGGAGCGCACCACGGTCGGCCATAGGTCATCAGGGACATGCGCAAGCCCCCTTGTTACAAACCAGATGGCGCATCCTTCTTGCATTGTCAAGCACTGAGTAGCTCCAAGGTTGCCGCCTCGACGTTGCGGCTGATGGATGTCCGGCCCATCAGCTCGACGAGCAGATCAACCCGGCCTCGCTCGTCGAGAGTGAGCACCACGCCAACGATACCTGTCGGTGTACGCACCGTGTCGCCCTCGGCGACGTGCAGCTTGGGCTTGCCGTAGCACAGTTCGCCTTCGTGGTTCTCCCAGATGCCGATGTCCACCGCCTGTTGCAGCTGGATGATAACCCGAGCCCGGATGCGCTTCGGCTTACCCCAACCCTCCTCGGTGTGGGGATGACGGATGAGACGCTTGACGCCCTGCGCCGTGTCGATGCTGTAGCCTGCATCCTCGTAGGGGACCGGCACGAACAGATAACTACGAAACAGGGGCCGCATCTCGGTCGAGTCATTGCGGCTGCGGATGCGCCGGCCATTCTCGATCCGCTGGCCCCGAAGCAGCTTCTCATACTTCGGCAGCCACGGATCGTAGCCGAGCGCACGGATCGCCTGCTCAGCGATGTCCTCGCATTGCGGGTTTGTTTCGACGGCGGTCCAGGGGGCGTCGATCATGCTGCCGCTTCGGTAAGCGTGGCGGGGGCACTCGCTTGCTGGCCTTCCGGCACGGTAGATCTGGCCCCTCGCCACGCTTTCCATAAATCCCGAATAAACATCTTCGCCATATACCGGCGAGCCGCGTTCTCAGCATGCGCCTTGGCGTGCGGCTCATCAGCAAAGCGGACCAGGTACTCGGCCTTCTTCCGCCCATAGTGCGCGCCGTAGGGGCCGATCGGATAACCAGGCTGACCGTCCTTTGCGCCACGCCATTGCGAGCGAAACATCACATCGTCGATGAAGGCGTACACCTCAGCACGCCTGGCCGCTTTGTAGCCGTGCTTGATCCAGTCCTCAGCCGAAGCACCGGCTCCGGGATTGCCCTGCCTCTTACCATCGATCACAGCCAGACCGAGGCGTTTCCACAAGTGACCTTTCTTCGGGTAGTCGCCGAGGTTGCCGGCCTCACCGACGATAACTGCGAGGCCAAGCTCACTCACTCCTTTGATGCTCTTTACGAACTCCCAAGCCGGAAGTTGTTTGGCGAGCGCCTCCATTTCCTTCTGTGTCCCGGCGCGCATTTCATCCCACATACCTCGGGCCGACATGTTGCGAAGTATGACCGCCGAGCAGGCTTGGATAACCGCAATGTTGACCTTGTCGGCAACAAGCACCTGATCCTCACCATGCTCGACGGACCTCTTGAGCCGCCTCGCTTCAGCAGCAAGCTTCTTGCGCTCGGCATCGCCCATCCTCGTCGGGTCGGTCGTGAAGCCGATGCGCGTTCGGATGTACGCCTCGACGGCGCGGTCGCAGCGCGATTGCATACGGATGGCGAATATGCGGTCGCGCTGTAACGACATGAGGCGACCGCAAAGTTCGTCGAGGGGGGCACCGCCTGCATGGCCTTGCGGCTCTCCGTCAATGGCCTCTCCCTCGACGATCTGGGTCGATGCCGGCGCAGCATCAGCGGGCTGGCCTTCCGGCAAGGTTCCATTAGCTGCGCCGGCAGCGATCTGGTCAGCCCCGATTTCAGCAACGCCACTTGGGCCTCGCGGCATCCCATTTTTGGCCGCATCGGGGCTGATATGTTCGGCGGTCGCGGCACGCACTCTATGGCCTCTCAGCAACTTCCCGCTGGCCGCGCCGTCGATCTCTGAATTGATCACAGCTGCCGAAGCGAACGGTCTGTGGCCTTGCGGCAAAAGAAGCTCGGCCTCGGCAGCTGCGGACTCTGAATTGGTCGTGACCACCGAAGCAGGAACAATGTGGCCTTGCAGCATGGCTGTTCTGGCCTCAGCAGTCACGATCTCTAAATCTAGCTCAACCATTGCCGGCATCCGATGCCAGCTTGAACATCCGATCGGCCTCTTCCTCGGGCACGATCGCGCCGACTTTGATTTCGTCCGGTACCTGGTACGTCACCAGCGCAACGAACCGGCCATCGCGCTGGTGTTTCTTCAGCCACTCCCGCGCTTCAGCGCCCGTCACGTCCGCGAGAGGCTGGCCGTTGATCTTGAATGTCCGCAAGATCGAAAGACGAGCGACTTTCTCGGTGCTCTCATAACGCAGCCGGGACGGACGCTGTGGAGGTGCTGCAGCTGGAGATGTGGCACCATGGCCTTGCGGCTCTCGTGGCTTGGCCCCAGCTGCAGCATGGGTAGCCGATGATGCAGCATCCTTCAGCGCGCCCTCTGCGCGCATCTGAATCAGCGTCTCGGTGAACAGATTGCCAATGACGGCCATCCGCACCGACGCAAAAAGCTCCCACAGAAGCGCTGGGTCGTTTGCTTTCGAAAGCGCCACAATGAAATGATCGCGACTCGGGTCAGCCTTGCCGCCACCCGCCGATATTGCCTCGCGCATCATTCGCTTGAGTTGCGCAGGAACAGTTTCCGCTTGACTGAAACCGGCTTTCACGAACGCCGCGGCCATTGCTGTCATGCCACGCCTCCCAACCCCTGCCCGAGGCATGTTGGGCATCTGCGCCATACCTCGCCGCCGCACCCGTGAGCTTCCGCCTCACGCATTCCCACAAGATCCGGAACAACGCCACTGCCACCGCAATCGCGGCATGTACCTGGAGCATCCGGCCCATATAGCGCCGCGCGAACGAGGTTGCCGATCGTGATATCGAAGTCGGGTTCGTTCATTCACGCATCCTCCCGTTGGCGATATTCGGCTCGCAGCCGAAGCGCTTCGTCCTGGATGTCTCGGGGTGCAGCGCAGCCAGGCTCACCAGGGGCTGGGCCGTCTAGCGGGTTCCACCTGTGGCCCTTGGCCCACGATCGGCAGCGTTGCGGCCAAGGCACGTCGGGCAGTCCAGCCGGGTCGGTGCTGCCGTTCCCCGGGGATTTCGCTCGTGCCTTGAGCGCCCAAGCGAGCCACCGGGCTTCGGTTGGTTCGCCTGTTTTGGCCAGCAATTTGGCCCATTCTGCCGCTAGGTCGGTTGGCGGCAACCCTTGCTTGGCGCGCTCGGCCGCTGCCAACTCGCCCCAATCCTTCGGCAACGAATCTGAATTAGCATAGCTAGCTAGCTTCTTAGGTGAAGGTGAAGGTGCATCGTTTTGCCATGCGTTTGCCATTGGCTCAGCTATGCCGTTTGCCAATGGCTCAGCTACCGATTTGCCATCTGTTTGCCATCGTCTACGCGCTCCTTCTGCTCCTGATTTGCTACGCTCCTGAGACTTCACCGCAGCGCCCTCTAGTTCGGCGTCGATCCGCTTATGCGACCACTTGCCGGCTTCGATGTGGAAGAAGCGAGAAATCACTCGTAGGTTCTTCCTCCATTCTGGTGCGGAGCATTTTGCAATAGATGCTAGCTCTTCGGCGTCGTCTGGCAGCGGGCCGCCGTTGCGCCAATAGGCCATTATCAGCAGGAAATAGATGCCGTGCTGGGCGTGGCTTAGGTGCATCGTGTCGGCCAAGTAATCGCCGATGTAGAGAGGCATCCATGTGTCGGGACGAGCACCAGCCATCCCACCCTCACGTGGCCCGGCCAGCTAGCCGCAATGAAGTGTGTCGCATCGCCCACCGAACCATCACCTGGCGCACCAGGGGCCAGCCACCACTGCATGGCGTCCGTTTCCCCATTGCCCACCACGCGTCGCAATAATCGACACCAGTGCGGTCCCACATCTCGATGGTCCGGTCGACATCCGCATATACCGAATTTACCCCTTGGTGGCGCCCAAGCGGAATCGGCACTCGATCACCAGGAGCGCTCATGCAGCTGCAGCTCCCGCTAGCTCGGCCCGCCGAACCGCAATGGCATCGTTGATCACGCGGTAAGCGTCACCGTGTTCTCTGCGGGCCCTCTTCATGAGGTCGTCGTTGTCGGCGCGCAGCTTATCGAGTTCAGGGACCGTTGCTTCACTTATGAGGAACACGACATCCGACTCCCACTTCGACCAGTCGGTGTCGCCCGTCAGGTCTTTGGTCGGTTCCAACCGATAGCTGTCCTCCAGCCATATGGGTGAGCGTTTGAACACGATATCTGAGGCCGCTTCAGACTGACCGGCATCGGCTTGCGGGAGTGGCGGCAAATCAAAAGGGTCGGCGGCCCGCGCATCCGCGTCCTGCGCGACCCGGCGATACTCCGGGACGCGATCGTGCAATATCTTTCGCGTCTCGCCGTCTAGCGCCTTCCACCATGCGCGGAAGTGCTCGGTGCCATCCCATGCCGCCGCCATCGCCGATTCGTGCATGTCGTCGATCGGCGGGGATACTCCGGCAAATGCGTCCAAGTCGGCTCGTGGCGTGACATCAATCGGCTCGGCCTGGCGCTGCGGCCCAAACTCGCCGATTTCCTCAAGGACAGAAAATCCGCTCGTCGCCATCGGGTAGACCGTGCGAACGCCCTCCGACACGCAACGCGACCGAAGCATCTGCCGCGGGTATTTTTTATGCATTGGATTGCTGCCGAGCCCGGCTTGCGCGATCCTGGCCTGATCCCAACGGATGCGCACGGTGCCGCCGGCGTGGTGCGAAAACGTGGCGTCTGCGGCCTTGTCGTCCAACTCATGCCATTCGACCCGGCCGCCACTTTCGAGGAAATCGCGCAGCATGGCCTCGGCCTTTTTTGCCGGAGTTCCCTGGATGATGTGATAGTCACGGGCGGCGAGCGCTGGGTGTCTCCCCTCAGCCTGGGCGATGCACATGAGCGCCATCGCCTGATCTGGCGTCTTCATGCCGAACAGGCCACTCTTGGCAATGCTCTGCGCAAGTTTCCATATATCGTCGAGGGAGATCGGCGCTGCTGCCTGGCGCGGAACCGGAAGCTTGGTCACGGTGTCAGGCATCTTCTGTCTCCAATGGTTTGACGCGCAGCGTGCGGTACTGGCTCGCGGGGATAATGGTTTCCTTCCGGCTCTGTTTCGGGTAGCTGAGCGACCATCCAGGCAGCCATCCGGTGCGGGCCGGGCCGAGCCGATTTTTGATTTCGTAGTCAATTTCCTTCAGCCGCTTCTCGGCGGCACTCACCGTCGCCTTTAGTTCGACGCGTTCCGGCAGGATGACCGGCAGCAGGTTGTCGTTTGACAGGTCGCGATGCGTACCATCGTCGACCTCGGCGGCTAATTCGGCGCTCGGGGCTGCGGCGGCGATCTCGCCGGCATCCCATGCTGCCCACCAGGCACCGACCGCATCCAATATGCGGCGCTCCGCGGCCTCGTGGCGGGGCACATCGAAATAATGCACCGGATATCCGCCCGCACGGATCATCACCGCCAGCACGCCCCAGGATCGCCCGGTGACGAGTAATTCAGTCAGCGTCTGAAGCGTGTACGCGAGCGGCGGATGACCGCGCCATTCCTCCCACTTCTCGCGGGAGACGGTCTTCGCTTGCAGCAAGCCGTCGTCGCCTATCCAGAAGTCGGGTGTGCAGCCGAGACGGTGATCGGGCAGCCGGTGATAGGTTGTCGCTTTGAGTAGCTCCCAGCCCTTGCCGTCCTCCCGAACCGCGAATGGAAACCCAGCCTCAAGGATGTTGCCGGCGCGCATCGCGCTGTTCGGCATCTCTCCAGGCTCGCCACGCATGTCCGCGGCAAGCTGGTCGCGCGTTAAGTATGGATGCTCATCAAATAGCGCAGCGATCTTGCTTGCCGTGATATCGCCGCGGCGCCACTGGAGCCATTCGCCGCGGCTTGGGATTTCGCGGACCTCGCGATTCACAACCACGGCGGATTGTCTCACGGCTGAGCCTTTCGGCTGCGCATGCTGCCGAAATAGGGGAATGGCGCGAGTAGCGTCACGCCGCGTCACCCGTCACCGCGGCAAACCCGCGCCTGATGCGCTCGGTGGTCAGTGATTCCGTTCGCAGCGGAACGCCATGCCGGCGCAGCGCATCAAGCACCTCGTCGAGTGTTTCGCAGACCTCGACCCAAGCGCCGGCCAGCTTCAGCCGGTTGTGCATGTCGCGCTGCCGCTGTTCGTGCGGCGTGTAAGTGCCGGTGCGCGCGGTGCGATCACGCCAGCCGCGGGGCTTCAGTTCGATGAACCCTGCCTGGCGCCCGTCGATAATCAGCCAATCCGGGATGCCGGCAGTGACGCCCATGCGTGCCGCCTCCATGCGCGCCCAATCGCCGGCGCGCTCGTTGCGGATGTGCACGGCGACCGCGTTGCCTCCGAGCCCGATCTTTTTGAAATACGCTGCGACGGTGCGGTGCTCCTGGGTCTCGCTGACCTTGGGGGCGCGCGGCTTTGGCTGACGCTTCCGGATGCCGGCGGTGGCGCCGACCGGCTTGCGGCTCCGGGTGGCGGGGAGGACGAACATCATTCCCTCCCCGTCACAGTTTTTTGTGCAGCCTGCGAAACTTCATCTTCAGCCAACTCGCCCGGAGCGAGACAAACCAGAGCCGGATGCGCATCAGCAAGGTAAGCGGAGCGCTGCTTCTCATAATCGGCCCTTGCCTTGATGAGTTTTTCGGCGGCCTGGACGTAGGCCCGGATGCGGTCGGCTTCGTGCGCCTCGATGCGGGCGGCGTCGCGGTAGAAGATGCGGCGCACCCGGTCGAACGGCATGTGCAGCACGCGGGCCGCGAAGGCGATGGCTGCCTTGCGGTTGCCGTCAGCGAGCGCGGTGATCTCGCGCACCCGCTGCTGCATCTCGTCTCGGACAATCTCCGCGGACGACATTTCCTTAACCACGGACGGTTTGTGCGGATTCACGGATCGTCACCATGCCAAGGTTGCGGGCATGGCGAACAACTGGCACCGACTTATCGATGTCCTTCGCCGCCTGGCAGCGGCGTGGGACGCGGACTTGCAGATAGCGATCGGAATGAGGGCGGCCGGTCAGCGCGCTTCCCCCGAACCGCAAGCTGACCGGCCTCACGCGCGGCGTGTGACACCGCCGCTCGGGTCTGAAAGGAACGCGGGGACTGTCGCAAGGGAGGTAGCGGCAGTCCCCGCTGACGCGTGCGGGGAGGTTGGGGATGCCCAGCGCGCGTGTCGGGTAGGGAAGTGAACCGGTCATGCCGCTACAGGCTCGCCAGCGCGGCAATGAACAAGACAACCGCGGCAGCGAAGATCGCGTCGCTGATCATGGCGCCAGCAGCGTCCAGAGGATGAACCCCGCCCAGCCGACGCACCAAATGCCGAGCGAGACCGTGAGGATGATCCGCGCAGCGGGAGGCCACGGCAGGCGGCGCGGATCGGCACCGGTGACAGATGCCGGCCGTGAGTTTAGGGAGGCTGCGACACAGGGTAGCGTCGCGTCTTCAGCCGGGGATGGCCCCAACAGAAGCTCTTTGTCGCCGTGGCGATGGTCCGGGTGCGTACAATCGTCGGCGCAGGGCCAGCCGGGCAGCTGCGCCTTCGGGTGCCAGATGCGCCCAGGCAGTTCGTCGCCGAGGTGCGCGGTGGACATGCCGGCGGCGCGTTCGAAGCGGGTCGGCTGCGGGATCGCGGCGCGGGTCATGCGGCGCGCGATTCACGAAGCAGGTCGCACGCCTCGCCGTAGGTCAGTGCGGGGTAGGCGTCCCAAATTGGCGCAAGGGCACTTGCCGCATTATCCAATCGAGCGAGATACGCTTCATCACTGGCAAGACTGTCGCGGCGGATTTGCCTGATGCGTTCAAATTCCAGCCGTGACAGAGCATGCGTGCTCTTGAGCGTGCGCCCCTCAATGTCGAGCGCGTGTCGGGGCCGCAGGTCGAATAAATCAGGCTGGGCGTCAGGCGCATCTTCGGCTGCCTTTCGCGCCCGCGTAGCGGCGTCTTTAATCCGCTTTGCGAGGGCTTCGGATATACATTGGTCGACGGCCTCAGCGTCCGCCTTCACAAGTGGCACGCCCTTGGTCACGGCGACGCCGGTGTTAATCGAGCCTTCGGCATCCTGCGTCGATGCGATGACTTCCGATACGATGTCAGTCAGCCGCGACATGGTCCCTCAGCTCCTTTGTTCGTTGCACGAGAGCGGCGGTACGTTCGTCACGCGCTCGTTGTCCGGCTGCCCAAAGATCCGCAAACTCCGCCAACCATTCGGAAGCGGCGACCACATCATCGGCGCGCAGCGCGTGTTCAAGGTCGCGGGGGAAGTCTTCAATGGTGTCGGCTGGCGTCGGCAGAGATTTAATCGTTTCCACCACGTCGCGAAGCCCACGCCAAAGGTGGCTCATGCTCATGTCGACGGCGGGGGTGGGCCGCGTCGACTCAACGGGCGTGGAAGGCCGGGGGTCCGCGAAACGGGAGTTGTCGAACACCGGCCGATCAGCGCTGCCGTTGCCGCCAATCCTGCCCGTGTTCATAGTGTAGGTTGTGCCGCCCCGTTGAACGACACGTTGTGTATCTTGGGAATTTCCCAAGATAGGAGGCGGCCGATATGTGGCAACGGTTTTGTGGTCAACGGCGCACTGCCGCGCAATCTGACTATCGCTCCATGTCGCCCAACACTGTTGCGACCAATGGCGACCATCTCTGCAAACATGTCCGTTCGCGCATTCGGGCGCAGCATCTTTCAGCAACGTCAGAACCGCCCGCTTCTTGTCCTCATTCGTGCGGCGCAGACCGTGTGCCGCGTTTGCGCCGACCGAGAACAAGATCGCGTCGCGTCGGGTGCCCTGTCGAATATCAGCAAGGATTTCGCTCAGGCCGGCAGCAACGGCGGCATCGCGCCGGTGGTAGCCATCTGCCAGCCAGTGGTGCTCGCCGTCGTAAAAAACGACGACCGGCGGGAATTCTGCGCCCATGACCATCGCGGCTGCATAGTCCTCGATCACGTCGAGCAGCTTCACGGCGCGAGGCTGACATCCGCCGTCGAGGCGCAGCCTTTCAATCGCAAAGCGATCTGTCATGCGGCGTTCTCGATGCGCAGAGGGTGCGGGACTGAGGCGCGCAGGCGGCCTCACGGGGAGAGCCGGGGTCGGTGGCGGGGCGGTCCTCCATGAAGCGCTCGGCTTTTTCGATGACAGTCAGCGTGACGCCGTGGCCGCTGCGGAGCCGCTTCAAGAATTTATGATCGCCTACCGCTTCGATGCCGAACTGTCGCTCCGACATGCCGGCGGCGCTCAAGAACTTCTCGACCTTCTCGACGACGGCTTCGCGTGTGCTCATGACGGGGCACAGGATGGGGTATGTTTACCCCACAATCAAGAAGAAACTTCCCCCGATCTACCCCGGGGCTTGACGTGGCAAAATTCCCCCGCCATGGTCGAGGACACGCACCTTCAGCGAGAGCTGCGCCGCCGGATGACGAAGCTCGGCCTGTCGGCACGCGATGTGTCCCTGCGAGCGAGCAATGGCAGGAATGAGACCTTAGTAAAGGCTATCCTCTCGGGGAAATCCCGGAACCCCCGAACCGATACGCTGAACGCCATAGCCCGCGTGCTCGGCTGCGCGAGCGATGACCTTACCGGCGGGAACTCGGCCAAATATGAAACCGAGCGCGTAAGCGATGACGACGCTGAGCCGTCGCTTTGGTCAACGGGTGTAAGCGAGTTCGACGTGAACGCCTCCGCAGGCGGTGGCGCGGTTATCGAGCACGAGAATGCCATTGGAGAATGGCGTTTCCCGACGCACTGGCTCCGAGCGGAGGTTCGGGGCAGTTTGCGCGATCTTGCGGTTATCACCGTGGAGGGCGATTCCATGACCGGCACGATTCAGCCCGGCGACAAGGTAATCGTCGATATCGGCTACAAACGACCGTCACCACCGGGCATATACATCGTGCACGATGGCCTGGCGCTCGTCGCCAAACGGCTCGAATACATCGAAGGCTCCGACCCTGCGAGCGTGCGGATTATCAGCGACAATCGGCACTACGAACCGTATACGCGGACGGTTGACGAAATAAATATTGTGGGCAGGGTAAGGGGAAGATGGGAAAGACTTTGATCATGGTTGCCGTCTCGTGTTGTGGCGGCTTGCGGGTGCTGTTGTTGGCGGCATTTGTGATAGCTGGCGGGCTGGCTCCAGCTAAAGCGCAAGATGATCCGTTCGCCACGGCGGAAAAGCTGGCTCGGGTATCGGAGATGATGCTGCCGCTCGGGGACGCGAGGTTTGGCCGCTGCGGGTCCAGCAGCGCCCGCCGACTGGGCGAGACGCTGGCCGCTGATCAACGACTGCGAATAATCATCATTCGTGAAAGCCTGACGAAGGCTCGCGCGGGTGATCGCCGCGCAATGTCGGCGCTGACCGATGCAGTGTTGACTCTTAACAGCAATAACAGCCGGATGGCCGATCTGCTCGCCCAATGCCCCTGACGTGTGGGGTAAAAATCCCCTTGACGGGGTAAACATACCCCGATAATCTCCCCTCCACGGTCGCCACCCCGGCGGCTTGGGAGGGCGAGATGGTGGACACCTTCATTCCCCGCGGAGAGCTTTATCACACCGGCCGCGTCGATGCGGGCCGCCCGATTGATTTGTCGATTCCGCGTAACCTGATCGACAACCTCGGCCGCCCACTGCGAGGGGTCGCCAATCACTACAATTACGCCCCTGACCAGCGTGACCAGGCGATTGCTGACTACCAGGAGGCCAAACGTCTGAAGCTGCGCCCGCTTCTGCGCGACTTCTCCGACCTCGACAGCGTGCGGGTGCTCGGCAAATGAGAGCCAAAGGGCCTGACATGCCGCCCGAGCTTGACATCACCAACGCAGCTGCGGCGGCGAACATCCTAGCCGCAGTGGACGCCGGCACGCTCGTTCAGGGTCAATGGCACGGTCGCGGGGATGATGGCCGCGAGATTGCTTGCCTGTTGGGCGCTATTCACCCGCGCGTTAAAGAGCCAGCGGATTGCAACGGCAAGCTGATGCCGATGTGGATGGCGGAGCTGACGCCGATACTATTCGACGGCATTCCCACCGCGGAGATATTCCCGATCGCGCGACGGTACGGCGAGCTGGTGGCGCGCTGGCATGTTCTGCCGCCGACCAGATGGGATGCCATCCTGACCCGCGTGCTGACCCGGTGTATCGACGATGCCGTTGGCTACGCGCGGCCAGTTTGCGCGGCGCCGGATTATTGGCCCGCCGTCGCTGCCGCATGCGAGCAAGTTAAAAATGCACTCTCTA
>Ga0207708_10003171_pt1 | contig 12111 bp, 9 predicted proteins | sample KBSK5101metaG_FD_184340 | JGI IMG/M metagenome (GOLD analysis project Ga0207708, IMG submission 184340) | Corn, switchgrass and miscanthus rhizosphere microbial communities from Kellogg Biological Station, Michigan, USA - KBS K5-10-1 metaG... | ecosystem: Host-associated > Plants > Roots >...
CCGCGCGAGATTGCCCAGCTCCGCGTCCCGTCGGCGCGGATCATCTCCACCTCGAGCTCGTACGGCTCGCCCGTCCTCACGGCATGCTCGATCGCCGGCGCCAGGCGGTCCCAGCCCTCCGCGGTGAACAGCCGCGGCAGCTCCTCGATCGTCGGCGGTGGGAGGTTGAGGTCGCGCCCCGCGATCCGGTACAGGCCCTCTGACCAGCCGGTCCCGTCGCCCACCACCCACTTCCAGCTTCCGACCTTGGCCAGCCGCTCGGATTCGCGCAGCTCCACCTCGCTGGCGCGAATGGCCTCCTCGGCGTGTTGCCGTCCCGAGATCTCGACGATCACGTTCACGGCGGCGACGACGCGGCCGTCGTCGTTCCGGATGGGCGTCAGCGAAAAATTGACGACCGCCTCCTCCGTGGCGCCGCCGCGATCGAGCGCCAGGCGAAGCTCGGGATGCACCGCCGGCTCGCCGCGCGCGATCATCCGGTCGACCTCGGGCCCGAGCCATGGCCAGGCATCCGACCAGACCTCGCGCGCGCTACGGCCGAGGGCCCGCGGGTGCCTGGCCTTGCCCAGCAGCGCCGCGTACGGGTCGTTGTAAATGACGGCGAGGTGCGGGACGCCCCAGACGCTCATCGGCACGGGCGCGTCGAGGCACGTCCTCACGGCGGTCCGGAGGTCGGGGGACCAGCAGGCGACAGGACCGCAGGGCGTCGCGCCCCAGTCGATCGAGCGGTAGAGATCCCTCATCTCGCCCGGACCGGCGAAGAACGAATCGGATCTCGTCGTCTGCTGGACCTTCGCCACGATGCACCTCAGGCCAAACTGCCGAGGTGGATATTCTGGTCTGCGCGCCTCCTCTCCTATGGTGGCCACAGTTTGCGCCGCCCGCCCGGAAATCATCGCGAGGCACGGGCAACGGCGCGACCGGAGTCGGCGCATTGCGTCCTGTTTGTTGATGCGAACAGCTCGGCCAAGTGCGATCGCTGTCTTGACGGGTTCGGTGCGCCTGGGTGACGATCGCGCGCCCATGATGCGTTCATCGCCGACGACCTGTCTGTTGTTGCTTGCGCTTGCGGGCTTCGCTGTCTCTGGTTGCGGGGGCCACAGCGACGCCAACACCGGCCAGTCGGGAAAAGGTGGTTCGGCAGGGAAGGGCGGTACTTCGGGGACCGGCGGTTCGGGACCCGGCGGGGCTTCGGGAACCGGCGGCGTCTCGGGGACGGGCGGCGGCGCGGCGGGGACCGGCGGCGTTTCCGGGACAGGCGGCGCATCCGGCGCAGCGGGGACAGGCGGCGCATCCGGCGCAGCGGGGACCGGCGGTGCGAACGGCGGCGCATCGGGAACGGGCGGTGCGAACGGCGGCGCGTCCGGAACGGGCGGTGCGAATGGCGGCGCATCCGGAACGGGCGGTGCAAACGGCGGCGCAGCGGGAACGGGCGGTGCGAACGGCGGCGCATCCGGAACGGGCGGCGCGGTGGCCGGCGCCTCGGGGACGGGTGGTGGCGCGGCGGGGACCGGCGGCGTTTCCGGGATGGCAGGCGGCGGCGCTTCGGGGACGGGCGGTGCATCGGGAACGGGCGGTGGCAACGGTGGAGGCGCGGGCACGAGCGCCTGCGGTCCCTGCAATTCGCCGCCGACCACCTGCCACGCCTTGACCGGCACCTGCGTGCAGGGACGGTGCGAATACGACTTCATCACGGGCGCCGACTGCGACGACGGGAACGCGTGCACGATCAACGACACCTGCACCGCGGGCACGTGCAAGGGGACAGCGATGGCTTGCACGACGCCGCGCGCGCCGGCGTGCCTCGACGCCACCCGCCTTCAGACCTACGACAATCCCGGCGTCTGCAACGGCGGCCGCTGCGTGTACACGCAGCAGACGATCACCTGCGGAGCGGGCGGCTGCGCGAACAACGCCTGCCAGACCGATCCCTGCGCCAGCGTCACCTGCAACACGCCGCCTTCCGTCTGCTACAACGCCGGTGGAACGTGCAGCGCGGGGAGCTGCAGCTACCCGCCCAACACCGCTTCGTGCGACGACGGCGACGCGTGCACCGACGGAGACAAGTGCAGCGGCGGCGTCTGCAGCGGCGTCCCGAAGCTATGCAACACGCCCGACGCCGACAGCTGTCGAGACGCGAGCACGGCGGTCGTGCACGACCGCCTCGGACGGTGCGCGGCCGGCGCGTGCAGTTACGCCGTTCACTACGTCAGCTGTCCCGCCGGCTGCGCCGCCGGCGCCTGCAAGCCGTCCGGCTGGACAACAATGACCAGCAACTCCAACCAGAGCCTGTACGCCGCCTGGGGCACGAGCGCCAGCTCGGTGTGGGCGGTCGGCGGCGGCGGGACCGCGCTGTTTTACGACGGCATCAAATGGCAAGCCCGCCCGACGCCGCCGGAGGTGCAGGGCGACAGGCTGGTGTCGGTGAGCGGCACGGCCGACAACAACGTCTTCGCCGCCGGCGTCTCGAGCAGCGCCTCTGGAACCAGCGTCATCCGTTTCGACGGCACGAGCTGGAGCTACCTCGGGCGCATTCCGGTCGCCCAGACATACCCGGTGGGCTGCGTGGGCGCCTACGCAACCAACGACGCCTTCGTGTGGGGTCGCACCGGCGCGGGCGGCGGCGCCGCCAGAGACGACACCGGGACGCTCTACCGCGTCACCAACGGTGTCGCGACGCTGGTCATGACGACGCCCGTGGCCTTCTTCCAGAACCTGGGCGCGTGCTCGATCCGTGTATTTTCGCCGACCGACATCGTGGCCACCGGGCAGGCCCAGGTGTATCGCATCGACAGCGTCGCCAAGACGGCGACTCCCATCGGCGGCACGTTGAGCAGCGCCCAGAGCGGCGCGCTGTGGGCCCAGGACACGAACAACCTCTTCATCACCGTTGGTGGAAACGGCCAGCAGTGGTCGGGCGGCGCGAGCTGGACCAACCTCACCACCGGCCTCAACGGCCTGTTGCTCGCGATCTCGGGAACGTCGACCGGACGCGTCTTCTCCGCCGGCTGGGCGGCTGGTGGCGCGACGCAGGTGGGCACGGTGCTCTTCTGGGACGGTCTCGGGTGGACGACCGAAGCGATCCCGACGGGATTGCCCCGCCTTCAGGGCATCTGGGCGGCGCCGCTGCCGGGCGGCCAGGTCTTCGCGGTCGGAGTCAACGGCACGATCGTGACCGGACCGTAGCAGGTCGGCGCGGGTCCACCCGACGCTCGGCAGCGACAGGCACGCGATCGCGTGCGAGGCGAGGGGGAATATCATCGGTGTGCCGAGACTCCACCAAGGGCCGCCGGCGTGAGCGGTAAGCGATGGCGGAGCTTCGTGTCAGCGACCCTGGCCGGCCTGCTGCTGCCGTCCGTGGCGCGCGCCGACTCCAGCTTGGTCGCACCGGCGGCGACAGGCGTCATTCTTTCTTTTGGCACGCCACCGCTCGTCCCACCGGCCCCCGAGCCCGCCGCGGACCCGCCGGCCGCCGACCTCCAGCTGCCGTCGCCGTCGCTTCAGGGACCGAACCAGCTCACCTGTGAGCTGTGCGGGACCGAGCGTCCGGCGTACCGACTCGAAACCCACGCGCGCAGGGGCGTCGTCATTTCGGGTACCGTCCTCGCTGCAATTGGCTTTGGCTTCGCGCTCGCCGTCGCGGCAGGATCCCCCGAAGGTAAGAAGACGTGGAACGGGGTCCCGTTCGATACAGGTGGGCTGGTGATGCCCCTCCTGGGCCCCTGGATCGCGCTCGGCTCGATGAAGCCCAACTGCGGCGGCTTTTACGGCGACGAACCGTGGGGCTGTACGAAGGTCCATACACAGGGCCCCTGGAGGGCGATCCTCATCGTCGACGGCTTGGTCCAGCTCCTGGGCGTCACGTTGATCACCGTCGGCCTGGCCTTACCCAAGCAGGAGCTCGTCGTCGCCGACAGGGTGAAGGCGCGGGTGGTGCCGGTGCCGCTGGGGCGCTCAGGTCAGGGGCTCGCCGTGACGGGCACGTTCTGATCGTCGGCGACCGAGACCTTACGGACAGGCGGCGGGGGCGGGGGCGCCGAGCTCGTGGGCGCCGATGTCGGGCTTCGGTCCGCGGGTGCGGTTCTCGAAGTCGACGAGCGGCGTCTCGGAGTTCACGAGCGCTGCGTCGACGCCGGCGCTGCCGGCCGCGAGCCCGTAGTCCGTTCCGGCGAACGTGGGCGCCGTCGTGACGTCGTTCGCGCCGCCTCCCCCGCCTTTCCAGATGACGTTGTAGGCCTCGAACGCGGGCGGGGCCTCGCCGCTCGCGAGGGAGATCGACGGCAGGATGTCGTTCCAGATCCGGATGTCGCTGTTGCCATTGAGGATGACGTTGCCCGCCTGATCGTGGGGCACGCGGTGGTTGAAGCGCACGCCCGTGCCGTCGGCAACGGTGTTGTGCACGATCGCGACGTCGCGCGCGGCGTCGAGCTGCACGGCCGACCCCCAGCCGTCGACGACGTTGTTGGCGATCTGGATCGCGCTCGAGATCATGTTCTCGACGCCCGCGTAGTTGTCCCACACCATGCCCGGCGAGGCGATCTGGGCCGCGCAAGGCGATTTGCCGGCCATACCCTTCATGCGATTGCGCGTGATCGCGACGCGCGTCGCGCCCGCCGTGAGCACGCCCGCGGTCGTCGTGCCGTTGATACGGTTGCCGTCGATCGCGATGTCGCGGCCGCCCGAGATCTGGAAGCAGTTGTGCGAGCCGCAGGTGATGTCGTCGCGCGCGAACGTCAGGTGGTGGTTCCACGTGTCCGAGGGCGCGAACTTGCCAAGGATGAAGATCGTGCGGCCGCCGCCCTTGATGGTCGAGTCCTCGACGAGCACGTCGTGCGAGGCGCCCGCGCTGCTCTGGCCATGGATCTGCAGCGCGGCCTCCTCCGTCGCCCCGCCGTCGAGGGTGACGCCGTGGAACGCGAAGTTGCTCGAGCCGTCGAGCATGACGGTGGCCGTGAACTGGATGTCGCGAAACGAGAGGTGGTCCGAGCTCGTGAACGTTGCGCCCGCCATCGTCACCAAGTCGCCGGCGGCCGCCTCGACGAAGACGAAGGAGGCGAACTTGCGATTCGAGATCGTCTCCTTCGCGTACGTCCCGGCGTGCAGGACGATGCGGTCGCCCGCCTTGGCGGTCGCGAGCGCGCTGGCGAGGGTCGCCGGCGCGCGCACGTCGATCACGGTCGCGCCCGCGGCGGGCGTGGGCGCCTGCGAGCAACCGCCGGAAACGGGCACGCTGCCGCCGGTGCCGGCGCCGCCGCCTGCGGTCCCGGCCACGCCGCCGCCACCGGTGCTCCCTGCCGCGCCCGCGCCACCGGGAGCGCTGGCGCCCCCGGTCGCACCCGCGTCGCCCGTGGTCGCGCCGCCAGTGGCTCCGCCGGCAGCACCGGCGGCGCCGGCCTGGCCGCCTGCGCCCGCGTGAGCGCCCCCGCCCACCGAACCACCCCCGCAAGCCGCGGCGGCGACCATGGTGAGCGCGAGCGCCGCGACGACCTTCGGTGTCATGCGCTTGACATCGGACATCGGGGCCGATCCTGTAGAGCGAGCCGCGATTTCGGGGATTCGCTCAACGGGCAGCCAGCGCGCGCAGCGTCGGCGCCGCCGGTTTCTCGTGCTCGACGGCGCGCGTCCGGCGGGCGACGTACACGACCTCCGTGCCGGCCAGCCGATCGTGCCAGGCGCGCCGCTGCGGCCCGAGGATCCAGAGGAAGCCGAGGTAACACGGGAGCGCCGACACGACGTAGCCAACCAGGCGCACCAGCGAGCGGCGGAATCCCACCGGCGCGTCCCCCCGTGTCACGATCTTCAGTCCGAACAGGATCTTTCCCGGCGTCTGGCCGAGCAACGTCCAGAACGCGACGAGGTAGATCGCCGCCAGCAGTGGGCCGATCGCGAGCAGCAGCGAGGCGATATTGACGGGCGGGGCGAACCTTCGCAGGACGTGTGTGGCCGCGTGAAGGATCCAGACGGCACCGCGCAGCGCCAACGTCATGACGACGGCGTCCACCGCGAAAGCACCCATGCGGCTCACGAAGCCCGCGCGCGGCATCATCGCGACCGCCCCAGGAGCCGCCGCGCCGCGCGCTCGGCGATCGAGTCGCCGCGCGCTGCGCCCTCCCGAAGCTCGGTCATCGCGGACCTCCCCAGGCTCTCGCTCTGTTCGGCGATCACCCGCTTGAGCTCCGGGCTCTCCGCGACAGAGGTCACCAGCTCGTGGGCCGCGAAGTCGATCGCGGTCACGGCGAGGTCGCGCCCGGCCTGCCGCTCGCGGCGACCCGCCAGCGCCCAGCCCCCGAGCTGCGCTCGCGCGCGGGCGATCGCGTTGTCATAACGGCGGCGCGCGCGGCGGGCGCCCGGCAGGCGCGAGACCAGCCGGCGCCCGCGAGCGATTCGATCGCGCGCCGGCAACACCGCGACCTGCCCGCGGGCCATCGCATCGCGGGCCCATCCCGGCAGCGCGGACAGCGCGCCCAGCAGGGCGTCGCGCAGCCCGAGCGCGCCGTTCGGCGCGCGCGTGTCGTCGACGCCGGGGAGCAGGGCATCGATCGCTTGCAGCGCCGCGATCAGCCGCTCACCCGCCAGCTCCGTCGCGCCGACGCCGAAACGGAAGAGCAGCCGCGCCCCCGAAACGCGCCCCTCGCCGGTCATCCTGGAAGTGTGGTAGCCGGCGCGGCGCCCGGAAGCTCCGGAAACTCAGTATTTTCGTTGGAGAGGTTCCCGCCTTGGCGCGGTCCAGCTAATCGATCGGCACGTAGATCTCCGTGCGGAGGTCGGCCTCCGCCGCGTCTCCCGGTGTGTTCAGATAAACCTCCCACGAGCTCCTCGTCACCTTGCGCCGTATCGACGCGGCGTAGTTGAACATCTCGGCCCAGGTCTCGCCGAGCGAGGCGTAAGGTCCTGCGTGCACCGCGAACAGCGCATCGCCACCCGCCGTCTCGCCTATGGCGATCTCGCCTTCGCTCATGATCGGCGGGCCCACGAAGTACGCTGGCTGCACCTCAAAGTCCCCCGTGGCTGCGTTGATCGAGTGGTACACCATGATCGGTCCCCCGGCGGGCTGCTTTCCTTTCGACGCGAGCCAGCCGGCGACGCGCGACAGAACCTCGGCGCACGCGGGTCCGAGCCCGTCGCGTTTCACGGTGCGCCGAATGCCGACGTACAGGCGCGGCACGACCTGCTTGATTTCGATGGCCACCGGCATGCGCGCAAGGATACCAGCACGGCTGGGTGCCCTGACTCAACAGAGCAGGAAGCCCGACTGCACGAAGATCTCGAACCGCGCGTTCAGCTGCAACCGGGCGCCGTCGTTGCCATCACACTCCAGCATGAACGATCCCGTCGCCGCGTCGGGGGGTGCGCCGTCCACCGGTGGCAGCGGCACCGGCAAGTGAATGTTCGCCGTGCCCGATTTGATGACGCAGCCGGCCCCGCTCGGGGAAACGTAGTCGCCCATCAGGCCCGAGCTGTCGAAGTAGACGGAGAGGCAGCCCGGCTCCGCGACGACCGATCCCTGGTGAGCGCACGTGTAGAGCAGCACCTCCGTCACCGCACCCGACCCGCAGCCGTAAACGGCCCTCGCGAAGGCGCCCTCGAGGGGATTCGATCCCGACGCGGATTGATACGTCGAGGTCACGGCCACATTCGGGGTCGTCGTCAGATCGGTCACTTCCAGGACGAAGGTGCCGGGGGCGATGGACGTCTGCGCGACGTGGACCATCACGTCGCCCCAGGTGTAGTCGCCGATGTACGCCGCGCCATCGACGCTGGTGGCGCCGCCGTCGCCACCAACGCCAACGCTGCTGCTTCCGTCTGCGCCGGCCCGCAGCGAGCCCCCGCACCCGAAGGCCCCGAAAACCAGCAGGGCCAGCCCGGATGACAACGCGGGACGCATCGTTCAATTGGCGGCGGAGCAGGGAAACGCGAACTCGATCTTCCGGCTGGCCGGATCGCGCCAGGTCGTGCACGCGGTGCCGCTCAAGACCAGCTCGGTCGGCGCGGCCGCGTCCACGTTCCAGCCGTTCGTCGCGCTGAGCGGGACCTCGACCCCGTCGATCTTCACGTGCGCCTGATCGAGCTTGGTCGTGTCGACGGTGATCACCTGGCCGTTGATGTCGTTGAGATCGAACGTGCAGCTCTTCACGCCCGTGATCGCCGTCGAGAGCTGGTTCACCAGCATGTTCTGATCGGCGGCGTTCGGCTTGTACGGCTTGGTCGGGCCCGCCGTCATCGCGTACGTCCCCACCGTCGCGGTCGGTCCGCGCGTGGTCGGGTGGCCGGAGGCGACCAGGTCGGCGTGCCAGGGCGACATGCCCGAGCATTGATCGAAGATCGAGACCGTACCGAGACCGGGCGCCAGCGACGCGACGGTCGACTCGCCGGCGCCGGCGTTCGCGAACGCGTCGAGCGTGCCGGCGGGCAGGTTGAACTGCGACGATTGAAGGCCGAAGACGATCGTCCGGACGCCCGCGGTGAACGCGCTCTGGATCGCACCGACGGTGGAGTCCGACGCGCAGATCTCGGGTGAGTCGTCGCAGAAGTCCTCCTGCCCGTCCGTGATGAAGATGATGTACTTGTCGCCCGGGCTCGTGTCGGCCGTCAGCGTGTTGGCGACCGCCCTGATCGCGTACATCGCCGGCGACTCGAGCTTCTTTCCGATGGTCGTGCACTCGGCCGGGCTCGGCGAGGCGATGCCGTCGTACTTCGCCTTGATGGTGGCCGCGTTGTTGACCGCCGGCGCGACATTGTCGGCGAGCGTGCCGCCCATGACCGGGCACACTCCGCCCGTGGCTGGATTGGTCCCGTAGATCGTCGTGAAGCCGAAACGCACCTGCGCGTCGAGCTGGGTGACGACCATCTCGATGGCGTTCTTGAGCGTGAACCAGGGCGTGTCCGCGTTGTCGCTGCAGACACACGAGGTCGTCGTCGTGAGGCAGTGGAACATGCTGCTCGACCGGTCGACCACGAGGTAAACGGTCGGGATCGCGGGCTGGAACTGGATCTGGGCCATCTGGCAGATACCGCCCGCGCCGCCCGTTCCGCCGGTGCCGGCGCTGGACGATCCCCCGCTGCCCGCGTTGCTGCCGCCGCTGCCCGCGCCGCCGTTGCCGGCGCTGCCCGAGGTGCCCGCGCCGCCGGTGCCGGCGCTGCCGGTGGTGCCCGCGTCCCCGTTGCCGCCGGCGCCCGCGTTGCCGCCGCCGGTGCCGCCCGCGTTGCTGCCGCCGCTGCCGGCAGCACCCGTGCCACCGCTCCCGGAGCTGCCTGCGCCACCGGACGTGCCGCCGGCACCAGCGCCGCCGCTCGTCCCTCCGGTCCCGACACTGCCGGCGGCGCCGCTCGTCCCGCCCGTTCCGATCGTTCCAGCGGTCCCGGCCGAACCCCCGGCACCCGCCGCGCCCGCACCGCCGCTCGATCCCGCGGCACCCGGTCCGCCACTGCACGTGCACGCACCGTACATGGTGCCGTTGGCTGCGCAGACCTGCGCGCCCTGCGTCCCGTTCGTGCAGGCACACGCGACCGACATCCCCGGCACGCAAACACGCGCCTCCGTCCCGCCTGTTCCACCGCCACCTCCGCCGCCACCACGTCCACCGCCACCTCCGCCGCCGCCTCCGCTGCCACCGCGTCCACCATTGCCTCCTCCTCCGCCGCATCCCAGGAGACTCAGCATCGCGATCACTGCGCCGACCGTTGTCCGCTTCATTCGTTCGTTCACGCCTCCGTGCCCCGGTCAGAGCCCGCTCCCAGACCGACGGCGCGGAAATTGTCTCACGGCGCGTTCGTCGCCGTCCACGACCGCCGTCGAACTCAGCCTTACGATCCGGGCGCGCGTGTCAGACGCCCTCAGAAAACCGAGCTGCTCGGCCCGAATTTCGCCGCCACCCGCGGGCTCTGCGAGGTACGCCGATTGCTGACCGGGGGAGCATGACCTCATCTGTCCGCGATCGGCGTCGCTTGCTCCTGCTCGTCTCCTTCTTCGCAACGACGGCCGTCGTCGCCTGCGGGGGGACGCATACGATGGTCGGTGGCACCGGTGGTGGCGACGCGGGCGCCGGGACCACCGGCGGTGGAGGTGCAGGCGGCGGCGGACAAGGCGGCGGCGGCGGCGCGAGCGGTGGCGCCGGCGGCGGCGTCGCAGGCACCGGCGGTGTCGCAGCAACAGGTGGTACGGGCGGCGCCTGCGCGTCGGCGACGAACGGCGCGGCCTGCTCGTCCGAAGGCGCGGTCTGCGGAAGCTGCACCGATCCTTGCCAGAACTGCAACACGCTCCGCTGTCAGAGCGGCCACTGGCTGATGCAAGAGGCCATCGCCGGTCAGTGCTTCGACTGCGCCAGCCCCGCCACGCGCTGCGAGCTTCACACCCAGTACTGCAAGATCACGACGAGCCACGTCGGCACGACCGCCGCCTGCCAGGCGCTGCCCGCGGGCTGCACACCGACGGCGTCGTGCGCGTGCCTCTCGAACCCGCCGCTCTGCTCGCAGACCGACGCCGGCGCGGTGACGGTGACGATCCAGGCCCCGTGAAACAAGACCGGGGGCACGGCGAACGCGCCTTCCTCCACGATGCCCGGTATCTGGCGCGGGCGGGACGATCGGGGATCGACTCGCAGCGCTGGCCCGCGCCAACAACCTGACGTACGCCACGCGCGCGAGCCGGCGTTGCGAGAGATCTCTTTCATGTCGCGTGCGTCCCTTCCGATAGAGGGATTCGCACGAGGAGACGACATGAGACAAAGCGCATTGATAGCGGCCGGCGTGCTCGCGCTCGCCGGATCCGGATGTGGGGCCCGAACCAGCTATGTCCGCTCCTCCGACACGGTGCTCGGACGGGTCGTGATCTACCGAAACGGGGTCGCATACTTCGAACGCGCGGCCACGGTTGAAGGCGACACCTTGCGGCTCGCCGTCCCGGCCGAGCGGGTCGATGACTTTCTGCGATCGCTGACGGTGGTCGACGCCGACACCGGTCAGCCCGCTCCCGTCTCCTACCCGACCGCGGGCGCGGGCAAGGGGGGCACGAGCCTCATCGACATGAAGATCGGCCTTTCGGGCGCGGCGAAGCACCGGCTCAAGCTGTCGTACGTGACCGAGTCACCCTCCTGGAAGCCGAGCTACCGGCTGGTGATGGACAAGCCCGGCAAGGTGGACGTGCAGGGGTGGGCCGTCGTCGACAACACCTCGGGCGAGGACTGGAACCAGATCAAGTTGGGGGTCGGCTCGAGCTCGGCGATGTCGTTTCGCTACGACCTGCACACGATCCGGACCGTCCAGCGCGAGACGCTCCGCTCGAACGACCTGTTCGCGCAGGCGCCACCCGTGGGCGGCGCGACGTACGGCCAGGCCGGCGGCGCGACGCCCGTGCTCGCCGAGCTCAGCGACTCCAGCCTCGCCAGCGAGACGGCCGTCCGCGACGACGAAGGGCGCACGGCACCGGCCGTGGCCTCCCGCTCGGTCGGCGTCGAAGAGCCCGCCGCCTCCAAGCGGTCCCGGCAGGAGGGCGCGCCTGGACAGGTCATGAGGAACGGCGGCTCCGGCGCCGCGAGGAAGGTGGCCGGCATGCCCCGCGGCCAGATGCCGTCCGCGTCGGTGCCGCCGCCCGTTCCGCCGCCGCCCAGCGGGTCAGGGGCGGGCGGATCCCAGATCAGCGCGATGGCGCGCCGACTTCTCGGGACGCGCGACCAGATCATCATCGAGGGCTTCGCCGACCGCGGAGACAGCGACAAGGACGCCGCCTCGCTGGCCCGCGCCAGCCGGGTGCGCGAGCGGCTGATTCGCGACGGCGTGCCACCGGATCGCGTGGTGGCGGTCGGGCGCGGAGATCAGCCAGGGCACGCGGGCGGGGTGCGGGTGGTGCAGGCGCCGCCGCCCGCGCCGCCGGCCGGCGTTAAGCAGGCGAAGAACGGGAGCGCGGCCGCTCTGCCCCAGGATCCGATCGGAACCGCCCACTTCGAGTCCGACGGCGCGATGAACGTTCCCGGCGGCTCGTCGGCGATGGTCTCGATCCTCAACAAGGAGGCGGAGGGCGAGGTGGTCTACCTCTTCGATCCGGAGACCCCGCACGGCGACGAGTCCTTCCCCTTCAAAGCGATCCGGCTGCGCAACCCCACCGACTCGGTGCTG
>Ga0207708_10003172_pt1 | contig 12107 bp, 10 predicted proteins | sample KBSK5101metaG_FD_184340 | JGI IMG/M metagenome (GOLD analysis project Ga0207708, IMG submission 184340) | Corn, switchgrass and miscanthus rhizosphere microbial communities from Kellogg Biological Station, Michigan, USA - KBS K5-10-1 metaG... | ecosystem: Host-associated > Plants > Roots >...
GTTCCAGCACCTGCTGCAGCAGGCCATTGCGCGCGCCCTGCGCAACAAGACCTCGCTGGCGCTGTTGTACCTGGACATGGATCGGTTCAAGGAGATCAACGACACCTTCGGCCATGCGGCCGGCGACCGGACGCTCGAGATTCTCACCGAACGCCTGATGCGCGCGCTGCCGCCGGAGACCGTGATCGGCCGGCTCGCGGGCGACGAGTTCGCGATGTTCGTCGACGACCTGGCCTCCGAGGCCGACAACCGCGGCACGGTGGCGCAACTGGCGCGCAGCGTGCTCGCCGAAGTGGGCCGCGCCTTCCAGCTGCAGGATCACGAGGTTTTCCTCACCGCCAGCATCGGTGTCGCCTTCTGCCCGCGCGACGCCGAAAACGTCATCGACCTGATCCGCAACGCGGACGCGGCCATGTACCACTCCAAGCAGAACGGCGGAAATTCCTTCGCGTTCTACTCGCCGGAGATGAATGCCGCCGCGGTCGAGCGGCTGATGCTGAAGAGCAAACTCCGCCGCTCACTGGAGCGCGACGAGTTCATGGTGCATTACCAGCCCAAGGTGGACCTGCGCGACGGGCGCATCGTCGGCGCCGAGGCGCTGCTGCGCTGGCGGCTGCCGGGACACGGCGACATTCCGCCGTCGCAGTTCATCCCGCTCGCCGAGGAGACCAATCTCATCCTCGAAGTGGGCGAATGGGTGCTCAACCGCGTCTGCGAGGATTACCGCACGCTGCAGCAGACGGTCACCACCCCGGGCCGCATCTCGCTGAACCTGTCGCTCAAGCAGTTGCGCCAGGCCAGTTTCATCCTGCGGTTCCGCTCGGTGTTCCGCAAACACGGCGTCAGCCCGACCTGCTTCGAGCTGGAGATCACCGAGACCACGTTGATGGCGGACTCCAAGCGCACGCTACACCTGCTCGACGAGCTGTACGCCATGGGCCTGCATCTCTCCATCGACGATTTCGGCACGGGTTATTCGTCGCTGTCAGCGCTGCAGCAGTTCCCCATCGGCACACTCAAGATCGACCAGTCCTTCGTGCGCGATGTCGACGACGATGAAAGCGACGCCACCATCGTGCGCACCATCATCGAGATGGGCCGCAGCCTGAAGATGAACGTGATCGCCGAAGGCGTGGAGTCAGCTGGGCACCTGCATTTCCTGCGCCGCCACCATTGCGGCTTCGGCCAGGGCAAGCTGTTCGGCGAACCGGTCACGCTCGAAGAGTTGCGGCTGTTGCTGGCCCGCCAGCAGGAGACGGGCGCCGCCTTCGCCGGCCTCATCGCCCAGTCCGCGAGCCTCGATAAGATCGCCAAGCCGCGCGGCGTCTGATCCTCCGGCACCCTGAGAGCGGCGCCGCCAGCGCGGCGTTGGCTCAGTTGGATTTCTCGCCGGACTCGCAGTCGCGCCCGAGGTCGCCGGCCTTCTTGTCCAGCAGGTCCAGCAGCGCCACCAGCTTGCGCGCATTGCCGGCGCGATCCGAAATGATCAGCGAATTGCTCTGCGGAAAGGCCGCCAGGTGCGCGGCCTGCGGCATCAGTGGCCGCAACACCGGCACGGTTTGGGCCGCGCAGACGTGTCTGGCCTGCACTACCAACGTCACCATTTCGTCGTCGAGGACCTGCGGACCGATTTCGGTGGACACCGGGACGGCGAACTGCCTGGCATTGGCGTCGGGCATCACGTTCACCACGCCGGTGGCCTCGTAGGCCGCCAGCTGGTTGACGCGCAGGATGGCCAGCAGCCGGGGATAGTCCACGCGGTTCACGTCGAGACCGGCGGTCGACACCGTCGCGCTGACCCGCGGATCGAGGATGAACTGCTTGCCGGTGCGTTTCGCCACGCGCGCAATGAGATCGACGAGCTCGATGCTCGGACCAGTCCGTACTTCCTGCTTGCCTGCGGCGCCGGGTTCGTCGGCCGCAGTGGCCCGGGAAGACATGGCCAGCAACAGCACGGCCGCGCAGATCGACGATGGTTTCATGCTACTAACTACCTGGCTTCTCGATCTCGCAGCCCGGTTTGCCGGTGGCGGCCTTGTCCAGCCTGTCGACCAGTGTGGCGATACGCCGCACGTTGGCTGCGCGATCCGAGAGGATGAGGGATCCGCTCTTCAGGTCAGCCGCCATGTGCGCGGCCTGCGGCATGAGCGGCCGCAGGAGGGGCACCAGCTGCGCGGCGCAGGCCTTCCTCGGCGTCAGCAGGACTGTCACCCACTCGTCGTCGGCTGCCTTGAACTGCAAATCGGTGTAGACCGGTGTCGGCAGCTGGCGTGCGCCGGCGTCCGGCACCACGACGATGACGTCGCCCTGGACCACCGTGGCGAAGTAGTTCACAGCCAGTGTCGCCAGCAGCTGTTCGTAGGTGATGTTGTTCGGATCGATGCCCACCAGCACCGCGTTGGCGCGCGTGCGCGGGTCGATGATGAATTTCCGCCCGGTGCGCTTCGAGAAATTCTGTATGACCTCGACGAGCTCCGGGTACTGGACCGTGGCGGAGCCCGGGGACTCCCTTGGTGCGGGCTCCTGGCCGGCTGCGGCCAGCGGCAGCGAGGCCAGCGCCGCCAGCGTCAGCGTTCGCAGGGAAGGCATGTCGATCTCCCTATCCAGTCAATGTCGGGCGGGCGGCGGCGGCGCGAAACCCAGCACCGATTCATCCCAGAAGCGGTTCTTTTCGCCGCATTCCAGCAGTTGTTTGCGGCACAGGGTCTCACGCCACTCATATTTGATGAAGTGCCGGCTGTGCGGGTTTGACTGCGCCTCGAATTCCACGCGCACGGCCTGGTCGACGCGCCGGTCGCCGTAACCCGTGCCGGGGGACTGGTCGCGGCGCCCGGCCTTGGCGCTGTCCGCGGCACCGGCGCTGGTAGCCGGTGCACCGGCGGCGCGGCCAGATTCCGCTTCGCTGAAAGACCGCGGCGCCGGCGGCGGCACTTCGCGGTACACCGCGACGGCTATCACGCCGCGCGCGGAACGGTCACCGAAGGCTTCTGCGTACGAATCCTTCCAGTCGGAGAAATAGAACTCGTTGATGGCTTCAAGGCTGGCACGCCAACCCGCGTAGTTCTGTGTACCCCATGCATCGATCACGTACATGGGCTCGCCGCGCGCGAGTTCGGAACGTTTGCCGTTGATGATGTTCCGGCCGTCGACCGCGATCACCAGTCCGAGGCGCTCGCCCGAGGTATTGCGCACCCGCACTTCGTAACGCGCGCCCTTCTCCGCCTCGAGGTAGGACCGCACCGCGCCATCACGCGAGTCCACCGGGAATTCGCGAAACGTCCGGCCGTCGGGGGCGACGATCTCGATGGTCACAGGCTGGGAACTGCCCGCGAATGCGCTGCCGGACAAACAAATGGCCCCCAGCGCCAGGGCGCGCCACGCATGTTGCATGTGGGATCTCCTGCGCACGCGATGCTGCGTGCGGCGATGTGAACGGATCCTGCAACCCCGGCGGGTTATGCGGCAATGCAGTCTGTAGAATCCGCCCCCCATGCTTGAACTACGCGAACTGCGCCTGCGCCGGGGCGCCGCGGTCCTCTTTGACCGCGCCAACCTGACGATCTTCCGCGGCGACAAGATAGGCATCGTCGGTCGGAACGGCTGCGGCAAGTCCAGCCTGCTGGCCTTGCTGCGGGGTGACCTCGGCCCGGATTCCGGCGACTACGCGGTGCCCGGCAAGCTCAACTTCGTCTCGGTGTCGCAGGAGCTCCCCAGGACGGATGCCACGGTCCTCGAATATGTCCGCGGCGGCGACGCGCGGCTGATGGAAATCGAGGCCGAACTCGAAAAGGCCCGCGCCGCCGATGACGGCATGCAGGAAGCCCACCTGCTCGGCGATTACGACCTCGCCGGCGGTTACACCTCGGCGGCCCGCGCAGCCGAAGTCGCCTCCGGTCTCGGCATTTCCCCCGAAGACGTGGAGCGTCCGGTCAAGGTGTTGTCGGGCGGCCTGCAGATGCGCGCCAACATGGCGCGCGCGCTCATGTCGCGCGCCGACGTGCTGATGCTCGACGAACCCACCAACCACCTCGACCTCGACGCGGTGTTGTGGCTGGAGGGATGGCTGCAACGTTTCCCCGGCACGCTGCTGCTGGTGTCGCACGACCGCGAGTTCCTCGATGACATCGTCGGGCGCATCGTCAACATCGAGAACGGCAAGCTGACGCACTGGACCGGCAACTACACCGACTTCCAGCGCCAGCATGCCGCCAGCATCCAGCAGTCGGCCGCGATGGCCGCGCGCCAGGAGCGCGAAGTCGCGCGGCTGCACTCCTTCATTGACCGTTTCCGCGCCAAGGCCAGCAAGGCGCGCCAGGTACAGAGCCGCATCAAGGCGCTCGCCAAGCTCGAGACCATCGCCACCTACCAGGAGCTGGAGAACTTCGAGTGGGAGTTTGCCGCGGCGAACAAACTACCCCAGCCGCTGGTCACGCTCGACGCGGCCTCGGCCGGATACGGCGAGCGCATCGTGGTGTCGGGAGTGAACCGCTCGGTCAATCCGGGTGAACGCATTGGCATTCTCGGCCGGAACGGCGCGGGCAAGTCGACGCTCATGAAGCTCATCTCCGGCGCGCTGCCGCCGCGGTCCGAGGGTGGTGGCGAACGGGTCGCCTCCCCCGATCTCATCGTCGGCAACTTCGCGCAGCTCGAGGTCGACCGGCTGGACGCACGCGATACCGCGCTGGTGGCGCTCACGCGGCGCATCGACGAGATCGGCGTGCGTTCACAATGGGACGAGCAACGCCGGCGCAACCATCTCGGCGGTTTCGGCTTTCGCGGCGACCGTGTGTTCGAACCCGTGGTGCATTTCTCGGGCGGAGAACGCGCGCGGCTCGCGCTCGCCATCCTCGTGGCGGAGCGGCCCAACCTGCTGCTGCTCGACGAACCCACCAACCACCTCGACTTCGAGATGCGCCACTCGCTGATTACCGCGCTGCAGGAGTTCGCCGGTGCGGTCATCGTGGTGTCGCACGATCGTGGCCTGCTGCGCAGCGTCTGCGACCAGTTCTGGCTGGTGGCAGACGGAGCGGTCCGCGATTTCGATGGCGACCTCGAGGACTACGCCGGCTGGCTCGAAAAGCGCTCCGGCGCCGCCACCACCCCGGCCGCGCCCAAGCCCCGGACCGATGACCATCGGCGTGAGCAACGGCGCAGGGGCGCCGATGCACGCCGCGACCTCGCGCCCAAGCGGCAGGAGATCAAGTCCATCGAGAGTTCGCTGGCGAAGCTGGGCCAGGAGCGTGCCCGGCTCGAAACCGAACTCGCCGGGATCGACTATGGACGTAATGCGGCGAATGCACGCAAGGTGACCGAGCGGCACGCGGCAGTGCTGGCCGAAGTCGAGCAATTGGAGACACGCTGGCTCGAACTATCGGAGCGGTTAGAATCCTGACGATGGCCGAAGCGCCCGACGAGCCACTGATCGACCCATCTCCGCCACCGGAGGAAAAGCGCCGCAACTGGCGCGTGCGGCGCCTGGTTTTCTACGGTTTCCTGGGGGTCTGGGCGGTGGTTGCCCTGTGGAATCTGTTCAAGCCGATGCCCGACGGCACCCGCATACGCGGTGAAGTCGTCGACACGCCGCTCGAACAACTGGAGTTCCTCAGCGACGTCAGCGGCGCAGACGTGTTCGGCGCGCCGGTAGTTCGGCAGCAGATCTTCGACGCCATGCTGGCCACCATCCGCGAGGCCCGGCAGTACATCGTGGTGGACGTTTTCCTGTTCAATGGCCAGCGCGGGTCGCTCGTGGACACGCCTCCGCCGCGTGCCTTGTCGGCCGAACTGCGTGACGCCCTGCTGGCGCGCAAGCGGGAAATGCCCGGCCTCATGGTGCTGGTCATCAATGACCCTATCAATAACGTGTACGGCAGCCTCCCGTCGCAGGACCTGGCGGCGTTGCGTGATGCCGGCATCGAGGTGGTCGACATCGATCTCGATTCGCTTCGCGATTCCAATTTTATTTATTCGGCTTTCTGGCGCCTCACGCTGAAGTGGTGGACCGGTAGCGGCAAGGGAGATGCCTGGCTGCCCAATCCACTCGATGACGGCCCCGACCAGGTGAGCCTGGGCGCCTGGGCGCGACTGCTCAATTTCAAGGCCAATCACCGCAAGGTGCTGCTCGCCGACGACGGCCGCGGCGGACTCGCCGGCATCGTCACTTCGGCGAATGCACACGACGCCAGCAGCCGGCACTCCAATGTCGCGCTGCGGTTGCGCGGCGCGGCGCTGCAGCCCCTGCTGGATAGCGAACTGGCATTGGCGCACGAATCCGGCTGGAACAGCGCCTGGCAGCCGCCGCCCCTGGCACCGGCAGCGCCCATCGCGAACCCCGCCGAGGCCGCGCACGTGCAGGTGCTCACGGAGGGTGAAATCGGCGCCGCCATCCTGCGCAACTTCGCGCAGACACGCGCCGGCGACAGCATCGACATCGCGATGTTCTATCTATCGGAACGCAACGTGATCCAGTCGCTGATCGCGGCCTCGAGGCGCGGCGTCGCGGTGCGTGTGATCCTCGATCCGAACAAGGACGCCTTCGGCCGCACCAAGGACGGCATCCCCAACCGCTCGGTGGCCGCCGAACTGGGCGCGGCCTCGGACGGCGCCATCAAGGTGCGCTGGTTCCGCACCCACGGCGAGCAATTCCACAGCAAGCTGGTGGTGATGCGCACCGCCACGGAATACTGGTTCACGCTGGGTTCGGCGAACCTCACCCGCCGCAACATCGACAACTACAACCTCGAGGCCAACATCGCCGCGAGCGTGCCGCCGAACTCGCAGCTGGCCACGTCGATCAACGCCTGGTTCGACATGTTGTGGTCCAACAAGGGCCCGCCGGACCTGGAATACACCAGCGAGTTTGGCGCCTACGCCGACCCGGCACAGGGCACCTACTGGCTCTATCGCCTCATGGAGGCGACGGGGATGAGCACCTTCTAGGTGGTTCCCGAGGCGGACGCTTCCGCCGCAAGCGCGGCGGTGACCTGGCGTTCCATCTCGGCGAGTGCGGATGTGGTCGCCGCTTCGAAGCCTGCGACCACGGCGCTGAGCTTGTCTTCCGAGGCGGGCGCCGATCCCTGTGCCGTAAAACTCGCCAACAGCGCGCGGTCGCGATGCCGGCCGAGGGTGCAGTCCAGCGCCACCTGGACCGTGGGTGTGTTGCTGCCGGCGGTGTAGTCGGCTTCGAAACGCCGCATCCCGCAGCGCAGGTTGTAGGTAGGCGCGTAGGGCGACGAATCGTCGAACACTGCCGTGAACAGGCCCGTGGCGCGCAGCTGGTCGACCAGCACGCTCTCGACCAGGTCGGGCGCGGGCGCTGCCCAGCGCGAGGCCGCGTAGAAATCGAAGCGCTGCCCGCTGCGCAGCAGTGCGATGTTCTCCGACGCCAGGCCCGGGCCGGCTTCGGGGCGCTGCACCAGCAGGCTGCCGGAGTTTGCAGTCGGCGCCGTGGCCGTGCGCGCAGGCAGCCGCAGCACGTAGGCCTGCGGTGCAGGCATGGTGGTCTCGAGCAGGCTGCCGCAGCCAGGCAGCACCGCGACCCCACACGCCAGCAGCAGCAGCCTCATCGGGGAATCTCCACGCCGCGGTAACTCGGCTCGTATAGAAGTTGCGAGGGATCGGCCTTGAGGCTGCGCGACAACTCGCGGAATTCCTGCGCCGCCTGGCGGCTGTCGCGAACCAGCCGCTCCATCTCGGGCAGGCTGTCGCGCAGGAACAGCCCGAGGTCCTCGCGATGCTCGTTCATGAGCTTGTCGAGATTGGCGGTGGTGGCCGCCAGGTTCTCGGAAATCTTGCGGATACGCTCCGAGGCGGCAGCCAGGTCCGGGCCGGAGGTGTCGATGAGCGTGCGGGCGCCGCTGGCGGCGGCGCGCAAGTCGGCGCTGGTCTGCCTGAACTGGGCGACCACTTCCTGGGCGTCGCGCATGGTCTGCGGCAGCGTGGCGGCACTCTTTTCTATGCTCTGCATGGTGGAAGTGAACGAGGCGATGTTCTCGTTCGACAACACCCGCGAGGCGCGGTCGGCAACTTCCGCCGCCCGGCCCACGAGGTCCGGCAGGCTGGCTAGGAACAGGTCGAAGTTGGATTGCACCGAGTCGATGACCGGGTACTGCTCGCTGGGCACCGACTCCATCTTGCGCTTGAGATCGGCATTGGCCAGCAGGTCGATGTACAGCAGGCCCGTGACACCCTGCAGCGACAGCGACGCCAGTGTGTCCCTGGAGATCGGCGCCTGGGAATCGATGTCCGCGATGACCTGTACGCGGTCGGCAGCGCGTTTGTCGATCCTGATGGCCACCACCTTGCCGACCTCGACGCCGAGGTAACGCACCGTGCTGCCGCGATTCAGGCCCGAGACGCTTCCCTCGAAGTAGATCTCGTAGCGCGTGTAGTCACGCGCGTCGGAACTGCCCGCATACCAGTACACGAACAGGCCGGCCATGGTGACGATGAGCAGCACGAAGGCGCCCACCGCGGTGTAGTTAGCTTCACGCTCCATCCGGTGCCCCTTGCCGCTCCTGGCCGAAACGCAGGGCCCGCTCGCCGTGGAAATAGGCCTGGATCCACGGATGCGGATTGGCGGTGATGCCTTCCAGGGTGTCGCTGGTCATCTTGCGGTCGATGATCACCCCGACACGATTGCAGGTTCTGAAGATGGTGTCGAGATCGTGCGTGATCATGATGACGGTGAGGCCCAGCTGCTGGCGAAGATCCATCAACAATTCATCGAAGGCTGCGGCGCTGATGGGGTCCAGGCCCGCGGTGGGTTCGTCGAGCATGAGCAGGGCGGGATCCAGCGACAGCGCGCGCGCCAGCGCCGCACGCTTGATCATGCCGCCGGAGAGTTGCGCCGGGTACTTGTGCGCCGCCTCGTCGGGCAGGCCCACGAGGCGGACCTTGAGCAGCGCCAGTTCTTCGAGTGCCCGCGGGTCGAGGCTCAGGTGTTCCAGCATGGGCAACTGCACGTTCTGCAGTACCGTGAGCGAGGTGAACAGCGCGCCCTGCTGGAAGGTGACTCCATAAGTGGACTTGATCTGCCGCAGCTCCGCATTGCCCATCTGCCCGAGTGAACGGCCCAGCAACCGGACTTCGCCGCCCTGCGGTCGCTGCAGGCCGAGGATGGAGCGCAACAGCACGGATTTGCCGGATCCCGAGCCCCCGACGATGCCGAATACCTCGCCGCGCTCCACCGTCATGTCCAGGCCGTCGTGCACGGTCTGCGCACCGAAGCGATTCACCAGTCCGCGGACTTCGACCAGGGCATCAGTCATGGAGTGGACTCATATGTCGAGCAGCCAGAATGCCACGGCAAACAAGGCATCGGCGAGCAGCACGAGGAAGATGGACTGCACCACCGCCGTGGTGGTCAGTCGCCCCAGTTCACGCGACGAATCGCGTACCTGCAGCCCGCGATAGGTACCGGTGAGCGCGATCAGCGCCGCGAACACCGGCGCTTTCATGATGCCCACCCAGAAGGTGGTCGAGGCGATCGCGTCCTGGGCGCGTTCCAGGAACAGCACCAGTGGCATGTCCAGCAGCACGTAACACAGCAGCGCACCGCCGGTCATGCCCACGATGTCTGCCGCCACCGTGAGCAACGGCAGAGCGATGACCAGGCCGATCACGCGCGGCAGCACCAGCACTTCGTGTGGATCGACACCGATGGCATGCAGCGCGTCGACCTCCTCGTTGAGTTTCATGGCGCCGATCTCGGCCGCGAAGGCGCTGCCGGAGCGGCCGGCAACAATGATGGCGGTGAGCAGCACCGCCAGCTCGCGCAGCACGCTGATGGTGATCAGGTCCACCACGTAGATCTCGGCGCCGTACTCGCGCATGTACTGCGCGGCGATGTAGCCGATGATGACGGTGATCAGGAAAGCGATCAGCGACACGATGGGGATGGCCGTGAGGCCGGTGTCGTACAGGTGGCGCGTAATGGAAGTGGGACGCATGCGCCGCCAGCTGGTGGCCGACCGCAACCACGTCATCGTGGTGTGACCCAGGAATTCGAGTCCCAGCTTGAAGCTCGCCCAGCGCCGCGTGACCTGCCTCCCCAGCAAGCTCACCGGCTGGAAGCTGGGCTCGGAGGACGACGCCGGCTCCGCGTGGACCTTGCCCTCGAGGGTTGCGTTGATGAGTGCGAGTTGCCCGGGCTCTTCGCCGGCGAATTCGGAGTCGACACCGGCCGCCTGCGCCTCCTTGAGCCATTCGCGCAGGCGCCAGGCACCCGCGAGATCCAGCTCCACGGAATCCGGGACGGTGATACGCAGCGTGCCGGCGCCGTCGAAAGACAACGCGGCAATTTCGGCGTCGATGGCGGGCAGCTCTGCGCCACGCCAGCTGCCGGCGAGTTCGGCCTCGAGGATGTCGCCGTTCCGACGGGTTTGAAGGTACATGCGTAGCCAGCGCCGCCTGCTAACTACCTACCGGCTTGCCACGATGCAATTCATTTCCACCCGGTGGCCGAGACACCCCCAGTATGGCATGAGGCAGATGGCCATGGCCGCCACGACTCCGGAAGTCGTGGCGGCCAGTGCCCGAGTATCGCCAGGCGGGTAAATCCACCCGGCCGCGACGCCGTGTCAGGAATCGTCGCGATACCTTCGAATTCGGGTAGCCGCGTAGCCCATCGCCGCGGCCGCGATCACGCCAATCCAGGTCTCGGCCGACAGCAGCACGCCGGAGATATCGACCGAGGCAAGGACGTCGCTGATGTGCGGTCCCTCATGGTCGTGGGTCCCCATCTGGAACGCGCCGGGATCGAGGTGCATGGCCGCGATGAAGCCACCGAAACGCTGTCCGATGAATTCCAGGACATGCGTGCTCCCGAAAAACACCCACTCCAGCAGCGGCACCGCGAGGAACGGCACGACGGCCCACAGGAACACGAGTTTGCGTGCCCAGGCGGACAGCAGCAGGAAATACGCGGCGATAGGCGCGTACCAGATGACACCGCACAACAGGACCGCGAACTCGACGACCAGGGCGCGCAACCACGAGCCGAAACTCCAGTCCGCCAGCATGTTGCCCAGCACCGTGTCGTGAAACTGCAGCCAGAAGAGCGAAAACACGATCAGCTGCGTCACGGTCGCGAGCAGCACCACGCCGATGGGAACCGCCACCAGCGCGACCGCGAATTTGGACAGGACGACCTGCGCGTCAGACAACGGCATCGACTTCCAGAACAGGATGCTGCGATCCCGTCGCTCGGTGAACAGGCAATCGATCAGGTAGAAGAACACCACGATGCAGGCGAACGAGGAAATCAGCTGCGCAACGCCCAGGAACGAAATCGAGATCGTGGTCTTCGGGACGTCGTGGTCCTTGGCCTTCGCAATTGCCTGGCGAACTTCCTCGCGGTCGGCGTCGCTCAGGCCCTCGATGGTCTCGACGTTGGGTCCCTGGAGAACGCCCTCGGGCGCATGCCTTGGGATGATGACGAAGAACAGCCAGGCAGACAGGATGACGATGATTCCTGCCCACACCAGTGGCGCAATCCACAATGAGCGGTGCTCCCAGAATTCGCGTCGCACGAGCAGCAGCATGGTGTTCATGCGGCCTCCTTCTGGGCGCCGATGGACCCGCCATTGGGCGGACTCATCATCGCCACGAACAGATCGGCAACCGACGGTGTACGGACTTCGCCCAGGGCAGCGAGCTCCTCGCGTTTGCCACCGTCGAACAGCATCGCGGCGCGCCCGAATACGTCACGTTCCTGCAGGGGCTTGAGTGCACGTGCCCGCTCGACATTTCCGGCCGCAGGCACGAGTTGGGCAAACCGCTCGCCCAGCGCCTCCATCGGCGAATCCAGCACGATCTTGCCGTGCTGGATGAAAATCACGTCGGTGAGGATGTTCTCGATTTCCTCCACCTGGTGCGTGGTCACGAGAATGGTGCGTTCCTTGTCGAAGTAGTCGTTCAGCAGGTTGTCGTAGAACGACCGGCGGAACAGCAGGTCCAGGCCCAACGTGGGCTCGTCGAGCACCAGCAGGCGGGCGTCGATGGCCAGGATCAGCGCCAGGTGGAGCTGCGTGACCATGCCCTTGGAAAGCTGCCGCACTTTCTTGTCCATGCGGATGTCGGTTTTCGCGAGGAATTCCTCGGCGCGCTTG
>Ga0207708_10003173_pt1 | contig 12104 bp, 18 predicted proteins | sample KBSK5101metaG_FD_184340 | JGI IMG/M metagenome (GOLD analysis project Ga0207708, IMG submission 184340) | Corn, switchgrass and miscanthus rhizosphere microbial communities from Kellogg Biological Station, Michigan, USA - KBS K5-10-1 metaG... | ecosystem: Host-associated > Plants > Roots >...
AAATGGTAACGCCCAGGATCTTTCGCAGGATCGGCGGCGGCCTGCGGATTGACGCGAACCGTGTATGCGATCGTCTCGGCATCGGCTGCGCGATCCGAGCCGACCACCTCGTGCCACATGCCGAGAGTCGAGAAGATGTGCGAGGGCATGTGCAGCGCATGCGGCGCCGAAGGCGCGAGCTGCGCGCAGCGCGCGGCTGCAATAGCGCCGCGCATCGCGAGCTCGGGGTAATCATAGCTGTGGATGATGTAATGCGGGATGCCGGGGTGATTTGGATACTTCGGCTCCAGCTTTTCGAGGATATCGGCGGCCTTGAGTTGCCTTGCATAAGTCTTGTCGGCGGGGTCGGCTGCTTCGTTGAGCGCAAGCGCATAGAAGATCGCCGCCTCGGCATCGTCCAGATAGCGTGCCGACAAGCGCGCCATCGCGGCCTCGTAATCGGCGGTGCGCGTGCGCTGCGGGACGGTTGCGTAGTCCTGGTAGAAGGCGGCCAGCGCCTCGATCCAAGCGATCTCGCGCTCGGTTTTCTGCGAAGCCGCGCGCGCTTTTTCGATCGCTTCCCAGCCACGCTTGAGGACATCGCCGGGGAACGGGCCGACCAGCGGATTAGGCCGCTGGCTGATCGCGATGCCCCAATAGGCCATGGCGCAAGACGGTTCCTTCTCTGCAATGGCGGTGAACGCCTTCACGGTCTCGGGAAAGAAGAAGGAATGCTGCATAGCGACGGCGCGATCGAATTGCTGCTGCGCCGCCGGGCTGCATGAGATCGGAAAATTGACCTCGCCGAGCCGTTCCTCGTTCGCGCGCGCAATCGCTTGGCTTAGCGGCACGATCAGCATTGACGCCAAGAGAACTCGTGCAATCCGAAAAGCTGACATGACAGGTCCCTGGTTTCGATTCCCTCACGCAGGCTAGTGAAGGTTCTATTGATGTGTCCAATTCATTTATGGTCTTATTATTGATGATAAATTAGAATGTGCCGCTATGAACCTCCGGTTCCTCCGAACCTTCGTCGCAATCGCCGACAATGCCGGTTTCGCACGCGCGGCCGCACGGCTGAATCTGACCCAGTCGGCGGCGTCGCGGCAAATCCAGGCGCTCGAAGATGAATTGGGTGTGCGGCTGTTCGCGCGGATCGGACGGAGCGCGCGGCTTACGTCGGAGGGCGAGGACCTGCTGATGCGCAGTCGGCGGCTGTTGTTCGACGCGGAGGCGCTGGGCCAGCGCGCCAGCGCGCTCAAGACGGGAGAAGTCGGAGTGCTGCGGGTTGGCGCTACCCCGCAGGTCATCGAGAATCTGCTGGCGGATTTTCTGTCGCGTTACCGCAAACGCCACCCCGGCGTCGAGGTCCACCTCGTGGAGGATGGCGGCTCCCGCTTGCCGGGTCGCCTGGAGCGCGGCGACATCGACGTCGCCCACATGCCGGCCGGCGATGCTCGCTTCTCCAGTCGGTCGCTTCATCCGATGCACGTTCTGGCCGTGCTGCCGCGGGGCCACCGCCTGAGCCGTCGTGCGGTGCTCGACGTGACGGAGCTCGCCGACGAACCGTTGCTGCGTCTCGGCTCAAGCTTCGCGTCGCATGGCTGGTTCGAGGCCGCCTGCCAGGTCGCGCACATTCGCCCGCGGGTGCTGCTCGAAAGCGTCGTGCCGCAGACGCTGATCGCGTTGGCTCGGACCGGCCATGGTGTTGCCGTGGTTCCATCTCCGGTACGGATTCCACGTGCGGGTGTCCGGGCGGCGGTGGTGGTGCATCGCGGAGTTTCGATCGGACGATGGGCCGTTGCTGCCTGGGACTCGCAGCGCTTCTTGCCGCCTTATGCCGTGCAATTCGTCGACGAGCTGGTCGCCCATTGCCGGCGCGGCTATCCGGGCGACGAATACGGTCGGCGGGCACCGGCGCTGCCGCGGCCGAGAGAGGCGATCAGCTGATCGGCACTCGATGTCCGAAATGTCAGCAGCAGACATCCCAGACCCATGCTGAGTTGTGCGTGGTCGACGGATTTTGCTCCGCAAGTCCACACTATAAACATTGGACCTCAACCTGCGCATCGCCTGTTGATTTCGACCAGATCGGCGGCCTTCAGCTCAGTGACACGTCGCCAAGATTTTGCGCGGCCCTCAATGGATTGTGAACAGTGTGGGGCGCGACAAGGACCGCCCGCCAGGGTATTTGTCTGGCCCGAGCTGCAGGCCAGAAACTGTATCTCGCACTGCGCCGGGCCGTTCGAGCGGACGGGACCGATTTGACTTGCAAACAGCAGCGCAGGAGTGAGCCATGAAGAGAACCCCATTCCCGGCGATCGTGAGCATTGCGCTATTGCTCGCGACCTTGGGCGGCATGGCCCTGGCGGCGCAGGACAGGTTCACGCTGAAGGTGCCGAACGGGATCGCGTTTTCCGATTTCAGAGGATATGAAACCTGGCAGAATGTCGCGGTCAGTCAGACCGAGAACGGATTGAAGGTAATCGCGGCGAATACCGCGATGATCAAAGCATACAGGCAAGGCACTCCCGGCAACGGCAAGAAGTTTCCCGAAGGCTCCAAGATCGTGAAGATCGAGTGGACGGCGAAAAAGAGCGCCGAGTCCCCCTATTTCGTGATGGTGCCGGACATCCTGAAATCGGTGTCGTTCATCGAGAAGGATTCCAAGAGATTCCCGAACACCGGCGGATGGGGATATGCCCAGTTTCAATATGATGGCCCGTCCGACACGTTTCAGCCGTTCGGGAACGATGCCGCATGCGGGCACGCGTGCCACACGGCTGTAGCGGCAAAGGATTACATTTTCACGGCATATCCCAAGCGCTGAACGGGCATGGCATTCCTTGCCTCCGACGAGAGGCCTACTCCGCCTTGAGGCCGGCGAATTTGACCACCTTAGCCCACTTCTCAGTTTCCTCGGCGACGAGCTTAGCGAAATCGGCCACCGAGCCGGAAAGCGGCTCACTACCAAGATCAGCCATCCGTGCCTTCACCGCGGGATCGTTGAGTGCCGCGTTAACCTCCCGATTGAGCCGCTCGACGATTTCGCCCGGAGTACCCTTAGGAACTCCGATGCCGAGCCAGCCGGTCACCGCGAAGCCCGCCACAACATCGCCGATCGGCGGAGCCTCCGGCAAGACTCGCAGGCGCCCAGGCGCGGTCACTCCGAGCGCGCGCAATGCGCCCGCCTGGATTTGGGGCAGCGACGAGCCAATGGCGTCGAACACCGCATGCACGTCGCCAACCAGGAGTGCCGAATGCGCCGCTGGCGTGCCTCGATAGGGCACGTGGACCACCTCGATGCCGGTCATCATCCGGAACAGTTCGCCGCTGAGATGGCTCAAATTTCCGGTCCCGCTCGAGCCCAGGTTTATCCTGCCGGGATTGGCCTTGGCGTATGCGATGAATTCGGGAACTGTCTTGGCCGCGAACGATGGATTTACTAACAGGACGAAAGAATCGCTGTTGATGCTCGCGACCGGAACGATGTCGCGCATGACGGTGATGGTACTCTTCTCGTAGAGCGTCACGTTGATGGCGTGCGGAGTGGCGACCATCAGCAGCGTGTAGCCGTCGGCCGGCGCGCGCGCGACCGTCTGCAGGGCGAGATTCCCGCCGCCGCCCGGCCGGTTGTCGATGACTACTGACTGGCCGAGCCGCTGCGACAGTGCTTGACCAACGAGCCGCGCGACGATGTCGGGCGTCCCGCCGGCGGGAACGAAGACGATCAAGGTCACTGGCCGAGACGGATAGGTCTGCGCCCCTGCGATGTGCGGGATAACGGGGAGCGCGGCAGCGCCCGCTGCCAGACACAGAAATCCCCTGCGTGGAAGTTTCATGGGGTGCCCCTTTAGCATCGTCGCGGAACGCGGCACTCGAACGCTCGAAATGGAAACGTCGAAAGAGTAGATGCCTGCCGACGGCATGAGGATGCCGGTAAAACGGGATTTCGGCACTCTAGCGCTTGGCAGCTCTCAGATTAGGCTACACCAGCAACCCGTGGGCCTGCTACGGGCGGCGTGATCGCTCTTCCTGGCACTGAAGAAATCCGCCGGCCGCGCCGAGCAATGTCCCCTCCTTGGGCATGATCAGACTTCGCCCGGGCGAGTCGCTACATCTCCTCATGACCCCAACGCCGACTACGCCGACGCTAGTGTCCCGATTCCGAAGTTCGCATCATTGTGCGGCACGCTCGATTGCGAACTTCGGAATCGAAGGACACTAGCAACCTATTGACCTAGTGTGGCTTTGGTTCAGAAGTCCGCATTTCGAACTTGCCGCGGAGATGATGCGGACTTCTGAACCGCCACACTAGGGAAGCTCGCGGCTCATGAAGACACCCGGAAGGGTCACACCTGGCCCCAACCGTACATCGAATGGTTCGATCGTCTCGAAGCCGGAGGCCCGATAGAACCGTTCAGCATTCAATGTCGAAAAGCAGTGAAGTTTGCGTATGCCGAGCTGTCGGGCTTCGCTGAAGCAACGGGCAAGCAGGGAAGTCCCGATTCCTCGCCCAACCCACTCAGGATGAATCGCAACGTGACGGATATGCGCCTCCCCTTCAATGATTTCGCCGCTTCCCGGCCGCGCTGCCGTCCAGCCGCCACATCCGATCGGGCTGCCGGGTTCTCTTTCCGCAATGTAGTAGGTGCCAGAAGCGAGCAGGGTTGGATTGGCGCGGGTCATAAGCGGCAGAGCTTGGCTAAGCGCGCCGCTATCATAACTAGCCGCAAGCAAGATCGAATAACTTGCCAAGAGCAAAGCGCTGACCGCATCCGAGTCTGCAGGTCTGGCGATCCTTATTGAATGGGTGGACGCATCGGACATTGATCAACCACTGATACGCGGCCCACTGCCGTAGCCCCATAGCCGGATGCCCGCCGAGGATATTAACGGCTTTTGTGTTGCTCTCGTTTGTGACGAACATCAAACCCACACGATCTCCGGCCGTTCACGCGAGCGCAATGGCGGCACCGAGGCGGCATAGCCGAGAGCAAAGGCCGCGAAGGGCTCGAAGGCTTCGGCGATACCAAGTTCCGTCCGCGTCTCCGGGTTGCGCAGCCACAGCATCGGCGCACCGACCCAGCAACTGCCGAGCCCACGAGCGTGTGCCGAAAGCATGAGGTTCTGTCCCGCGCGGTTGCAGTCCTGGATCGACTGGGAATTGTCGGCGTGACCCGAGATCACGATCACCACCGGCGCGTCGAGAAAGACTTTGAAGTCTGATCCTTCTGCCCACGAGTAGCCAACGGAGTCGGGGCGATGCTCGCGGGCATATTGCTTGGCGTGCTCGCCCAAGTCGGCGATGCGTGCCACGCCTTCGATCACGTGGAAGAGGAACGGACCGCTCACCGGCGTCGTCGGCGCCTGCGCCGCATCCCAAAGAATGTCGGCGATTATTTCCCGCTTGACGGTCCGATTTTCATAGTCGCGGATCGACCGACGCGTGCGTATCGCGGTGACGGTATCCATCGAACCCTCCACAATCCCGAGCCAGCGTCCACGAAACTGTTGGTCATTCGGCCTGTCATGGCGTGGTGGTTCAGATTTTGGCACTGAACCGACCTGCCAAGGTCTCATGATCATGTTCGCTTAGCGAGGCGCACCGAAAATCATTTGAAAGTTCTGAACATTTCTGCCGATGGCCCTAAGTGTCCTCGCTTGAGGCCGTAGGCCGCGTCGGGATCACCGGACACGTGAGGTTCCCGCCATGGGAGGAAGCGTCGAGTTCCTTCTGAGTCGCGCGACTCGCCGGGACTGATTTTTTGGGGCCGACGGCGAACCCCGCGCCAGGGAATGTCGTTTTCCTTAGGGCGACGGAACCGTTCGGCGGCTTGAAAGTTCTTGTCGCGCTCTTTTCGCAAGGTGGGCGCATGGAACATTCAGGTCTGCATCCCGAGTTCGGGCTTTTTTCTCCCACGCCGCGGTTACGCCGCGAGTTGCGCATTGCGGCGGTGTCCCTGCTGTTCGGGGGCATCGCGGGCGCGCTTTGCGTATCCGGCGTCGTCGCCCTTCGCCATTCGGACAACGCAGCGACGGAGATCACTGAGGCTGCGCATGCTGCCGCGTCCCAGGAGAGTGAACCCGGCACCGGCCCGAGCGCGGATGCGCGCGCGGCCAGCCCCGAGAGTCACGCGGGCACAGCCGCGCCGCCTCAAGCGTCCGCCGAAGCGCCCGCCCAGAGATCGAGCGAGACATCCGCGCCGGCCGTCGTGCCAGCGTCCGCCATCGCTCCCAAGGCACGGATGGTGCGGATCCGGAAAGCAGTCGACAGTCCGCCGATCGCGCGACTTCCGTTGGGCCGCAGCGAAGCGACTGCAGCGGCCTCGCCGCCGCCGGCAGACCCGCCTCTGTCGCGGCAAGCCGCCGACGCCGCGCCCGCCGGCAACGATGTCGCGGCCGCCGCGCCGGAGAAAGCTGTTGCCCGATCCGCTGCCAGCGAAGGCATTGCCAATTTGTCACCGCCGAAGAAGAAGCAAAAGACGGTTCGCGCTGCCTCTCGGCGCAATGACATCGAGAACGATTCCTTCTGGCGCGAGGAACGGCAAGAGGATTGGCGCGCGCGCGCCGCCGCCGTCAATGACGCACGCAGCGCGGCCGGTCGTGCGTATGCCCGCGAGGGTTCTTTGCCGGTCAGAGGGTTTTGGGACTGGTCGCGATAACATCCTTGCCCGCAGCCAGGGAGCAATCGCCGTGCGCACATCTGCGCGCACGGCGTCGCCCGCTTACGGGTTGATCTCCTCCGCCATTCATCGGCACCGTGCGATGGCCGGCGCCCACGTTTAACCATGCTCGCGTGGCGCGTGAGGATGGGCAGGTACCGCTTGGCCGGGCAAGTCCACCCGCGTTCAGGTCAGTTCCGTGCATGTTTGCAAAGACGCCTCTCCGCTCGCGCAAGCTAAGCATGTGAAAAACTTGATGAATTTCCGTTCCTACAGATTAGAATCATTTGAACTATGACACTGGATTGGTCACACTGTTTGCAATCGGGATGTGGCGGCCCACCCAGCACAAGCGATCGAGGACGGCCTCGGATCGGTGGGACGCCGAGGGGCGGGTTCGCGATGCGCAGCCGGATAGAAGTCTATTGGAACAGTATCGACACGGCGCCCGCCGGCGTGGCGGTGCAGGTTCGGGTGACGGACGGAGCGAACGACGAGTATCTGTTGCCGTATCCGTGCAAACTTACGCCGGAGGGATGGGTGAACGCGGCCACCGGTTCGCCGCTGTCGGTGCGGCCGACCTATTGGAAGCTCTACGTGGAAACCCTCCCCCGCAAGTGGAAGCGTAAGAATCCCGCTGTCGAGCAGCCGGGTTCGTAATCCTTCGCCCGGCTCGCGCCATGTCGCTAACGCCGCGGCACCAGGCCACCGGCTCAACTCGCCGCATCCGAGGCCAGGTTTTCGGCAAGTCATGTGCATCTATCTCGGCTCCACGCGCTTCGCGTTGCGCAAATATTCGGTGGCAGCCGCCGCGATGACGGGATCATCACGCATGAAGCCCAGCGCGGCGTTGCACGGATGGCAAAGGAGCCCGCGCACCTTCCCGCTGTCGTGACAATGATCGACGAACAGCGGCCGCCCCGGCTTGGTCTTGCAGATGCGGCAGACGCCGCCCTGTTGCGCCACCATGGCGTTGTAGTCCTGCAGGGACAGTCCATAGACCTGCTTGAGCCGCTCCTCGCGGCGGTACCATTTGTTGCCGGTAAGCCGCCTTCTCGCCCGATACCCGTCATCTTCGGCATAAGCCTTGCGCGCACGCGCGTTGAGTTCCTCCCTGTGGGCCGCGCGGTAGGCGCGGTTGCGGTCCAGCACCGCCTTGCGATACTCGGCATCCTCGGCATAGCGTTTTCTTTGCCTCTCGCTGTAGGAACTCACGGAGGCGCTCCGAACCAGCCTGCTCGAGCGAAAGGCGGCCGCTACCGGGCCGCCGCGCGGGCTTCCCGCCCGCGCGAGCGCGCGCGGCGCTTGCCCAGACCAAAGCCGGCGTACCCCTTCCGCTTTGGCCATGGTGACGGCGGCATTCCCGGACGTGCGCCGGCGACCGCTGCCGCCAACGGCGGCCTCGCTCATACGATTCATGATCTGGTCCTCGGTTATTAGCCGGCGCCAAGCACGCAGCCCAAGCTGCCCGCGCCAACCGCATCGAACAATTTTGAATCAGCAGGACGTAAACGTCGTGCCGAAGCGACCGCGGCGATCATTCAAAGATTGATCGGCCGCAAGGCAGCGGCCCGAAATCGCGGGGCGCAGCCCGGCGTCGGTGTCAGATCGAAAGGTCAGAAGCGATTTGTGCGACGGCAACCGGTGGCCCGCTTTGCCACCGTTACGTCACCACAGCTGCAACCGCGCCCGGGCCGCGGCCCCCACCGCCGATCACTCGCAATTTTGCATTGTGGGCACTTATACAAGATTCTCATTACGTAGTCAACTACAAAAAGTAGCCAGCATCCTGCCCGGCGACGACCCACGCACGGGGTTCGATACCCTCTCGACTTATCCCGATAAGCCCCTTGTAATTCGGTAGCTGAACTTTCGCCCGCGGCGAGCTGACGAGGTCCAAATTGCCACCGAGCGGGCTTGGCGTCTGCGTGCCCCATGCTCCAAACCAAGTGGATCATCTATGCGGGCTGGTCGCTGTTCGGCTTTTTTCTGGTCGGCACCGGAATTGGATTGAGCTGGGGGCAGACTGCGATCATGGCCATGGTGGCGAGTTTTGCGATCCTCTCCGCCATCCGTCTCGACCGCCAATAGTGGGACGCCGCCGAACCGATCACGGAACGCGGCCGCGGGCCGAGAGACCGAACGCGATTTAGCGCGGGGACTGAGGTGAAGGAGCATGTTGATGAAAGAGAGCGGAATAAAGCGGGAATATTGTCGCTCTCCCGTTAAGCCTCCGTCGAAAAACGTTTGGTCCAAACTGGAGTTTCACGAAAGGGCGCATTTTTTACGCCGCCACCTCACCATCAGTAATCCAGCAGCGCACATCCTTGCGCGTGTGAGATTGACCATCACGGACAACGAGCCGTCCGGGCGCCTTATGGTACGTCCCGGGCCACTCAGTGACCCCAGTCCTCTCCCGCCTCACGCATGTTGATCTGTGCCGGGTGTGGCAACGGCAGTCGGGAAAGGCCCCGGTATCGGCCAGGAGACCGGGGCCTCCCACGTCCTTGGGGCCAAGGGGGGTTCCCTAAGCAGGACGCACTGAGTTAATCGAGCCCGGCCGAGAGGGTTCCCGCGATGCTTTGTAGCGGATTAGAGCGGAGGTTAGGCTCGCTCACCCTGGCCTAAGAGCAACTGCGGTCACGTCTCCGCTTTGAAAGTCTTTGACCTCGACCAGGCAGTGTGGATTTTTGCTTTTGGTGAACCGCGCGGCCTCCATCGCGTAGTCCTTCCGGTCGCGGTATGTGCGCGGCGTGCCGCCGATCCGGATTTCAAATTGCGCGCCTGTCATGGCGGTCGATCCTCCGCCGAGTCGGGTCACGCTGCGGACCTTAGCCGAGACTGCGGGCTGCTGTTATGAGGAGAGCAGCAGCGCCGCCAAACGCGAGAGAGGCAACCAAGCCCGTTAGCAGCCCTCTCGGACTGACAACAGTGAACCACGAGACAAATATCGCAGGCCGGCCACCGCAGCGGCAATGTGGGTCAGGGTCGAAGTCATCTCTCTTGCCTTTTGGCTTTCGTGCCGTCAGTCCTTTCTATCGCAGCCCAAATCGGATCAGGCTACCTTAGCGCCAACGCACGGGCGGCTCGCTCAGGGGCCAGGGGCGCTATCTGTGCGAACCCTGCACCCCCCACCGGCCAGCGCAATGGGCCTTCGTGCTCGAGCACTTGGCCGAGATCACGGCAATCGATGCAGCCCGGGAGAGCGCTTGCGCGCCGTGATCTTCCTGCTACTGGTCAGCACATCCTGGCGATGATTTGTGAGGAACAGGTACATCATGGAACGCTACCTTGTAGAACTCGATGGAGATCAAGTAGAGCTCTTAAGCGGCATGGTGCGCGAAGCAATAAAAGTCGCCGACGAGAAAAACGTCCCCGCACTTGAAGCCCTTCTCTCGGCTTTGGGTACCATGAGCTGGAAAGCCGGAGATCGCAGGGCCGACTGAGCCCCACTTCTTATTTGCTCAATCCTCTTCCGCCTCCCGCTTTACCGCAGGCGCCTCAGGGTTCTTGAACTTGAGCCAGTCGGGCGAACGCCCCGAGCGATAGCGCGACCCCAGCCGCCTAGAGACAATTCCCTCCAGCCCCAACTTGCAGGCGTGCTGCAACACGACGGCGCCTTCCGGATGCTCCAGGTGCTCGTTCATGCGCACCCGTGGCGAGCCTCGCGAAGGATGCTCGCCAGCGTCGCCTTGCGCACCTCGATAGGCTCGCGCCGCAGGTCCGTCCCGTTCAACTCCAGCAGGTCGAAGGCACAGAGGAATGCTTGCGGCTCGTTCCGCCTGTGGCGGAGCAACTGGAACGAAGTCACTCCCTGCTCATCACAACCCACCACCTCACCGTCGATCAGGCAGGACCGCACCTCGCGAATCGGTTTGCGAATGGGCGGAACCCTTTTCGCCAACACTCAGTTGTCAGATTAGGAGGAGCCGATGGACGCAAACTCTGGTGAGCCCTGGTCCGAGGCCGATATCAGCGACCTCAAGAACGAACTCGATCACGGCCGGACGATTGCAGAAACCGCGAGCTTCCTGTGCCGGGACGTGTACGAGGTGCGCGCGAAGATGAAGGAGCTTAGGTTGACCGAACAACCGGGTAAGCGGCGCGTCGTCCTCTAGAACAGATGGCCCCACAGGGTGATTAGCAAGATCACCACGACCGCTGGCGGCAATTTCGTCGGCCGGGGCGATCCCCGGCCTTTCGTATTCACATCTGGTTCACCGTCGAGGGGCTTAAAGTGATCTCAAGGGAGGCATCTGTAACGTCAAGGAGGCGTCCATGAATAAGCTTTGTCTTCTCGGTGCGGCAGCGCTGATCGCGACCGCTTTCCTTCCCGACGTGGCTTCTGCCCAGCGCGGTGGTGGAGGAATGCGTGGCGGTGGAGGCGGTGGGTTCCACGGTGGCGGGATGGGCGGCGGTTTCCGGGGCGGTGGGATGGGTGGCGGTTTTCGCGGGGGTGCAATCGGCGGCGGCTTTCGGGGAGGGGCGATAGGCGGTGGTGGTTTTCGTGGTGCTGCGATCGGGCCCGGCTTTCGCGGCGGCATCGGTGGTGGTGGCCTCCGAAGCGCTGCGATCGGCGGTGGTTTCCGCGGGGGTGCGATTAGTAGAGGCGGCTTCCGTGGCGTGGGGATCGCAGGCCCCGGATTCCGCGGCCCAGTTCGCGTAGCCGGCTTCCGTGGTGGTGGCTTTCGTAGGGGCTGGGGCGGCTGGGGCTGGGGTCTGCCGCTCGCAGGCGTCGGGTTAGGCTTGGGCTACTACGGCTACTCATCCTACTACTCAGATCCGTGCGTCGTTTGGGACGGCTACACCTGGGTCGACGCCTGTTACTGAGATGGCTCGCAATCGACTGCTACTAGACATGACCCGTCGGTTCACCCCGGCGGGTTTTTGCATTGTGCAATTGGGGAACGTTCACCATTGCCGCGCTGAATGCCGCTCATGCCCCGGCTCCTAATCACGCCAGGTATCAGCGTCCCGAGCCATCCTCAGCCACTCCTCAGCCATCTTGCCCCAGTGTTCTTTCTCGATCTCGGTGCTGCACTGCTCTGCTTGCAGACGACAGGCTTCCGCGTGATCTCGATATTCTTGCGCCTTGGACGTCCGGTGCATGGGCACCCTCAATTCGCTCAGCCAGCTGGCAAAGCGTCTGTGAAGCCAATGGTTCCGGGTCACTCGCGCATCACGGCAGGGTCGAGCCTGGACTCGTAGAACAACGCCAGAAGGACCTGCCGGCTCACCGCGATCCCGGAGCCGAAGCCGGTCGGGCGCATCGTGAGAGGCATCAGATGAGCCTCCGTGTGGGGAACTTTTTTTCGGCTAGTGTTTTTTCCGTTTTTGGGAGACGGAGTCGTGGCTAGGTTCTTTTTTCACGTCGCCAATGGTCCTGAACTTCGAGATGACGCCGGCATGGACCCGAACGGTCTAAGGGAGGCACGTGGAGAGGCATTATTGACGGCCAGC
>Ga0207708_10003176_pt1 | contig 12100 bp, 10 predicted proteins | sample KBSK5101metaG_FD_184340 | JGI IMG/M metagenome (GOLD analysis project Ga0207708, IMG submission 184340) | Corn, switchgrass and miscanthus rhizosphere microbial communities from Kellogg Biological Station, Michigan, USA - KBS K5-10-1 metaG... | ecosystem: Host-associated > Plants > Roots >...
GGGAGCTGCGTACTTTTGCCGAGGGGCTGGCCTGCCATGAACGGATTCGTTTCGTCGGGGAGCGCCGCGACATCGCGCGGCTGCTCGCCGCGGCCGACATCCACTGCCAGCCGAACACCGAGCCGGAGCCGTTCGGCCTGGCGTTCGTCGAAGCGCTGCATGCCTCGCTGCCGGTGGTGACGAGCGATCTCGGCGGCGTGCGGGAAATTGTCACTCCCGAATGCGGCGTGCTGGTGGCGGCCGGCGACGAGGCGGCGCTCGCGTCTGCGCTTCAGGCGTTGATCGACGATCCGTCGCGGCGGGCGGCGCTCGGCGCGGCCGGGCCGGCGCGCGCGACCGCGCTGTGCGATCCCGCGACGCAGGTCGCCGCGCTGGAGCGCGCCCTCCGATGAGTGCCGTCGATCTCGCGGTGGAATCCCGCGCGCGGCTCAGCCTGGGGCGCGGGCACGACCGCATCCACCGGCTGGCCGCCTCGCTGCTGGCGGCGCGCAACGCGACGGGAACGCTCGTCGACGCCGGCTGCGGAACGGGCGATCTGTTTCGCGCGACGCGCGGCCGTTTCTCCCGCTGCCTCGGTCTCGACGCCGTCCACTATCCCGAACTGCCGCCCGACGTGATCTTTCACCAGGTGAACCTCGATGAACGGCTGCCTCTCGCCGATGCCACCGCCGACGCGACCGCGGCGGTGGAGACGATCGAGCACCTCGAGAACCCGCGCGCCTTCGTGCGCGAACTGGCGCGGATCACGAAATCCGGCGGATGGGTCGTGCTGACGACGCCGAATCAGCTCAGCGCGCTCAGCCTGATGACGCTGCTCGTCAAGGGGCGGTTCTCGGCGTTCCAGGAGCGGGACTATCCCGCCCATCGCACCGCCCTGCTCGAGATCGATCTGCGCCACATCGCGGCCGAGTGCGGTCTCGACCAGATCGAGATCGCCTACACGCGATGGGGCCGCCTGCCGCTGACCGGGCGGCATTACCCCGAGGCGATTGCTGCGCTGTCCCCGCGGCGCTTTTCCGACAACGTCGCGATGATCGGCCGAAGATGCGCGTAGCCTTCCTGAGCGTCTCGGCGGAAATGGGCGGCTCCGAGGCCGTGCTGCTCGAATTGATCCGCGGGCTGCGGCGCCTCGCGCCCGACGTCGATCCGGTCATCGTCGTTCCGCGCGACGGCCCGCTCGCCGCGCGTGCACGACAGGCGGGCGCCGAGGTGCGCGTGCTGCCGATGCCGGCGGCCCTGGCGGGATTTGGCGAGTGGTCGCTGCAGCGGCACGCCGGGCTCGCCCGGCGCAGCGCCGCGCTGGTCAGCGCCGCGGCCTCGGCCTCCGCGTATCAGCGCGCGCTGGGCGCGCTCGTGTCGGAGATCGCGCCCGACGTCATTCACACCAACGGCTTCAAGCTGCACGTGCTGGGCACCCGCGCCGCGCCCGCCGGCGTGCCCATCGTCTGGCACATCCACGAGTACGTCGCGGCGCGGCCGCTCAGCCGCCGCCTGCTGCGGCACCACGCGTCGCGCGTGTCCACGATCGTCGGCAACTCGCGCAGTGTCGCGGACGACGTGTCGGCCGCGGTCGCGGCACGGGCGCCGGTCGTACCGATCTACAACGCCGTCGACCTGGACGCCTGTTCGCCGCAGGGCGACCGCCTGGATCTCGATCGCCTGGCGCAGATGCCACCGGCGCCGGACGGCACGATCAGGGTCGGCCTGGTCGCCACCTTCGCACGCTGGAAGGGACACGAGACGTTCCTGCGCGCGCTGCAGCGGCTGGCGGCGCCGGGCGTTCGCGGCTACGTGATCGGCGGCCCGCTGTACGACACCGCCGGCAGCCAGCACACGCTCGACGAGCTGCGCGCGATGGCGGCGTCGCTCGGCCTGCAGGATCGCGTGGGCTTCACCGGCTTTGTCGCGCAGCCCGCCGCCGCGATGCGTGCGCTCGACGTCATCGTCCACGCCAGCACCGAGCCCGAGCCGTTCGGGCTGGTGATTGCCGAAGGGCTCGCCTGCGGCAAGCCGGTCATCGTCAGCGCGGCCGGCGGCGCGGCGGAGCTGGTCGAGCCCGGCGTCGACGCGCTGACGTTCGCGCCCGGCGACGTGGCGGCGCTGGCCGGCGCGATGGCGTGCTGCGCCGCCGATCGGCTGCTTCGCGAGCGGCTGGGCGCCGCGGCGCGGCAGACGGCGCTTCGCCGCTTCGATGCCGGGGATTTCACGCGCGCGTTTCTCGATGTCTACCAACGCGCCGTCGAGCGCACGAAGGCGGTGACGGTGTGAACGCACGCGCGAATGTCATGAACGGGCCGCCGCAGTCGGTCGCCGGCGCGGCGCCGGCCCGCGTTCCGTGGGGGTTCGCCGAGCTCTTCATCCTCAGCCAGACGGTCCTGCCGGCGATCCTGATCCTGCCGGGCACGCAGGGGATGCGCCTGCCGATCCGCGCGTCGGCGTTCCTCCTGCCGCTGGCCGCGTTCGTCTGGTGGAACATCAATAGTGAGATCAACGTCCGGCCGTCGCGCGCGCAGAGCTGGCTCTTCGCCGTGATGTTCCTGCTCTCGGTGATGCTCTTCCACCCGCAGACGCCGTCGTTCGTGGGCGGGCTCGCGCACCTGGCGGTGTACTTCGCGGTGATGACGCCGCTCTTCTGGGCGCCGGCGTTCGTCAAGTCGCCCGAACACCTGGCGCGGATCCTCTGGCTCCTGCTCGTCTGCTCGGGGATCAACGCCATCGTCGGCGTGCTGCAGGTGTACGACCCGCAGCGCTGGATGCCGGCGGAGTTCTCGCGTGTGGCGCTGTCCGGCCTCGGCCTCGGCCCGGTGTCGTACGTCGGACCAAACGGGCGCGTGATCGTGCGGCCGCCGGGGCTGTTCGATACGCCGGGCTCGGTGGCGGGCCCGGCCGCGTACGCGGCGCTGCTCGGCCTGGTCTTCGCGGTCAGCGCGATCCCGGCGTGGAAGCGGTTGCTGTCGCTCCTCTTCGCGGGCGCCGGCCTGGCCGCAATCTATTTGAGCCAGGTGCGCATCAGCCTGGTCATCGCGCTGGGCATGATGATCGTCTACGCACTGGTCGCGGCGCGGCAGGGACGGGTCGGGCGGGCGACGCAGTTTTCGGTACTGGCCGGCTCGATTGTCGTCGGCGCGTTCATGCTCGCGGTGGCGCTGGGCGGCCAGTCGGTCGTCGAGCGCATCAACACGCTGACGGCCAGGGATCCGCTGTCCGTGTACCACGGCGCGCGCGGTGCGCAGCTCGACGTGACCTTCGGCCAGATGCTGACGGACGCGCCGCTGGGCGCCGGGCTCGGACGGTGGGGCATGGCCGGCGGCTACTTCGGCACGGTGGCGGGCAAGGGCATCTGGGCGGAGATCCAGTTTACCGGCTGGATGATCGACGGCGGCGTGCTGATGATCGCGCTGTACGTCGGCGCACTGATCGTCACCGCCTTCGCCCAGTACCGCGTCGCCAGAGCGGTGCAGTTCAGCCGGCTGGCGCAGTGCGGCGCGGTCATCCTCGCGGCCGATCTCGGCACCGCCGCGATGATCTTCAGCTTCACGCCGTTTGTCGCGCAGGTCGGCATTCAGTACTGGTTCCTCGCGGGGGCGCTGCACGGCGTCGCGCAGCGCTACGGCATCGAAGGGGCATGACGCGCTGGGTGCTCGCCACCGGCGACTTCACCACGTGGGGCGGGATGGACCGCGCCAACCACGCACTGGCGTCGTACCTTGCGCGATCGGGACGCGAGGTGCACCTGGTGGCGCACCGTGTCGCGGCGGATCTGGCGTCCGCGCCCGGTGTTCACGTGCACCGGGTGATGCGCCCGGCAGGCGCCCATCTGATCGGCGCACCGCGGCTGGCGCGCGAAGCCTCGCGCCAGGTGCGGCGGCCTGGTGGAGCGGCGCTGATGAACGGCGGCAACGGCGCGATCGGCGTGCCGACCTGGATTCATTACCTGCACGCCGCCTACGAGCCGCGGGTCGCTTCATCGTGGCGAACCCGCCTGTCCGCATCGGCCGGCCGCTGGTACTACCTCCGCCGCGAACGCGCCGCGCTCGCCGCGGCGCCGCTCGTCATCTGCAACAGCGAACGCACCGCCGATGACGTGCGCCGGCACTACCAGGTGCCCGACTCGCGGCTGCGCGTCGTCTACTACGGATCGGACGCCGCTGCCTTCAATGCGCCGAGCGCGGCCGAGCGCGTGGAGGCGCGCCGCGCCCTCGGCGTGACCAACGGACGGATGGTCGCGGCCTTCATCGGCGCGCTCGGCGATCGGCGCAAAGGCTTCGACGTCGTCTTCGACGCCTGGCGGACCCTCTCGGCGACGCCCGGATGGGATGTCGATCTGGTGGTGGCCGGGGAAGGGGCCGAGGCGGACGCGTGGCGCGCGCGTGCGGCACAGGCAGGACTGAACGGACGCATGCGTTTTCTCGGGTTCCGGCGCGACGTGCCGGCGCTGCTCGCCGCCGCCGACGTGCTGGTGCACCCGGCGCGCTACGAAGCCTACGGACTTGGCGTGCACGAAGCGGTGTGCCGCGGCGTGCCGTCGATCGTGACCGACACGGCCGGTGTCGCGGAACGGTTTCCTCCCGCGCTCGGCAGTCTCATCATGTCGAGCCCGCCGCGCGCCGAGGCGCTGGCCACGTCGCTGCGCGCGTGGCGTGCCTCCGCCGAGACCTGGCGGGCCCGCGTGGCGCCGGTCGGGGCCGCGTTGCGCGCGCGCTCGTGGGACGACATGGCGGCGGAGATCGTCGCGGCCGTCGAGGGCCGGGCATGAACGCGGGATTCTCCGCCGTCGATCGCTGCTGGATCTGCGGCGGCGGCGCCCTGCACGCACTGCACGGCGCGCGGTTCGAGTTCTCCGAGTACGCGCGGCAGGATCCGCCGCTCGCCGAGTACTCGGGGGCGCGCGTCGACATCGTCGAATGCCGCGACTGCGGGTTCGCGCAGCCGGCGGCGCTGCCCGCGCTGCCGTCGTTCTTCGATCGCATGTACGATCAGCGCTGGTCGGACGACTGGATCGCGCGCGAGCATCGGGCGGGCTACAAGGACGCGATCTTCGCCGACGTTCTCGCGGCGCTGGCGCGGCGCCTTCCCCGCGAACGGCGCCGGCTCCTCGACGTCGGCGCACACGCGGGCCGCTTCATCGCCACGGCCCGCCGCGCCGGCTGGCAGGCCGAGGGACTCGAGCTGAATCCCAAGACCGCGGCGTTCGCCGCGGCCGCGACGGGTGCGCCGGTACACCAGGGGAACGTGCACACCTTCGACGCGGAGGCGGCGTACGACGCCGTGACCCTGACCGACGTGCTCGAGCACATTCCGCAGCCGCGCGCGGTCCTGCGCCGCGTCGCCCGCTACCTCGCCCCCGGCGGCTGGGTCGCGGTCAAGGTGCCGAGCGGCCCGGCACAGCGTTTCAAGGAACGCACCCGCGCGGTCCTTCAACGGGGGTACGAGGCGCGGCTCGCCGACAACCTGGTCCACGTCAACCACTTTTCTCCCGCGTCGCTCCGGCGCGCGCTCGAAGAGGAAGGATTCCGCGACGTCGCCATCCTGGCGGGCGCGCCCGAGTACCCCCCGGGCGCGTTCGGACAGCTCGTCCGCCGACTGGCGTTTCTGCCCGCTCGCCTGGTTCCCGGGGCGGTGCACACGCCGCTCGCCCTGAACCTGCAGGCCTATGGCCGTCGCTGAACCCACCGCACCGCGTCCGGCGCTGAGCGTGGTGATGCCCACGTTCAACAACGAAGCGGTGCTGCGCCGTGCCGTGGACGGATGGCGCCGCTTTGGCGGAGACGCCATCGAACTCATCGTCGTCGAGGACGGCTGCAAGGATGGGACGGCCGCGTATCTCGAGCGCGAGCGCGAGACGCCGTGGGGACGCGCGCATCTTCGCTGGGTGCACGAAGACGACGCCCATGAACTGCGATGTACGAACCGCGGCTTCACGGAAGCCACCGGCGATCTCGTCGCGGCGTGGCAGGACGACATGTTCCTGCAGGAGCCGTGGTTCGTTCCCGAGATCGTCGCCACGTTCGCCGCGTACCCGGACCTCGGTCTGCTCAGCCTGAGCCGCGGCCTGCAATGCGTGCCCTGCGACGACCCGATCGAGCGCTGGGAAGATCTGTGGGATTGGCGGCGGCTGCAGAGTACGATCGGGCACGGGCCGGCGAACTGGATCCGCCTGCAGGAAGTCGACGCGGTGATCCGTCCGTGGATCGTCCGGCGCGAGTGCATCATGAAGGTCGGCATGCTCGACGAAGCCTTCCGCCCGACGGAATGGGATGAGGCCGACCTGGCGTTCCGCATTCGCGAAGCCGGCTGGAAAGTCGCGGCCTGCGGCTACGAGCGGCTCGGCGCCTATTCGCATCTGGGCAGCACGACGATCGGCGTGCCGTCGGACGCCTACAAGCAGCGCGTGCTGAAGAACGGCCGGCTGTTCCACTCGCGCTGGGACGCGGTGATCCGCCGCGATCACTCACGGCCGCGGCGCACCTGGCGGCGGAAGGCGACGCTGCCCGGATGGCTGGCCACTGCGCGCCGTGCCGCCCGGCAGGGAGCGGCCCGCCTCTTCAATGCCGAGCGGGCATCATGAGCCGCACCGTCCGCGCCACGATCGCCGCGCTCTTCGGCTACGCCCGCTTCGTCGCGGCATTCGCGATCGGTCTGGCGCTGGTGCCGTTCATCCTGCACCATCTCGGCGCGACGATGTACGGCTATTGGCTGGCGTCGGGCGAGCTGATGGCCTATGCGGCGCTGGCCGAATTTGGCGTACTCGTCACGCTCCCGTGGCTGATCGCCGAGGCCGACGGCCGCGGCGACCGCGATCGCATCCGCGAACTGGTCACGACCGGCGGCGGCGCCGCGCTGCTCAGCGCCGCGGTCTGCCTGCTCGTCTCGGTCGTGCTGTGGTTCGCGCTGCCTCGTGTGCTGCACCTCGCGCCGGAACTGCGTTCCGCGGTGATCGGCCCGGTCCTCGTGGTCGCGCTCCTCGGGGCGGTGGCGCATCCGCTGCGCGTGTTCGGGTGCGTGCTGGCGGGGCTGCAGGACGTGCGCTACGCCGGCGTCGTCGATCTGCTGGTGCTGCTGCTCGGCCCCGCGCTCACGGTCGTGTTCCTGCTGCAGGGCTACGGACTCTACGCGCTGGCGTTTGCGACCGCGGTGCCGCAGGTGCTCGCCGGCGTGTGCAACCTGCTGCGCGTCGGTGCGCTGGCGCCCGATCTGCTCCGCGGCTGGCGGCGCCCCGCGTGGAGCGCGATCCGGCGGCTCTACGTCGAGGGCAGCGGCGCGTGGATGGCGGGCTGGGGCTGGCGGCTGATCAGCGCGAGCGATGGTCTCGTGCTGGCGGCGCTTGGCCGTCCCACCGCGGTGGCGGCGCTGGCCTTCACCAACAAGCTCGCGCAGGCGCTGACGCAGATGTCGTGGGTCCCCTGTGACAGCGGACTCCCGGGACTGGCCAGCCTCGCGGGCGAGACCCAGGGGCTGCGCCTGAAGCAGACGATTGTCGTCATGGTCCGCGTCTACCTCGCGCTGGCCGGCGCCGTGGCCTGCGTCATCCTGGCGGTGAACCCGGCATTCGTGCGCGGCTGGCTGGGCTTGAACTTCTACGCGGGCGCGAACGCGAACCTGCTGATCGCGACCCTCATCGTGACGATGAGCTTCGGGCACGCGATCTCGGTCGTGTCGTCGGTCCTGGGGCAGCGCGTCCAGATCGGCGTCGCGACGTTTGCCGCCGGCGTCATTCACGTCGCGCTCGCCTTCGGCCTCGGCCTGCGGCTCGGCATCGTCGGGATCCTGGCCGCCGGCGTCCTCAGCCACGGCCTGGTCTTCACGGCCATGTCATGGCGTCCGTTCGCGCGCGCGACCGGCATGCCGGAAACGGCGCTCTTTGACGATGTCGTGCGCCCGTGGCTGTTCCGCATGGCACCGCTCGCCGTGCTGTCGCTGGTGATCCAGAAGCTGATCGGCACGCCGCCGCTGGCGGTCACGATTGCGCTCGGCGGAGTGGTCGGGATGGTGGCCGTCTGGCACATGCGGCCGCTGTATCTGTCGTTCGGTCCCGTGCGGGCGCTCTACGATCGTGTCTTCCGATGGCTGCCGATCCGCGCCGCGAGCGGCGCATGACCATGCAGGTTGGCCGCGGCGAACATTTCCGTGAAGGCAGCTGGCTCGAGCGCGGGATCGCGCGGCTTCGCGGCGCGCGCACGCGGCCTGCGCCCGCCGCCCTGCGACGGCTGCACGAGCTGATGCTGGATCTGCTGCCCGGCGATCACCTGGTGTCGACGCTGCCGGGAGGCGAGCGTGTGCGCGTGGCGGCCAGGCACCGTCACCTGAGCTGGAATCCCGAGGAGTATGCCGCCTTCAAGTCGGCGGTTCGTCCAGGCGCCACCGTGCTCGACGTCGGCGCGAACGTCGGCGCGTACACGGTGCTGTTCGCGCAGTGGGCCGGCGCCGCGGGCCGGGTCTTCGCGTTCGAGCCTGCGCCGGACACGCTCGCCGGCCTGCGCGAGCACGTCAGGATCAACGCCGTCGCCGATCAAGTGGAGATCGTCGACGCGGCGGTGTCGAGCGGTGAAGGCACCGCGTCGTTCGACTGCGCAGGGGCCAGCGGCGCGAATGCGCTCGTTGCCGCCGACGGCGGGATCGCCGGCGCAATTTCGGTGAGGACGACGTCGCTCGACCGCTTCTGCGAGTCGAGGGGGGTGCGGCCGTCGGTGATCAAGATCGACGTGGAGGGCGCGGAGCTCGACGTCCTGCGCGGCGCCCGGCAGACGCTGGCGCAGCCGGGAGTCGACATTTTCGTCGAGTTTCACCCGTCGATCTGGGCCGCCCGCGGCATCACGCGAGACGAGATCGCGTCAGAGCTCGAGCGGCAGGGACTCCATCCGCAGCCGCTTCACCCATCGCTCGACGTCTGGAACACCGAGGGCATCTCGGTGCGCCTGCGACCAGCCCTGAGCGTGGACGACGCGCGTGTCGAAGGGCGCAACTGATGCGCATTCTCATCGCTAACGAGGGACGGCAGGGCGCAGGCGGCGTGGAGACGTATCTCTCGTCCCTCGTGCCGCACCTCGAATCACGCGGCCACGCCGTGGCGCTTCTCTACGCGAACCCGTCGAGTGAGACCGGGCCGACGCGCGTCGTGACCGACGAGGCGTGGAGCGTGAGCGACCTCGGCCTGGACGAGGCGATCGCTGCGGTGCGGGGATGGCATCCCGACGTCTGCTTCTCCCACAACATGGGGCGCCTGGACGTCGACGGCCGGCTCGCCACCTCGTGGCCGACGTTCAAGATGATGCACGGGTATTTCGGCACATGCGTGAGCGGCCACAAGGCGTTTGCCTTTCCGTCGCCGGAGCCCTGCACGCGGGTCTGCGGCATCGGCTGTCTCGCCTACTACCTGCCGCGGCACTGCGGCCAGCTTCGCGCCGGCCTGATGATGGAACAGTACGCGTGGGCGCGGCGCCAGCAGGATCTGTTCGGCGAATACGCCGGCATCGTCGTCGCCAGCGAGCACATGCGGCGTGAATACGTGCGGCACCAGGTCCCGCCGGACGGCCTTCACACCATTCCCCTGTTCACGCAGCCGCCCGGGCAGGTGCCGCCGGCGGCCGGCGATCCGGCGCGCGCCGACGTGGTGTTTCTCGGACGGATGACGGTGTTGAAGGGCGGCGACGCGCTGGTGCGCGCGATCGCGCACGCGGCGCGGTCGCTCGGCCGGCCGCTGCGTGCGATCCTCGCCGGCGACGGACCCGAACGCGAGCGGCTGCGGCACCTGTCGCGCGAGCTGGGCCGCGACGGAACCATCAGTGTGGAGCTGCCCGGCTGGATCAACGAGGCGCAGCGCGCGCGGATGTTCGCCGGCGCCTCGATCGCCGTCATACCCAGCATCTGGCCGGAGCCGTTCGGTCTGGTCGGTCTCGAGGCCGCGCAGTTCGGCGTGCCCGCCGTCGCGTTCGACGTCGGCGGGATCGCGGAATGGCTGGCGCACGACGTCAACGGACGCCTGGTCAGCCCCGAAGGGGGCGCGACCGCCCTCGGCGACGCCATCGCCGCGGTGCTCGGCGACGCCGCCGTCCACGCGCGGCTGTCCGCCGGCGCGCGCGCCGCGGCCGCCGCCTTTTCCGCCGAGGCGCACGTGTCGAAACTGGAGCAGGTCCTGCGCCTGCGCCTGCAGGAACCCTCGAGCGCCGCATGATCTGGCACCTGCTGACCGGCGAGTTTCCCCCCGACTGCGGCGGCGTCGGGGACTACACGTTCGATCTCGCGCGCGCCCTCAGCGACGCCGGCGACGCGGTTCACGTATGGACGCTCGCGCGCCCGAAGGGAGAAGGCCTCGACGTTCGCGGGATGACGCTGCACCAACTGCCCGACGCGTTCGGCTCGCAGTCGCGCGCGGCCCTCGACGCCGCCTGGCGGCAGACGCCGGGGATCATCCTGCTGCAGTACGTGCCCAACACGCTGGGCGCGCGCGGCGCGAACCTGCCGTTCTGCCGCTGGCTGCGCCGGATGCGCCAGCACGGCGCCGACGTCCGCGTCATGTTCCACGAGCCGTACTTCTATTTCACGCTGACGCGGCCGTGGCGCAACGCCCTCGCCGTCGTGCAGCGGACCATGGCGGCGACGCTGCTGCAGGCGGCGGGCACCATTTACATGTCGACCGAAACCTGGCGGCGCTATCTGGAGGCGGTCGGCCCCCTGCCGAGCGCCACCTCGCTGCCGATTCCGTCGAGCATTCCGAACGGCGCCTCACCCGACGACGTGGCGCAGAACCGCGCCCGCATTTCTCCCGCGGGGACGCCGGTCGTCGGCCACTTGGGGACCTACGGCGACCATGTCGCCGCGGAGCTCTTCGCCCTGCTGCCGGCCATTGCCGCGCAGGCGCCGATTGCGCGCTTCGCGTTCATGGGCGCCGGCAGCCGGGAGTTCCTCGAGCGCCTTCGCGATCGCCACCCGCAGATCGCCTCGCGCGCGTGGGCGTCGGGACGCCTGGCGGCCGGCGACCTGTCGGCGGTCCTCGGCTCGTGCGATCTGCTGATCCAGCCGTATCCCGACGGCATCACCACGCGCCGAACGTCGGCGATGGCCGGCCTGCGCAATGGCGTGGCGACGGTGTCGACGAGCGGGACGCTCACCGAATCCATCTGGAAGGACACCGGCGCGGTCGCGCTCGCGCCGGTCTCCGATCGCGGCGCGTTCGCGCGCACGGTCGCGCGCCTGCTCGACGATCCCGATGCCCGTCGCCTGCAGGCCGCGCACGGCGCGCGCGCCTACGAGCGGCACTTCTCGATGCCGCACACGGTCGCCGTGCTGCGCGGGACATCGGCCGAAGCCGCGTGACGCTGTCGATCCTGCTGGTCGGCGACTACCCGTCCGATCCGACGCTGGGCTCCTCGAAGGTCTTCTACAAGCTGCAGGAGGAGTTCGCCGCACTCGGCCATCGCTGCGACGTCGTCTTCGGCGAAGAGATCGGCGCGCCGCGCTTCCGGCAGATCGGCCAGCTCGTCGCGCCGTGGCGCGCCGCCAATGCGATCGTCCGCCGCATGGAGGCGGGGAAGTACGACGTGATGGACGTGGCCAGCGCCGAGGGCGCCTGGATCGGTGTGCTGAAGAAGATGGGCGGCTACAAGCGCACGCCGCTGATCTGCCGCTCGAACGGCCTCGAGCAGTTGAACTATCGCCGCATGCTCGACGACCACGCCGCCGGCCTGACGCGAAAGGGATGGACGCGGCGGATCTGGTATCCGCTGACGCGCCTGTCGCAGGTCGAGGCCGCGGCGCGGCTGTCGGATCGGCTGCTGCTGCTCAACGAAGGGGATCGGCGATATGCCCTCGATCACGGCTGGAAGACCGAACGCGAGATCGAGGTGGTGCCGCACGGCGTTTCCGAGCGATACCTCGCGGCCGACGACGACGCGGCGGACGCGCCGCGCGGGGACGGACTGCTGTTCTGCGGCAGCTGGGATCGGGTCAAGGGCATCGACTACGTCGTCCGCGCGTTCGAGCGGCTGCACGAGCGCGGGCGGCCCCTGCGGCTGACCGTGCTCGGCCCGGGCGTGCCGGAAGCGGACGTGCTCGCGGACTTCAACGCCTCCGTCCGCGGCTTCGTGCGTGTCGTGCCGCGCCT
>Ga0207708_10003179_pt1 | contig 12098 bp, 9 predicted proteins | sample KBSK5101metaG_FD_184340 | JGI IMG/M metagenome (GOLD analysis project Ga0207708, IMG submission 184340) | Corn, switchgrass and miscanthus rhizosphere microbial communities from Kellogg Biological Station, Michigan, USA - KBS K5-10-1 metaG... | ecosystem: Host-associated > Plants > Roots >...
CGCGATGGGCGGCGACGTCCGGACCCTCACGATCACAGGTCATGCGTACGATTGTTCCCAGGCCGTAGCCTCCGCCAAGGCTGCCCCCGCCCCGGCCGCGACCGCCGAAGATCGCCTGCGCCGCCTCGACCAGATGAAGAAGGACGGCCTCATCACGCCCGAGGAATACGAGGCCAAGCGCAAGGCCATCCTGGACGACCTCTGAGGTCCCCAGGCCCCGGGGCGGTCAAAAGGCACGCCGCTCTTGCTCGTCTCCCCGGCTCGTGATAGCCGAAATTCATGAAAACCCCGCCCCGCACCTCCCTTTTCGCCACCCTCCTGGGCACCTGTGCCCTGGCCTCGCTCCCGTCCCTGACCGCCGCCGCGGCACCCTGCGGAACGGAAAACCTGCTCGCGGGCAAGAAGCCGTCCGCGTCGCAGGCGATCAAGGGCGACATCGGGCTCGTGACGGACGGCAACGTCGGCCCCGAAGGCGCCGACTGGAACACGCCGATCGCCGTCGTCCTCGAGAACGCCACCTCGTCGATCACCTTCGACCTCGGCGAGGCGCGCGAGATCTCCGCCGTCATCGCCCAGGCCGACGCCAATGACACGTACAAGGTGATGGGGTCGGTCGACGGATCCAGCTACAAGCAGCTCGTCGAGCTGCCCAACGTCGTGACCACCTCGGGTCACGGCATGCGCACGCGCGCGAACCAGTTCCCGTCGACCAGCGTCCGTTACATTCGCTTCGGCGACTCCAACGGCGACGCGTACTTCTCGCTGTCGGAGTTCCAGGCGTTCTGCAAGGCGCCGACGCCGTTCCCGCCGGGGATGAAGGTGGTCGAGGCGCCGCCCGCCGCGTCGCCGGATTCGCAGGCCGCCCCCAAGCCGGGCTCGGACACCGGCCGCTGGGCCGTGCTGCTGACGCTGGTCGCGCTGGCGCTGGCCTGGCTGGCGTACAAGACGATCACGCGCCCGTCGTCGGAAACGGCCGAGACCAAGCCCGCCGAGGGCGCCGACAAGCCCGCCGAGCCGCCCCCGTCCGATACGCCTCCGTCGGACAAACCTTCCGCCTGATCCGAGTCAGACATGGCCGGCGATGACCAACGCGCCGGCCCGAGCGCGCTCGCGTCGCTGAAGCGCGCGGCCGACTGGTTCGCGCGGGACAATCAAGATCCCGCGCAGCCCGGTCAGTGGCTGGGGCGCTTCCTCGTGCTGCGCCTGCTGGGCGTCGTCTACCTGATGGCGTTCCTGACGCTGGTGAATCAGGGGCCCGGGCTGATCGGCACGCACGGCCTGCTGCCCGCGCGCGACTTCATGACCGCCGTCGGTGACGAGCTGGGGGGACGCGGCGCCGGGTTCTTGAAGATGCCCACGCTGTTCTGGCTGGGCGCCGGCGACGGCGCGATCGCCGCGGTGGGCTGGATCGGCGTCGTGCTGTCGCTGGTGGTCGTCGCGGGCTACGCGAACGCGCTGCTGCTTGCCGTCCTGTGCGCGTTGCAGATCTCGGTCATCGACATCGGCCAGGACTTCTATTCGTTCGGCTGGGAGATCCAGCTCTGCGAGACCGGATTCCTCTGCATCTTTCTCTGCCCGCTGCTCGACGGCCGCCCGTTCCCGCGACGGCCGCCGCCGCGCGCCGTGATCTGGCTGCTGTGCTGGCTGATCGCGCGCGTCATGTGGGGCGCGGGCCTGATCAAGCTGCGCGGCGATTCCTGCTGGCGCGATCTCACCTGCCTCGATTTCCACTTCGAGACCCAGCCCGTTCCCAGCCCGCTGACGCCGGTCTTCCATTTCTTGCCGTCGTGGGCGCACAAGGTCGGCGTCCTGTTCAATCACGTCGTCGAGCTGGCGGCGCCGTTCCTGATCCTGACGCCGTGGCGGCGCGCGCGCTTCGTCGGCGGCGCGCTGACGGCGGCGCTGCAGATCGTGTTGATCGCCAGCGGCAACCTGGCGTTTCTCAACTGGCTGACGCTGGTTCCGATCCTGGCCTGCTTCGATGACGGCCTGTGGCGGCGCGTGCTGCCGCGCGCGCTGGTGACGCGCGCCGAACGCGCGCGGGCGGCGGCGGACCCGTCGCGCGCGCAAGGCGGCGCGGTGGCGGTGCTGGGCGTGGCGGTGGCGCTGCTCAGCATCGGACCGGTCGTGAACATGCTGTCGAACAAGCAGCTGATGAACACGTCGTTCACGCGGCTGCCGCTGGTCAACACCTACGGCGCGTTCGGCAGCGTCGGCCGCGAGCGCGATCAGCTGGTGTTCGAGGGCACCACCGACGACGAGATCACGCCCGCGACGGTGTGGCGTCCGTACGAGTTCAAATGCCAGCCCGGCGATCCCGCGCGCCGGCCGTGCTGGATGAGCCCGTACCACCATCGGCTCGACTGGCTGCTCTGGTTCGCGGCGATGGGCCGCCCGGCCGATTACCCGTGGGCGGTGCACCTGACGTGGAAATTTCTGGAGGCGGATCCCGCTGCGCTGAAGTTGATCAGGAGCGATCCGTTCGGCGGCGCGCCGCCGCGCTACGTCCGCGTCCAGCACTATCGCTATCGCTTCGCGCCGCGCGGCGCGCCCGTCTGGTGGACGCGCGAGCGCGTCGACACGTGGCTGCCGCCGGTGTCGCGCGACAACGAGGAGCTGCAGATCTATCTGCGCCGCCAAGGCTGGCTGCGATGACGGCGCGGCGGTTTCTTCTATGTACTTGGTTCTGCGTCGCGCCCTCTCATCTTTCCGGATAAGGACCTACCTGGCAACGTTGCGCCATACGTACAGTGTTCTGCGTAAAAAAATCAGCTAACAGACCGACATCATTGGTGCAGAGCGAATCGCGACTAGTCGACTGCCTGATCCCCCCCCTCCCCGCGACTTATCTGGAACCTCGCCTGAACTCTTGATTCAGGCGTCTTTTGCGCGGAGGAGGACACCATGAAATGGAAACACTCCAGTCAGTTGTTTTTTGCAACGACATTGACATTGATTGCCGCCGGGTGCGGCAATCTCACGGATGACACGACGACCACGATATCGGCGGTGCTCGGCGATCGTTTGCCAGGACTCGTAGCCGACCAGGACCTGCTGGATGAAGCGAACGACGCCTTCAACGCGTTCGAAAACCCCGATGACGGTCTCGGACCGATCTTCAATGCGGCAGCGTGCGGCCAGTGCCACACCAACGGCGCCATCGGCGGCGCCGGCGAGCAGATCGAGCGGCGCTTCGGCCGCTTCGACAACGGCGTGTTCAACCCGCTCGCGAACGAGGGCGGCTCGCTGCGCCAGCTGTTCACCAACGGGACGACGCCCGGCTTCAACAACGCGTCCTGCAACGTGCCGCTGGAACGCGAACCGGCGGACGCGACGGTCCGCAACGTCGGACGCCTGACCACGCCGACGTTCGGCCTCGGTCTGGTGGACGCGATGCCCGATTCGTTCTTCGACGGCCTGGTGGCCGCGGAGCCGGCGGCGCAGCGCGGAACGGTCAACCGTGGCCAGATCGCCATTCCGAACCCCGGCGATCCTTCGCAGGCTGTCGGCACGACGCGCGTCACCCGCTTCGGGTGGAAGGCGGGCGTGCCCAGCATGATCCAGTTCGCGGCCGACGCGTACGTCAACGAGATGGGCATCACCACGCAGAGCTGCTTCCGTGGCGCCTCCCTCAACGCGTTCGCGATCGAGTCGGCGCCCAACGGCGTCCCGGTCTCCGCAAACTGCGACGACCGCGCGCCAAGGCAAACGGGAACCAACCCGGGCGGCCTGACCGCGGCGCAGTGGCTGCAGGTCGACGACGCGGTCGGCTCCTGCGCCGGCAACCGCACCGAGATCCAGGACGACGTGTTCCTGTTCGCGGTGTTCATGACGGCGCTGGCGCCGGGTCCGCGCGACTTCAGCGACCAGATCTCGGTGACCCGGGGTCAGCCGCTGTTCTCGCAGGTCGGCTGCCAGAACTGCCACGTGACGACGACGTTCCGGACGCCGGCCAACCCGGCGCCGCTGAGCATCGACGCCGCGGGGTCGGAGTCGATCCGCGTGCCGGGCAACTTCGCCTTCAACCCGTACTCGGACTTCGCGGTCCACGACATGGGGACGCTGGGCGATCAGATCGGCAACGCGGGTGACAGCCTGGCGAGGACGCGACAGATGCGGACGGCGCCGTTGTGGGGCATCCGCTTCCGCAACCACCTGCTGCACGACGGGCGCTGCGGCGACATCCCGTGCGCCGTGCGCGCGCACGACGGTCAGGGTGCGGCGGCGCGCAACGCGTTCAACGCGCTGTCGTCGGCGAACCAGCACAACATCGTGCAGTTCGTCCGGTCACTCTAGACCACTCGACACATTCGCGGCGGCTCGGGCGGAACGCGCATCGCCCGGGCGCGCCGCTACCGCTCCGTTGCGGGGGACCGCGGGCGGTCGGGGCCCAAGACCTCTGGCTTCGACCGCTCGCGGTTTTTTTAGTTCCTCGTCCTCGAAGCTTTACTTCTTTTCCGGGCGCCACATATCGATGTCGAGGTCGGACATCTTCTTGTCGAGGGTCGGGCGGGAGAGGCCGAGCGCCTGGGCGGCGCGGGCCTTCACGCCGCGCGCTGTTCGCAGCGCGGTCTCGATCTCGGCGCGCTCGAGGGCGTCGACCTTGCTCGCCAGCGTCGTCCCCTTGGCGGCCGCCGGCTCGCGGGGCGTGTCGTCCAGCGACGCGGACACCTCGTCGGCGCTGATCGGCCCGGTCGCGCCGGGCGCGCGCAGCACCAGCGCTCGCTCGAGGACGTTGGAGAGCTCGCGGACGTTTCCCGGCCAGCGCAAGCCGCGCAGCGCCGCGATAGCGCCGTCGGCGATGCCTGGATCGCGACGGCCCAGCGCAGCGGCGGTACGCGCGAGCAACGCCCGCGCGAGCGGGTCCACGTCCTCCGGCCGCTCGCGCAGCGGCGGGATCCTGATGCGAATCACCGCCAGCCGGTAGAACAGATCCTCGCGAAAGCGACCGGCGCGAACGTCGGCCTCCAGATCGCGGTGCGTGGCCGCGACGAAACGCACGTCGACGCGCCGGGGGATCGTCGAGCCGACGCGCGAGAAGACGCGCTCCTGCAGCACGCGCAGCAGCTTCACCTGGATGGCGGCGGACAGCTCGCCGACCTCGTCGAGGAACAGGGTGCCGCCGTCGGCCGCCTCGATGCTGCCGGTGCGCGACGCCGTCGAGCCCGTGAACGCGCCCTTCTCGTGCCCGAACAGCTCGCTCTCCGCCAGCGTCTCGGTGATCGCGCCGCAGTTGACGGCGACGAACGGTCCGCCCCCGCGCGCGCTGCGCCGGTGCAGGTAGGCGGCGATCTCCTCCTTGCCGGTACCGCTCTCGCCCGTGATCAGGACGGTCGACGTCGCTGCCGCGCTGGCGTCGGCGATGCGAAGCGCTTCCTTCCACGACGCGCTGACGCCGATCGGCGCATCCGCGGGTAGCGCGCGCGCGCCCAGCGGCGCCGCCGCGGCCGGCGCGGGCGCGCGCAGGTGGCCCCCCAGCGCGAACGCGGCCGCGAAGCAATCGAGCAACGCCGCGTCGTCGGCGGAGAAGCGCGGGCTGGCCCGATCGACGTGCAGAAAGCCGACGACCTCGCCCGCGACCAGCACGGGCGCGACCGCGACCGCGCGCAGCTGATTCCGCACCACGCTGCGCGCCTGCTTGAGCACGCGATCCTCGACCGCGTCCTCGACGGCGATCGCCTGCTTCCGCCGCGCGGCCAGCTCCAGCACCGTGCGTGAGATCGAGACGGTCGCGTCGTCGGACCGCCCGACCAGCGGCCGTGCCAGCGCCTGCGCGCGGTCCCACAGCAAGACGAAGCCGCGTTTCGGCGCCAGCGCCTTCTCCATCGCCGCCAGCACCGCCCGCGCGGCCGCTTCCAGATCGGCGCACCCGGCGAGGTCGATCGCCAGCGCCGCCGCCGCGGCCAGCCGCGCGCCGTCGGGCGTGGGCGGCGGCGCGGCCGGCGCCACGGCCTCGGACGGAGCGCCGCCCGGCGTGACGATCAGGGTCGCGTCACCGAAGCGCGCCGCGGCGGCATCCGCGCCGCCGTCGACAAGGAACAGCGAATCCCCGACGGCGACCTCGTCGCCCGCCGCCAGCGCGCGCGGCGCCGTCAGCTTCTCGCCGTTGACGTACGTGCCGTTGTGGCTGCCCAGGTCCTCGACCTGGAGCCGGCCGTCGCTGACCGTGAACCGGCAGTGCAGCCGCGAGACCTTGCCGTCGACCAGCTGGAGATCGGCGTCCGACGACCGCCCGAGCGTCGCCGGCTTTTCGATCTCCAGCCGCACCCCTCGCTTGGGACCGAACAGCGCAAGCAGCACCGCCACCCGGTCATTTTACCGTGGGTCCGTAGCTAGAACGAGAAGCCGACCTGCGTGCTGAAGCCCCACGAATTCAGGTTGCCGCCCGAGCGCATCAGATCGTTGTAGTACGTCGCGCGGTAGTTGAAGCGCGCGTCCGCCATGAACCGGCCGATCGCGTATTCCAGCCCGCCGCCCACGGGCACCGCCATGATGTCATCGTCGCGCGCCAGGTCGGACGTGACGGTGTTGGTGTTCGTCACCTGATAGCGCGACCACCCCAGGCCCGCGTACGCGAACGGCTCCAGCAACTGGGCGCGCCGCATCACCACCGGGACATTGAGCCTCACGTTTCCCTCCACGCCGTTCCCGACCAGCAAGGCGCTGGACTGCAAGCCGAGCGCATCGATCGAACGCGCCGAGCCGACGTAGGCCGCCTCCAGCCCGACGAACTGGCGCGTGCCCGCGAGCACCCGCGCGGTCCAGTTTCCGCCGGTGCCGGTCATGCTCCGCAGGTTGTTGTTGGTGAAATCCTCGAAGCCGCCGCCAACCAGCACGCCGGTACCCAGCCGCGACACCCAGGTGTGCTCGATCGGCGAGACCTCCCGCGGATGTCCCGTGTAGAACGGCCCCGGTCCGACCGGAACGGCCGGTTCGGTCACGCCGCCCATGATCGCGGCGGAGTTCGCGTCGATGATCCGCGCCGGCGGCACGACGGTCGGCGCCATCGGATTCGGAAACGGCGGCGTCGTGAGCGGCGGCGCCGGGTTGACGTCGACCTGCACGTTGGCCGGCGGCGTCTCGGTGGTGCCGGGCACCGGAGGCGACGGCGAGACCGCCTTGTTCTCGGGCGGATTCTTCGGGTTGACGTTCACGTCCACGTCGCTCTGCGCCGGCGTGTTGACGTTGACGTCAACCTTCGAGTTGGAAGGCGGCGTCACTTCGACCGTCGTGCCGCCGTTGCCCGGCTCCGCGCGCGCCGCCGTCAGACCGAATGCGAGCAAGCCCGCTGCAACCAGTGAAACCGTCTTCATGATGCGCCTCCCCTTCCCCGAACCGTCATTGCCCCTCGTAGCGTAGATATGGCCATCGGCCGACCTTCAACAAGGTTCGGCCGTCAGGATCCCCCTGACATGCGGTCGAGCTTCGCTCCACAGTTTTCGCGACGCGGCCACGGCCGAGTTCCGTTAGCATCCGTATTTCTCCCGTGGCCCGTTCGCCCCGCCTCGTCGCCCTCGCCCTCCCCTTGTCGCTGCTCGCCTGCGCCGCGGGCTGCAACGGCGGTCCCGTGGCCAGCGGCGACGACGTCGCGTTCGACGCGTGCGCGCCGCTGCACCTGATCACGGACGCCGGGTTGACCGACACGCAGGCGACCGGTCTCGCCGGCGCCGTCGCGCTGTGGAACGATCGGGCGGGGACGCATTTGATGATGGCGGCGGATCAGGGCACGCCCGGGCTGCCCGTCCACTTCCAGAACGCCGCCGCCCCCTTCCACGGGCTCTACGACGCGCCCAGCGGCCAGGTCTTCATCAACACCGACCTCTCGGGCGCGCCCCTGGCCATCACCATCACCCACGAGATCGGGCACGCCTTCGGTCTGGCCCACGTCCCGACCGATCAACGCACCTCGGTAATGAACCCTAACAATTTAGTTGTTGAGCCGACCGCCGAAGACGTCGACACTCTAGCGAATCGCTGGGGAGGTTGCCTTGCTTCGGACCGTCCTTCAGACCCTTCGCCGTAGTGGCTTTGTTTACTTATTGACCGCGCTGTCGGCCGCCCCGGCGGCGGCCGCCGTCGTCGAGCCGAACGGGATCAGCGTGCCGGCGCCGGCGCCGATGAACGAGACGACGCTGCAGGCGTACTTCACGGCGCAGGGCGAGATGATCAACGCGATCAACGACGCGTCGACGGAACCGGGCGCGTTCCTGCCGCTTTGCGACTTCAAGGCGACGCTGGTGCTCAGCCAGTCGCAGGCGGGCGGCGGCATCGCCTGGTACAACACGACCACCGGAGCGACAGGCGCGCCGCCGGTGGCGCAGACTTACCAGATCGGACCGGCGTTTCCCCTGGTGGTCAACGACACCATCACCAGCACCGACGTCCGGATGAGCCCGAACTACATGGGCGGCCTGATCGGCTTCGCGCTGATCAAGAACCTCGGTCAACCGACGCTGTCGCGCGTGTACTACTCGGAGTACCGGCGCAACGTGACCTGCACGATGTGCTCGATGCCGGGGCCGTGGCGGATGGCGCTCAGCTATCGGTCGACGAAGTTCCCGAACAGCTACTACCTGGCGTTCGAGGACTGGGAAGGCGCGGACGACCGGTCGTGGCAGGGCAACGACGGCGACTTCAACGACAAGGTGTTCCGCATCGACGGCGTCATCTGTCAGGGCGGCGGCGAGACGTGCGACACCGGCATGATGGGCGTGTGCGCGCGCGGCGTGACCGAGTGCCAGGTCGGCGCCGGCATCATCTGCAAGCCGGCGGTCACCAAGTCGGCCGAGAAGTGCGACAACCTGGACAACGACTGCAACGGCATGGTCGACGACAACGCCCCCTGCGCGCAGGCCAACTACGTCTGCAGCAAGGGCGTCTGCATCCCCAAGTGCGACGACAGCGAGTTCCCGTGCGGCCCCGGGCTGAAGTGCGACACCGACGGCCTCTGCAAGGATCCGCGCTGCGCCAACATGGACTGCCCCGCCGGTCAGGTGTGCCAGGCGGGCACCTGCGTGGGCGGCTGTCAGGGCGTCACCTGCCCGCTGGGACAGATCTGCCAGCTGGGCGTCTGCGTCGATCCGTGCGCCGGCGTCTCCTGTCCGGGCGCGGTGTGCGAGAAAGGCGCGTGCGTCAGCGCGTGCCGCTGCCGCGCCTGCGACGCCGGCCAGGTGTGCGCGATGGGCGGTGCGCTCGACGGACATTGCGTCGACACCGGCTGCAACACGATGACCTGCCCGACGGGAACGATCTGCAGCAAGGGGGCCTGCGTGGACGCGTGCACGAACGCCGTCTGCCCGGGCGGCGTCGCGTGCAAGGACGGGATGTGCGATCCGGCGCCGGTCGTCACGCCGACGGGTATGGGCGGGTCGACGGGAACCGGCGGCGGAGGCGGCGGCTTCACGATCACCGGCCGCGGCGGCACGACCGGATCGGGCGGGACGGCGGGCGCGGGCGCGGCCGGACGCGGTGGAACGGGCGGCGCGGCGGGCGGCGCGACGGGCGGAACCTCGATCATGCGCGGAATGGTCAGCACCTGCGCGTGCGAGGTCGGCAGCGCGCCCGCGGCCAGCGGCCTGATGTTCCTGATGGCCGCCGTGGTGATTGTCGGGCGCCGCCGTCGGCGGCGGTAACTCAAAGGCGCCGGCTTCGCGCCGTATCCCTTCGTCCGACGAGCGCCATCGTGCGGGCAGTGGCGGCTGTTCGAGCGCGAGCGTTCGAGCCCGCGCGAAACAGGGGCCGGCGTTCGTAAGAACCCATGAGCGCGGGCAAATCAGACTGAGCGCGCGGCGCGGAGGCCGCCGCTCGAACAACGGCGCCCGTCCGCTTGCTTGGCGCTCGTCGGACGAAGGGATACGGCGGGTCGGGCCGGATACGACCGCCGAAGCAAGCACTTCGGGTCGGGCCGGATACGGCCGCCGAAGCAGCTACTTCGTGACGACGGCGATGCCGGCGGTGAGGCCGTAGTACGTGTCGCCGGCGCCGCGGTAGCTGAAGGAAGTACCGGCGCCGGGCTGGAAGGTGTACGCGTAGCGGTGGATCGGAATCGCCGCGTGCACCGCGAACCAGTCGTTGATCAACATCAGCGCGCTCGGCTCCACGTGGAAGCCCTTCATCGTCGCAGCGCCCTCGGCGGTGATCTGATCCATGCCGCTCTTCACGCTGAGGCCGTGCAGGTAACCACCGGCGAGCGATAGCGCGAACATTGGCGATACCGCGAAGCGGATGTGCAGATCGACGGACATGTACGAGACGTTCACGTCGCCGAAGCAGGGGTCGGTGGCGTTCGCCGCCACGCAGTTCGTCGGCGTGGACGGCGTCGTCCGCCGCAGGTCGGCGCTGGCGCGCCCGTAACCGAGGGCCGGCATGATCACGACCCATTCGCCGGCCGGGATACCGACGCGCATATCGATTCCCAGTCGGCTCTGGCTGAACGGGTAGCCGTTGAACATCCCGTTCGCCATGTCGTGGACCGCGTTGCCGTATTGCTTGTCGTAGGCGATGCCGAGACCGATCGTCCGGTACCAGCCGTTCGGGCGGGTCACCAGCGGGAATGTCTCCAGCGCGAGCTGATAACCGAACCGGATGCCGGTGTCGCCCTGCAGCGCCGCCTGGTCGAAGCTGAAGCTGCGCCGGATCGCCGCCGTCGCGAGGCTGAAGTTGACGAGGCGCGGGATGATCGCAGGCTGACTGGCGATCGGGTCGGGCGCCTCGTCTTCTTCCTCTTCGACCACGCGCTTGCGCTTCTTGACGACCTTGGGCCGGTCCTCGTCGTCTTCCTCTTCCCCGTCCTCGCCGCTCTCGTCCTCATTCTCCTGCTCGGCGCTCTCGTCCATCTTGATCGGCCGGCGCTTCTTCGGCCCCGCCGTGCCGCCGCTGTTCCCCGGCGTACGCGATTTCAGCAGCTCCTCTTCCCGCGCGTCGTCGGTGTCTTCCTTCACCACGGGGCGCTTGGCCTTCTTGGGCGCCCACAGACCGGCGGCGATCTTCACCGGCGCCGCGACAGATCGAGCGGTGCCGTCTGGAAGCGGCGAAACGCCAGCGAGGCTGAACACCATCGCTGCAACGACAGTCGCGGAAGGGAAAAGCATGGGGGGCGCCGTTCCGACGGAACCGACGGAAAATGCAGACTAACGCAAGCCGCAGCCAGCCCGCAACCACTCGTAATTAAAGACGTACCTCGACCTTTGGCTGTGCTGCGAAATACGCGTTTTTGACGGCGAAATCGCGGCCAACCGTTTGTGGTGACAGCCCTCGATCGGGGGTACGCTGCGGCCCTTTCCAACGGCGGAGGCTCAAATGTCCAAGGTCCTGTTGGTTCTGGTGTTGTTGGTGGGCGCCGCGGCGGCGTTCGTCGCCACGCGGCCCGACGCGTACCACGTCGAACGCTCGGCCACGGTCGAGGCCCCCCCGGCGACGATCTTCGCCCAGATCGACGATCTGTCGGTGTGGAAGGAATGGTCGCCCTGGGAGAAGAAGGATCCGGCGATGAAGCGGACGCTCTCGGCGACCCCGTCCGGTGTGGGGGCGACCTACGCGTGGCAGGGCAACAAGGAAGTGGGCAAGGGAAAGATGACGATCGTCGAGTCGAAGCCGGGCGAGAAGGTCGTCGAGAAGCTCGAGTTCCTCGAACCCTTCCAGTCGCAGTCCAGCGTGACGTTCACCATGGCGCCCGAGACCCCGACCACCACCAAGGTGACCTGGGCGATGGACGGCAAGCACAACTTCGTCAGCAAGGCGTTCTCGGTCGTCAAGCCGATGGACGGGATGATCGGCAAGGACTTCGAGGAAGGCCTGGCCAACCTCAAGAAGGTCGCGGAGGCGAAAAAGCCGCCGCCCGCGCCCCCCGCGCCGCCGGCCGAGGCCGCGAATGATGCCGCCGCCGCCGCGAAACCGGCCGCGGCCGCCGAGCCCGCCAAGGCGCCGGCCGCCGCGAAGTCCACAGGCCACGCCAAGAAGAAGTAGCAGCGGGCGGGTTCGCGCCAGGCATGGCTTCATCGAGCGCACTCGTCGGAAAGATCCGGGCCCTGCTGGCCAGCCAGGCCCACGAGCGGCAGATCGCGGCCGCGATCATTCTCGGTGAGATCGGGGCGCACGAC
>Ga0207708_10003181_pt1 | contig 12092 bp, 12 predicted proteins | sample KBSK5101metaG_FD_184340 | JGI IMG/M metagenome (GOLD analysis project Ga0207708, IMG submission 184340) | Corn, switchgrass and miscanthus rhizosphere microbial communities from Kellogg Biological Station, Michigan, USA - KBS K5-10-1 metaG... | ecosystem: Host-associated > Plants > Roots >...
CGTCCCGACGGACGAGGTCTACCGCTGCTCGATCGTTCGAACGAAGTAGCAGGATGACCGAGACAACCCGCCTCCAAGCCAGACCACAAGAGGCGGGTTGTCTCCGTCACCTTCGTGGTGATCTTCATCACCCTCCCGATCCGAAGTCGCGCGTGCGTCCGGCCGTTGTGGAGGGCTAAGCACGCGGAATCCGAGCAAGACAAGCCGAAGGAGGTCCAGCATGGATGATTCGAGCGGCATGCAGCGGCGCAGTGGTTGGACCTGGAAGGTCTGGGTCGGGATCCTGGTGGGCCTGGCGGTCGTGGCCGGGCTCGTCGTACTCATCGCGAACGGCGGCGGTGGCTCGGGCGGCATCTACTGACGAACCCGTTCGAACCCGGATCGTGTCGGCCGTGGGGATCGCAAACCCCCACGGCCGTGCCGCACGGCGAAGCGGCGAGAGGTCACGGCCTCACGCTCGGTCATCTGAGGTCGGAACCATCAGTCGCGCGAGGACCCACCCGATCGAGCCGTATCGTAGCTGGGGCCGCGCGCGCGCCGGGGCGCGTGGCCTTCTTCTCGTGCCGCTCAGGTGCCCGAGGAGCGGCGCGATCGGCCCGACGATTGCGCTCGTCGCGCCCCGGGCATAGGGTCCGGTCCACGGATCGCCACTGCCGGGTCGGGGTGGACCCCTCCTACCTCGTTCGACTGGTGGATAGAGCGGAGCGCCACCATTCCTGACAGGGACATGCCCGACCGCCTGCCAGACGATCCCGCCTGGGGACACGGCCGCGTCGCCGGCTCAGGCGAGGTCATGCTCCACTACATCCGACTCGGCGCTGGCGACCCCGTGTTGCTGCTCCACGGCTGGCCGGGCTTCTCGTATGACTGGCGCCGGGTCCTCGAGCCGCTCTCCGGCTTCGCGGACGTGATCGCCCCGGACTTCCGAGGGTTCGGCGAATCGGACAAGCCCGACCTGCCTCCGGCGGAGGGGTACACACCGGAGATCCTGGCGAAGGACCTGCTCGCCCTCCTCGATGGGCTGGGGATCTCTCAGGTGGTGGTGGGTGGCTACGACATCGGGGCGACCGTCGCCCAGACCCTGGCTCGTCGTCATGCCGACCGCGTCAGGGCGTTGGCCCTGTTCAATCCCGCCTACCCGGGCATCGGCGGACGAAGGTTCGATCCATCTGTGCAGCGCGAGTTCTGGTACCAGCACTTCCACGCCCTGCCCTGGTCCGATCGGCTCATCGCCCACGACCGGGAGACCGTGCGCCTGTATCTCGAGTACTTCTACGACCACTGGTGCGGCCGGAAGGAGGCAATCCGCGAGCCCGAGTTCGAGGCGATCGTCGATGTCTACGCGCGGCCTGGAGCAGTTAGGGCGAGCATCGCGTACTACCGTGCTCGCGCGGCCCAAAGACAGACCCAAACGGGCGCCCAACCCGAGGACTCTCGGATCCGTCAGCCCACGGTGATCGCCTGGGGAGAGCTCGATCCCGTCATCCTTGCTGCCTGGGCCGACCGACTCGGCGAGACGTTCCTCGATCATGAGCTGTCGCTGCTGCCGGGGATCGGACACTTCGTTCCGATCGAGGCACCCGAGCAGACGATCGAGACCATCCGTCGATCGCTCGCGTTGGCGCGCCAGCACGAGCGAGGGAGCGGCGGAAGATCGTGAGCGCGGCCTGCGGGTAGCCGATGAAATACCGATGGATCCGGTTCATCTCGGCGATGGGGCCAGTTCAGTCGTCGAATCGTGTCGCGGAGGATTGACAGTGCCCAGCGACGGTCCGCTCCTCGTCTCTCCCGTGAAGCTCGCGCGAAATCCGTCCTGGGCCGCGTACCCACCCTTTTCGATCCGCGGATTCTGCTCCACGTAGACGACCCACCTCTTCGTAACTCCCCCTCTCGATCACGACACGGTTCGCCGCATCGAATGTCACGTTGCGACGAACGTCGAATCAAGTGAGTGTCGAAGCGTGACACGAAATTTGGGGCCTGAGCTCAGGAGCCTCTGAAGGGAGCCGAGGCTCCATCACGCATCGATGCGCTCGCGGGTCAGTGGAGGAAGTGCTCCAGTGCCGGGGACACGGGCTCGAAGGCCGGGGACTCGACGATGCTCGGCGCGGGATGCAGGAAGTGCTCCAGTGCCGGGGATACCGGCTCGAAGCTTGACCGATCAATGGCGCCGCTCGTCGGGTGCAGAAAGTGCTCGAGCACCGGGGACGCGGGCTCGACGGCCATCTCGAACCAGATTGCGGAGGCGCCTTCCGCCCCTACGGCCGCGAACGAGGCCTCGGCCCCTCCAGCACCGCTCTCGATCGCAGACCAACAGCCGACCCGGGGGATGCAGACACTCGTTCCGGCGGATGTGGAAGAGATCGCAAACAGAGCCGCGACCACGGATGCGGCGAGCAGCACGCCCGCCACGGACGCGGCAACCGGCGTGAGGGGCTTGCGTACACGCGTGCGGTAGGTACCAACCTGGGCGGTCTGAATCGTGGTGCTCATGGGGTCCTCCCCTCGCCTGCCGCCTTACGGCGGCACATCGAACATAGGCCGGGAGGAAACATCCTTCTGTGGCGCGCACCACAGACGCGACGTGCCGTCGGGCACGACACACGATCCACGTCACCGAGATTCTCGTCCTAGACACGACACCGGATCAAAGCGCATCCCAGCTCACCCGGTAGGGGCCCGTTGACTTGGACTGGGTGGCCTAATTCTTCCCATCGGGCGTCCAGCGGCGCATTGCGCGACACACCTTGGTTGCCAGTTCCCTCTCATCCCACCTCGAGGCGGAGATCCGAAGAGCTCTCGCAGACAGTGATGCGACCGGTTTGATCTGGTAGGGCAGGATGGAAGCGAGTCGCTCTCGCGCCGAACTGCTCCGGGTCCTCATGCTCCCCGACTTCGACCGCGCCGACGCGATCGGCAGCTACTGGGTGGATCCCAAGACCGCACCTTCGCCGAGCTCCTGATCGACTGCGAGTAGCGGACGCTCCGGGCCGTGCTGGTAGGGATGCTGCGGGGGCTCCGTCCTTGTGGGGCAGCACAACGTTCGACCCATAGCGACGTTTGAAAGTGCTTGAACTGGACGGATTCGCCATCCATTATCGCGCGGAGGTCGATAGTTGGGGGAAGGTCAGTGATCCATCGAGCAGCAACGAACGCCTTGCTTGTGACTATCGCTGTACTGATGGTCCTTGTTGCGCCGGCGGGGGCGCTACCGGGCAAACCAAGACCAGGTGATTCCGGGGATCCGTCCTCGTCGCTTTCTAGGCACGTTGCCAAACACCCTGGGCTGGTCCCCGCGCCCCTCGACGGACTTACGCGTGCTCTCGAGCGCGGGGGTCTGACTGACGCACAGTACGCACTGGAGCGCGCAAGCAGCTTGTTTGGAAGCATTCGTTCGCGATTTGGAACTGTGCGCCCATCCGATCCCCGTATCGCGACGCTGATACTCCGCGATCTCGCCGTCCGAGTGCACGCGCTCGATGGGGCCCAGCGGGCCAGGGCTCTCGCGATTCTCGCTAGGCCGGACGACGGAGCAGCTGACCCATCTGGTGACGGCTACACCGTCCCAAGCGTGACGGCCTGCTCGACGAATGTCTGCCTTCATTGGGTCGTATCGTCGATCGATGCACCGCCCCTGACTGACGCCGATGCATCGGGCTATCCCGACTGGGTTGAGACAAATGCCGATGTGTTGGAGGACGTGTGGCAGACAGAAGTAACCAACTATGGTTATCGCCCGCCGAAGTCTGACCTCACTTCATCGAACCACGGTCCCGATTCACGGATTGATGTGTACCTCGCCGATATCGGTGATGACGGACTCTTCGGGTACTGCACCACGGACGATCCGGATATCCTTGATGGTGTCTACCCACCTTATGACGGCTCAGCTTATTGTGTTCTGGACAACGACTTCAGTGCAGCTCAGTTCGGGTCAAACGCATCGGGTCTGATTGGGTTGCAGGCGACGGCTCCTCACGAGTTCTTCCACGCCGTCCAGTTCGCGTACGACGCCCTTGAAGACGCTTGGTTTATGGAATCGACGGCGACCTGGATGGAGGACGAGGTCTTCGACAACGTGAACGACAACAGGACCTATCTATCCACGAGCTCGATGCGGCAGGGCTACGTCCCGGTCGATTTTGGTGATCTGAGGAAGTCATTCGTCTATGGAAACTGGATCTACATCCGCTTCCTCACCGAGTACTTCGGAACGCAGAGCCGTGCGGATCCCTCTTTCGTCCGTGATGCGTGGGAGTGGGCTGATGGCAGTGCCGGAGGCCCAGACTTCTACTCGATGCAGGCCCTCGAGAAGGCTGCTCGTGAGCGGAACTGGTACTTGGAGTGGGCCTTCGCAGACTTCGGCGCGGTCAATCTTGCTCCAAAGCGCTTCTATGAGGAAGGCAGTGCTTACCCGACCCCGAAAATCGACAAGACCTTCGGCCTTACTGCCGCAAGGTCCGACAGCGGTTGGTGGTCGATCCCTACCGACCACCTGACCAATAGTTACCTTGTCTTCACCCCGAAAGCGGGCATCGGTCGTTCTGCGAAGCTCGGTCTCCTAGTGGACTCGACCGCGCGCTCAACGATGCCCCAAGCAACGGCGGTCGTATTCTTCAAGACTGGTGCGGTCAAGAACATCATCATCAAACTCGATGCCCGAGGTGACGGCAGCAAGCAGGTGCCTTTCGGCAAGGGTACCGTTCAGCGGGTCGTTCTGGTATTGACCAACGCGAGCACCCGATACAAGTGTTGGTTAGCAACTCCTTACTCGTGCTCTGGGAAGCCGCTCGACGACAACCGTAAGTATTTCTTCCGGGCAGTCGTGACGTAGGGTCACCTGCGTGATCGCGAACACCACGACGAGATCGAAGAGGAGCTCCAAAGGTGTGACTCGCTGCTCCCGCTCGGTCGGTTGAGCGTCCATCCCTACGAGCTCGTCGAACGCGGCACGAGCCTGATCGTCACGTCATGGGCCTGAGAGCCCACGACAGTCCCGACGATCTCGGGCCCGTACCGGTCGTACTTCGCGTGGTACGCGGCGTCGATGTCGAACTGCACGCCCGGGGCGACCTCGGCGAACGTGACGTCCCGCTCCAGACCACCGGCGCGGACGCGACCCACCCGGCTCGCCTTCGCGCGGCGGAACCACGGGTTGTCCGCGCCGTGGGCCGAGCGAACGTAGAGCTCGTCTCCGGTGCGAACGGTCCACATCGTCACGTACCCGCGGAGCGTGCCGTCCGGACGTTCCGAGGCGAGCTGCAACTCCTGCGCGTCGCCGATGCGTCCCAGCTCCACGTCGGTCCATGCAGTCATCGGAGCACCCCGCATCACGAGTCAGGCGTCCATGGCTCGTCTCTACCGTAACCCTCCCAGCTCACAGATGGAATCGGTAAGCACGCGGTGCGCCATCCTTGAACCGGGCCTGCCTTGGACACTCCATGGGGCTGCCTCGGTCCTGTAATTGAGTTCCGCCTAGCGGCCCTCTGAGTGCGCTCGCTGCGTGGGGCCGACGGCAAGTCGAGAGACCACGCCGTCCCGCATCATGGATGGCCCATGGAGACCGCCGAGGCCGACCGGACGGAACGGGCCTTCGCCGACGAAGGGGAGGGCCCGCGGGACCTGTTCGGCCGCGGCGTGCGCCTGGTCGTCTCGTACATCCGGATGCACCCGCGGCCGTTCGCGATCGCCGTGTTCGGGGCGTTCTTGTTCGCGATCGGCTCGGTGGCGGTCACGGTCGCCCTCGGGTGGGTGACCGACCGGGTCCTGCGGCCGGCGTTCACGCCTGAAGGAGTGGACTCCTCCACCGTCTGGCTCGGTATCGGCGCGGTGATGGGGCTTACCGCCGTCCGGGCGCTCGGCATCGGGATCCGCCGCTATTACAGCGGCGTGACGGGGGCGGCCGTGGCCGCGACGCTGCGCGAGCGCGTCTCGGACCGATACCGCGACCTCGCGCTCTCCTACCACCGCACTCGGCCGACCGGCGAGCTGCTCGCGCACATGGAGGCCGATGTCGAGGCCGCGATCGAGGTCCTCTACCCGGTCCCGTTCGCGATCGGCGTGATCTTCCTGGTCCTGTTCGCGCTCGTCTCCCTGGTGGCGACCGACCCCTTCCTCACGCTGATCGGGCTTCTGACGGTGCCGGCGCTCGGTCTGATGAATCGCTCGTTCGCGCTGCAGATGCAGGCCCCAGCCCGGCGGGTCCAGGAGCGGATCGGCGAGGTGTCCGCCGTTGCGCACGAGTCGATCGACGGGGCGCTCGTCGTGAAGACGCTCGGGCGCGAGCGCGTCGAGGTGGGCCGCTTTCGCGAGAAGGCCGAGCAGCTGCGGACCGAGCGCGTCGCGGCCGGCTACATCCGCGCCTGGTTCGAGGAGGCGCTCGAGGCTCTCCCGAACCTGGCCGTGATCCTGATGCTCGCGATCGGTGCGTGGCGGGTCTCGACCGGCGATATCACGCTGGGGACCCTGGTGCAGGTCGTCACGCTGTTCGGCCTGCTCGCGTGGCCGATGCGCTTCGTCGGCTGGATCCTCTCGGAGCTTCCGCGTGCCGTTGTCGGCCACGGCCGCATCCTCGAAGTCCTCGAGCAACCGGACACGATCACACGGCCGGCTGACCCCATCTCGCTGCCGCCCGGCCGACTCGATGTCCGGGCCGAGTCACTCTCGTACGGCTTCGACGGCACTTCCGTGCTCGACGGGGTGTCGTTCCACGTCGAGCCGAACGAGTCGGTCGCGATCGTCGGGCCCACGGGCGTCGGCAAGTCGACGCTCGCGCAGCTCCTGGTGCGCTTGGACGACCCATCGGGGGGTCGGATCCTGATCGGCGGCGTCGACATCCGTCAGATCGACTCCGGCGAGCTGCGCCGGGCCACGTCGCTCGTGTTCCAGGAGTCCTTCCTGTTCGCGACCACGGTGGCCGAGAACATCGCGCTCGACTCCGGCGCGAGCTTGGACGAGATCGAGCGCGCCGCCGCGATCGCGCAGGCTGACCGCTTCATCCTCGCGCTCCCACACGCCTACGACACCGTCCTCGGCGAGCGCGGGCACACGCTCTCCGGCGGCGAGCGGCAACGCGTGGCGCTCGCCCGCGCGCTGGTCCGGCGGCCCCGCGTGCTGTTCCTGGACGACGCCACGAGCGCCGTGGACCCGACGATCGAGGCGGAGATCCTGGCCGGACTTCGGCGGGAACTCGAGACCACGCTGATCATCGTCGCGTACCGCCTATCCACGATCCGGCTCGCCGACCGTGTGCTGTTCCTGGAGGAAGGCCGCTTGCGGGCGACCGGCTCGCACGAGCAGCTGATGGCATCCCAGCCGGGCTACGCTGCGATGATCCTCGCGTACGAGCGGGGCGAGCGATGAGTACCACCGTGATCGACGAGTCGCCCGTGGAGACCCCGGGCCGCGAGGAGCTCCCGATCCCCGAGCACCTCAGGAGTGCGTGGCGCGTCCTGATCGCCGGGCTCCGGCTCAGCCCGGAGCTGCGCCGGGGTCTCGTTCTCACGGTCGTCGTCTCGCTCGGCGCCGTCGTGGGCAACCTCGTGGTTCCGATCCTGGTGCAGCAGATCTTCGACCACGGGTTCGAGGGCGGGTTCCGCCCGGAGTTCGTCTTCGGGCTCTGCGGCGCGGCGTTCACGCTGGTCTTCGTCGCGTTCGTCGCGGGCCGGACGGCGGCGCGCCGGCTGGTGCGGGCCTCCGAGGAGGCGCTGATGGCGCTCCGCGTGCGGGGGTTCGAGCACATCCACCAGCTCTCGATCGCGACGCAGTCGCGGGAGCGCCGCGGCGTCTTCGTAGCGCGCGTGACCGCGGACGTCGACACATTGTCCGAGTTCACCGAGGAGGGCGGGATCGAGTGGATCTGGGCGGTCCTGCAGATCACTTTGACGCTCGTGATCATGCTGCTGTACTCGTGGCAGCTCACGGTCCCCGTCGTCCTGATGGTCGCGCCCTTGCTGCTGGTCATGGGCAAGCTCCAGGGCAAGTTGTCTGAGGCGTACGACCTGGTGCGCGGGCGGGTCGGCGAGATGCTGGCCGAGGTCTCCGAGAGCGTGATGGGCGCCGATGTCGTGCGCGCCTACGGTCTCGAGGACCGAGTGGACCAGCGGGTCAAGCGCTCGATCCACGACCGGTACCGGGCGCACGTCCTCGCGCACCTGCGGACGGCGAGGCTCTGGCCGATGGGAACGATCTTCTGGGGACTCGCGCTGTCGACGGTCATCCTGGTCGGCGCCACCTTCGGGCCAGGTTGGGGGCTCACGTTCGGCACGGTGTCGGCGTTCCTGTTCCTCGCCGACCTGTTCCTGCACCCGTTCACCGACCTGCCAGAGATCTACGCGCAGACCCAGACGGCGATCGCGGGGTGGCGCAAGATCCTCGCGCTGCTCGAACTGCCAGTCGAGATCGTGGAGCCGACATCCGGGGTGACGCTGGGCCACGGAGCGCTCGCAGTGCGGGCCGAGGGCGTCTCCTACCGATACGGCGACGGGCCGGTGGTGCTCCGGGACGTTTCCTTCGACGTGCCGGCGGGCGCGCACGTGGCGATCGTTGGCGAGACCGGCTCGGGGAAGACCACGTTCTGCAAGTTGCTCACGCGGCTCGCGGATCCCCTTCGCGGTCGGATCGAGCTCGAGGGCGCAGACTTGCGCGAGGTTGCGCAGGCCTCGCGCAGGAGCGCGATACGGATGGTGCCGCAGGATGGGTTCCTGTTCGACCTCACGGTGCGCGAGAACGTCCGGGCGGGCCGCGAGGGCGCGACCGATCGCGAGGTCGAGGCCGCGTTCGACGATCTCGGCCTCTCCGACTGGGTCGAGTCGCTGCCAACGGGCATCGACACGCGCGTCGGCGAGCGGGGCGAGTGGCTCTCCGTCGGCGAGCGTCAACTCGTCTCGCTCGCAAGAGCGCAGATCGGCAACCCGGGCGTGCTGATCCTCGACGAGGCCACGAGCGCCGTTGATCCAGCCACCGAACGACGGATCACCGAGGCGCTCCGTCGCCTTTCGGCGGGCCGCACCACGATCACGATCGCCCACCGCCTGAGCACGGCCGAGGGCGCCAACGAGATCTTCGTCTTCGACGCAGGGCGCATCGTGGAACACGGGACACACACCGAGCTCGTCGAGGTCGGCGGGACCTACGCCGGCCTCTACCGCAGCTGGCTCGGCAACGTTCGGATCTGAGCCGCGACCCGACGTGCCGTGATGAGCGCCCCGACGAGTGGACAACTATCAGCACAGCGAGCAGTGGGGGCAGCGGCCTGCTCGATCAGCTCGGGGTCCGGTAGCCGGCTCGCCTCAGTCGACCTCACCTGCTGGCCGTAAGGCCACCGTCGAACCCAATCACTTCCAGCACCAACCAGTCCTCACGCGGTGGTACGGCCTTCATCGAGGCGACTCGTACCCGACTATCAGTCCTTCTCGAGTTCCTCCTCGCGCTCGGAGAAGTCTGTGGAGAGTCCCCGCTCCTCAACCTTCTCCATCTCCGGCAGGGGGGACGCCGGCTGAGGTGTGGGTTCCTCCCGGATCAAGCTCGGATCCGCCACGGGCACTATGGGCTCTAGAGGAGGAAGAGGAGCACCCAACTGCTCAGACGTCTTGGTGGCCGTCTTCTTGCGGGTCGTGGCTTTCTTGGCCGCCGGCTTCCTGCGGGTCGTGGCTTTCTTGGCCGCCGGCTTCCTGCGGGCCGCAGGCCTTCGCACTGCAACCGTCGTCTTCCGGGCGGCGGTCTTCTTGCGCGTTGCGCTCTTGGTCTTGCTCCTTCTCGCCGGCATTGCTATCACCTTCCTTATCGTGGGTATCAGCCCATTCATACCATCGAGGCGGTGAGGTGCCCCGAAAAGGGGAGGATCGGGGTTTCCCCTGCCGGTGCGCCTTGCCCACGGCACAGTTGCGTTGGGTGGTCGCCTTCCTTCGGGGGATCGGTCGGCCGTGGCGGGAAAGCACCAACGAAATCACCAACGGAATTGAGTCGACGCGAGCAATCTGGTGAGACGGATGAGACAAGGCCGCGAAGAACGCGCAGCTCAGGAGCACTGGTGAGACAGGTGGAGACGCATGAGACATCCGCCGTGCCATTGCCAAGTTGGGGGTCGCGGGTTCGAATCCAGTGGTCCGCTCCAAGGCTCTCTCTAACCAGTACCGATGCTCTTCAGGCGGGCGTGCGAGTCGGGCATGCGAGTCGGGCATACACGTGGCGTTCCGCAGCGTTAAGCAGCTAGGTCGTTCCATACGGAAGTTGGACGGAGGTTGGACCGATGTCGGACTGGAATCGAGGTGTCATCGAGGAGTTTCGCGCGAACAAGGGGAGGGTGAGGGCGTTCGCGCGGCAGCCGCTCCTGCTCCTTACGCACACCGGATCCAAGACGGGAATCCGGCGCACGAATCCGCTCGCGTCTTTCCGCGACGGCGATCGATACGTCGTCGTCGCGTCGAAGGGTGGAGCGCCGACGAACCCGGACTGGTATCACAACCTTATAGCGAACCCTCGGGCATCGATCGAGGATGGGAAGGAACAGCTCGCCGTCACAGCCGTGCCTGCTGGGCCGGATGAGCGCTCACGTCTGTGGGCGATGATCACCGAGAAGAACCCGGCCTTCGCCGATTATCAGAGGAAGACGACCAGGACGATCCCCGTGGTGATACTCACACCGGACGTGTGAGGCCGGGTTTGGGCTGTCGGGTGGGTGCTGTGATCCCACACTTGCCCGATACTTCGACCGAGGCGCTGCTCGACGGTCCTCGATCGAACCCAGCCCTTGGCGACCTTGGGCCTCGCGCCTTCCCGTTGCTCGTCGGAGACGCGGTTCCGGATCCGCTCCGGGATCGCTCGTCAACCCCCATCGACTCCATGCCATGGCAGTCGGCGTGGCTTCATGCGAGCGTAGCGGCGACATCGTCTGAGAACGGAGGCTCGCTTCGATGACGCTCGAGCTGATCAACCCCGAGGGGCTCTCGTCGCCGCTGAGCTACACACACGTCGTCGCCGCGACGGGCAGCCGGCTCGTCTTCGTCGCCGGTCAGGTGGCCGACGACGCGGACGGGAACCTCGTCGGCGACGACGATCTCGCAGCGCAGGCCCTCCAAGCGTTCGCCAACGTCGGCCGAGCGCTCGCGGCTGTAGACGCTCGCCCCGATCACGTAGCGAAGCTCACGATCTACGTGGTCGGGCATCGCGCCGAGTACCTGCCCGTAATCTCGGAGGCGCGGATCGCGGTCTTCGGCGACCACAAGCCGGCCGACGTGATCGTCGGCGTCGAGACGCTGGCCCAGTCCGGCTACCGGATCGAAGTCGAAGCGCTGGCCGTCGTCGATTGATGGGGACCGCGATGAGCCTTCCGCCGTGGCGAGACACCACGATCGTCGCGTACCTCGACGAGCCGCCATTCGCCATCTCGAGGCAGGCGGGCGAGCGGCCGTCGGGGTGTGACATGGACGTGGCGCTTCACGTCCTCACGGGCGCGGGGGTCGGCGATATCCGCTATGTCCGGACGACATTCGACGAGTTGATCCCCGGGCTGCTCGATCAACGCTGGCACCTGACGACGGCGATCTTCGTTACTGACGATCGTGCCGAGGTCGTGGACTTCAGCCGGCCGATCTGGGCGATGACGGATGGGTTCATCGTCCGCGGCCACGATGCCGCGGGGATGACCACCTACGAGGCGATCGCCGCCGCCCATGCGACGCTCGCGGTCGTCGTGGGTCAGGTTCAGCGTGAGACGGCCATCGGTGCCGGTGTGCCGGCCGACCGGATCGTCGAGTTTCCCGATCAAGAGGCGGCGGTGGAGGCCGTCCGAAGGGGGGCAGTGGACGCTTCGGCGAGCACCGCCATCGGCAACCGGGCGTTCGTCGATCGGGCGAACGACTCGACGCTCGCAGCCGTTGCGACCACTTCCCGATCGGCCCGAGCGCCAGTCGGCGCCTTCGCCGTCGGCAAGAACTTGCCAGACCTGACGGCGGCGCTCGACGACGTGATCGGCCGATACCTCGGTACACCCGACCATCTCGCGCTGATGCGCCACTACGGCTTCTCGGACGACGAGCTCGCCCCAGTGCTCCCGGGGTGATCATCCGCCCACGGGTCCGGTGGGACCTCAC
>Ga0207708_10003195_pt1 | contig 12075 bp, 17 predicted proteins | sample KBSK5101metaG_FD_184340 | JGI IMG/M metagenome (GOLD analysis project Ga0207708, IMG submission 184340) | Corn, switchgrass and miscanthus rhizosphere microbial communities from Kellogg Biological Station, Michigan, USA - KBS K5-10-1 metaG... | ecosystem: Host-associated > Plants > Roots >...
GCGACGAAGAGCATCCCGATCAGCGGGATGAAGGTCAGCCAGATGTACGCGGGGCCTGCGAGCGCGACGCCGAAGATGAACAGCGAGTAGATGCCGACCATCGGCGACAGGTAGGTAAACCCGACGGCGAAGTTCTCGAAGAAGCCCAGTACCCGGTTGAGCTGCGGGCGATAGCCCAGGCCCTCGAGCCTCGCATCGTCGTCGATTGTCGTGCTGGGCACGGTCGGGGCGGCCGCAGACTCGGGCATGGTTCCTCCTGGTTCAGACGTTCGGGGGCGAGCGATCTAAGACCGCCGCCGCAGCCGTTGTCAAGCAGGTAAGCGCCGCGGCGTAGCCGAAGCGACGCTTTCGTCATACTTCAGCCATGCGCGACGAGCCGTCCTCGCGCGACGAACGCCCGGCCGACGAACCGGCTTCGGCGCGAGAGCCGCAGCCCGGCTTTCGCGAGCCCAGGCGCCAGGTGCCGGCCGATCTTCTGAACGTCTCCTTTCCGGTCGCCATGCGCGGCTACGACCGTGACGCGGTCGAGGCGTACGTGAAGCGCATCAACCGCGTGATCGCCGAGCTCAAGGTGAGCTCCTCGCCGCGGGCGGCGGTGACGCACGCGCTCGAGCAGACCGAGCAGCAGGTGAGTGGCCTCTTGCAGCGCGCCCGCGATACCGGCGAAGAGATTGTCGCGAGTGCCCGTCAGGAAGCCGAAGAGATGGTGTCCAAGGCGAAGGCGGAGGCAGCCGAGCTGCACGTGAACGTCAGCTCCGAGACGGATGCCATCAGGGCCGAGGCGGACAAGGTGCTCGCCGACGCGCGGAGCGAGGGGGAAGACATTCTCGCGCGCTCTCAACAGGAGGCGGAGAGCACTCGCACCCGCGCGCAGGCCGAGGCCGAGGAGCGGCGTCGGCAGCTGGAAGAGGAACTGGACGCGCTACGCGAGCAGGCGGAAGCGAGGATGCGCGAGCTGCAGACGGATACGGAGCACGTCCAGGAGGAGCGCCGAGAGCTGCTCGCGGACATTCGTGTGCGTGGCCGCTCGCTCCTCGAGATCGCGGACGCCGCCGGAGCCCGCGAGCCAGACGCCGGCGAGAGCACCCAGGAAACGCTTAGCCAAAGCCAAGAATGAACTTGGCATCCTCGGACATCTTGTCCGGGGTCCACGGCGGGTCCCAGGTGAGCTCGGTCTCGACCTCTTCGACCTCGGGCATCGCCCGCACGACCTCTTCGATGTTCTGCTGGATCAGCGGGCCGGCCGGGCAGCCCATCGAGGTCAGGCTGTAGAGCACCTTCACCTTCGGGCCGCGCACCTCGGCGTCGTAGAGCAGGCCGAGCTCGACGATGTCCATCCCGAGCTCAGGGTCCTCGACGGAGCGGAGCGCCTCGATCACGTCGTCGCGCGTCATGCCGCCCAGCCTAGCGATCAGTACCCGAGCAGGCGGACTTCCTCGCGCCGTTCGCGGGCGAAGAAGTGGATCCCATCCACGAAACGAACCCAGTTGCAGCGCGTGCACATCACGAGCGAGTGCGTTCGCGCGCTGTCGGCCAGGAAGCGGACACCGCGCAGCAGGTCGCCGTTCGAGACGCCCGTCGCGACGACGATCACCTCGCCGGGCGCGAGGTCGTCGATCGTGAACAGCCGCTCGAGATCCTCCACCCCGGCCGCCGTCGCCGCCTCCACCTCGCTGCGTGAGGTCGGCCACAGCTGCGCCTGCAGCTCGCCGCCGAGGCAGCGCAGCGCCGCCGCGGTCAGGACGGCCTGCCGCGTGCCGCCGATCCCGATCGCGAGGTGGTCGTTCGTGCCGCGGATCGCCGCCGAGATCGAGGCCGTCACGTCTCCGTCCTGGATCAGCTTGATCCGCGCTCCCGCGGCCCGGATCTCCTCGATCAGGTCGTGATGCCGCGGCCGGTCGAGCACGATCGTGGTCACGTCGTTGACCATCCGGCCGAAGGCGTCCGCGATCGCGCGGATGTTGTCGCCGACCGGCTTCTTCAGGTCGATCGAGCCGCGCGCCTTCGGGCCGACGGCCATCTTGCGCATGTACATGTCGGGCAGCCGCTGGAACGAGCCCGGGTCGCCGACGGCCACCATCGACATCGCGCCGTAGCCGCCGCGCGCCACCACGCCGCGCCCCTCGAGCGGGTCGAGCGCGAGGTCGACCTCCTGCCCGCCCGCACCCACGCGCGTGTCGGCCGAGAGCTGGCCGTCGTCCGCGCCCACGCCGATCACGACCTTCCCGTCAATCGGGAGCTGGTCGAGCGCGAGCCGCATCGCCGTCGAGGCGTCCTCCTCGGCCGTTTCCTGCTCCGCGCGCCCCAGCCAGCGCGCCCCCGCGAGCGCCGCGCGCTCGGTCACGCGGCCATAGCTCTCGCAGAGGCAGAAGCGCCCCTCGTGCCCGAGCGGGTCGACGCGCGGCTCGGGCTGGGTCTCGGTCACGGGCGCACCTCGAGCGGCTCGGTGGCGCTCAGCACGAGCTCCATCACCTCGCCGATCGCGTCCTCGATGTTGCCGTTCTCGATCACCGGTACGTCGTGCTTTCTCGCCCGGCCCTGGATGTATGCCTGCACGAGCCGGATGTCGTCGAAGGCGTCGAGGTACTTCTCGTAGGGCCGCACGCCTTCCGAGTCGGTGTCGCGGATCCAGAAGTGGCTCGCGTGCGCCTCGGCGTCGTTGATCGCGAGCACGCGCTGGACGACCAGCGCGCCGTGGATCTCGCGCGGCAGCATCCCGGGGACGAGGTGGACGCCTTCGAGCACCATCGACCAGCCCTCCTCGAGCGCTCGCTCGATCGCGGCCTGCACGCCGACGAGCACGTCGCGCGTCTGCTCGAGGAAGCCGTCGAGCACGGCCTCGCTCCCGTCGGCGTCGTCGTCGGCGGTCGCGCGGCCGGCCTCGAAGCTCGAGTAGTGAATCGCCGGCATGAACTCCTGCGAGAAGAAGGCGCGCATCGTCTGGCGGACGAAGTCGGTCGAGGTCACCCGCGTGATCCCGAGGCGGTAGGCGACGTCGGTGGCGACCGTCGACTTGCCCGTGCCCGTCGCGCCGCCGACCAGCAGGATCACCGGCACGTCGAGGTCGTACAGATCCTGGAAGCGGCGCAGCCGGTGCATCGTGGTCGCACCGTCCTCCTCGCCGAGCGTCTCCCGCGCAAGCTCACCGAGCCGCTCGAAGGTGATCGACTCGCGGCCGCTCTGGGCGATGTCGGCCTCGGCCGCCACCGCCAGCTCGTACGCGCGGTCGGTGGAGATGCCGGTGCCGGTCAGCGTCCGGGCGAGCAGGCCCTTCGAGAAGGGCAGGCCGTCCTCGCCGCCGAGCGGCAGCGGGCGCCGGTGCCGCCGGTCGGTCACGACGTGACCGCCTCGCGGGCGATCGCCTGGTCGGCGAGCCGGATCAGCTCCGTGTCCAGGTCGAGCACGCCGACCGGGACGAGCTCGTTGTCGGCGAACACGACCTCCACCCCGCGCTCGAGCGCAGCCTCGACGACGACGTCGATCGCGGCCGCCTTGATCTCGACCAGGTAGACGTCCGCGTCGCCCGCGCGGGCCACGTCCTCGCGCAGGGCCTCGCGGCGGGCGAGGTTCCCGGAGACGAGCACGACCTCGGCACCGAGCTCGTCGCGCAGGTGCCGCTCGAGCGCCGCGTGCGCGTCGGCGGGCGCCGTCGTGAAGAAGGCGACCCGCCTGCCCAGCACCGGCGCGGCCGGTCGTGGGCGCAGCTCGACCGGGACGACCGGCACCTCCTTGACCTGGTGGATCGCGTGGACGAGCTCGTCGTCGATGCCGCCCGTCAGGACGACCAGGTCGGAGACGAGGATCCGGTAGGCATTCAGGTAGCCGGTCACGACCTCGCGCGGCTGCCTGGTGCTCGTCACGAGCACACGCGCGTCGGTCTCCACCGGTGGGATCGCTGCGCCGCTGCCGTCGAAGATCACCAGCTCCGGCCCGCGCTCGGCGGCCAGCGCCGCGCCCTCGAGCACGTTCGACGCGCCCGGCGCGCCTGCGAGGCCACCGCCGCACCGCCGGCAGCCGATCGTGACCACCCCCGCGAGCGCGGCCGTCTCGAGGTAGTCGGAGGCCGCGTGCCGCCCTTCGCGCGAGAGCTCGACGAGCCGGTCGACCGTCGGTTGCACCTCGGCCACCTCGGGCTCGGCCGGCCCGCCGCGGCCCATCGCGACCACCACCACGTCACGGTCGAGCGCGAGCAACCGCGCCACGTGCCCGGTGACGGCGGTCTTGCCGACGCGCTTGCCCGTCCCGACGATCGACAGCGCGGGCAGCGAGAACGGCGCGAGCGGCGGCGGATCGAAGCGGAAGTCCGGGCCGACGTAGGGCAACCCGAGCGCGAGCACGCGGCTGGCCACGCGGAAGCGCTCGCGCGGCCCGAGCACCGGCTCGTCGGAGAGGTCGACCACGAGCTCCGGCTCGAGCTCGGCGATCGCGCCCTCGAGCGAGTCGACCACCGGGACGCCGTAGTCCTCGCCGCCGCGGAGCTTCTCGCTGCCCCCGGCCAGCCAGAGCGCGACCACCTCATAAGGCAGCGCCGTGACCGCATCCCGCACCACGGGCGCGTAGTGCTCGCCGTCCGAGATCACCAGGGCGCGCATCAGGTCCTCGCCGTGACCTCGTCCTCGATCCGCGTCGTGTACTTCTCGAACGCGCGGGTCTCGGTCGAGAACTGGATGATCCGCTCCTGCCCGTGGAACGGGTACTTGCGCCAGACGTCGACGTGCCGCTCGGTGATCTCGATCACGTTGTAACAGGGGCGCGTCTTGCCCCGGAGCCGCGTCGAGGAGACCGTGCCGGCGTTGACCACGAACAGGTTCTCGAGCCGCCAGGCGTAGGGCACGTGCTTGTGGCCGGAGAGGACGAGGTCGACGCCCGCGCGCTGCAGGCACTCGATGCAGTCGCCGGCGTCGTACACCACGTTCCGCTCGCGGCCCGTGCCAGGCACCGGCAGGAGGTGGTGGTGCAGGACGAAGATCTTCAGGTCGGAGTCGTCGGCGAACTGCTGCTCGATCCAGCGGTAGCGGCCGCGGCCGATCTGGCCGTGGTCGAGGTCGGGCTCGGTCGAGTCGACCGCCACCACCGTCACCCCGCCGCGGCGCAGAACCGAGTTGCGCTCGCCGAACATGTCCTCGAAGTGGACGTAGCCGACGTTGCGCGAGTCGTGGTTCCCGGGGATGACCACGAACGCGTCGCACGCGAGCTGGTCGAGGTAGCCCTTCGCCAGCGCGTACTCGTGCTTGAAGCCGAACGTTGTCAGGTCGCCCGAGCAGATGACGATGTCCGGGTCGAGGTCGTTGATCTCGTTGACCGCCCGTTCCATCAGGGTCGGCACGAAGTCGGGCCCTCCGCAGTGGATGTCGGAGATCTGCGCGATCGTGAACGCCCTGCCGTTGCGGCCCTGCGGCATGCCCGAAGTGTAGGACGGGCTACGCGGTTGCGCGCAGGCGCTCGCGGACGGTGCGGTGCACCAGTACCGGCACGAAGTCGTTGAAGCGAGCGGTCTCGGTCAGCTCGTGGACGCCGGCGTTCACGTCGCGCTCGATCGTGTCGAGCGGGACATGCGGAAACTCGGCCTGTAGATCGGCGGGCAGCCGTTCCAGGCGCCGTTTGAGGTCGTCTGTCAGCGCAGCCAATCCGGTCTCCCTTCGTCCTGGGTGCGATAACGGACTGCAGACCCTAATACTCCAACGCCGCGACAGGCGCGTCCGCCTCCGCTGCTACCCTGCTCGCGGGTGGGGAAAATCGCCGATTTCCAGGCGGATTCTGTGAAGGAGACGCCAAGGTTCGCAAACGAGGCCGAGCGCGAATGCGCCAAGGTCCTCGACTTCTACGGCGTTCCGTGGGAGTACGAGCCGCGCACCTTCGTGCTGGAGGAGGACGCCGACGGCCGCACCACGCTGGCCTTCACACCGGACTTCTTCCTGCCCGAGCAGAACCTCTACCTCGAGATCACGGTGATGAAGCAACGGCTGGTGACGCGCAAGAACCGCAAGTTGCGCCGGCTGCGCGAGCGCTACCCGGAAGTGAACGTGAAGCTCTTCTACAAGCGGGACATCGAGCGGTTGGCGCAGCGCTACCGGCTCGATCTGGCGTCATAGTCACCGACGCGCGTGTAGGCGAGGTCTTTCTCACAGCCGAGGAACTGGAGGCCCGCGTCGGCGAGCTCGGCGCCGACATCGCCCGCGACTACGCCGGCCGCGACCTGCTGCTCGTCTCCCTGCTGAAGGCGAGCTTCGTCTTCCTGACCGACCTCTCGCGCGCGATCCCGATCCCGCATGCGCTCGACTTCGTCGAGCTCGCGGGCTACAACGGCGCCGACACCGGCGGCCACTCGCGCGTGCGGCTGCTGAAAGACACGGCGATCCCTGTCACCGGCCACGACGTGCTGCTGATCGAGGACGTGGTCGACACGGGCCTGACGCTGAACTACCTGCGCAAGCTGTTCGAGCTGCGCCAGCCGTCGAGCCTCCGGGTGGCCGCGCTGCTCGACCGGCCGTACCGACGACTGGTCGACGACCTGCCGGTCGACTACGTCGGCTTCACCGTCCCGGACGAGTTCTTCGTCGGCTACGGCTTCGACGTCGACGGACGCTGGCGGAATCTGCCCGATCTTCGGCTCGCAAAAGTTTAGCCAAGCCTAAACTTTTCGCTACACTGCGACGGTGATGGCGACGAGGTCAGGGGCGGTCGCCACCGGGTCGGTCGGCGTCGCGCAACGGGCATTGCAGAGCCCCGGGAGGAAGCTCCGGCTCCTGCCGTTCCTCGGACCCGCGTTCGTCGCCTCCGTCGCGTACATCGACCCCGGCAACTTCGCCACCAACATCGCCGGCGGCGCGAAGTTCGGCTACACGCTCTGCTGGGTGATCCTCGCGTCGAACCTGATGGCGATGCTGATCCAGACGCTCTCGGCGAAGCTCGGGATCGCAACCGGCCGGAACCTGCCCGAGATCTGCCGCGACAACTACTCGCGCCGCACCTCGCGAGGGCTCTGGATCCAGGCCGAGCTGATCGCGATGGCCACCGACCTGGCCGAGTTCCTCGGCGCGGCGCTCGGGCTGCACCTGCTCTTCGGGATCGCGCTCTTCCCTGCGGCGCTCATCACCGGCGTCGTCACGTTCCTGATCCTCGGCCTGCAGCGCCTCGGCCTGCGCGTCTTCGAGGCGGTGATCGCCGGCTTCGTGGCCGTGATCGGCGTCTGCTACCTGGCCGAGCTCTACTTCGCCCACCCGCCGCTCGGCACGGTGGCGCTGCACTCGGTCAAGCCGGAGTTCGCCGGCAGCGAGTCGGTGCTGCTGGCGGTCGGGATCCTGGGCGCGACCGTGATGCCGCACGTGATCTACCTCCACTCGGCGCTGACCCAGAACCGCGTCGTCCCGCGCAACGACTCCGAGGCCAAGCGCCTCTACGGCTACACGAAGATCGACGTGGTGATCGCGATGTCGATCGCCGGCCTGATCAACATGTCGATGCTGGTCGTGGCGGCGACGGTCTTCTACGGTCACGGCATCTTCGACGTCGCCTCGCTGGAGACCGCCCACAAGACGCTCGAGCCGCTCCTCGGCGGCGCCTCGAGCACGCTCTTCGCGCTCGCGCTGCTGGCCTCCGGGCTCTCGAGCTCGACCGTCGGCACGCTCTCGGGCCAGGTCGTGATGCAAGGCTTCATCAACCGGAAGATCCCGATCTTCGTGCGGCGGCTGGTGACGATGCTGCCGGCGCTCGTCGTGGCCGCGATCGGGCTCAACCCGTCGCGGGTGCTCGTGCTCAGCCAGGTCGTGCTCTCGTTCGGGATCCCGTTCGCGCTGATCCCGCTGGTCTGGTTCACGAGCCGGCGCCACCTGATGGGCACGCTCGTGAACCGGAGAGCGACGACGGCCGTCGCGTGCGCCGTCGCCGCCCTGATCTGCGGGTTGAACCTGTTCCTGCTAGCCCAGACCTTCAGCCTGGTCTAGCCGCGCTACCAGCGGTACCAGCGTGCTTCTGGGCCTCTGGCGAGAAAGCCGACCAGCCAGAGCACGAGCACGACGACCGCGACGATCCAGAGGAACTTGAGCGCAAAGCCGGCGCCGAACAGGAGCAGCGCCAGCAGAAGAACGAGCAATAGAGCGAGCATTTGGGAACCCCTTCCTTTCGTCTGGCGGCGAAGGTTCCCCGCGACTCGGATTTGAATCCTCAGAGGTAGCCGAGCGGATCGACGGGCGCGCCGTTGATCCGCACCTCGAAGTGCAGATGCGGGCCGAAGCAGTGCCCCGTGCAGCCGACGTAGCCGATCGTCTGGCCCTGCGAGACGACCTGCCCCACCGAGACCGCGATGCTCGACTGGTGGCCGTAGGCGGTGGAGATCCCGCGGCCGTGGTCGATCGCGGTCAGGTTCCCGTAGCCGGACATCCAGCCCGCGTAGACGACGCGGCCCGAGGCGGCGGCGTGGATCGGCGTCCCGTAGCCGACGCCGATGTCGATCCCCTCGTGCATCCGGCCCCACCGCCAGCCGAACGGGCTCGTGACCGGGCCGTTGACGGGCCAGATGAAGCCTGCCGCCGAGGGTGTGGTGTCGCCGGGCGCATACGAGTACGTCGACTGGGCCGTGCGGATGCGGGAGGCGAGCGCGGCGCTCGCCGCCTGCAGGCCCGCCGCCTCGTGCAAGAACTCGGCCTTCGACTCCTTCACGTTCCGGAGCGACTCGCGCTTGGCAGTGCGTGCGGCGGCGAGCCGGTTCTCACTCGCGAGCAGCTGATCGCGCAGGGCGCGCACCTGGTTCGTGCGGATTCCGATCGTGCGCACCTCGGCGGCGACGAGCGAGCGAAAGCGCTTGGTGTGCTCCCGTTGCACGCGCACGCGTTCCTTGGCGTTGCCGACCTGTCCGGCGATCGAGCTGTCCTGCGCGTTCAGCGAGTCGACCACCTGCGCGGCGTCGATCAGGTCGGTGACGCTCTTGGAGTTGAACAGGACCTCGAGCGACCCCGGGTCGCCGTTTTCGTAGAGGTCGACGAGCCGGTTGCCGAGGCGCTCGAGCAGTACGTCGTACTCGCCGCGGTAGAAGTGGAAGCGGCTGGTCTGCACCCGGAAGAGCTCGGTCAGCCGGTCGAGCTTCTCCTGGTGCAGCTCGAGGTCGCGCTCGAGTGGCGCGAGCCGCGTGGAGACGACGCCAACCTGCGAGTCGAGAGCGCGGATCTCGCCGTTGACCGAGGCGATCTGGCCGGCGAGCGTGCGCTCACGCTCCTGGGCCCAGGCGATCTTCGCCTGCACCCGCTGGAGGCGCTCGTCGATCGTCTGCTTGCGACTCGCGACGTCGCCGCTTGCGGAGGTCGCCGAGACCGCCGCGAGGGCCACGATCAGCGGAAAGAGTCGACGGAAGCGCATCGCGCGTGACTTCGGCGGTGCGGCGGGCGTCCCTGCCCGCCAGGGCCTACTCCGGCTGCGGCGGCGGGCTCGGAGCCGGGGTCGGCTCGGGGACCTGCGCGGGGCCCGGCGGCTCGGACGGCTCGGGCGTCGGCTCCGGGACGGGAACCGGCTGCGGCGCCGGGCTCGGCTCCGGGAACGGCTCGGGGACCGGCTCCGGAGTCTCGATCTGGGTCGGCTGCACCTGGAGCTGCGCGCGCTGGATCCGCTCCATCGCGTCTGCGGCTGTCTGCTCCATCTCTTCCTCCTTCGCGCTGACCAGCCCGTCCAGCTCTGTCAGCTGCGCGCGGGCCGTTTTCGTCCCTTCCTCGTCGCCAGCGTACACAGCTTCTCCCAGCAAGCGGGCACATTCCGCCCGCCTCGCCAGCAGCTCGGCGAGCTCGCGACGCTGCCGGTACAGCTCGACCCGGGCGCTCGAATGGACGGCGACCGACTCGACGGCGTAGCCGGTCGACTCGCGCACCGCGCGCCACACGGGCGCGAGCGCCCTCGCCGGCCGGAAGACGCCGAAGTAGCGAGGCCGGGCGGTCTCGTACTCGACGGGCACCTGGCCGGTCTCGTCCTGCGGAAGCTCCTGCACCGCCGTCTCGCCCGGCCCGGCGCCGACGCGCGCGCCGCACTCGGGGCAGAAGCGGCTTCCCTTCGGAAGCGCCGAGCCGCAGTTGTCGCAGCTAGCGGCCGACACGCACCCGCTCCTTCGACCGCTCGGGGTCGAGCGCCCGGAGCGCCTCCGCAGCGCGGCGGCGCAACGGCCCGACCTGGGAGCGATAGTCGTCGTCCGAGACCTTGCCGGTGCGATGGTCGAACTCGAGCTCTTTCAGCGCCCCGAGGGCGCGGTCACGCTCCTCCTGGAGCGCTATCCGTTCCCGCTCACGCTCCGCGGGCTCGTCGAGCCGGTCGTCAGCCGGGTGCGGGTCGCGCAGGAAGGGTGCGGCGACGAGCACCACGCACGCCACGGCGAGGAGCGCGCCGAGCGCGAGCCACATCAGCTCTTCTTGTTGACGTACTTGGACGGGCATTTCGTCACGAGCGTGTTCGGCTTGGCGACGAAGGTGCCGTGGGCGTAGCGGCCGTCGACGACGACGTCGCGGCCGAGCTTGAACTGGTCGGGCACGCTGCCGTGGTAGACGACCGGCACGCTCGCCGTTCCCTTCACGTCCCTGACACGGAAGCGCAGGCCGTCCTTCGCGTAGCCCGCGCCCTGCACCGACCCGACGACGCGGCCGACCAGGGAGACGTTGCCCTTGTGCCCGGCGAGCTCGCTCGGCGCGAACTGCGCGGTGCGGCTGCCGGCAATCGACACGTAGAGCAGGAAGACCGCGAGCACGGCCGCGACCGAGAGCGCGAGGACGAGCCGGACCGAACGCGGACGCTGAGCCATGCCCGGAGATTGTAGAGCCGGCTAGCGCTCGCGGGCGGGCTCGGTCTTCCGCGACGGGATCCGGTAGCCGTGCTCCTCGCAGAGGCTGCCCGGATTGTCCTCGGTGAGCGCGTCGCAGTAGCCCTTGCCATAGGCCGCCCGCATGAAGGCGGCGACCACCTCGAGATTCCACTCGGAGATGTCGGCGGCCTCCCGCCAGAGGTCGGCGAGGCGGAGGTCGATGTCCAGCTCGAGCAGGTCGATGCGCGAAGGACGCTTGGCCATGCGGCGAAGGTAGCGACCGCTTCGGACGGCATACGATTCGCCAATGGGAAAGGTGCGACTCGGCCCTGCGCGCGTGCCTTCGCGCCGAAGCCCGAAGAGCGCGATCTCGATGTTGCAACGGCGTGGCTTCGACGCCTGCGAGATCGACTTCGAGGGTGGCTTCTGGATGGACTACGACTGGGCCGCCGAGTTCGGAAAGCAGGCGCGCGAGGCGAAGATCGCCCTGTCCGTCCACGCGCCGATCGCCGGCTTCATGGGCCACGTCGAGCGCGACAAGAAGCAGCGCATGGCGGTCGGGATGCTCGACCACTCGGCCGGGATCGCCAAGGCCGCCGGCGCCGAGCCGGTCGTCTTCCATCCCGGCTTCCTGCTCGGCCGCACTCGCGCTGCCGCGATCAAGTCGATCACCGAGCAGCTCGCGGAGCTGCGAGAACGGCTCGAGGGCAAGGGCCGCGCCGTGCCTTTCGGCGTCGAGGTGATGGGCCGCGTGCGCGAGATCGGCAGCCTCGACGACGTGCTCGAGATCTCTCGGCGGCTCGGCTGGGTCCGCCCGGTGCTCGACTTCGCCCACATGCACGCGACGAGCGACGGCGCCTTCACGGACGTCGAGCCCTTCGCGGCGGCGCTCGAGGCCGCCGACGAGGTGCTCGAGCCCGGCGCGCCGTTCCACATCCACTTCTCCGACATCGCCTACGCGAATCGCAACGAGACGAAGCACCTTCCCTACGGCGACGGGACGCTGCGGGCCGAGCCGCTACGCGATGCGCTCACGCGATTCGAGCGGCCGGCGACGGTGATCTCGGAGTCGCCGGACGAGCAGTCGACGCAGGCGATCCGTGAGGTGCTCTACACCGGCTCGGGCTCGAGCGCGGGCGTGTAGGTCGCAATCTCGGCCTCGTGCTCTTCGGCCTCTTCGACGCGGCCGCGCTCGCGAAGGAAGCCGGCGAGGGCGAGGAGCACCTCGCGCCGGATCAGATACAGCTCCTTGCCCGCCACGATCTCGACCGCCTCGCGCAACAGCCCCTCGGCCTCCTCGTCGC
>Ga0207708_10003196_pt1 | contig 12074 bp, 9 predicted proteins | sample KBSK5101metaG_FD_184340 | JGI IMG/M metagenome (GOLD analysis project Ga0207708, IMG submission 184340) | Corn, switchgrass and miscanthus rhizosphere microbial communities from Kellogg Biological Station, Michigan, USA - KBS K5-10-1 metaG... | ecosystem: Host-associated > Plants > Roots >...
TGGCCTGATCTGCCATGTCGCCCTGACGTGTGTTGTTCTCCATCGAGGCTTGCAGCGGTTTGATGCCACCGGTGCCGAGAATCTCGGTGCGCTTCTTGAGAAGCGCCTCCTTGTACGTCTGCTCTGCCATTGGAATTGAGACTCCTGCCCCTGTCTTCTCCATTCGGGCCTCTGCAACATCAAATCATAGCACTAGCGTTAAAGAACAAGTAGCGGCCCCGGAACAGGGTAGGAAGACCTCGAGCGGGGGATGCACTTCTCGGCCGCAGCCGGAGGCACGTTCAGGACGATGTACGGTCGCGCGCCACTATTCCGCGCGGAGTGTCGCGAGCGGTTTGTTCCTGAGCACGTCGAGGCTCGAAAAGACGCCGATGACGGCGACCAGCACGGCGGTGAGCACGACGCCCGCTACGTGCTCGCCGGCGAACACACGCCATGGGATTTCGAGCGCGTACTTGCTGACCCCCCAGGTGAGGACGATGGCGCCGAGCGAGCCGATGAGGCCGGCGAGCGTGCCGAGCACACCGTACTCGAACAGCAGCATGCGCGCGATCATCCGTGTGTTGGCGCCGAGCGTCTTGAACACCGCCGCCTCGTAGACGCGCTGGAACTTGGTCATCGCCACCGCGCCGATGAGGATCAGCCCGCCGCTGAACAGCACCAGGCCGCCGACGACGGTGATCGCCAGCGTCACTTTCGACATCACATCGCGGAGCGTCTCGAGAATCTCGCGGAAATCGATGACCGACACGTTCGGGAATTTCTCGACCAGGTCGTGCTGGAAGCGCGCCCGCTCGGGCAGCCCGGCCGGTCCCTTGATTGGCGCGACGAAGGTCTGCGGCGCCTGGTCGAGCGCGCCCGGGCGGAAGACGAAGACGAAGCCGCCGTTGCGCGACTCGCGCCACTCGACGTCGCGGATGCTGGTGACGCGCGGGCTCACGACCCGGCCGAGGATGTCGAAGCGGATCGTGTCGCCGACGTGGATCCGCGCCCGCTCGGCGATCTGCCGCTCGACCGAGACCTCCGGCTCCGGCGACGAGTCTTTCCAGAATGCACCGTCGATCACGCGCTCGTTCGCTTCGAGGTGGTCGCGGTCGGTGAGCGTAAACTCGCGCCCGATCGCCATGCCGCTCCGGCGCACGGCGTCTGCCCCCTCGAGGTTGGTTTCCTGGCCGGCGACGCCGACGACCCGGGCCCGCAGCACCGGAATCAGCTGCGCCTCGCCGGCGGCGTGCGCCGGGTCGCGCAGAAACGCGCGCATGCTCTCCGCCTGCCCGCGCTGGATGTCGAGCAGGAACATATCGGGTGAATCGGCGGCGGTCTGGATCGAGAACTCGCCCAGCAGGCTCGCCTGCAGCGACCGGACGCCGACGATGAAGAAGGCGCCGAGGCCGACGGCGAGCAGGATGACGCGCGTCTGGTTGCCGGGGCGCGACAGATGCAGGACGGCGTGGCGCAGCGGGAACGAGCGCGAGTTGGCCAGCGGCGCCACCAGGGCAATCAGCGCGCGCCCCGCCAGCATCAGCACCAACGCGAGGCCGGTGAAGCCGGCGCACACCACCAGCCCGATCTTGAGCGACGAGGCCTGCCACGCAGTGAGGCCGACCAGGGCCGCCGACACGATTACCATCACCGCGTAGCCGAGCCAGTCGCGGCGGCGGCGCGTGTTCTCGTCGCGAAGCAGCAGCGACGGCTTGATGAAGCGGACGTCGAGCAGCGGGACGATCGAGAACAGCAGCGACACCAGGACGCCGATGCCGATGCCCTGCGCCGCTGCGCTCGACGTGACCCCGTAATGGGCTTCGGCAAGCACCGACGTCGAGGTCGACGAGCTCAGGAAATAGGGGATCGCCGCAATCACGCCGCGCGCGATCGCCACGCCGAGCAGGCTGCCGGCGAGCCCGAGCGAGAGCACCTGCAGCACGTAGACGGCGATGATCTGCCGGCTGCGGGCGCCGACGCACTTGAGCACCGCGATGCTGCGCATCTTCTGCAGGATGAAGACGCGGGTGACGCTCGACACCGAGATGCCGCCGAGGATGACGATGATCAGACCGACCAGGCTCAGGTAGTTCTCGGCCCGCTCGAAGTCGCGCCCGATCTGATCCTCGGTCGATCGATACGAGCGGACGTTGACGAACTCGTCGCGAAGGTCGCGGCGCAGCGATGCGGCCAGCGTCTCGAGCCTGTCTTCCGGCGCCTTGATGTGCAGCCGCCGATCGGCGCGGCTGCCGAAGCCGAGCAGGCCGGTCGACGGCAGGTCGGCGTAGTCGATGAGGACGCGCGGGCCGAGGCTGAAGCCGCCGATCCGGCGTCCCGGCTCGCTCTTCAGCGTCGCGCGGATCATGAACGGCGCCTGGCCGATCGAGATCTGGTCGCCGACCTTCACGCCCAGCGCGGTCAACAACTCGGGGCGGACGATCGCGCCGTGGTTCTGCAACAGCGTGTGCGAGTATGGCGTCCCGTCGGTCAAAGCCACCGTGCCGTAGAGCGGGAAGTTCGGCTGCAGCGCGCGCAGCTCCACCATCTTCGCCACCGGCTTGGTCGCATCCGCCGGCCGCACCATCGTCGGCGTTTCGACCGTTTCGGTTTGCGCGGTGGCGCCGGCGGCCGCGACGGCGCGGTCGATCGTCGCCCGAACGCTCTCGGGCCATTCGCGGTTGGTGGAGACCAGCACGTCGGCGGCGATGAGCGACCGGGCTTCGCCGCCAAGCACGTCGCGCACGTTCTGAATCACCGAGCGCAGCGACACGATGGCCGCCACGCCGACGGCGATGCAGACGAAGAAGAACAGCAGCCGCCGCCACGAGGAGCGCGTTTCGCGGGCGGCCATCGTCAGGACGAAATTCATGCTCGCGGATCGCTCGTCAGCACCAGCGGGTCTTCGCTCGAGCCGTGCGCGCGTGCGGCGGGCTCATCGACCCCGGCGCGCGTCGCCGTTCGCGCCGACGCGTGCGGCAGCGTGTTCTCCACGACCCGCCCGTCGCGCATCAGCAGCCGGGCGTCGGCCATCGCCGCGAGCTCGGCGTCGTGCGTCACCAGCACGATGGTGGTGCCGCGGCGCGAGTGGATGTTGCGCAGCAGCTCCATGATGTGGCGGCCGTTGGCGCTGTCGAGATTGCCGGTCGGCTCGTCGGCCAGCACGATCGGCGGGTTGTTCGCCAGGGCGCGCGCCAGGGCGACGCGCTGCTGCTCGCCGCCAGACAGTTGCGACGGATAGTGATGCGCCCGGCCGGTCAGGCCCACTTCCTCCAGCAGCTGGTTCGCCCGGCCGCGCACGTCGGCGATGCCGGCGATCTCCATCGGCACCGCGATGTTCTCGTACGCGGTCAGCGAGGGAATGAGATGAAAGAACTGGAAGACGAAGCCGATTTTCTCGCCGCGCAGCCGCGCCAGGGAGTCTTCGTCGAGGCGCGTGATGTCGACCGTGTCGATCAGCACCGACCCTGACGTGGGCGCGTCGAGCCCGGCGATCAACCCGAGCAGCGTCGACTTGCCGCTGCCCGACGGCCCGACAATCGCGACGAACTCGCCGCGCGGGATCTGAATCGAGAGCGGGTGAAGGATGGTGAGCGGCTCGGATCCGCTCGTGACGGTCTTGGAGACCTCGCGCAACTCGATCATGATCCGGGGCGCCCCCGGTGCGCGGCCTGAGCCTCGGCGATCGGCTTCAGCACGGTCCAGACGTTGTCGGCGACGATGCGCGCGCCTTCTGGCGTCGGGTGGATGCCGTCACGCTGGTTGAGCGCGGCGTTGCCAGCGACGTTCTGCAGGAGAAACGGCACCAGCGCCACCCGGTACTGCGCGGCGAGCTCGGGATAGACCTTGTGAAAACCGGCGATGTAGTCGCGACCGTAGTTGGGCGGCGCTTCCATCCCGGCGAGGACGATCTTGATGCCGCGCGCCTGCGCGCGCTCGATGATCTCCGACAGGTTGCGGCGCATCTGATCGAGCGGCAGTCCGCGCAGGCCGTCGTTGGCGCCGAGCGCGACGACGAGCACGCGCACGTCGCCCTGAAGCGCCCAGTCGAGCCGCTCGAGCCCGCCGGCGGATGTGTCGCCGGAAACGCCCGCGTTCACCACCTCGAAGTCCATGCCGCTGTCCTTGAGACGCTGCTCGAGGAGAGCCGGATACGCGCTGCCGGTCGGCAGGCCGAGGCCGGCGGTGAGGCTGTCGCCAAGCGCGACGATGCGCGGACGTGCGGGCGCTGGAGCCGCGGCAGGGGGAGCGGCTGCGGCCGGGCTCGCGGTGGCGGCCGGGGCGCTCGTGGCTCGTGGTTCGTCACGCTCGTCGCCGCGCGGCGAGCCGCAGGCGAGCGCGCAGGCGGCAAGCGCGGCCGCCAGCCAGATCCTCATCCTCTTATGTTACGTGGAGACGAGCGGAGGGCGTGCGTGGTTCGATGCGGCGCGTCGAGAGCGGGGCTGACGCCGCGCCCTGCGAACGCATCACCGATGGTTAAGCCTGCGCGAGCTGCTGCTCGAGCGTGGCGATGGCAGCCGTGAGCATGCGCCGGTGCGCGTCGGTCCGCGCCGCCTCGAAGTCGGCGCGCGCGCGTGCGAGCGCGAGCTGAATCGTGCGCCGCCGGCTTTCAACCTCACGCTCCGCGGGACTCTTCTCTTCCTTCACCGCCGCGCCGCGCTCCGCCTCCGCCTGCTGGTACTCGACGTCCTTGCTCTCGAACCCTCTGGCCATAGAAAGCGACTCTCGATTGACGAATGACGACTGTTGACTGACGACTTTCGACTTTCGACTGCGGACGTTCGACCCGCGACTTTCGACTGTCGACTTTCGACTGAAGACTTTCGACTGAAGTCTGGGGCTGACGCCTGTATTCTAACGAGATGCCACAAACCCAAGACCTGCTCACGCGGTGGCCCGCGCTGGATGTATCGGCGCGTCGTGCCCGCCTCGACAGATCGCTGCAGGTGTCAGCTGGTCCGCTCGTAAATTCCCTGAAAAGTTCGGACGAGGTGGCCGCGCGCGCCGCCGACGGATTGTGGAAGCGCGATCCGTCGGTGTGGAGCCGGGATGCCGCCGTGCAGACGACGATTGCGGATCGCCTCGGCTGGATGACCTCGCCGATGCTGATGGCCGAGTCGGTCGATCGGCTGCGCACTTTTGCCGAGCGTGTCAAAAACGATCGATTCAGCGACGTCGTGCTGCTCGGCATGGGCGGGTCGAGCCTCGCGCCGGAAGTGCTGCGCGCCATCCTGGGCGTCGCGCGCGGCTGGCCGAGCTTGCACATGCTCGACTCGACCGATCCGGCAGCCGTCCGCGCGGTGGTTACGCCACCCGAGCGGACGCTCTATCTCCTCGCAAGCAAGTCGGGCACCACCATCGAGCCGAACTCGCTCGCCGCGCATTTCCGGCAGCGCCTCATCGACAGCGGCGTCGCGCGCTGGGCCGATCATTTCGTCGCGATTACCGATCCCGGCACCGAGCTCGATCGCCGTGCCCGCAGCGAACAGTTTCGTGACGTCTTCCTGAACCCGGCCGATATCGGCGGCCGTTACTCAGCGCTGTCTTTTTTCGGGATGGTGCCGGCGGCGCTGATGGGACAGGACATCGAGGCGATCGTCGGCTGGGGCCTCGCCATGCTCGCCGCGGCCGAGCCTCAGGGGGGCGAGGTGGCGGCGAATCCTGCGGTCGGCCTCGGCCTCGCGATCGGCGCCGGCGCAACCTCGGGCCGCGACAAGCTCACCCTGATCGTTCCACCCTCGTTCGAGCCCCTCGGCCTGTGGGTCGAACAGCTGATCGCCGAGAGCACCGGCAAGATGGGCAAGGGGGTCGTGCCCATCGCCGGAGAACCGCCTGCCGGGCCGGCCTCGTATGGCACCGACCGGCTGTTCGTGCGCGTCCGCGTCAAGGGCGCCGGCGGCGAGGGGGACGATGCGGCGGCCAGGGCGCTGAAAACGTTCGCGCCGGTGGTCGAGATCGATGTCGAAGAACCGGCCGCGCTCGGCGCCGAGTTCGTGCGCTGGGAGATCGCCACCGCGGTGGCTGGCGCGATTCTCGGCATCGATCCATTCGATCAACCGAACGTGCAACAGGCGAAAGACGCGACGCAGAAGCTGCTCGGCGAGTTCAAGAAGACATCGAAGCTGCCGATCGCCGCCCCCGATGCCACCGCGCCCAACAAGATTGCGTTGACGATGACGAAAGCGTCGAAGGCGCGCGGCGCTGCCGACGCGCTGTTGACGTCGATCGGCCCCGGCGACTACTTCGCGCTGCTGGCGTATCTCGGGCCCGATCCCGCGCTCGAGCGCGAGCTTCAGGCGCTGCGCCGCGCGGTTCGAGACCGCACCCGCGCGGCGACGATGTTCGGCTATGGGCCGCGCTACCTGCACTCGACCGGCCAGCTGCACAAGGGCGGCGCGAACAACGGCGTGTTCCTGCTCGTCAGCGCCACGCCGGCCGAAGATCTGCCGATCCCCGGCGAGCCGTTCTCCTTCGGCACGCTGGAGCTCGCCCAGGCGGTCGGCGACTTCGCAGCGCTCGATGCCGCCGGCCGCCGCGGGTTGCATGCGCACCTGCCGGCGCCCGATCCTGCATTACTGCGCGCGCTCGCGGCGATGCTGCTTCAGTCGTAGCGCACCCTATCAGGGCTGCCCGGCGGCCGGTGGCAGGCCTGAAGGCCTGCGCGACGGCCTGCCGCCGACGATCGTATTGAGAGGATCCTGATGGAACTCGGCTTCGTTGGTCTGGGCCGCATGGGCCTCAACATGGTGACCCGCCTCATTCGCGGCGGCCACCAGATCGTCGCGTTCGACCGCAGCCCGGAGGCGGTGGCGCGCGCCGAGACCGCGGGCGCGCGCGGGGTCGCGTCGCTCGACGCGCTCGTCAAGGCCCTGGCCGCGCCGCGGACCGTGTGGGTGATGGTGCCCGCCGGCGACCCGACCGAATCGACCGTCACGGCGCTCGCCACCTTGCTCTCGGCAGGCGACGCGATCGTCGACGGCGGCAACACGCGATTTCACGACGACGTCCGCCGCGCGCAGGCGCTCGCGCCGAAGCGCATCGACTACGTCGACGCCGGAACCAGCGGCGGCATCTGGGGGCTGACCGAAGGCTACTGCCTGATGGTCGGCGGCGACGCGGCAGTGTGCAAGCGGCTGGAGCCGATCTTCCTCACGCTGGCGCCACAAGACGGCTACCTCCACGTCGGTGATCACGGCGCCGGGCACTACGTGAAGATGATCCACAACGGCATCGAGTACGGCCTGATGCAGGCCTATGCCGAGGGCTTCGAGCTGATGCACGCGAGCTCGTACAAGATCGATCTCGCCGCGGTCGCGGCGCTGTGGGATCACGGCAGCGTCGTGCGATCGTGGCTGCTGCAGCTGGCGGCGCGCGCGCTCGCCGAGAATCCCGACTTGTCGGGCTTGAAAGGCGACGTCGAGGACTCCGGCGAGGGACGGTGGACGCTGCAGGAAGGGATCGAGCATGGCGTCCCGCTGCCGGCGCTGGCCGCCGCCGTCTACACGCGCTTCCGCTCGCGGCAGGACGACCCCTTCGCCGATCGCCTGCTCGCTGCGCTGCGCCAGCAGTTCGGCGGCCACGCGGTCAAGAAATCGTGACCATCGTCATCTTCGGCGGCAACGGAGACCTGGCACATCGCAAGCTGCTGCCGGCGCTCTACAACCTGCATGTCGACGGCCTGCTGCCGCCGCGCCTCGCGATCGTCGGCGTCGGCCGCAAGGAGATGACCGACGACGCCTACCGCGACTTCGCGAAAGAGGGCATCGGCAAGTTTTCGCGGCGGCCGCTCGACGAGCAGGCCTGGGGCGCCTTCTCGAAGATGCTCTTCTTCGTCAACGCCTCGATCGACGGCGAGAGCGGGCTCGCGCCGCTCGGCGCGAAGCTGGACACCATCGAGCACGAAGGCGGGATGAAGAGCGATCGGATCTACTACCTCGCGGTGCCGCCGACCCTGTTCGCGCCGACCGTCCGGCAGCTGGCGCGTTCGCGGTTCGTCGCCCGCGAGACCGCGGCCGACGCCGACGCGCCCTTTGCCCGGATCATCATCGAGAAGCCGATCGGCCGCGACCTGGACAGCGCGCGCGCGATCAACGACGCGATCGCCGAGGTGTTCGACGAGCGGCAGATCTACCGCATCGATCACTATCTCGGGAAAGAGACGGTCCAGAACATCCTGGTGATGCGGTTCGCGAACAGCATCTTCGAGCCGCTGTTCAACCAGAAGTACGTCGATCACGTGCAGATTACCGTCGCCGAAGAGGAAGGGGTCGGCACGCGCGCCGGCTACTACGAGCAGGCGGGGGCGCTGCGCGACATGATCCAGAACCACCTGCTGCAGCTGCTGGCGATGGTGACGCTGGAACCGCCCCACGCGCTCGACGCCGACGTCATCCGTGACGAGAAGCTCGAAGTGCTGCAGTCGCTGCGGCCGATTGCCGGCGACGACGTGGACGCGAACGTCGTCCGCGCCAGCTACGCCGCCGGCTTCATCACCGGCAAGCCGGTTGTCGGCTATCGCCAGGAGCAGGGCGTCGATCCGAATTCCCGCGTCGAGACCTTCGTGGCGCTGCGGATCTTCATCGACAACTGGCGCTGGGCCGGCGTGCCGTTTTTTCTCCGCACCGGCAAGCGGCTGCCCAAGCGCGCGAGCGAGATCTCGGTGCAGCTGAAAGAGGTGCCGCCGATCCTGTTCAACGCGCGCCCGGACGCGCGTCTCGATCCGAACGTGCTCTCGATTCGGATTCAGCCTGACGAGGGTTTTTCGTTCGGCATCAGCTCGAAGCTGCCGGGACCGGACGTGCGGCCGTACCCGGTGAAGATGGACTTCCACTACGGCAGCACCTTCGGCGCCACCACGCCCGAGGCGTACGAGCGCCTGCTCCTCGACGTGATGCACGGCGATGCGACGCTGTTCATGCGACGCGACGCCGTCGAGGCCGCGTGGCGCTGGGTGATGCCGATTCTCGCCCACTGGTCTCGCCAGAACGCGGCACTGCCCACGTATCCGGCCGGCGATTGGGGACCGGCCGAGGCCGACCGCCTGATCGAGGCGGGGGGAAGACGATGGCGGCCGCTGTAGCCGAACGCCTGTTTCGCACGTCGAGCGCCGACAGCATCGACGCCGACCTCGCCGCGCTGTGGCGCGAGCTGGCCCAGCGCGACGTGCCGATTGCGAGAGCGGTGATGTCGAACCTCGTCGTCTTTCGCGACCGCGTCGCCGCGCCCGATGCACACGTCGAAGCCGTGATGACCGACTTGCCGCTCGACGACGTGGTCGCGCGTCACCCGTCGCGGCTGATCGTCCTCGAGCACGAGTCGGGGCGCGAAGAGCCCGATGCGCCGTTCGCGTCCGGCGTCGGCATCGCCACCTTCGGCCCCGAGAGCGCGCGCTACGGCATCGAGCAGATCGTCGTGCGGGCCGCGTGCACCGAAGCATCGCTGCCATCGATCGTGCGGCGGCTGGCGCGCGGCGACCTGCCAACCAGCGTGTGGTGGACCGAGGACCTGGCGGCGGTTCCCTTGCTCGAATCGCTGGTGACGATGGGACGGCAGCTGGTATACGACAGCCGCGACTGGCGCGACGTCGGCGCCGCCCTGCGCGTGCTGGCGCCGTTCGTCGAGGAGCATCGCGTCGATCTGGCGGATGTGAACTGGCGGCGGCTCGGTCCGCTGCGTCGTGCGCTCGAACATGCGGCCAGCGAAACGGGAAAGCCAGTGGCGGCGGCGGGCGCGCGCGTGCGGATCGCGCATCATCGCGACGAAGCATCGCTGGCGTGGCTGCTCGCCGGCGCCTTGATGGCCGCCGCCAAACGCCCCGCCACACCGCCGCACGTCGAAGCCGCGGAAACCGGCGACGCCGCGCTCGTCGTCACGATCGAGCACGAAACGGAGCGGGCAACCATTACGCTCTCCAGCGCTGGTGCGACGGTTGAACGCGCCCGCGCCGGCTCGCCGCTCGTCGTTTCCATGCCGTTGGAGAGCGAGGCTGAAGCGGTCGCCGCTGAGCTCCGGCTGCTGTCGCAGGATGCGGATCTGCACGCAGCGCTCGCCGCCCTCGTCCGCCTGTTCTAGAATCGTCGCATGCGGTATCTCGTCACCGCCAGAGTCAAACCCGGACAGCGTGAGCCGCTGGCGCGCGCGATCGAAGACGGCACGCTCGGCCGCGGATCCGTCGCCGGCGATGAGTACTGCCGCAACATGGCCGACGCGCGCCAACTCGACGACGGCCGGGTGCAGTGGGTCGAGGTGTGCTACTGCGCGACGCCGCTGGCCGAAGAGCGCGAATACTGGGAAGCGTATTTCACGCTGGACAAAGTCCAGGATGCGCACGCGCGCAGCCGGTGCCGCGACGAATCGGGCGTCGAGCCGTGGGCGTGCAGCAACTGCGACTGCTCGGCGCGCCTCGAAGCGCGCCTGCTGAACAAGGGTCGCCCGTTCCGCCCGACGGAGCCCTAGGTTTATACTCGGCCGTGGCGTCATCCTCCCTGCAGGCGCTTCTGGTACGCGCCGGCGCCGCACTCGAACGCGGCCGCGGGGCCGAAGCGGCGCAGATGCTCGCGCCGGCGCTCCGTTCCTCGCTCAACCGCGACGAAGAGCTGACCGTCCGCTCGATGCAGGCGGAAGCGGCGCTCTTGCAGGACGATCTCGACGCCGCCGCCACCGCGCTCGGCCGTCCCCCTGATACCTTCCGCGATACCGTCGGCGCCCGACGCGTCGCCACGCTCTACCGCCTGCACGGGCGGCTGGCCTCTGCGCGCGGCGACCATTCGCGCGCGATCGCGATGCACGCCCGGGCGTTGAAGAACGCGGAAACCGCGCACGACTCGCGCGGCATCGGCCTCGCCCACTACGAGCTCGGTCTCTGCTATCGCCAGGTCGCCGACGTCGCCATCGTCCGCGAGCACATCTCGAAGGCCGCGTCGGCGTTGCACGCGGCCGGCGATCGCCGGCACCTCGCGCTGGTCCATTCGCTCTCCGGGATCTCGCTCGCGCAGCTCAGCCGGTACGACGAAGCGATGGGCGCGCTGCGCCAGGCCGAGCGCCTCGCATCGCTGGTGCATGCCGACGACGTCCTCGCCACGGTGTGCGGCAACCAGGCGAACGTGATGATGATGCAGCACCGCCACGAGCAGGCGCTCGCGCTGGCGGAGCGCAGCGTCTCGCTGCACGAAGCGCACGGCTCGGGCCATGGCCTCGCGGTGGCGCTGGCGACGCTCGGGCAGATCTGCGTCCGCATCGGCGATCTCGTCCGCGCCGAGAACGCGCTGCATCGCGCGCTCGACGTGCGCAGCCCGATTCAATTCCACGAAACCACCGGCGCGGTGTTCGACACGCTCGCGCAGATCCATCTCATCCGCGGCCATTACGACACGGCGAGCGATTTCCTCGGGCGCGCGAGCGAGGCCTACGGCGCCTACGGCCGGCAGACCAGCCATTGGTACGAGTGGTCGGTGAAGGTGCTGGGGGCGCGGTTGGCGCTGCGGCGCGGGCAGCTCGACGACGCGGCGATGCGCGCGGAAGAGATCCTGCAGTCCGGCGCGCCGCCGTTCGAGTCGCTGCAGGCCACGCTGATTGCCGCCGAAGCGCTGACGCTCGGAGGGCGGCTGCATGAAGCCGAGGCGCGTCTCGCGTCGGCGGCCGACTCGCTCGATCCGCGTGGCGCCCCGGCGGCGTGGGGTGAATATCTGCGGTTACGGGGCCTCCTCCACGGGAAGAACCAGGCGCCCGCCGACGCGTACCACGATTTCTCGCAGAGCGCGGCGCTCCTGGATCTGCTCGGCGAGCGCTATCAAACCGGCCTCAGCCACCTCGCGCTCGGCCGTCTCGTCGCGGAGACTGGCGCCCGCTCGGTGGCGGAGCGGCACCTGAACAAGGCGTTGGCCGTCTTCCAGCAGCTCGGCGCGGAGCGCGATCTCGACGACACGCGCACGGCGCAGTCGCTGCTCACCACCATTGGCAGCGGCCAGTACGTGATCTCGCCCGCTGACGCCGACGACGCGATCGTCCGGCGCATCGTCGACGCGGCGGCGCTGCCGGAGCTGCTCGGGCGCGAAACGGCGTCGGCGCTGCTCGAGGCGGCCGGCGGCGATTGCGCC
>Ga0207708_10003203_pt1 | contig 12058 bp, 13 predicted proteins | sample KBSK5101metaG_FD_184340 | JGI IMG/M metagenome (GOLD analysis project Ga0207708, IMG submission 184340) | Corn, switchgrass and miscanthus rhizosphere microbial communities from Kellogg Biological Station, Michigan, USA - KBS K5-10-1 metaG... | ecosystem: Host-associated > Plants > Roots >...
GCTGCTGAAGCTCGACGACTTCGAGACGGCGGGCCTCAGGGAGCCGATCTCCCTGACGCTTCGATCAGGGGAGGTACTCGGGCTGGCAGGACAGCTCGGGAGCGGGGCAGACTTCCTCCTGCGGGCCCTGGTCGCCCGGCGTGTGCGGGTCCATGGACACGAACAGGTTCTGCGGGGCGTACTTGGAGAGGCGCGCCGGGTAGCCGCGCTGGCCGGCCTCGCAGTCGGCGTTGCCCTGGTCGTCGACGGCGGCGCCGTAGGGCTGCGCGTGCAGGTACTCCGGGTCCTCGCCGGGCGGCACGTTCTCGCCGTTGGCGGGGCCGGTGGCATTCGAGGTCCCGACGCTGTTCTTCTGGTGGTTCGCGAACTGGAACAGCGCGCGCTGGGTGTTCCCGGTCGGGTCGTCCTCGGAGAACTGCTCAGCCAGGAAGGTCCAGAAGTAGTTCCAGAAGTTGCACACGGTCACATAGGGGCCCAGGTAGCGCAGGGTCGGGTTCAGCGTCCCCACCGTGGCCATGAGCCCGCGCAGCGCGAGGTTGGTGGTCGGCGCCTGGCTCAGGTCGCGCAGCGCGCCGAGCGACTCGCGCAAGTCGTCGTTGAGCTCGGTCGAGCGCTTGAGCACCGGGATGCCCGTGCGCAGCGCCGGGTTGACGATGGGCAGGGCGCGGCGCAGCTCGCCGGTGGCGAGGTCGAGGTCGTGCCCGAACTTCGTCGTGTCGTTGAGGAACGGCATCTGGTCGTGCAGCGAGCGTGTGGAGACGTCGAGCGTCGGCGGCGCCTTGGCGATCGTGGCCTTGAGCGCGTTCGGGTCGCGCGACAGCGCGGCGAAGGTCGTGCCCATGTCGGTGAAGAGCTGCGCGTTGACGCCGGCGACCGGGGCCAGCACGCCGCTGAAGCGGTCCAAGGTCGTGAAGAAGCGCGCGAGCTGCGTGCGGTTGTCGGCCAGGTTGGACATGACCGGCGCGAGGTGGGTGAAGAACGACGGCGCGACCTGGACGGTCTGGTTGAGGTCGGGGCCGCGCTCGGTCAGCGCGTTGCCGAAGCCGGTGAGGTTGTCCTGCTCGGCGATCCGCGTGGGCCGGTCGAAGATCTTGAACACGTCGTCGATCTGCACCGGCACCTTCGTCTGGCTGACCGGGATGGTGTCGCCGTCCTTGAGGAACTTCGTCGTGGACTTGCCGCGGGTCAGTTGGAGGTACTTGAGGCCGAGCGCGGACCGCGGGCGCACCTCGACGGTCGAGTCGGTCGGGAGCTTGCCCGTCTTCTTGTCCAGCTTGACCGTGACCTGCGCGCCCACCGTGGGCTGGTCGACGCCCTTCTCGGCGCCGACGTTCTCCGCCTTGCCGTTCAGCGCGATCGGGCTGATGCCCGAGATCACGCCGATGCGGTAGCCGCCCTCGCGCACCTCGTTGCCCTTGACCAGGTTGGAGCCGTTGGCGAGCTGGACCTTGATCTCGGTCGTGGGCACGAACGGCAGCCCGTTGTTCGCGTTGTAGGCGAGGAAGACCGCCACCACGACGACGAGGACCGTCACCGCGCCCACGAGCACGGGGTTGGCCACCACCGATGCCGAGCCGCGCCGCCTCATGGCGCCATCAGGTAGTCGAGGACCTGGCGGTCCGACGAGCTGCGGTCACGCCCGCCGCCACCGCTACCACCGGGCAGCGCGCCCTGCACGCCCTGCTGCACGTCCTTGGGGACGTTCTGCACGTCCTTCGGGTCGACGTTGTTGGGCACGCCGGGCACGTTGGGCACGCCGGGCACCTGCGGCACCGGCACGTTGGGCACGCCCTGGGTGACCTGGTTGATGATCGTCGTGACCGGGTCGACCGGGTTGACCGGCGGAGCCGCGCCGCCGCCACCGCCGCCGCCGCCCCCGGTGTCGCTCCCGCCCGAGGAGCTCGGGTTGCCGCCGTTGGAACTGTTGCCGGAGTCCTTGGGCTGGTCGGCGGGCGGGTTGGCCGCCCCTGCGTCGCCATGGCCGTCGCTGGTCGACTTGCTCGACGCGCTGTTGTCGACGCCGGACGGGAACTTGCCGTTGTCGGAGACGTTCGGCTCGCCCAGCAGGCCCGGGCCGTTGGGGCCGATCTTGTCGCCCGAGCACTTCTGGTAGAGCGCGACCGACGCGGCGTCGTCCTTGCGCAGCTTGTGGCCGTCGTTGTAGGGCGAGCAGTCCGGGTCGACGAAGGCGGCGACCTTGAGGATGTACTCGACGCCGTCGTAGACGTTGATGGCCTGGGACTGGTCGAAGACGTACTGGAGCAGCGCCTCGAGGCCGGTGTAGTTCTTGCGCCCGTCGGTGTGCTGCGGGCCGGCGCGCTGGTCGGTCTCGACGGCATGCGAGGGGTCGTCGAGGTGCTCGAGGATGATCCGCAGGTTCTTGGACAGCTCCGGCGAGGTCGACGCGTACTGGTTGAGCAGGTCGACGGTCGGCGTGGCGCTGGTGACGGCCTGGCGGCCGATCTGCGACGCGCCCGCCAGCGTGCGCAGCGCCGGGCGCGACGCGTCGGCGAACGGGCCGAGCAGCTTGAAGAAGCTCTGCAGCTGCCCGCTTGTCGCGTCGAGGTTGCGCAGCGCCCCGGTCTGCGAGACCGCGGTCTGCCCGAGGGCCGCCATGGCCGGGCGCAGCTGGGCGAGGAAGGCCGGGAGCTTGCGGAAGCCGGCGGCCAGGGCGGCGCGGCGCTCGGCCGAGGCCTCGGCCGTGTTGCGCGCGGTCTGCACCCAGCGGCCGACGTTGCGGTGGTTGTTGGCCAGCGCCGTGATGACCGTGTCGCCGTTGTGGGCGAGGTCGGCCAGGACCTGGTTCTGCTGCGCCAGGATGGCCAGCACGCGGTCGGTCTGCTCGAGCGCCGGGACCGCGCGGCGGATGGCCTCGTTGAGGTTCTGCCCGTTGCCGGCCACACCGGCGCCGAGCTCGTTGATGATGATGCGCAGCCGCTCGCGCTCGGGCAGGCGCAGGATGTTCTGGATCAGGTCGGGGGCGATCGTGGTCGCGGTGTGGTTGACCGGGACGGTCGCGCCCGTGTTCAGGACCTTGCCGTGGACGCCGGGCTGGCAGTCGAGGAAGTACTCGCCGATCAGCGACTGCGGGCGGCTCTCGCAGAAGGCGTCGCTGCGCAGGGTGTCGAACCCCTGCTGGTCGAGGTTGATCTCGACGCGCGCGTGGTAGTTGCGGCGGTCGAGCTTGAACGCCTGGATCTTGCCCGCGCGGACGCCCGCCAGCTTGACGTCGGCGCCCTCGACGAGGCCGAAGGCGTTGTCGAGCTCGACCCAGTAGGTGTGGCCGTTCTGGCTCCCCGATCCCGAGGCCAGGAAGGCCAGCGCCGCGGCGGCCGCGAGTACGACGGCGATGCCGATCACGCGCCTCATGGCCCGGGCGGCACCTGGGACGGGTCGCAGGGGAAGCCGGCGGGCGGCTTGAAGCTCGGGTTGCGCTCGGCCGTGCCCGGGCAGCGGTCGTTCTGGCCGGTGACGGCGGCGGCGCCGAGCTGCGCGCCGCGCAGCGTCGGGCCGAGCAGCTTCAGGTTGCCGTCGATGTTGGCGGCGGCGTTGACGTACAGGCCGGCGTTGCTGGCCGCGCCCAGCGCGTCGTAGACGCCGGGCGTGGAGAAGTCGCTGAACCAGCCGGTGAGGTCGACCGAGTACGGGCGCGCCTTCTCGAGCTCGGGGGTGGCCGAGCTCAGGGCCTTGGTCGAGGCCGGGAACGCGCCGTCGCGCTGCTTGCCGTTGGCCGAGACCGGGCCGATGGCGCTGTCGCGCAGCGGGACGGTCGAGTTGTTGAGGTCGATGAGGTCGTTGTTCGGGCCCGCCCGGTTGACGAGCTGCGAGAGGTCGCGCACGGTCGGGCGCGCGTTGAGCGCCAGCGGCCGGAGCTGGTGCAGGAACGGGCGGAGCTTCTTGGCCACCGGCTTGGACTCGTCGACCAGTGGCTTGAGGTCGTCGAGGGTGGCGCGCAGGTTCACGAAGGCCGTGTTGGCCTTGCGCATGAACGGGGGCAGCGCGACGATCGCGTGCTGCAGCGCGGCGCGCTGGCTGCCGATCGCGCGGGTGGTGTTGGCGAGGTTGTTGACGAGCCCGGCGAGGTCCTGCTGGCGGGCGGCGACGTCGGTGACCAGGCGCCCGTTGGCGTCGATGAAGTGGCGCAGCTGGGTCGGATCGCTGTTGAGGGCCTCGAACAGGCGCGCCGACGAGGCCAGGGCCGGGTTGAGATACAGCCAGCCGGCGTTGGCGGCCTTGCTGTTGCCGGCGTACGTGTTGGAGAAGCCGCGGATGAGCTGGGAGAGCGCCTTGCGCTGCCGCGGGCCGAAGACGTTGAAGACCTGGTCGAGGTCGACCGCCGTGGTGGTGTGGTCGGTGCCCAGGACCTCGCCCGGCGCGAGCGCGGAGTTCGTGCCCGGCCCGGGCTGCAGGTCGATGTAGCGGTTGGCGACGCCGGACAGCGAGGCCTGGCGGATGATCGCCTTGGTGCCGTGGCGGAGCGGCCCGTACTGGTGGCCGAGCGAGAAGGTGATCTGCGCCTGGCCGTCGCCGGTGAGCGCGATGTCCTCGATCGACCCGACAGCGGTGCCGCCGATCTCGATCTGGTCGCCCTTGACCAGCTGCGCGGCGCTGATGAAGCGCGCCTTGTAGGTGTAGTCGTCGCCGCCGGTGCCGAACAGCACGACGACAACAGCCACCACGCCTATGACGACAGCCGCCAACGCGGCCAGCCGACCGATGGTCCTCGAGGAGGTCCGCACCCCTGCCGATGCCTTCCTTCGCTGTAGCTCTCCTGCCCACGCGCGCTCCCACACGCACAAGGACTGTGAGCGAAGCTAGCAAGCCCCCTTCCACCCCGTCAAAGGGGAACCGTCAGTGCTCGGCGGGTTCTGCCTCGTCGTTCAGGCGCGCTCGCGCTCGGGCGAGGGCGGCCTCGAGGCGGGCATGACCGGCGGCGCGGACGGCGCCGTCGTTGGGGGTCGAGGGCACCGGGAGCGGCGAGCGCACGGGCTCACGCGGGGCCGGCCGCTGGGCCGCCGCCGGGGTGGCGGGGGCGGGGATGGGCTCGTCCTGCGGCGCATAGGGCTCCTCGTCCTCGTAGGGCTCGCCGTCCTCGTAGGGCGCGGGCGCCGGGTGGGCCTGGGTGGGCTCGCCCACGCCGGGCTCGTCTCGGTGCAGGCGCGCGGGCGCGGGCCCGGGCGCGCGGTAGGAGGACGTGCGCGGGCTCGCGCCGCCGGTGACCTCGCTGCGCTCCTCGCGGCGACCGCTGAGCAGCAGGTAGGCGCCGACGATCGCCAGCCCCACGGCCACCGCGATGCAGATGAGGACGATGGTCATGATCAGGGCCGCGCGTCCGGCCGGCGTGTCGTCAGGGTGACGCCGTCGCCGATCGGGATGATGCTGGTCAGCCAGCCGTCCGCGTCCATCAGGCGCTGGTTGAGCGCGCGGGCGGCCCGCAGGTTCGCCTTCGACCAGAAGGTGTCGTTGTCGTCGGACAGCCCGACCTCGCCGGACATGAGGACGTTGTCGATGGCGACGAGCGCGCCCGGACTCAGCTTGGACTCGATCATGCCCAGGTAGTCGCCGTACTCCTGCTTGGTCGCGTCGACGAAGGCCATGTCGAACCTGCCCTCGAGCTTCGGCAGCGTCTGCAGCGCGTCGCCCTCGACGAGCTCGATGCGATCGGCGACGCCGGCGCGCGCCCAGAACTCCTGCGCCTGCGCGATGCGCTGCTCGTCGCGCTCGAGCGTGACGATGACCCCACCCGGCCCGAGCGCCTGCGCCATGTGCAGGGTCGAGTAGCCGATGGCGGTGCCCACCTCGATGATCCGTTGGGCCTGCAGCGCGGCGACGAGCACGGCCAGCAGCCGCCCGGTCTCCCAGAGGACGATGGGGATGTCGTCGCGCTCGGCGAGCGCCTCCATGTCGGCCATGACGTCCGAGCGAGGCCCGGCGACCGCGTTGAGATACGAGGCGACGTGGTCGGCGACGATCAAGGCGCTGAAGCCTAGCCACCGCATGGCGCAGAGGTACGCTGACGCCCTCGGCCCGGGTGGCGGAACTGGAAGACGCAGTCGGTTTAAGCCCGACGACCCGCGAGGGTGTGTGGGTTCGAGTCCCACCCCGGGCACCTCGCGAATCTCACAAATGCGGTGCGTTGGCCGAGTGCAGCCGGTTCCCGGCCGGGTTCTTACCGGAGCGCAACTTGCCCGTTGGTACGGTGCTTAGGGCTCGAACGCCCACTTTCGGGCCTCTTTCCCTGTGGAAGTCTCTGCTCTACAGCACGCCGGCGTCGCCGGCCGGCACGGACGCTCGCCGCTGCTCCGTCTCCAGACGGACGAGCGGCTGATCGCGCTCATCCGGCGCGGCAACCATCACGCGTTCGAGGCGCTCGTCGCGCGCTACCAGCCGCGGCTGCTCTCGTTCTGCCGCCACATGCTCGGGTCCAAGGAGGACGCCGAGGACGTGCTGCAGGAGGTCTTCGCCGCCGCGTTCAACGCGATCCTCTCCGACGAGCGCGCGATCAACGTGCGGCCGTGGCTCTACCGCATCGCGCGCAACCGCTCGCTCAACCACCTGCGCCGCGTCCAGCCCATCGGGGTCGACTCGATGGACATCCACTTCTCGGAGCAGGGCACGAGCACCGCCGACAAGGTCCACAAGCGCGAGGACTTCCGGATGCTCATCCAGGACGTCCAGGGCCTGCCCGAGACCCAGCGCACGGCGCTGCTGCTGCGCGAGATCGACGCCCTCTCCTACGAGCAGATCGCCGAGGCGATGGAGACCACGGTGCCGTCGGTCAAGTCGCTCCTCGTGCGCGCGCGTGTCTCGCTGGCCGAGGCCGCCGAGGCGCGGCAGATGTCCTGCGACGTGGTCCGGCTCGAGCTCGGCGAGGTCGCGGAGGGCCTGCGGCGCATGAGCCCGCCGGTGCGCCGCCACGTGAAGATGTGCGACCGCTGCGGCGCGTTCCGCAAGCAGCTGCGCGAGACCAACAAGGCGCTCGCCGCCGTGTTCCCGATCGGACCGCTGGTGCTGATGAAGAAGTTCGCGCTCGTGCACCTCGGCATCGGGGGCGCGAGCGGGTCGGCCACCGCCGCGGGCGGCGTCGCCGGCGGCGCCGCCGCGGGCTCGGCCGTCGGGGCCGGCGCCGCGGGCGGAGGGCTCCTCGCGGGCAGCGCCGCGACGATCGCGACCAAGGCCGCGGCCAGCCTGGCCGCCGCCGCGCTCGTCACCGCCGGCGCCGTCGAGGTCCACAACGCCGCGAGCCAGCGCCGCGGCGCGCACGACATCGCCGCCGCCCAGCCACAGGTCACCCCCGCGGCACCCACGTTCACGCACGCGCTCGCCGGCCGCCGCGAGGCTCCGCACACGCGCACGCGCGTGGTGTCGCACCCGGTCCGTGCGCCCAAGAAGGATCCGGTCGACTCCAAGGTCGCCGCGGACAAGGTCGCGAAGGCCACGCAGCCGGCGCCGACGCCGGCGACCGAGCCGACCGCGACCTCGCCGGACACCGCTGCGACGACGCCGACGCAACCCGCGACCGACCCGCCCAAGACCCAGACCTCGGGCGACACCACCACGCTTCCGCCCGAGACCACGTCGACGACCCCGACGACGGCGCCCCCGACGATCACCACGGCGCCGGCCACGACGACGCCGGCCCCGCCGCCGCCGACGACGGTTCCGCCCGACGTTCCGCCGCCGAGCCAGCCCTCGCCGACCGACCAGGGCGGCGGCGCGCCGCCGCAGGACGGTGGCGGCTCGCCCCCGCCCGATCAGTCTCCCGACCAGAGCCCGCCAGCTAGCTGATCCTGTCGCCTGGGGCGACGTCTTGGTCGGGGCGCAGCAGCACGACGCCCTTGGCGTCGTCGAGCGCGCCCAGCACGAGCACCTCGGACCGGAACGGCCCGATCTGGCGCGGCGGGAAGTTCACGACGCCGACGACCAGCCGCCCCTCGAGCGCCTCGCGCGCGTAGTGGGTGATCTGCGCCGACGAGCGCTTGACCCCGACCTCGGGACCGAAGTCGATCGTGAGCTTCCAGGCCGGCTTGCGCGCCTCCGGGAACGCGTCGACCGCGGTGACGCGCCCCACGCGCATGTCGACGCGCAGGAAGTCCTCGAACGTGACCTCCTCGGTCACGCCGCGGCACCGAGGCCGATGACCTTCAGCCGCCGCTCGAGCGCCTTGGCCGCGAACGCGCGCGCCTCGGTCACGCTCGTCCCGAAGAACGGCACGTCGTCGTCGGCCGGGTCGCGGAACTTCGGGCGCAGCACGCCGTCGGCCACCGGCAGCACCTCGCCCAGGGTGCGGGTGATCGCGTCCTGGTAGCGCGGGTCGCGCCCCACCATCTCGCGCAGGAAGCGCGCGCCGAAGGCGACGTGGCGGTGCTCGTCGCGGGCGACGTTCGTGAACCCCTCGACGAACGCCGGCAGCGTCCCCATGTCCTCGTTGTAGCTGATGATCAGGTGCTGGCCGGTGAGGGCGAGCATGCCCTCGATGACCATGTGGTAGATCGTCACCGCCTCCACCAGCGTCTCGACGTCCTCGGGCTCGCGCGCCAGTTTGTCCACCCGGTCGCTGAGCATCTGGTCGAAGAGCACGCCGAACTCGGGGTTGAGGTGCTCGTCGACCGCGGCCAGCCGCGCCTCGAGGTCGCCCGCCTCGAGCACCCCGACCTCGCTGTAGAAGCGATCGAAGAAGGCGACGTGGCGCGCCTCGTCGGCGATCTGCGTGCACAGGAAGATCCGCATGTCCTCGCTCGTCGCGGCGCGCATCATCGGCCCCAGCTCGGCCGCCACGCGCTGCTCGCCCACGAAGAAGGAGCTCAGCCCGTACATACGCGCGAAGCGATCGTCCTCGGGGATGCGCTCGTGCCAGTCCGTGCGGTCGCGCGAGAAGTCCAGCGCGTGGACGGACCACTGCTGGCGCTCCCACAGGGCGTAGAGCTCGCGGTAGTCGAGGAGCTTGGCCTCGCCGCGGTCGGCCGCCTCCTGGACGGCGGGGTCGGAGGTCGCCTGGAAGTCGGTACGGGCCGTGCGGTGGGCGAGCTGATCGGTCATCGCGCGAGCGTACAGGGCGCCTGGCTGGCCGGCCAGTCAGGGCCCGGGCTCGCCGCCCCAGGTGAGCGTGCCGCCCGGCTTGCCGTCGACCAGCACCTGGTACTTCCCGTTCTTCTGCCCCGGCACCTTGACGGTGCCGCTGCCCCGCGGTGCGACCGTGAACGTGTAGCCCTTCCCCACCTTGACGACGACGGCGTGCGGGCTGGCGTCGGTCGACGTCACGGTCACCTCGGCGGCCAGGAACGCGGGCACGCTCACGTTGGACGGGGTGAGCTTGCCCGCCTTCAGGCTGAAGATCGCCGGCACGCGCGTCCCCTGCTCGTCGCCGCCCCCGCCGGGCCCGCTCTCGCCGCTGGTGGTGCCGCCGGAGGCCGTCGTGCCGGTGGAGGTCGTCCCGCCGGTCCCGGGGCCGGCGGCCGTGGCCGTCGTGGCCGAGGCCGTCGAGGCGGTGCTCGCGGTCGAGGCGCTGAGCTGGATGGTCGGGCCGGCCACGCTGGTCGTGAACGTGCCCGGGATCTGGTTGTCACCCCCGCACGCCGCGGCGCCCACGGCCGCACCGACGCCCGCGACCCCGGCCAGGGCCGCCGCCATCCACCGGCGCGCGCGCAAGGCTAGGCGGACGGCCCTTCGCCGACCGAGAACAGCGCCTCGAGGTCGTGGCGCGAGAACACCTCGAACGCGACCATGGTCTGGGTCCGGGTCACGCCCGCGAGCTGACCGATGGTGGCGGTGACGACGTCGGCGAGCTGCTCGTGCTTGCGCACCCGCACCACGGCCACGAAGTCCCACTCACCGGTGACCGAGTAGGCCTCGGCCACGCCGTCGACCCCGGCCAGCGTCCCGCCCAGCGTGGGCAGGGCGGTCCGCTCGGCCTCGATCAGGACGATCGCGTGGGTCACGCGTCGTGCGTCTCCCCCGGCTCGAGGATCACCACCTCGGACGGGGTGTCGCGGTCGACGTCGACCTTGAACGCCTGCACGTCGGTCTCCACGGCCGGGAAGGTGTTGTAATGGCAGGGGATGACGCGGTCGGCCTCGATGAAGTCGCAGGCGATGACGGCGTCGTAGCGGTCCATCGTGTAGTGGCCGCCGATGGGCACGATCGCCACGTCGACGGGGTGGCGGCGCTTGATCAGGGCGAGGTCGCTGAACAGGGCGGTGTCGCCGAGGTGGTAGATCGTCTTGCCGCCGATCTCGACCACCACGCCGGCGGCGGTGGCCACCGTGCCGTTGGGCGTCGTCGAGGTATGCCAGGCCGGGACGAACTTCACCCAGCCCCAGTCGTAATCGACCGTGCCGCCGAGGTTCGGGTCCTTGACCTGGTCATGGTGGTCGGCGAGCTCGCCCGCCGTCTCGACCAGGGTCACGACCTCGGCGCCCGTGCGCTGGGCGATCGGGACGACATCCCCGTAGTGGTCCTGGTGGCCGTGCGTGAGGAAGATGTGGGTGGGATTGACGTCGTCGGCCGAGACCGGCGCCTTCGGGTTCCCGGTCAGGAACGGGTCGATCAGCACGTTGACCTCGGCCTCGGTCAGCTCGAAGCAGGCGTGGCCGAGGAAGCGGATGCTGGGCATGGGCTAGGGGTCCTCCGTTGTCGTGATGTTCGCGAGCTCGCGCGCGAGGCCGAACCCGACGGCGACGCCGACGAACATGCCGACGCGGGTCTCCTCCGCCAACAGCGTGCGCAGGGCGGTGATGCGCTCCTCGACGTCGGGCAGCTCGGCGGTCTGCACGACCGCCTGCTCGTGGGCGTGGCCGAACCAGCCGCCCTCCGCCAGGGCCTGGTCGAGCACGCGCTGGATCTGCGGCGCGGCCCCGGTGACGAGATCCTGCGCGGCGCGCAGGCGGTCGGGGTCGGTGAGCGCCTCCACGGCGGCGTCGACCTCCGCGTCCGTGTACGCGCGGTCAGGCACGGTCGGCATCATAGGCAGGTGGCGATCTCACTCACGTCGCTGTCCCACGGCGCCGGCTGCGGCTGCAAGGTCGGCGCGGCCGAGCTCGAGCCGATCGTCGCCGGTCTGGGCCTGCCGGCCGATCCCGCCGTGCTGGTCGGCCCGCAGACCGCCGACGACGCCGGCGTCTACCTCCTGCGCGACGACCTCGCACTGATCCACACCGCCGACTTCTTCACGCCGATCGTCGATGACCCCTACGCCTTCGGCCGCATCGCGGCGACCAACGCGCTCTCCGACGTCTACGCCATGGGTGGCACGCCGGTGACCGCGCTCAACCTCGTCGCGTTCTCGCTCGAGGAGCTCGGCGCCGACGTCCTGCGCGACATCCTGCGCGGCGGCGCCGACGCCGCGGCCGAGGCGGGCGCGGCCGTCGTGGGCGGCCACACGATCGACGACCGGGAGCCCAAGTACGGGATGGCGGTCACCGGGACGGCCCATCCCGATGCGCTGCTGACGAACGCCGGCGGGCGCGCAGGCGACGCCCTCGTGCTGACCAAGCCGGTCGGCGCCGGCGCGATCACCACGGCGCGCAAGCGCGGCGCCGCCGCGCCGGAGGCGGAGGAGGCGGCGATCGTGGTCATGTCCACGCTGAACGCGGAGGCCTCGGCCCGAGCCCGCGCGGCCCGCGCGCACGCGGTCACCGACGTCACCGGCTTCGGGCTGCTCGGCCACCTGCATGAGCTGGCGGCGGCCAGCGGCGTCGCGGCGGAGGTGCACGCCGCCGCCGTGCCGGCCATCGCCGACGCGCTGGCGCTGCTCGAGGACGCCGACGCGGTCTCCGGCGGGTCGCGCCGCAACCGCGAGTGGGCGGAGTCGTTCGCGACCTACGACGCCGACGTGCCCGAGGCGCAGCGCCGCCTGGTCTGCGACGCGATGACCTCGGGCGGGCTACTGGTGGCGCTGCCCCCGGAGCGGGCGGAGGCACTCGAGGCGCCGGTGGTCGGCCGCCTGGTCGCCGGCGAGCCGGGCGAAATCCAGGTGCGGCGCTAGGCCATCGCTCGTCGTTCCTGGGTCGGGACGCAGGGGTGAAGCCGTGCTAGGCACGGCGAACCCCGAGGACCTAGC
>Ga0207708_10003204_pt1 | contig 12054 bp, 16 predicted proteins | sample KBSK5101metaG_FD_184340 | JGI IMG/M metagenome (GOLD analysis project Ga0207708, IMG submission 184340) | Corn, switchgrass and miscanthus rhizosphere microbial communities from Kellogg Biological Station, Michigan, USA - KBS K5-10-1 metaG... | ecosystem: Host-associated > Plants > Roots >...
CGAAGGTCGATGCCGCGGTGCAGCTGCGCCGACCGCGGCCGGGTGATGTCGTCCGCTCGCGTGAGCCCGAACGGCACGAACAAGAGGCCGGGCTGGTAGATGTGCTCGTCGTCGCGGTCGACGACGATGATCTCCATGTCCTCCCGCGAATGCGCCCGGCGGAGCCGGTTGGCCATCATCGTGCCGCCGGTTCCGGCGCCGAGGATGACGATGCGCTGGCGCATGCTCTGAGCATCGTTTCTGCGGCCTCGAACCGCATCGGCGCGCCCGCGCATCCTCGCGTGCGGGGAACTACGCAGACAGGAGCCGGCCGCGCCATGATGCGCCGATGCACGACGAGCTGTGGTCGAGGCTGGCGGGGCTCGAAGCCGAGGTGGAGGGCTACGAGCTCGAGCCGCGCGAGCTCGCGACGCCGAACTTCGTGCGCCAGTCGACGACCGTCGCGCTGTCCGGCGCCGGGGTGCAGGGCCGCGGCGAGGACGTGGCCTACTCGCCCGACGACCAGGAGGCGCACCGCCGGCTCGAACCGCTGCCGCTGCGGGGCACGCGCACCCTGGCCGGGTGGAGCGCGCTCCTCGACGAGCAGGATCTCTTCCCGGTTCCGACGGTCCAGCACGCGGCCCGCGACTACCGCCGCTGGGCGTACGAGAGCGCGTTCCTCGACCTGGCGCTGCGCCAGGCGGGCGCCACGCTTGGGCAGGTGGTCGGCCGGCGGTACTCGCCGGTGCGCTTCGTTGTCTCGTCGAACCTCGACCCGGCCCGGTGGCTCGAACTCTATCCGGCCGTCGAGCTGAAGGTCGACGCGGGCGCGGACTGGGGGACCGCGGAGTTCGAGCGGCTGGCGGGCTCGGGCGCCGTGCGCGTCGTCGACATCAAGGGGCAGTACGGGACGGACTACGACCAGGGCGAGCGCGACGAGGCCGGGCTCGTCCGGATGGCCGCTGCCGCCCTGCCCGGCGCGGTCATCGAGGATCCGTCGACGACGCCCGAGGTGCTGCCGGAGATCGAGCGGATCGCCGATCGCATCTCCTTCGACGCGCCGGTGCACTCCGTCGACGACCTCGCCGCGCTGCCGCCGATCCGGCATCTCAACGTGAAGCCGTCCCGGTTCGGCACGCTCGAGCGGTTGTGCGCCTGCCTCGACCACTGCCGCCGGGAGGGGATCGCCATGTACGCGGGCGGCCAGTTCGAGCTCGGCGTCGGCCGGGCCCAGATCCAGGCGCTCGCGAGCCTGTTCTACCCGGACGGGCCCAACGATTGCGCGCCGGGCGCCTACAACGCCCCCGAGCCCTCCGCCGGCCTCCCGGCCAGCCCGCTCACCGAGCACGCCTGGCGCGACCTGACCTCGTTCTAGGCCCGCCACCGGGGCGCGGGGCCGCCGGTTCACGTGCGGTTCATCGCAAAGGCGGTAGCGTTGGCTCGTGACGGCCGTCGAGGCAACGGGGCTGACGCGCACCTACGGTGCGGTCACGGCCGTTGACGGCCTGACGTTCGAGCTGGAGGAGGGACGCGTCCTGGGCGTCCTCGGGCCGAACGGGGCCGGCAAGACGACCGCCATCCGGATGCTGACGACGATCCTCCCGCCGTCGTCCGGGCGGTTCGCGGTCGCCGGGATCCCGGATGGCAGCGAGCGTGAGATCCGCCGGCGGATCGGCGTCCTTCCCGAGAGCGCCGGGTACCCGGCGCGGGAGTCGGGCGAGGAGTACCTGGCCTACCACGCCCGCCTGCACGGGCGGCCGGCGGCGGAGGCCGTCGCGGCCGCCCGCCGGCTCCTGGCCGAGGTCGGGCTCGCGGATCGGGAGAGCGCCCTCATCCACACCTACAGCCGCGGCATGCGCCAGCGGCTCGGGATCGCACGCGCACTCGTGAACGACCCCGCCGTCGTCTTCCTCGACGAGCCGACGCTCGGCCTCGATCCGCAGGGCCAGCGCGATGTTCTCCAGATGGTGCGGCGGCTGGCCGGCGAGCGGGGCGTCACCGTGCTGCTCTCGACCCACCTGCTCGACGAGGTGGAGCAGGTGTGCACCGACGTCCTCATCCTGAACCACGGCAAGGTGGCCGCGCTCGGGCCTGTCGCGGCGGTCGTGAGCCGCGCGGCCGCGCCGCGGAGCGCGCGCCTTCGCACGGGCCCCGACCGGGTCGAGGAGGCCGTCACCCTCCTCGCCGCCATTCACGCCGTGAGCGCGGCCCGGGCGGCGGACGGCCGGCCGGGCGAGGTGACGATCGAGCTCTCGGCGGAGCTCGCCGCCCCGGCTGCGGCGGCGGCCGTGCTCGCGACGCTCGTCGAGGCGGGCGTCCCCGTGGCCGAGTTCACGCTCGAGGGCGGGCGGCTGAGCGACGCGTTCCTCGAGGTGGTATCGACGTGAGCGGGGCCTGGACGATCGTCGCCCGGCGCGAGCTGGCCGACCTGTGGCTGCGCGGGCGCGGGTTCGCCCTGCTCGTCGCCTACAGCGTGCTCCTGAGCGCGACAACGTACCTGGTCGCCACCAACCAGGCGATCAACTTCATCGAGCAGCGCGAAGCAGTCGGCCTGACGCTCCAGGTGGCCGTTGCCGTCGGCGCGCTGCTCTCGCTGCTTGCAGCGGCCGATGCGCTGAGCGGCGAGCGCGACCGCGGCAGCCTCGAGGCGCTGCTCCTGGCGCCGGTCCCGCGCTGGCAGCTCGTGGCCGGGAAGGGCGCCTCGGCGCTGTCGCTGTGGCTGGCCGCCTTCGCCGTGGCGGTGCCGTACGTGTGGTTCCTGGGCCACGGGATCGGGCTCGTGGCGGTGCCGCTCTCGGCCGGGCTCGCGGTCGGCACGCTGCTCGCCGTCGCGTTCGCGGCCATGGGGCTGGCGGTCAGCGCGGGCGCGTCGACGAGCCGCGTCAGCCTGGCGGTCTGCATGCTCGTCCTGCTCGCGCTCTACGTGCCGACCCAGTTCCCGGTCGGCGCGACGACCGGCTGGGCCGGCGAGCTGCTCCAGCGGTTCAACCCGCTCACGGCCGGCCTGCACTTCCTGGGCCGGCTCGTGATCGACGGCCACGGGGCGTTCGAGGAGGCCTCCTGGCTGGCCGCTCCGGCCCTCTTCGTCACGGCGGCCGTCGCCGCGGCGGCCGTCGCGGCGCGGCGGCTCAGGCTCTCGGGGGTGCGGGAGTGAGGGCGCGCGCCGCCGGGGCCGTCCTCGCCGCGCTCCTGCTGTTGGCGCCGGCGGCACGAGCCGCGACCGCGCCGCCCGCCATCACGCTCGACCGCGGCGCCGTCGCGATCCGGCTCGGGAAGTCGTTCGCGTTCACGTCGACGCTGGCCGCGGGCTCCGCATCGACCGGACCGCTCGTCGCCCACCTGAACGTCGTCTCGCTCGACCCCGGCACCTACGTCGACCCGGAGGACTGGTCGACCCACCGCACCCGCTACCTCGACCCGGTGGCGTCAGGAGGATCGCGGTCGATCCGGTGGTCGGTGAAGGCGGTGAGCGCCGGCCCGATCGCGATCTACGTGACCGCCGTCCCCGTGGGCGGCTCGGGGCCGATCGCCGTCGGGCCGCCGCTGCGCGTGCAGGTCGCCGACCGGCGGACGCTGAACAGCGGCGGCGTGGTGCCGCTGGCGCTCGCGGTCCCGGCCGCAGTGGCCCTCATCGCGGTGGCGGCTCGGCGCCGGGCGCATCCATGAGCGCGCCGAGCGAGCGCTCGATCGCGTCGAGGTCGGCCGGTTCGAGGCGGTCGAGGAACCGCTCCGCGACGGCGGCGCGGTGATCGACCCGGGCCTCTTCGTAGCGATCCGCGCCGAGGGCGGTGAGCGCCACGAGCGTCACGCGCCGGTCGCCGGGGTCGGGGACGCGCTCGACGAGCCCGGCCTTCTCCATCCGGTCGACCACGCCCGTGAGCCCGCTCTTCGAGATGACGACCGCGTCGCCCAGGTCGCGCATCGAACGCCGTCGCCCGGGCACGGCGTGCAGGTGCAGCAGCACGTCGTACCAGCGCAGGGAGAGGCCGTGCTCGCGCTGGAGCGCCGCCTCGACGTCGGCGCAGACGGCGGCGTGGGCCTCGAAGAACATCTGCCAGGCCCGCCAGTGCGGATGGCGGAGGGGATCGGTCGGTTGCACGGTCGTCACGGATGTGGTAAATAGTACGCATACGGATTATTCGTATGCGGACTTCATCACTCTACCACGGAGGAACGCCATGTACGCCCAGGTCATCCGCTTCGAGGACAGCCCGCCCGACCTGGAGGACGGCATCGCCCACGTGATCGACGAGGTGGTGCCGGCTGCGGCAGCCGCGGCCGGGGTCGAGGGCGTGTGGCTCGTCGACCGCGAGGCCGGCGTGCGGCTCTCGGTGATGCTCTTCGAGGACGAGGAGTCGGCCAAGGCCGTTTTCGCGGCGGTGGGGGAACGGCGCGCGGCCGACCCCGACCGCAACCGGCCGAAGCCCGTGGGTGTGACGCGCTACGAGATCTACGCTTCCACGCTCGACGGGGCCGCGGCGCGCAAAATCGGTGCCTGACACCGATTTTGCAGGGGGTCCGTCCGATCGGCCCCCTAGCATGCGACCATGGACGCACGTCGCGACACGCTTGCCATGGCCATCGACCTGCGGCTCGCCGACCTGTGGGCCGAGATCTTCGACCTCGGCAACGGGCCAATCGACCACGAGTTGCTCGGATGGCTCCTCCGCGCCGCCTACGGGCAGGGCTACACCGACGCGCTGCGCGAGTCCCGGCGAGGCCAGCTGTGCCTCGATCTGGGCTATCGCGTCCCCGACCGGGCGGCGTGATCGCGGCGGCCCGGCGCTGACCGGGCCGATGGTACCCTGACCCGCATGACCGGTCGGCCTCGCCTCGTGATCGCGCTGGTCGTGGCGTCCCTCCTGGCGGTCTTCCTGGTCTACCAGGGGTTCGTGAGCACGGGCACGCTGCTCGTGAGCGTCTCGCAGCTCAACTCAGATCGCGACGGCGCCGCCCACAAGAAGGTCAACCTGACGGGCGTGGTCGTGACCGCGTCGGGCACGGACAGCCCGCTCCGGTTCGTGCTGAAGGACGACGCCACCCGGGCGACGGTGCCGGTCGCGTACACGGGCTCCGTGCCGGACGCCTTCAAGCCGACCCGGCACGTCATCGTGACGGGCCGGATGCAGGACGGGGTCTTCGTCGGCGAGCCGGACTCGCTGCTCACAAAGTGCCCCAGCAAGTACTCCTCCGGCGGCTCGGGATGATGCGGCGGGCGGTCCGGTGACGACCCTCGGGCGCGTCGCCCTCTACCTGGTCTTCGCGCTCACCGTCTACGCCGCGGTCGCGGGCGTCCTGGCCGGCCGGCGCGGCGACCGCCGGCTCATGCGCAGCGCGCGGAACGCGTTCTGGGCGGCCCTCGCCGCAACGCTGGTCGCGGTCGTCTCGGTCGAGTACGCCCTCCTCACCCACGACTTCTCGCTGGCGGTCGTCGCCGAGCACACCAGCCGGCGGCTGCCGACGGGCTACACGCTGAGCTCGCTCTGGGCCAGCGAGGCCGGCTCGCTGCTCCTGTGGCTCGCGGTCCTCACCGGCGCGTCCGCGCTTGCGCTGCACCAGAACCGGCGCCGGAACCGCGAGCTCATGCCGTGGGTGGCGGCCGTGCTGGGCGGCATCGCCACGTTCTTCGCGGCGCTGGCGGCGTTCGTCTCCTCGCCGTTCGCGCACGTCGCGGGCACCGTTCCCGTCGACGGCGCCGGCCTCGACCCGTCGCTCCAGAACCCGTACATGGTGGCGCATCCGCCGATGCTCTACCTGGGCTACGTGACGATGTCGATCCCGTTCGCGTTCGCGATGGCGGCGCTCATCACGGGTCGCACCGACGCCCGCTGGCTCGTTTCGGTCAGGCGCTGGACGCTCGTGAGCTGGGCCGCGCTCGGCACCGGCATGCTGCTCGGCGCCCACTGGGCCTACGTCGAGGTCGGCTGGGGCGGCTACTGGGCGTGGGACCCGGTCGAGAACGCCGCGCTCATGCCGTGGCTGGCCGCGACGGCGTTCCTGCACTCGGTGATCGTGCAGGAGAAGAAGGGGATGCTCAAGGTGTGGAACATGGTGCTCGTGAGCGCCGCGTTCTCGCTGGCGGTCTTCGGCGACTTCCTGACCCGAAGCGGCGTCGTCCAGTCGGTGCACTCGTTCGTGCAGTCGCCGGTTGGGCCGTACCTCCTGGGGTTCGTCGCCGCCACGCTGGCGGTCTCGACGGCGCTCATCATCTGGCGCCTGCCGCTGCTTCGGGCCGACCACCGGCTGGAGTCGGTGATCTCGCGCGAGGCGACCTTCCTGTTCAACAACCTGCTCCTCCTGGCGCTGGCCTTCGCCGTGCTGTGGGGGGTCGTCTTCCCGATCCTGAGCGAGGCCGTCCGCGGCGTCCGCTCCACGGTCTCGGCGCCGTACTACGACTTCTTCCTCGTCATCTTCGGGCTGCCCCTTCTGGCGCTCACGGGCATCGGCCCGCTGATCGCCTGGAGGCGGGCCTCCCCCGACAGCCTGGTGCGCACGTTCCGCTGGCCGGTGGTCTCGGCGCTCTCCGGCGCCGCGCTCCTGTGGCTCCTCGGCCTCGGGTCGAGCACCGCCGGACTCACCGCGCTCTCGCTCTGCATCTTCGTCACGGTCACCGTCGGCCTGGAGTTCGCGCGCGGCACCGCGGCCCGGCGGGCGCTGGCCGGCGGCAGCATCCCGCGCGCGCTGGTCGACCTGGTCGGCCGGAACCGGCGCCGCTACGGCGGCTACGTCGTCCACCTCGCGATCGTGATCCTGGTCGTCGGCGTGACCGCATCGAGCGCCTACTCGACCGTGCGCGAGGCCCACCTCGGCGTCGGCCAGACGATGGTGGTCGACGGCTACACGCTGCGAAACGCCGGCGTCTTCCAGCGCAAGGGGCCCAACTACACCTTCCAGTACGTGCGCCTCGCCGTCTCGCGCGGCGGCAGCTCGCACGGGACGCTCGAGCCCGGCCAGCGCGTCTACGACACCGGCCAGATCGGAAACGAGGTCGACATCCGCAGCAGCGTGCCGTCGGGCACCGACCTCTACTCCATCCTCCAGGGCGTCGACCGCGACGCCTCCGGCGGCGTCAGCGTGAAGGTGCTCGTGAACCCGGCCGTCGGGCTGGTGTGGCTGGCCGGCGTCGTCTTCCTGCTCGGCGCGCTGATCACGCTGTGGCCGGATCCGCGCGAGGCCCGTCAGCTCGCGCGCCGCTACGGCGAGCTCCTGGCCCGCAGCGGCGCATGACCGCCGCCGCAGCGGTGGCCGCCGCGGCGGCCCTGGTGATGCTGGCCGTCGTGGTCGTCGCGTGGCCGTTCGTGTCGCCGGAACGCGAGCAACCCGAGGAGCGCCTGTCGGACGAGGACCGGCGGCGGCTGGCCCTCGCCGAGGCCCGCGACGCGGCCTATGCATCGCTTCGCGATCTCGAGCAGGACCTGCGCACGGGCAAGGTCACCGAGGCCGATTACGAGGCTGAGCGCGACCGCCTCCGGGCCGACGCGGCCAGGGTGCTGCGCGAGCTGGATCGGCTAAGGTAACAACGGGTTTTCCGCGGTCTCCAGGAGGGATTCATGGCCGGTCTCATGTCGCGTTTCACGACGCTGTTCAAGGTCAAGGCGAACACCATGCTGGACAAGGCCGAGGACCCGGGCCAGACCCTGGACTACAGCTACCAGCAGCAGCTCGAGATGCTGCAGAAGGTGAAGCGCGGCGTCGCCGACGTCGTCACCGCCAAGAAGCGCCTCCAGCTCCAGACCGCGAAGCTCGAGGAGAGCGTCGTCAAGCTCGACGGCCAGGCCCGCCAGGCCCTGGCCGGGAACCGCGAGGACCTCGCGCGCACCGCTCTCGAGCGCAAGGCGCTGATCCAGGGCCAGCTCCAGGGCCTCGACACGCAGATCAGCGCGCTCGAGCAGCAGCAGCAGAACCTGGTCGACCAGGAGCGGCGGCTCTCGGCGAAGGTCGAGTCGTTCCGCACGCAGAAGGAGGTCGTGAAGGCCCAGTACTCCGCCGCCGAGGCGCAGGTGCGGATCGGCGAGGCCACGACCGGGCTCGGCGAGGAGATGTCGGACGTCGGCCTGGCCCTTCAGCGGGCGCAGGACAAGACCGAGCAGATGCAGGCCCGGGCGGCGGCCGTGAACGAGCTCGTCGACACCGGCGCGATCGACGACCTGACGGCACCCGCGGGATCGGACCTCGACGCCCAGATCGCCGCGCTCACGGCGGGCAACCAGGTCGACGCCGAGATGGCCAAGCTGCGGGCCGAGGTCGGAAGCGGCACGCCCGCACCGGAGATCGGCCAGGGCGCAGCGGAGCCCGCCGAGTCGCAGGAGGAGTCCAAGTGACCGTCGTTCGCATCCTCGGAAGCGGCCAGTTCCGTCTCGACGACGGCGACGTCGGCCGCCTGAACGATCTCGACAACGCGGTGGCCGCCGCGGTGGCCGCGGGCGACGCGGCCGCATTCGGGCAGACGTTCGGCGCCCTGATCGCCCACGTCCGCGAGCACGGTGCGGCCGTCGCCGACGGCGAGATCGTCACCTCCGACCATGTGCTGCCCGCCGAGGACACCACGCTCGACGAGGCCCGCGAGGCCTTCTCGGGCGAGGGCGCGATCCCCGGTTAGGCGCCGGCCCAGACCGACCAGGTGACGACGCCGGCCTCGGGCCGGGGCGGCTCGGCGAGCATCGCCAGGTACTCGAGCATGTGGCCGTCGGGGTCCTCGAAGTAGACGGCCGCGGCGGGCATCCAACCGATCACGCTCGGCTCGCGGGTCTCCTCGCGGAAGAACGAGAACGGCACGACGCCGGCGGCGGCGAGCGCGTCGGGCGCGCGCAGCACCTCCTCGAGCGGCGTGGCGAAGGCGACGTGCAGCCGCATGCCCATCGGCGCCGTCCCCAGCGACCACAGCCCCAGCATCGCCCCTCCCGGCTCGCCGGCCCAGACGAAGGCGAGGCCGCGGCCGGCGTCCTCGTAGGCGACCTCGAGGCCGAGCACGTCCCGGTAGAAGGCCACCGAGCGGGCGACGTCGGCCACCGGCAGGTGCGCCTCGAAGAGGGAGGTGACCCGGACCGGGCCGGCGGCCGTCACTCGTAGACGACCACGTCGGGGCGCGGGATCAGCCGCAGCACCGATCGCGGCGTCATGAGGCCCGTGTCCTCGTGGAAGAAGAGCTTGAAGCCGTTGTAGCGGCCCGGCTTTCGGGACGAGAAGTAGTCGTACTTCGAGACCTTGTTCTCCTGGTCGCCGTAGCCGTCGACGTTCACCGTGAGGGCCACGCCGGGATAGGCGCGAAGCGTGCGGGCGTTCGCGATCATGTCGGTGGTGAAGCGGTGCACGATCAGGAGCTTCTGCGGCAGGTTGTGGTTCTTCACGATCTGCGACATGTAGGCCTGCACGTGGTTCACGATCCCGGCCGTGGTCGAACCGATCACCGAGCCCGGGGTCTGGCCGGCGGGCAGGCTCCACTCGGGGTCGAGCGCGATTCCGACGTCCGGCTCGCGCAGCCAGCGGGCATACGCGTGTACCTCGCGCATGAACGGCGAGTGGCCCGGCTGGATGTCGAGGATGAGCAGGGCGTGCGCGCGCCGGGCCGCCGCCAGGTAGCGCCCGATCAACTCGGACGACTGGCGGGCGCGGTACAGGCCGTCCACGCCCGGCGCCGCCTGAGCGACCGTGGCGATGAGCTCCATCGCCGGCAGCACCGGCCGGTCGGCCCGGTACTTCGCCGCCATCTTGTCGAGCCGCCGGCCCACGGCGTCGGGGGTCCCGATGCCGAGCGTCCCCAGGCCGGCGTCCTCGGGAGCGCCGTAGAAGGCGACCACGCGCGTGCGCGGGAGGATGGTGCGGCCGCCGTCCGGGAGCGTCGGCGGCGCCTCCGCCTTCTTGGCCTGCGTGCCCGCGGCGGTCTGCCCGGGCGGGGAGGAGGAGCCGCCGATCCGGGTCCATGCGCCCGCGGCGGCGAAGATCACGGCCAGGGACGCGAACGACGCCAGCACGATGCGCCGCTGGCGGATCGCCCGCTCGCGGGCGACCTGGCGCTGCACCCAGCGCGGGTCGCCGCGGTAGGCCTTGAGTCGTCTCTCGATGTCCTCTAGATCGGAGCGTCCCATAGTGGATACCAGCGCTCGAGCTCAGGCTCGATCGGCAGCTCCTCTTCCATTCTCGCCTGCAGCTGGAGCTCGCGCTCGGTGTCGCGAGTGTTCTTCCCCTGCGGCACGAACGGGTAGAACGTACCGCGCTTGAAGTTGTAGACGAACCTGACGTTTCCCGGCTCGAACCCGAAGAGGGCGCACAGTAGCTGTTCGCCGAAGCCGTCGTCCGTCATCGACTGCGCCGTGACGTGGATGGTCGTCACGAGATCCTCGAAGTCGGAGTCCGCCAGCGTGAACCACTCGTAGCCGTACTCGTCGACGGTGCGCTCCATCTTCGTGCCCGAGTCGGTGAAGGCCATGCGCACCATCTCCTCGATGTCCTTGCCGCTCTCGCGAAACCGCGACGACGACATGGGCTTGAAGCAGATTGCGGCCTTCTGCGACGGGCGCAGATCGAGCGACGTGTCGAGCGTCACCTGGGCGGTCGACATGGCGAACAACCGCTCGAGCGTCGGCTTCTCGACCTTGGTGCGGCCCAGCAGGCTGTCGAATAGCCCCATGGGGCCGGGGAATTTACCCGATCTCGGCCCAGCGGGCCTCCCTGGGAAAGGCTTACAGGCCTTCGAGCCCGCGCTCGAGGCGGCGCAGCTGCTCGAGCCGGGCCTCGAGCGGCGGGTGATCCGCGAACACGTTCGAGAGGCCGTTCTTGAGGCCGGCCGGGATGATGAAGAACTGGTTCAGGCCCTCGGCCATGCGCATGTCGCGCTGCGGGATCCGGCCCATCGCGCCCGAGATCTTGACGAGCGCCGATGCCAGGCTGGACGGCGACTTGGTGAGGATCGCGGCGCCGCGGTCGGCCGCGAACTCGCGGTAGCGCGACAGCGTCCGGATGAGGACGAAGGACAGCGCGTAGACGGCGATCGAGACGAGCAGCACGACGATGAACGCGTTGCCCGAGTTGTTGTCGTCGTCCCCGCCGCCGAAGCCGCCGCCGAAGAAGAAGCCCCAGCGGGTGATGAACCCGGCCACCATCGCAAAGAAGCTCGCGAGCGTCATGATCGCGACGTCGCGGTGGGCGACGTGGCTCAGCTCGTGGGCGATGACGCCCTCGAGCTCGTCGGGCTCGAGCCGGTCGAGCAGCCCCTGCGTGACCGCGACGGCGGCGTGCTTGGGGCTGCGGCCGGTGGCGAAGGCGTTCGGCATGTCGGTGGGGACGATCGCCACGCGCGGCATCGGCAGGCCGGCGGTCATGCACAGCCGCTGCACGACGGCGTGCAGCTCGGGCGCCTCGGCCTGGCTCACGATCCTCGCCCCGGACGACCGAAGCGCGATCTTGTCGCTCGTCCAGTACTGGACGAGCAGCATCCCGCCGCCCAGCAGGATGATCGGGATCAGACCCAGGTTGAACGCCTGGGCGAGCACCACGAAGAAGACGACGTAGATCAGTCCGAGCAGGAAGACGGTGGTCGCCATCCGGGCGATGAGCCCGGGATCGCGGTCGAGCGTTCTGCGTTGTGCCATGGCCGTATCGTAGCCGTGGGCGTCCCAAGGCGAACGGCCGCCGGCTCCAATCTTCCAAGGCGCGCGCGGGTCAGAAGCCCGCTCGGGTCGCCTTCGCCTCGACTCCCAGGATCTCGTGGATCTGCTCCGCGGCCGCCGCCGGCGTCATCGCCGTGATCGCGGCCATGTTCCGCATCGTCTCGAGCGCCGTGGCCTGCGCCTCGTTCGCCGCCGCCTGTGCGGCCGCCGTGCCGGCGGATCCCGCCTGGATGCCGAAATACGCGCCGACGACGGTTCCGACGACGCCGGTGACGGGCGCGAGCACCGTCGCGACCGCCGTGGCGCTGTCGGTTGCCGAGGCGACGTTCCGGTAGACGTACAACGCCGCGGCGAAGCAGAACGCGATCGCGGCCAGGCCGCCGACCACGACGAGGACGCCGTATGCCCAGCGGGGAGCGGCCGGCTGGCCCTCCTCTCCGTTCGAACCGGCGTCACGGAACATCGGGCC
>Ga0207708_10003205_pt1 | contig 12054 bp, 10 predicted proteins | sample KBSK5101metaG_FD_184340 | JGI IMG/M metagenome (GOLD analysis project Ga0207708, IMG submission 184340) | Corn, switchgrass and miscanthus rhizosphere microbial communities from Kellogg Biological Station, Michigan, USA - KBS K5-10-1 metaG... | ecosystem: Host-associated > Plants > Roots >...
CTCCGAGCTGCTGCCGGGCGCTGTCGCGGCGCTGCTCGAGGCGCTCCGCACCGACCCCGGCGCGGGTGCCGCCGGGGCGCAGCTGCTCGGTCCCGGCGGGGAGCCGCAGCCCTGCGCCTGGCGGCTGCCCGGCGTCGGGACCGCCCTCGCCCAGGCGCTCTTCCTGCACCGGCTGCTCGTCACCGAAAGCGGCGGGGAGCGGACGCGGCAGGTCGGCTGGGCGCAGTCGGCGGCGCTGCTCGTCCGCCGCTCCGCCGCCGAGCAGATCGGCTGGCTCGACCCCGACTTCTTCGTCTACTCGGACGAGACCGATTTCTGCAAGCGCCTCGGCGACGCCGGCTGGCACACCCTCTACGTCCCCGCCGCCCGGGCGATTCACCACGAACAGCTCGCCAACGACCGCTCCGCCGGCGAGCGACGGGTGGTCGAGTTCCACCGCAACCGCGACCTCTACATGCGCAAGCACCACGGTCCGGCCGCGGCGGCCGCCGTCCGGGCGCTGACCGCCTTCTCATACCTGCCGCGGGCGTTCGCGGCCCTGATCCTCCCCGGCCACGACCCGGGCTGGTACTGGCTCCACGCGCGCAAGGCCCTGCGGCCGACGGGCGAGGGGCTGCGGGAGCTCGCCGAGGGTTCGAGTGGCTGAGAGGGCGGTCGATCCGCAGCAAGCGGCCGCTGATCCCGATTTCATCCCGCATACGGGACGAATCCGCCCTCAGCAAGTGAAGAGGCCCGGACCGCGCCCTAGAAGTTCCCCCGGTCGCGGTCGCGGATGTCCTGCTCGTAGAGCTCCTCGGCGCGAGCCTGATCGTCGCTCTCGGTCCCCCGCTCACGGCGCATCCGCGCCAGTCGCTCGCGCCAGTCCTCAGCACGGAGGGCCGCGGTCACCTGCTCGCGTTCGGGGCGGTTGACGGCTCCGCCGAACCAGAGGATCACCGGGTAGAGAGCGAAGACTGCAAGACGGGAGAGGAAGCCGGCGGCGCCCTCGGTCGGGAGCAGGAGCTCGCCTCCGGCGATCAGCACCGCGGCGGCGCCGACGACGACCGTCAGGCGACCCCACTGCCAGGGGATCGGGAAGATCCGGCGGCTGACCGCGTAGATCAGGACGATCACGATCAGGTAGGAGATGATCAGCGCGACGCCGGCGCCGACGATCCCCCAGGCCGGGACGAGGATCAGGTTGAGGACGACGTTGGCGATCGTCGCGACGATCGTGACCGGGAAGTTGTAGCCCGTCTTCCCGGTCCGTCCGAGGATCACGACGAGCGCCAGGTAGATCCCGTAGAGGGCGGCGCCGAGGGCGAGCGGCCCGATCGCCTCGTAGGAGTCGAAGAAGCTCGGGTCGGCGAGGAGGCGGACGATCCAGCGCGCCTCCAGCCACATGCCGACGACGATCACGCCGCAGAGCGCCGCGAAGGCGGTGACGACGACCGCGTAGGTGCGGCGCGCCTCCTCGTCGTCGGAGATCGAGTAGGCGAGCGGCGGCCAGGCGAGCTGGAAGCCGCGGACGACGACCTGGATCGCCTGGCTGAACTTGAAGGCGAGCCCGTAGAGGCCGAGCTGGGCGAGTCCCAGCGAGTGGGAGATGATGATCCGGTCGATGAACGCGAGCGAGTAGATCGAGATCTCGGCCGGCATCGTCGGCAGCCCGAAGCGGAACATCCGCCGCAGCAGCTCGCGATCCGGCCACAGCGACAGGCGCCGCCGCTCGGCGAAGATCAGCCAGAGCAGGAACGGCAGCCCGGCCAGGTAGGCGCCGAGGAGCAGGCCCTCCGCGCCCGCGTCGGCGCCGACGACGAGCGCCACCGTCAGCGGGATCGCCAGCAGGACGTTGCCGATCGTGAACGCGAAGTAGGCCTTGGCGCGCTCGTCGAGCCGGAACAGCGTGACCATGTACTCGTAGAGCGTCAGCACCCAGAGGCCGCCGATCGCGATCCGGACGAGGCCCGGATCGAGCGGATCGCCGCTGATCAGATCGCCGATCTGCGACGCGAAGGGCAGAGCGACCAGGGCGGCGATCGTCGTCGTCCAGAGCAGCGCCGCGAACCCGGTGGCGATCACCCTGTCGCCGCGCTCGCCGGGCAGGTAGTAGAAGCGGAGCAGCGCCTCGATCAGCCCGAGCCGGATGACGATGCTGGCGGCGACCACGGTCGAGAAGAGCAGCTCGGCCTGCCCGTAGTCGGCGGTGGTCAGATACCGCGTGTAGAGCGGCAGCAGCAGGACCGCGAGCACCTTCGAGGCGACGCTCGCGGCCGTGTAGGCGAAGCCGGTGGTGGCGAGGCGGCGGAGATAGTCGAGCATCGGCGCCCCGATCAGCCGCCCGGGCGGCGGGGGGCGCGGACGAGGGCGGCGCCGGCGATCGCGAGCACCGCCCAGGTGATCGGGTCGATCAGGAAGGCCGCGTAGCCGAGGCTGTGGACGAACATCAATGCGTAGATCGCCAGCAGCGTCGCCGCCAGCGCCGGCCCGCGCGCCCGCCGGCGGAGCCCGAGGCCGGTCGCCGACAGCAGCGCCCCGAAAGTGACGACGAGCAGCGCGACGTAGGCGATCACGCCGAGCGCCCCCTGCTCGGCGGCGACCGTCACCGGCTCGGTGTGGCTCTCGGCCGCGAATCCCTCGCCCTCGTAGTAGCGGGCGGTGAACTCGTCGGCGAAACCCCCGGAGCCGACGCCGGCGAGCGGGTGGTCGCGGGCGATCTCGAGGCCGCCGTCGATCAGCCCGGCCCGGCCGCTGGTCGTCTCGCTGCTGAGCCCGCCGCCGGCGATCAGCAGCACGGCCGCTGCCAGCGCCACCACGGTCGCCGCCCCGGCGACGAGGCCCCGCGCCACACCCCAGCGGGCGGCGACGAGGACCAGGAGCGCCGCGAACAGGGCCAGCGAGCTGGTCTGCGAGAAGCTGATCAGGAGCAGCACGAGGAATGCGGCGAACAGCGCCGCGGCCGCCCAGACCTCCTTCGGGCGGCGTCCGTAGGCGACGATCGCGGCGAGCACGGTCATCGTCACCGCCAGGTAGCGGCCGAGGATGTTCGGGTCCCAGAACAGCGAGTTGACCCGGAAGTAGGGATGGGCCTCGTTGCCCGAGATCACCTTGTCGTTCCAGAGCAGGCCGCCGGAGACGTACTCGACCGCGCCGACGGCGAGGAAGACCGCTCCCTCGATCGCGAGCACGGCCACGATCGCATCCAGCGCGGCACGGTCCCAGCGGACCTCGGCGAGGAGCAGGTAGAGCGCTGCGAACGGGGCGAGGAAGAAGGCGACGTTCTGAAGCGGGTCGGTGAGATCGTCGACGTACGCCGCCTGCAGGGCGTAGAGGACGACAACGGCCGCGAGCACCCAGCCGATCGCGTCGAGCCAGCGGCCCCGGTCGGCCGGTGCGGGCCCCGGCGGAGCGGGTTCGCGCCAGGCGTCCCAGACGGCGGCGGCGAGGCCGCCTGCGATCACCGCGTAGAGGGGAAGGAGCAGGTTCGCATCGCCGCCGCCGAGGTCGATCGGGATCCGGAACGGCATCGCCGCGACCAGCGCCGGCGCGAGCCAGGTGGGCCGGCGGCGGAAGAGCCAGGCGAGGACCGCGATCCCGACCGCGGCGGCGATGATCGCGGCGACGAGCAGCGGCGGGTGATCGCGGAGATCGGCGATCCGGGTGCTGTCCCAGTTGTCGGCGAGGACCAGCACCGGCCCCAGCAGGACCGCGACGGCGAGGCTCGTGACCCGGGCGCGGCGGCCGAGCGCCGGGACCAGTCCCGCAGCGGCCGCGACGGCGCAGACGACCGTCCCGGCCCAGAGCAGCGGCTCGTCCATCAGCCGCCGCCCCCGGCTTCCGGGAGCGGGACGGTCACCTCGATCCGCCCCGGCGGCTTGACGTCACGGCCCTGCTCGCCGAGCACGACCTCGAGCGCGTAGAGGCCCGGCTGCGCGCGCTCGCCGGTGTCGGTGCGCCCGTCCCAGGTGTAGGTGTGGGGCCCCGCGTCGAGGTCCTGCCCCTCCGCCAGCGTCGCGACGAGACCGCCGTCGCTGCCCTCGTTACCGTCGATGATCAGGACGTCGACGTCGGAGTCGGGCTCGGCGAGCGTGAAGGCGACGTCGGCGCGCCCGCGCTCGAGCTGCGGCGAGAGGACGACGGTGTTGACGAGGTCGTCGGCGGAGCGCGCGACCCGCTCGACCGCGAAGGCCGCGAACGTGAGGAGGAGCAGGCAGGCGAAGAGGACCGCGCCGAGGTCCGCCCCGCGCCGGCCGCCATCCCGGCTCATCCGCTCAGCCCTTGCCGTCCCGGGCGACGTCGTCGCCGACGAAGGCGACGACGTCCGCATCGCTGTTCGCCGCGGCCTGGGCCTCGTTGTCGAACGGCTTGACGCTCTTGATCCCGAGCGCCCGCGCGACCAGCTTCCCCTCTCGCTGGGCGCCCTCGTCGTAGCGGACGATGCTCTTGCCGCTGCCACCGTTGGCCACGCTCGTCCCGATCACGTCGAAGTCGCGGTTGCCGAGCTGATCGGCGACCTCGCCGGCGAGGCCCGATGAGGTCGAGGCGTTGAGGACGACGACGCTGACGCCGCTCGGATCGATCCGTCCCGGCGCGTCGTTCTCGCTCTCGGCGCGGAGGAAGTGGGCGACGGCATAGAAGACGGCGCCGGCGACCGCGATCGCGACGAGCGAGATGACGAGCGGATGGCGGGGACCGCGCTCGAGTGCCCGGCGCCACCACGGAGCCTTCTGGAGCTCGATCGCGCGCTGCTCGGCGGTCCCGATCCGTGCCAGCGCCGGCCGGTCGGAGGTGACGCGGTCGGCGGCCGCCGACCCGGCCCCGGCGGCCGGCGGAGCGATCGCGCGGAATTCGCGCGTGCCGGCGTCGGGCTCGTGGTTCATCCAGTCGGTGAGCCGGGCGATCTCGCGCCGCTGCTCGAGGAAGATCGGCAGCAGCAGCGCCATGCCGAGCATCGCGAACAGGGCCGCGATCCCGCCGAGCGGGACGAGCAGGCCGCGACCGAGAAGCGACTCGGTGGCGGCGGTGGCGATCAGCCCGGTGAGCATCTCGAGTCGGCCCCGGCGATCATCCGGCGATGCCCTGGTCGTCCTGTCCGACGACGACCGCCAGGTCGGCGCCGTTGGCGACGTCCTGGACCTCGGACGTGATCGCGACCACCTCGAGGTCGCCGAGCTGATCGCTGAGATCGGAGGCGAGCTCCTCGGCGTCGGACTTGAAGCCGCTCTCGAACATCACCGAGCTGGTCGGGAAGCTCCCCGCGTCGCCGACCTCGCCGACCTTCCAGCCCGCGTCCTTGACGAACACGCTCGCCGTCTTCGCGGTGCCCGGGACGCCGACGCCGCCCTCCGGCGCGGTCCCGTTCAGGACGGCCACCTCGGGCTTCGGCGGGGTCACGGTCCGCGCCGTGGTCTGCTCCGTTCCCGAGCCGCTGTCGGAGCCGAACAGCCCGAAGCCCCCAGTCACGATCACCGCCGCGACGATCAGGGCGAGGAGGCCGAGGACGAGGACGAGCGGGCTCACCGGCGAGCGCTTGTCGAGCTCCTCGTAGCGGAACGCGACCTCGCCGCGGAGCCGCTCGCCCCGCCCCGGGCCGGAAGCGGCGGCCGGCTCCGCGCGCTCGCTGCCGGTGTCGGCGGGCGCGCCGATCCGCGGCATCGTCGCCTCGGAGGCGGACGTGCTCCGCTCCTGCTCGGCGGCGGCGCGCTCGGGAGCGCGACCCGCCCACTCGCGCAGACGGCGCAGGTGCCGCGCCTGCTGGAAGGTCATGAAGACGAGCACGGCGAAGCCGCCGAAGGCGACGAAGCCGAGGATCGCGCCGATCTCCTTCAGCAGGTCCATTCAGCGCGGGATCTTAGAGCCGCCACCGGGGGCCAAACCGGCGCTGATCACGCCGACGACGCGACGTGCCAGATCGGTCTCGTCCCCGCTGCCGATCAGATCCCTGAGCTCCTGGAGCGTCTCCTCCACCCGGGCCGGGTCGAGCGGCTCCGCCCGGACCGCCCTGACGATCCGCGCCTCCGCGGTCGGCTCCGCGCTCTCGCCGTCGGCGAGGAGCTGCTCGTGGAGCTGCTCGCCGGGCCGCGGCGAGGTGAACTCGATCGCGATGTCGGTGTCGGGCTCGTAGCCGGCAAGGCGGATCATGTTCCGGGCGAGGTCGACGATCTTGACCGGCTCCCCCATCTCGAGCACGAAGACGTCGCCGTCGCCGCCGAGGTCGGCGGCGCGGATGACGAGCTGGACGGCCTCCGGGATCGTCATGAAATAGCGCGTCATCTCCGGGTGGGTGACCGTGACCGGCCCGCCACGCTCGATCTGGCTGCGGAAGATCGGGACGACGCTGCCCGAGGAGCCGAGCACGTTCCCGAACCGCACGGTCACGAAGCGGGTATCCCGGTGGCGGGTCGAGGCGGCGCGGACGATCGACTCCGCCATCGCCTTCGAGGCGCCCATCACCGTTCGCGGGTTTACCGCCTTGTCGGTCGAGATCAGGACGAACCGCTCGGCACCGGCGACCGCCGCCGTCTCGGCGACGACCCGGGTCGCGATCGAGTTGTTGCGGACCGCCTCGAACGGGTTCGCCTCGACGAGCGGCACGTGCTTGTAGGCGGCGGCGTGGAAGACGACCTCGGGACGGAAGCGCTGCATGACCTCGAGCATCCGCTCGCCGTCCTTGCAGTCGGCGAGCACCGACTCGACGCGGCTGAAGTGCCACTCGGAGGTGAGCTCGCGATCGATCTGGAAGAGGTTGTCCTCGGCCTGGTCGACGAGGACGAGCAGGCGCGGGCCGACGCGGGCTATCTGGCGGCATAGCTCGGAGCCGATCGAGCCGCCGGCGCCGGTGACGAGGACGATCCGGTCGCGTAGATAACCGCCGACGCGGTCGAGCTCGATCACGACCGGCTCGCGCCCGAGCACGTCCTCGACCTGGACCTCGCGGAGCTGGCGGGTCAGCTGGACGCCGCCGCGGAGCAGCTCGAAGACGGTCGGCAGCGTCCGCACCCGGATCCCGCGCTCGCGGCACTCGGATACGACCTTGCCGCGGACGTGGCCGGGCGCCGAGGGGATCGCGATCACGACCTCGGCCGGCTTCTCGCGCTCGAGGATCTCGCCGAGCTCGTCCATCCCGCCGAAGACCTTCAGCCCCGAGAGTCGCATCCCGCGCTTGCGGGGATCGTCGTCGACGAAGCCGACCGGGTTGCCGAGCTCGGGGTTGAGGCGCAGCTCGCGGACGACCATCTGCCCGCCGGAGCCGGCGCCGACGACGAGGACGTCGTCGTGCTTGCGGCGGTTGTGACGCCGCATCCGGCGCTCGACGAAGTAGAAGCGGGCGACGCTCCGCGCGACGACGAGGAGGCCGAGCGTGAAGACGAAGTCGTAGATCATCACCGAGCGCGGCATCGGGCTCGAGAACGGCTTGGCGATCACGAAGATGGCGATCAGGAGCGCCGAGGCGACGGCGCAGGCGCGCATCACCGACCAGGTGTCGCCGATGTTGAAGTAGCGCCACCACTTCTGGTGCAGGCCCATCAGGCTGAATACGGCGGTCTTGCCGAGCGCGACGAAGACGATCGAGCCGGTCAGCATGTCGACGTAGCGGTTCGGGATTCCGCCCGGCTCGTCGATGAAGCGAATCTCGAAGGCGAGATAGAAGGCGAGGGCCGCTAGCGCCGCGTCCGCCGCCAGCTGGAAGATCCGATGCCGGAGCACCGGCGCGCGCAGGCGGTTCATCGGCCAAAGGGTAGAGTCCCGGCCACGCGTACGACCTGCCGGATGCGGTCTGCGCAAGCCCCTCACCTCGCGCAGGACGCCGTTGCCGCACCCGCTCCTAATCGCCTCGATAACCGACCCGATCGTTAACTTCGCGGTCGACGTCGTCGATGCGATCGGCGTCGTCGGGATCTTCATCCTGATGACGTTCGAGAGCGCCTGCGTGCCGATCCCGAGCGAGGCGACGATGCTGTTCGCGGGCTTCAACGTCAGCGACGGCGACATGACGCTGTTCGCCGCCGTCGCCGCCGGCGTGCTCGGCAACGTGGTCGGCTCCTGGATCGCCTGGGGCGTCGGCTACTACGGCCGCGAGGAGCTGCTCGAGAAGAACCGGCTGATCCACATCAACCCGAAGCACCTCGAGACCGCCGACCGCTGGTTCCGCGAGCACGGCGAGGCGACCGTCTTCTGGTGCCGGATGCTGCCGATCGTCCGGACCTTCATCTCGCTGCCTGCGGGCATCGCCGAGATGCCGTTCTGGCGATTCACGCTGTTCACCTTCCTCGGTTGCGTCCCCTGGGTGCTCGGCCTGACCCTGATCGGGCGCTCCGCCGGCGACAACTGGGACGAGTGGAAGGACAAGCTCCACTACGTCGACTACCTGGTCGCGGCGATCATCGTCGTCACCGCCGCGTGGCTTCTGATCCGGTACCTGCGCCGGCGCCGCGCGGGAGCCGCGGCCGGCGCCGGCGAAGGTTCCTGAACCGTGGCCGCGGGAGGCGGGCTCGGAATCGGCAGGGCGGCGCTGCTCGGTGTCGTCCAAGGTCCGACCGAGCTGCTCCCGGTCTCGAGCTCCGCGCACCTGCGGATCGTCCCCTGGCTGCTCGACTGGGACCTCGAGGACGTCAGCGCCGAGGATCGCAAAGCCTTCGAGGTCGCCGTCCACGGCGGCGCGGCGCTGGCGCTGCTGATCGGCCAGCGGCGCCTGATCGCCGATGAGCTGCGCCAGCTCGACGGCCGCCGCGTCGTCGTCATCGCCTGCTCGTTCCTGCCCGCGGTCGCGGTCGGATTGGCGCTCGAGGAGCAGATCGACCGCCGCCTCGGCGGGCCGCGGGCGACCGCGGCGGGATTGATCGCCGGCTCGATCGCGATGGTCCTCGCCGACCGCTTCCCGCGACGCCGCGGCGCCGGCGAGGCGACGGCCGTCGACGGCCTCGCGATCGGCTTGGCGCAGGCGGCCGCGCTGGCGCCCGGCGTTTCCCGGAACGGCTCGACGCTGGCCGCCGCCCGCGCCCGCGGATTCGGGCGCGCCCAGGCGAACCTGCTCTCGCGGACGGTCGCCCTGCCGGTGATCACGGCCGCCGCCGTCCGCAAGCTGGTGAAGCTGCGTCGCCGCAAGGTCGATCCGGCCCTCGCCCGGGCCGCCACGGTCGGGGTCGCCACGGCGTTCGCGTCGACCCTCGCCTCGCAGGGTCTGATCCGGCTGATCGAGCGCGATCGCAGCCTCTGGCCCTACGCCGCCTACCGGACCGGGCTCGCGGCGCTGATCCTCGCCGAGTCCCGCCGCCGCTCCTGACCGTCGGGTGCGGTTGAATCAGCCGCGTCGATGAGCCAGGACGCCTACACCGAGGCCGGGGTCAGCCAGAGCGGCGCCGATGCGTCGGTTGCAGCGCTCGTCGCCCACCTCGGGAAGATCGACACCGGCAAGCCCTCGCGGGTCGTGCCGCTCCCCGGCCACTACGCGAGCGTCCTCCGCATCGACGCAACCACCGGGATCGCGTTCGGGACCGACGGGGTCGGCACGAAGATGGTCGTCGCCGAGCGACTCGGGCGGCTCGAGACGATCGGGATCGACTGCATCGCGATGAACGTCAACGACCTGATCTGCGTCGGTGCCGAGCCGATCGCTCTGGTCGACTTCATCCTCTGCCCGACCGCCGACCCGGAGCTCAGCGGCGCGATCGGGGAGGGCCTGCGGCGCGGCGCCGAGATCGCCGGGATCGAGATCCCGGGCGGCGAGATCGCCCAGGTCGGCGACGTCGTCAACGGGCTCGAGCTGGCCGGCAGCGCGATCGGGATCGTCGATCTCGACGCGATCGTCACCGGAGCCGCGATCGCGGCCGGCGATGCGGTGATCGGCCTGCCGAGCTCGGGCCTGCACTCGAACGGCTACACGCTCGCCCGCAAGGCGCTCGAGGGGATCGCGCTCGACGACGAGCGGCTCGGCCGCCCGCTCGGCGACGTCCTCCTCGAGCCGACCGAGATCTACGTCCGCCCGATCCTCGAGCTGCTCGACTCCGATGTCGACGTCCGCGGCCTCGCCCACATCACCGGCGACGGGCTCAACAACCTGCTGCGGCTCGGCCGGGGGGTCGGCTACGAGATCTCCGAGCCGCTGCCGGTCCCGCCCGTCTTCGAGCTGATCGCCGCCGAGGGCGGGATCGGCGACGGCGAGATGCACGAGGTCTTCAACATGGGTTGCGGCTTCTGCGTGACCGTCCCCGAGGCCGACCTCGACGCGGCCCTCGTCCTGCTCCGCGCCCACTACCCGGCGGCGCGCCGGATCGGCACGGTGACCGACCGGGCCGGGGTCGTCAGCCGCGGATAGTCGCCGGTAGGCCGCTATACCCGGGCGGTCCCCACAAGCCCTGCCACTACCCGGTTTCGCGAGTTTTCAGTCATCGGCGGCCGGGAATCGGCTCCGCTCGCACGCAAGCTTCTTGTCGGCGCCGCTGGATTCTGGTTCCCGGCGCGGCGTTCGGCCAGAATAGGTCGTGGTAATGACCGCGCCCGCTCCCCCGCGACCGATCCGTTGAGCAGCACGATGATCGGAACGATGCTCTCCGGCCGCTACCGGCTGGAGTCGAAGCTCGGCAGCGGCGGGATGTCCACCGTCTACCTGGCCGTCGACGAGACGCTCGGGCGCCACGTGGCGATCAAGGTCCTGCACGGCGAGATCTCCGACCAGGAGGACCAGCTCGAGCGCTTCCGCCGCGAGGCGCGCGCGGTCGCGCAGCTCTCGCACCCGAACCTCGTCGGGGTGATCGACGCCGGCGAGGAGGGCGGGCGCCCGTTCATCGTCTTCGAGTACGTGCCCGGGGAGACGCTGAAGCAGCGGATCTCGGCCGAGGGGAGGCTGCCGACCGACGAGGCGACGGCGTACGCGATCGAGATCGGCCGCGGCCTGCAGGCGGCGCACCAGGCCCGGCTGATCCACCGCGACGTCAAACCGCAGAACGTCCTCATCGACCCCGAGGGGCGGGCGAAGATCACCGACTTCGGGATCGCGCTGTCGCTCGAGTCGCACGGGCTGACCGCGACCGGCCGGGTGCTCGGGACCACCGACTACGTCTCCCCCGAGCAGGCGATGGGCAAGGAGATCGACGCCCGCACCGACGTCTACTCGCTCGGAATTCTCCTCTACGAGATGCTGACCGGCGAGGTCCCGTTCAAGGCGGAGACCCAGGTCGGCGTCGCGATGAAGCACGTCAACGAGACGGTCCCGAACGTCCAGCGTCGCCGCCCCGATGCCTCGGCGGTGCTCGCGGCGGCGGTCGAGCGGGCGACCGCGAAGGACCCCCAGGACCGCTACCGCGACATGAACGACTTCCTGGCCGACCTCGAGCACGCCCTCGAGGTCGAGGTGTCGCGCGCCGGCGGCGCGACCGGCGAGGCGACGTCGGTCCTCGACTCGGTTCCCGAGAAGCGCCGGCGGATCCTCACCCGGCGGCGGATCTCCTGGGCCGGCGTCCTCCTGCTCGTCGCCGCCGCAGCCGCGGCGATCGGGATCGCGGCGCTCAGTGGCGACAAGGGGCCGTCGAAGGTGGCGCCGCCGGAGAGCGCCGGCGGGACCCCGATCACGATCCAGTCGGCCACCGACTTCGATCCGGAGAGCTCCGGGGGCGATGGCGAGGAGCACTCCGAGGAGACCGAGCTCGCGATCGACGGCATCCCCTCGACCGCGTGGACGACCGAGGACTATACGACCGGCCTGACCGGCCTCAAGGACGGCGTCGGCCTCTACGTCGATGCCGGCGACTCGGTGACGCCGAGCCAGATGGCGCTGAAGACCGGCGGCGGGGGCTGGACCTTCGAGGTCTACGGCTCCGACCTGAAGTCGGCGCCGACCGACCTCGCCGGCTGGGGCGATCCGCTGACCGGAGAGCTGACCGCCGAGGACAAGCGCCAGGTCATCGACCTCAACACCAGCGAGCCGAACCGCTTCTTCCTGATCTGGATCACCGCCGTCGAGGACGGCACCCCCGCCGAGATCGCCGACATCCGCCTGTTGAGCTGAGCCCGCACGCGGCCCGGGGGCAGTGAGCACCGGGCCTCGGTTTGCGTATCCCCCGAGGCCGGGCCGGTGGC
>Ga0207708_10003206_pt1 | contig 12051 bp, 14 predicted proteins | sample KBSK5101metaG_FD_184340 | JGI IMG/M metagenome (GOLD analysis project Ga0207708, IMG submission 184340) | Corn, switchgrass and miscanthus rhizosphere microbial communities from Kellogg Biological Station, Michigan, USA - KBS K5-10-1 metaG... | ecosystem: Host-associated > Plants > Roots >...
GATGGGTGTCAGCATTCGTATATGTCAGATGACAAGGTACCTGAGACTGAGAGATGTGTCCTGTCGAGAAAGACAGCGGAGGAGCAGGCTCGTCACCATACTGTGGAGTGGTTACGTTATAATCGATTGTGCGACTATCAAGACGAGGGCAGGTACCAGTCTTCAAACGACCGACGTTGAACCCCAATTCCCGCAGATGATCGCTTAAACCTTCAGCAGAGAAATCTCCGGCACGCCCTGCAGAATAGTTCTTGAGCCCAACATGAATCAGTCCTTTGAGAAACGTCCCGGTGGTCAAAATGACCTTTCTTCCGAGAAAAGTTTCGCCGATTTGGGTTTCGACTCCTTGGACTTCACCGTTTTCGATGAGTAACCGCTCCGCGCAGCCTTGACGTAAGATGAGGTTCTCGGTTGTCTCAACGACCTGTTTCATCCGTTTCCGATAGAGGGCTTTATCTGCTTGGGCGCGGGTCGCGCGAACCGCCGGACCTTTCCGGGTGTTCAGCACACGAAACTGAATACCAGTTTCATCGATTGCCTTGGCCATCTCACCACCGAGCGCATCAATCTCGCGAACAAGATGACTCTTGCCGATCCCACCGATCGCCGGATTACACGACATCTGACCGATGTGATCGAGGTTCAGTGTCAACATCAATGTCTTGCAACCTAGTCGTGCTGCGGCAAGTGCGGCTTCTATACCGGCATGGCCGGCCCCGACAACAATAATGTCGTAGACCATGAGGCTTCCTATCTATTTACCAATACAAAAATCGCGAAAGATGCGATCGAGGATATCTTCACTACTCACATGACCCGTGATTTCACCAATGTGATCAAGAGCGGCACGAAGGTCAACAGCCACCAAATCAAGAGGTACACTGTTCTGTAGGTTCTCTTGAGCCTGACGAAGCCTGCGCTCAGATTTTAATAGCGCATCACGATGCCGCGTCTGTGTTACCACAAGCCTGGGCAAGAATGAAGGGTCATTGTGATTCACAGTGTTGCCAAACGCGATCTTCTCTACTCTCTCTTCTAGCTCACTCATCCCTACGGCGGATTTAGCCGAAAAAGGGATTGGTAGATTTCCATTCAGCTGGTGTGCGATTTCTTGCGGATCAATGAAGATAGGAAGATCAATCTTATTAAGAATTGGGATAACAGGCTTTTCAGTGACTAACGAGAAAACCAATTCGTCCTCGGGATCCAGTGGTCGTGAGGCGTCAAACATGGCGATAACGATCTCCGCTGCACATAGGCCTTCGAGTGCGCGTTCGACACCAATACGTTCAACCTCATCTATTGTGTGTCTAATACCGGCGGTATCCCACACGAGCAACGGAATGCCGTTCATAGTCACGGTCTCTTCCAACACGTCACGTGTCGTGCCCGGTACCGAGGTGACGATGGCGCGTTCAGTACCAGACAGTAGATTCAGCAAGCTTGATTTACCAACATTCGGCTTACCAATAATTGCTGTGCGGATGCCTTCCCTAAACACCTTCCCTTGATGGTACGTCGCCGAGAGTGCGGCAATATCGTCAGCCAGTTTTTGCATTTCTTGCACAAGTTCAGCCTGTGCTTTTTCAGGAATGTCGTCCTCAGGAAAATCAAGAAATGCTTCAACGTACGCAGTGATACTGATAAGCCGTTCGCGAAGCAAGGCGCAGGCTTCTGATAAGCGGCCGGAGAGTTGCTGCCAGGCAATCTGTAATCCGCGGTCGCTCTTTGCCTGAATCAGATCAAGGACGGCTTCAGCCTGTGAGAGGTCAAGGCGATTATTGAGAAAGGCCCGCTGCGTAAATTCACCAGGAAGGGCCAATCGGGCACCCTGGCTCAGGACGGCTTCAAGGACCCGACGTGAGAGAAGGACACCGCCGTGGCAGTGAATCTCAGCAACTTGCTCCCCGGTGTAACTTCGCGGAGCGTGCATCAACACCAAAAGCCCCTGATCAAGGGGCGTCTTGGTCAAAGGATCAATAATCTGCCCGAGGTATAATCGATGCGAAACGAGTGGTTCACGCGGACGAGAGAGAATGAAAACTTGACGAGTAATGACCTCTGCCTGAGGACCACTCACGCGAATAACGGCGACTCCGCCGCTACCGGTTGGAGTCGCGAGCGCAGCGATCGTATCATGGGTGTACACAGATCATGAGTCAGCGGTTTGTGTCCGACCCGTGGTCCGACTCTTTTCTTTTCTCTGACCTTCTTCCGGCACGATGCACACCTGTCGGAAGTACCCTCGCCCGGTGCTTTTGGTCGTGACGAGCGGGTCGCCTTCTAAGGCTAAGTGAATCACGCGGCGGTCGCGTGGGCTCATCGGACTCAAGGTGACGGGCTTCCGGCGGCGCTTGGCCCGCTCCCCGAGTCGCAGCGCGAGGTTTTCCAGACTTTTCCACCGCCGCTCGCGATAGCCTTCCACGTCGACGGCAACGTGGGCGTCGGTTTCGTCACTTTTTGTGACTATTCGATTCACCAAGTATTCAATCGCGTCGAGGGTCTGCCCCCGGTGACCGATGAGAAACCCTTCCGGCAGGTCGGAAATTCGTGTCACATTGACGACAGTCTCTTCGTCCCTGTTTTCCACATTCAACGTCGGCTCGCTTCCCATGAAGCGCAGGATCTCCTTCAGCGCCGAACAGGCTTTCTCAGCCATTTCAGGAGAGAGGGGAGTATTCGTACGTGTCCCGGGTTCCCGTGCGCCTTCTGATCTCTGCTCTCGCGGTCGAGCAGCCTCCTCTTTTGGTTCAAGTGTCCGCAGTGAAGGCCGTGGAAGTTCAATGTTTGGTTCGCTGGCTCGCGCGGAGAGTGGGACTCGTAAGATGGCACGGATACGCGCTTTCTTGCCGCCGATACCGAGAAATCCCTTTGTTGGCTGTGCCAGGACCTCGATCTCAACACGGTCTCGCTCGACCTGGAGTTGTCGGAGAGCATTGGCTATTGCTTCGTCAAGCGTTGTTCCTTCGGCTTCTACTGGGTTCATTGCGTGTGTTCCCTCTCCGGAGTTATACGAATCCTTTATTTTGGGCGTACTGCTGGGCAATGCTTAAGACATTATTCACCAGCCAGTATAGCACTAATCCCGCAGGAAAATTGACAAACATTACCGTAAACATTACCGGCATGAGCATCATGATTTTTTGCTGCACCGGATCCCCAGGCGTCGGCGTCATTGCCTGCTGAAGGACCATCGTCCCTCCCATCAGCAGAGTCAACACCGGAATCCCGGGAGGATCGACAAACGGAAGCCACATTGACCCAAGACGGTCAGGCTGTGACAGGTCCTGAATCCAGCCAAAGAAGGGCGCTTGCCGTAGCTCGATAGCAGCCATGAATGCTTGATACAGACCGATAAACACCGGGATTTGTACCAGCATTGGCAAGCAGCCGCCCAGCGGATTGATGTGGTTACGGCGATACAGTTCCATCATTTCGCGGTTGAGTTTCTCGCGATCGTCTTTGTACTGTTCCCGAATCTGTTCGAGTTGAGGCTGGATTTTCTTCATCTCGTTCATGGATTTGAAGGCTTTGGCGCTCAGCGGGAAAAACGCCAGCTTCACGAGCACAGTCAGGAGGATGATATCAAGACCATAATTGCCGGTGAAAGAGTTTGAGAGTTTGAGCAGTGACAGTAGAGGGCGAGCAATAAAGTGCGACCAGCCGAAATCAATGGCACGATCAAGTGCCGGATTGACCGCGTTCAACGCATTCGGCTCCTTCGGCCCGACATACACCGTGTATGTAACAGGTTGTGTATTCCATGGGATCGAGAGCTTAGTAGTAAGGGTGCCATCTTTCGCGTAAAAGAGGAGCGAGTTTTTTTCCCCTTCGGGAGGAATCATGGCCGAGAGAAAATAGGTGTCAGTATACCCGGCCCACCGAACGCGATCCGGCCCAATCGCCCGCGCCTCTTTCGCCACACTCGAGTTGGTTTCATGCACAAACTTTCTGCCGACGAGAGCAACAGGGCCTGTATGGCTGGCTGACTGCGAGTGGTGCGTATTGAACGCATGGGTCCACAGGAGCGAAAGAGCAGCGCCATCCGGAGTGGACATGGCCAGTTTCACCTCAAGTCCTAACCCGTACTCTCGCCCTGAAAAAGAAAAGCTTTTACTGAGGGCGGCACCACCCGCGGTCGTGCCGCGAAACTCTAGCGTCGCTTTGTCGTCGCCGTGGAGTATCGCATCTTTACCGACAACCGCGTACATGACTCCTTCGTCACTGACAGTTACTCCGTCGCCCTCAAGCAGCAGGCCGAGCGGGAGCTCTCCGCGGGGGCCGATCCGGACCATCTCCAATGGCGGGCTCTGTTTCCCTTCGTCTCCCGGATACTGCTTCAAACGAAAACTCTTTAACCGTCCTCCCGCAGAAGTAAACACGGCGCGGTAGACTTCATTCTCGATGACGATCTCCTGTCCTGCCGGCGAAGAAACCGGCGGAGGAGACGGACTTTGGGACGGTGGTTGGGTTTGAGGGGTTCGCTCGATGGTCGGTGTCTGGACCGAAATCGGAGACTCTGCCTGAGGAGAAGAAGATGGAGTTCTTGTGGACTGAGGCGGGGGGGGATAAAAATGCGAAACCAGTGCCTGGTACACAACGAGAACGAGAAGCGACAGCATCACTGCGAGAAAGCTTCTTTTGTCCACTACTGAATGCCTCTTAATCTAAACCTCATGGTTACGGAAGTGGGTCTACTCCGCCCGGATGCCAAGGATGACACTTCGCCACACGCGTCAGACTGAGCCATATTCCTTTGAGCATGCCATATTTTTGCAATGCGGCTAGAGCGTAGGAAGAACAGCTCGGAGAAAATCGGCACATCGGCCCGAGCAGAGGAGAAATCACCCAGCGATAAAGTACGATAACGCCTTTTACTGCTTCTACCCCCAGAGTAGGAATCACATTACTTTTCAGGCTGAACAATGGAAAATACCTTTCCCAACTCTTCGGTGATCTGCACGAGTGTGAGTTGCTCGGCCCCCGCTTTCGGAATCACCACGATATCACAGACTGGCGTAATGAGTATCTGATGGATGCGAAAGAACTCTCGCAGTAATCTCTTCATGCGATTACGCACAACAGCATTACCGAAGCGACGGGAGGTCGTAATGCCAAAGCGAGAGTGTTCACCGTGGGTTGGCGCGGTGGCAACGAGGAAGTGCTGGCTGTGTCGTTTTTTTCCTTTTTGCTGGAGAAAGAGAAACTCCCGCCGTTCGAGCAACCGAACGGACTTTGGCAACGATCTGTTCGGGGCTTTTAGCGATGCGCTGGCTTCGGCGGTACGATTACGGTCAAACGTTTGCGTCCTTTGTCGCGACGTCTCTTGAGAACGGCGCGACCCGCGGTGGTACTCATCCGGGTGAGAAATCCGTGAGTTCGTTTGCGACGAAGATTGCTTGGCTGATATGTTCTTTTCATTACGGTCCATCCGTGCAGATTCTCTGCATATTCCTACGGTAAAGAGGGCGTATCTGACCATACTGGAGAGAGGATGTCAATTTTCCCTGACGAAAAAAGGAATGACAAAACCCTGAGCCGCCCCGGTGCACTGGTAAGTCGGAATAAGGCTCTGTAGGCCGTTCCCGGCAGGCCTGCCCGCGCCGGATATGGTGACGATCAGCACACTAAACTCGAGGTCCATTGCCAACCCAGGCCAGATCAATGTGGGGTTGTTGGAGCCACTATCGACGTCACTGGCGCTGCTTCCAGTGACGTCGATAGTGATCCGGTGACCTATCAGTGAAGTCTGACCAGCATGCCAGCCACGAGTACGGCAACATGCAGAATCCGACCATTTTCAGCCCGAGTTTCGTGTTGGACAAGGCGGGAACCTACACCGCTCAGTTCATCGTCAATGATGCCACAATTAATGGCGATCCCGTCGCCGTGACCATTAATTGCACTTCCTGGCTGCTACGCACTGCGTGACGGTCGCAGATTTTATCGGCGAGCTGTATACTATCAGATTCAGATGACGAAGCAATTAGCTACGCTCCACCTGTGCACTTTCTCTTTGTCATTCTCCACGCTACTGTCTTTCCTGGATGAATCGGCTCATATCGACAAGTGGGGCTTTTCTCAGCGGTATCGTTCTCGCCCTCGCGTTCCCTAAGGTTGATCTCAGTTTTTTAGCCTGGATTGCCTTTCTTCCACTTTTGTGGATCATCCACACTCGTACCCCAAGACAAGCGTTCGGTTATGGATTTGCTGCTGGTATGGGGTTTTATCTCTGCACGGTTTACTGGGTCGTCCACACAATCGGTTTATATAGCAACATTCCTCCACTCGTCGCGGTCGGCCCGTTACTGTTAATGTGCGTGATCCTTGCCTCGTATACCGGAGCATTCGCTGCTGGGCTTCGCTTCTACCAACAGCACGGAGGGTCTATTGTCCTTATCGGTCCTGTTCTTTGGGTGACTCTTGAATGGCTACGATCATTTTTCTTTATTGGTTTTCCGTGGGTTAGTCTGGGCTATTCTCAATATCCTCATCTCAATCTCATACAGTTTGTCGAGTTTACCGGTATCTACGGTATTTCTGCACTCATCATCTTTGTGAACCTTGCAGTGTTCACGCTATTATCTACCCCCCGGGCACGACGTGGGTTACTCCTCTTCTCGGTCATCGCTCTCGTTGGTGGATTTTCTCTCTGGGGAATGTGGCGACGATCTCAGTTAGCTGCACTCCCAACGGCTCATCATTTACGGGTAGGACTTCTTCAAGGCAATATTTCCCAAGACACCAAATGGAATCAGTACTTCCAAGAAGAGACGATGGCGCGTTACGAGCAGCTCTCTCGAAATGCGGTCGCAAAAGGAGCAGAACTTATCATTTGGCCCGAAACCGCCGCTCCCTTTTATTTTCAGTCACCCCTCCCACCAGACATGCCCGACCGCGAGAGAGAAATAGCGTATCGTGAGAGGCTCCTTCGTTTAGCGGTGGAACTTCGAACACCGATCCTGTTCGGCAGCCCGGCTTTCAAGATGGAGGAAAGGAACGTCTCGATGTTCAATCGGGCGTATCTACTCTCGTCGAACGCAGAAATCCTCGGCTCTTACGACAAGATCCAACTGGTACCGTTTGGCGAGTATGTACCATTTCACAGTCTATTGTTTTTTCTCGACAAACTAGTCGTCGGCATTGGTGACTTTGCTGCTGGTTCAACGACTACTGTGTTCACGTTGCCACAGGCAAAATTCGGCGTATTGATTTGCTACGAAGGTATTTTCCCGGCTCTTACTCGTCGCTTCGTCTCACAAGGAGCGGATCTGCTTGTCAATATTACCAACGACGCGTGGTTCGGCCGCACCTCTGCGCCGTATCAGCATCTAGTGATGGAGGCAGTACGAGCCATCGAGAATCGCGTGCCGTTGGTCCGCGCGGCGAATACTGGTTTCTCTGCCGTGGTTGACATTGACGGGCGGATCACGAGCCGTACCAACTTGTATGAGACAGCCTTCATAGTTGAGGATCTCGCCTGGCCACAGGTGAGTAGTTTTTACGCGCAGTACGGCGACGTGTTTGTGTGGTTCTGTGTCGCAAGCACAGGTCTCATGCTAGGATGCCATTGGATAAGGACGAAAATAGACAGAGAGAAACAAGGATAGGGTTAGAAGAAATAAATGAGGAATATTTCACGGAGGATTCCATGCTGGTAGAGACAAAAGAAAAACTGATGCAACTGCGGACTCGAGTCGATAACCTCGGGAGGCGTCTTTGACATCGCGGGAAAAGAGGCCCGAGCGGCAGAATTAGAGACACTCACGGTCGCGGAAAACTTCTGGCAGGATCAGGAAAAAGCGCAGACTATTCTTAAAGAGCGATCTGGGCTGGTCGCGACCATTAACCAGTGGAAAAAGCATCAGCGCGGACTCGACGACGCGACAGTGTTTATGGAAATGGCCGAGGCTGGGGATGCAGAAGCTGCGACTGAAGTAGATCAACAAGTAGTCCAACTTGAGAAAGAAGTTAGCCAAGCTGAACTTGAACGCATGCTTGGTGGAGAACATGATGCTGGTAATGCCATTCTCAGTCTGCACCCTGGAGCGGGTGGTCTGGAGGCACAGGACTGGGCCGATATGCTCTTGCGCCTCTATCTGCGTTGGACTGAACGCAAGGGATATAAAACAGACGTAGTCGACTACCAACCCGGTGAAGGAGGAGGCTTGAAAAGCGCAACCCTGACGGTCGAAGGGTCGTACGCCTATGGCTATCTGCGGGCCGAGGCCGGGATTCACCGCCTTGTTCGTATTTCTCCATTCGATGCGAATGCTCGAAGACATACGTCTTTCGCATCGGTATTTGTCTACCCAGACCTCGACGACACCGTCGAAGTGGATATCCGTCCCGAGGACCTACGCGTCGATACCTATCGCTCTAGTGGTGCCGGCGGGCAACATGTGAACAAAACCGACTCGGCAGTACGCCTTACTCATATCCCGACAGGAATTGTGGTTGCGTGTCAAAATGAACGTTCGCAGCATCGGAACCGCGCGATGGCTATGAAGATACTCCGGGCAAAGCTCTATGAGATCGAACTAGAAAAACAGAAAGAGAAGATGGAAGATCTTCATAAAAGCAAGAAGGATATCGCGTGGGGAAGCCAAATTCGGTCGTATGTTCTTCACCCTTATCGCATGGTAAAGGATCATCGCACAGGAGCAGAAGTCGGCAATACCGACGCCGTTTTAGATGGAGACATTGACACGTTTATCGAAGCCTATCTGTTACACCGCATAGCCGCCTAAGTGGCGTCGTGGGAACAGCCGTCTGCAGAAGAAAGGCGAAACGTCGTGGAAGAGGACAAGAGTAGTAGCAGTCCTGCATCGGAAGTGACGATTCCGGAAGTTTCCCTCCGGCTGCAACACTCGCGGGAAGCAAAAGGCTTGTCCCTACGAGAGGCGGAAGCTGCGACTCGTATTCCCGTGTATTATTTACAACTGTTGGAAGGTAAAGGCGATGCACGTCTCCTTTCTGATGTATTATATCTCGTCCCCTTTCTCCGCACGTACGCTGTGTTTCTTGGACTTGATCCTGCCGAGACAACGGCGCAGTTTGTCCAGTCCGTCTCTACGACAGAAGATCCCCTTAGCGAACTCGGAGAACCCCGTCCTCCCTCACGTTCCTCTATTCAGCTGAGAGCGCTTATCGTTCCTGCGATCATCATCCTGCTCACCCTGCTGTGGTTCATTTTTAGATATTAATCACAGCCAATACTTCGGACAGATTTTGAGCAGAAGGGGTTAACGAAACAGGTCAGGAACTGCTTGAATGTGGGTGTACAACTCCCGCTCAAGAGGTTCCTGACCGATGACAATTGTCCCTGACATTTTGGCGCAGATGGCGACCGTGCGTCAACCGCAACGGAAGTTTCTCGTTATGTTGTTTACGTCAATCCTGGCCCTGCGCGGACGCGTCACGGGGCGCAATCTGAGTCGGTACTGTGACTACTCGGAGCGCACGATCGCGCGGCAGTTCCGTGCCTTCTTCGATTGGCCGGCGTTTCATGAACGGGTCCTGACTGCAGCTCTCGTTCCGCACTCGGAAGTACTCGCGGTTCAGGATGCCTCGTTTATTCCCAAGAGTGGCAAACAGACGTACGGGCTGGGACACTTCTTCAATGGTTGTGCGAACCGAGCGGAACGGGGGCTGGAGATTGCGACCCTGGCAGTGGTCGATGTCACGCGTCGGTGCGCGTTGACGCTCGCGGTGGCGCAGACGCCGCCAGGCGAGGACAAGCCGAGGAACCCACAGGCCGCGGAGGAGACCCGCATTGATTTCTCCAAGCAGCAACTGCACGACCAACGGGCGCGGTTACCCGAGCAGGTGCAATATCACTGCGTGGATGGGTACTTTGCCAAGAAGAAATATATTGATGAAGTCGTGACCCTCAAGCTGCACCCCATCACCAAGCTGCGCACCGATGCGGACTGTCGGTTTCTCTATTCCGGCCCGCACCCCAAGCGGCGCGGCGCGAAGCGGAAGTATGATGGCAAGGTCAACTTTCAGGATCTTCCTCGTTTCGATGATCTGGGGACGCTGGAGGAGCACGCCCATATCCATCTCTACACGGCCACGGTCTGGCACGTCTCGCTCAAGCGGCAACTGCGCGTGGTGGTACTCGTCAACCGCAAAGATCCCCACAAGCCCCGCTATATTGTCTTGGCCTCGACTGATCTAGCGTTGGACGGGCGCAAACTGGTGGAGTTCTACGTCGCACGGTTCCAGATCGAATTTCTCTGCCGTGATAGTAAACAGTTCACGGGCCTCACCGATTGTCAGTCTCGCGCCAAGGCGGTCCTCGATTTCCATTTCAATGCAGCGTTAGCGACCCTCAATCGGGCACGCGCGGAGGAACTCCGGGCCCAGACCGACCTGCTCCCCCACGTCTTCTCTATGGCCAGCTGGAAACAACGGCAGTTCAATGAACGCTTGCTCGAGGTATTTATTGACAACTTAGCTCTCGACCCCATGTGGGTGAAAAATCATCCCGCGTATGAAGAACTCATCACTTACGGCGCTATTGCTGCCTGATTTTTGTCCGAACTATTGAATATCAATACTGTAGACACTTTTTGAAGTTGGAACTCCTGTAAATCACTGATTTCCTTAGGATCGGAGAATTAAATACAAGTCAGGGGCTGTGCTAACTTTGCTTTAATTCAGATTTCTGTATGGAACCCTTTGATTTCACAGGACTGTTTCCCCGAAAAAATGTCCGAAGTATTGAATATAGAGGATTCAAAAAAATCAAGCTCGCAATATGCTGTAGTCATATCAGGCCGTAATCCATTAAGTTGACAATGCCGCTATGTGGGCCAGCGTACAGACGCCGGGGCCGGGACGGCGTAGGATCCAGGCCATCAGCGCCCAGACGACCAATAGCAGGAAAGCTCCCAGCTCATGCCCATAGCTCACCCTACCGCCCCCCGCATTCTGGTAGTCGAGGATATCGAGGAAACCCGCGACGGGATTGCCCACCTCCTCACGGCCGACGGCTACCGCGTCGAGCCGGCCCGCGACGAAGAGGATGCGGTCGGGCGCGCCACGCGCCTCCCGCCGCACCTACTGCTGGTCAGTCTCGGCGGGCCCCCCGCAGAGGTGCTCACCACGGCCGTCCGCATCCGCCACCGCGCCCACCTCCGGCCGGCGGTGCCGATTGTCATCTTTTGCAGCCCCACCGTCGCCGAAGGGGCGGAGGTGGAGCTGGCCGGCCAGGTGTATCTCACCCGGCCCGACAACTTCGACCACCTCCGCGCGCTGCTCCATCGGCTGCTCTGCCCTACCCCCGGCCGGGGGGACCGCCGGGCCTGAGCAAGCGCTCCCCTTCGCTTTTCACGAGCTGATAGCATTCGCACACCGCGGCTTCCAACCCGGGGCGATCGACAATCGTGATCTGGCCGCGGGCATAGCGGATCAAGCCGGCATCTTGCAGCCGGCCAGCGGCCACGGTAACACTCTCGCGCCGGCCCCCCAACATGTTGGCGATGAATTCTTGGGTCATCCGCAGCTCCGCGGACCGCACGCGGTCGTGGCAGAGCAGCAGCCAGCGGCAGAGCCGCTGCTCCACGGGGTGGAGGCGGTTACAGACCGCCGTCTGGGAGATTTGGGTGATGAGCGCCTGGGTGTAGCGCAGCAGGGCCTGTTGGAAGGCCCCGCCGCGCGCGAATTCCTCCTGCAGGACCTTCGCTTTCATCTTCAGGGCGCCGCCGGCGACTTGGATGACGGCCCGGTTGGGCGTGGTGTCGCCGCCCAGGAACAGCGCGACCCCGACCACGCCATCGTTGCCGGTGAGCCCCATTTCCGCGGTCATCCCACTGGCCAGGGTGGAGAGCAACGAGACCACCGCGGTGGTGGGAAAGTACACGAAGGGCAGGCGGCGGCCGGCTTCGTAGATGACGTGGCCTAAGGCAAACGCCACCGGCTCCAACTGAGGCAAGAGCCGGTGGTACTCCTCCGCGGGCAGCGTAGCGAGCAAGCGGTTGTCCACTGCCCCGTGCAGCCCTGGGGGTGAGGGCATAGGGCACCTCCCTTCGGGGTCTCGCGCAC
>Ga0207708_10003214_pt1 | contig 12037 bp, 10 predicted proteins | sample KBSK5101metaG_FD_184340 | JGI IMG/M metagenome (GOLD analysis project Ga0207708, IMG submission 184340) | Corn, switchgrass and miscanthus rhizosphere microbial communities from Kellogg Biological Station, Michigan, USA - KBS K5-10-1 metaG... | ecosystem: Host-associated > Plants > Roots >...
TGGCCGGCGGCTCGATCCGGCGCGTGCCGGCCAGGTACTGGCCGGTGAGCGACTCCGCGATCTGCTCCACCTCGTCCGCCGTGCCCTGCGCCACGACGTGCCCGCCGTGCTCGCCGGCCCCCGGGCCCATGTCGACCAGGTAGTCGGCGGCCCGCATCGTGCCCTCGTCGTGCTCGACCACGAGCACGGTGTTGCCGAGGTCGCGCAGCCGCTCGAGCGTCGCGATCAGCCGCTCGTTGTCGCGCTGGTGCAGGCCGATCGAGGGCTCGTCGAGGATGTAGAGCACGCCGACCAGCGACGAGCCGATCTGCGTGGCCAGCCGGATCCGCTGCGCCTCGCCGCCGGACAGCGTCGCCGCCGCGCGGTCCATCGACAGGTAGCCGACGCCGACGTTGTCGAGGAAGCGCAGCCGCTCGTCGATCTCGCGCAGGATCAGCCGCGCGATCGCGCGGTCCTGCTTGCTCAGGTCAAGGGCCTCGAGCCACTCCAGCGAGCGCCGCGCGCTCATGTGCGTGAACTCGTGGATCGCCATCTCGCCGACCTTGACCGCGCGCGACTCCGGCCGCAGCCGCGAGCCCTTGCACTCCGGGCACGGCCGCACCGACATGTACTCCTCGATCTTCTCGCGCGACCAGTCGGAGTCGGTCTCCTTGTAGCGCCGCTCGAGGTTGGGGACGATCCCCTCGAAGGAGGTCATGTAGGACCGCTTGCGGCCCATCCGGTTGCGGTAGGAGACGTAGATCCGGTCGCCGTTGGTGCCGTACAGGAAGAGGTCCTGCATCTCCTCCGGCAGGTCGTACCAGGGGGCGTCCAGGTCGATCTCGTAGCGCTCGGCGATCGCCTGCGTGATCTGGTCGTAGTAGTTCGAGGCGCCCGAGGCCCACGGCAGGATCGCGCCCTCGTTGAGCGACAGCGACGGGTCCGGCACGACGAGCTCCGGGTCGATCTCCATCTGCGAGCCCAGCCCGGTGCAGCGCGGGCAGGCGCCGTGCGGGGAGTTGAACGAGAACGAGCGCGGCTCGAGCTCGGGCATCGAGATCCCGCAGTGCAGGCAGGCGAAGCGCTCGGAGTACGAGGTGATCACGGGCTCCGAGCCGTCCCGCGGGACCGTCTCGACGTCGATGATCCCCTCGGCCAGCGCGACCGCGGTCTCGACCGAGTCGGCCAGCCGCTTGCGCAGGTCCGGCTTCATCGACAGCCGGTCCACCACGACCGAGATGTCGTGCTTGTACTTCTTGTCGAGGACGATCTCCTCCTCGAGCAGCCGCAGCTCGCCGTCCACCTTCACGCGCGTGAAGCCCTCGGCCCGCAGCTCCGCGAGCTGCTTGCCGTACTCGCCCTTGCGCCCGCGCACGATCGGCGCCAGGACCATGAACCGGGTGCCCTCTTCCATGGTCAGGATCTGGTCGATGATCTGCTCGGCCGACTGGGCCTCGATCGGGCGGCCGCAGTTGAAGCAGTACGGCTTGCCGATGCGCGCCCACAGCAGGCGCAGGTAGTCGTAGATCTCCGTGACCGTGCCGACCGTCGACCGCGGGTTGCGCGAGGTCGTCTTCTGGTCGATCGAGATCGCCGGCGACAGGCCCTCGATCGAGTCCACGTCCGGCTTGTCCATCTGCCCCAGGAACTGGCGCGCGTAGGCGCTCAGCGACTCGACGTAGCGGCGCTGGCCCTCCGCGTAGATCGTGTCGAAGGCCAGCGAGGACTTGCCCGAGCCCGAGAGGCCCGTGATCACCGTCAGCGAGTCGCGCGGCAGCTCGACCGTGACGTTCTTGAGATTGTGCTCGCGCGCACCCGCGACGACGATGGATTCCTGACGGGACATAAGTCCCCTCTGAGTCTACGGCGGGGCCGGACGGAAAAAGGCGAACAGGTGTTCGTTTTCCGCTACGAGCGATCTTCAGGCGGGCGCGAGCAGCCCGGCGTCCTCGAGCTTGGCGCGCAGGTACGTCACGAACGGCTCCACGCGGAGCTCCTCGCCGGTCACCCGGCCCAGCAGCTCGCGCGGGTAGAGCTTGCGGCCGTGGCGGTGGATGTTGACCCGCAGCCACTCGCGCAGCGCCGCGAAGTCGCCGGCCTCGATCCGCTCCCAGACGTCCGGGACGTCGGCCTCGATGCGCTCCCACAGCTGCGAGGCCATCAGGTTCCCGATCGTGTACGTCGGGAAGTAGCCGATCAGCCCGCCGCCCCAGTGGGTGTCCTGCAGCACGCCCTCGGCGTCGCTGGGCACCTCGAGGCCGAACAGACGCGCGACGGCGTCGTTCCACGCATCCGGCACGTCGTCGATCTCCAGCGTCCCCTCGATCAGCGCGAGCTCGAGCTCGAAGCGCAGGATGATGTGGAGGTTGTAGGTCGTCTCGTCGGCCTCGATCCGGATCAGCGACGGCTGGACCGTGTTGACCGCGCGGTAGAGCGAGGTCGTGTCGAGCGCGTCGAAGGCACCAGGGAACTGGCGCCGCAGCTGCGGGAGCAGGAACGCGCAGAACGGTCGCGAGCGGCCGACGACGTTCTCCCACAGCCGGCTCTGGGACTCGTGGACGCCGAGCGACACGGGCTCGGCGAGCGTCGTGCGCGCCAGCGCGGGATCGACCGAGGCCTCGTAGAGCCCGTGCCCGAACTCGTGCAGGACGGAGTACAGCGCGACCGCGTAGTCGGACTCGTCGTACTTGGTGGTCAGGCGCACGTCGGTCGGCGCGAGGCTCTGCGCGAACGGGTGCACCGACGGGTCCAGGCGCCAATGGTCGGGGTCGTAGCCGACCGAGTCGAGCAGCTCGAGCACGGCGGCGCGCTGGGCATCGACGGCGAACGGGCCGCCGAAGACGCCGTCGTTGCGCGGCTGGTCGGGGTCGCCGGTCGCGGCCACGAGCGGGACGAGCGCCTCGCGCAGCTCCGCGAACATCGGCCGCAGCTCGGCGGTGGTCAGGCCCGGCTCGAAGTCGTCGAGCAGCACGTCGTAGGGGTGCGCGTGGCCCTCGAAGCAGCCGATGTAGGCGTGGCGCAGCTCGACGTGGCGCGCGAGCGCGTCGCGGAAGCGGGAGTAGTCGGAGGCGGCCAGCGCCTCCGTCCAGGCCTGCAGGCCGACGGCCTTGGCGCGCGTGATCTCCGCGGCGAGGTCGGCGGGCACGCGGACGGACTTCTCGAAGTCGCGCCGCGCCCAGTGGACGAGCCGCACGTCGTCGGAGTCGGGGTCCTCCCCCGCCGCCCACGGCTCGAGCGCGTCGAGCAGGCGGCCGAGCTCCGGAGCGGTCTCGCGCGCGTGCAGCGTGCGCTGCAGCGTGTCGGCCATGTCGGCGCGGGCGGCGGCGCCGCCGGGCGGCATCATCGTGTTCTGGTCCCAGAACATCAGCGCGCCGAGCGCCTGCAGGTCGGTGATCTCGGCCAGCTGGCGGCGGAGCTCGGTCAGTTCGGCCGGGGTCACTTGCCCACCTTCGCGTAGACGTCGTCGAGCAGGGCGTCCGGATGCGAGAGCGAGAAGTTCTCGGCGAGGTAGCTCGCGGTCTCCTCGCGCGAGGAGCCGCCGAGCGCCATGTTGAGCGCGATGATGCGGGCGCCGGCCTCGTCGGCGTCGGCGGCGGGCTTCGGCGCTGGCTCTGGCTCGGGCTCGGGTTCGGGCTCCGGCTCGGGAGCGGCCGCCGCGAAGTCCTCCGGCTCGGGCGCCGGCTCGGCGGCGGGCATCGGGTCGAGGTCGCCGACCTGCGCCTGCAGCGTCGCGAGGCCCTCGGTGAGGCGCTCGCCGCCGGCGCGCAGCCCGTCGAGCAGCGCCGAGAGCTCGGACTGGAGCTGCTCGAGCTTGGCCAGCATGCCCTCCGCGGCCTCCTCGACGCGCGCGACGTGCGCCTTGGCCTGGCGGCCGGCGTCCTCGCGCATGTCGGCGGCCCCGCTCTCCGCGGCCTCCAGGATCAGCCGGACCTGCTCCGACGTCCCCGCCGCCAGCGACGCGGCCGGCCGCCGCACGGACGCCGCGCCCTCGCGCAGCCGCTCGATCTCGTCCGCCACGTCGCGCAGATGCGCGTCTACGGCTCCCTGCTCGTATCCGCGGCGCCCGACCGGGAAGTCGTGCCGCTCGATCTCCTCGCGCTCCATCGGTCGGTCAGGATACGTCACCGGTCCGCGTCGACCTGCCGGATCACGACGTGCCCGACGAAGTGCGTGGGAGCGTGCCGGTCGTCGGTGCTGTAGCCCACGAGCAGACGGCCCGCCAGCGGCGCATCGCCCCAGAACGCGAGCCGGAAGCGCACCATCGCGGGCAGCTCGGTCTCCAGCGCCGTCTTGCCGTAATCGGTGACCGCGTCCTGGTCGACCTCCCAGCCGAGCTCGGTGCCCCCGAGCGGGCGCGGCACGACCTGCAGCCCGTCCGGCAGGGGCCGCACGTCGATCCGCACGACGCCGGGCAGGATCAGCAGCTGCGCGCGGGCGCCCTCCTCGACGAGCTTGTGGGCGGACAGCGCGATGCCGTCGGGGAGCGCGCTCGCGAGCTGGCCGTGGGCGGCGCCCGCGGCGTTGGCCGCCGCGACGTCGAACAGCGGGCTCACGCGCGCACCAGCAGCGCCGCCGCCCAGTTGCGGACCACGGCCGTGTCGACGAGGCGCAGCCCGGCCGCCTCGTAGGCCTTGGTGACGGGGCCGACGTGATCGTCGACGATCCCGGAGATCAGGACCACCCGCGTCTCGGGCGCGAGCTTCGCGGCGAGGTTCATGTGGACCTTGAGCGGCACGTTGGCGGCCAGCGTGGGCGCGGGCGGCGGCGGGAGCTCGGAGAGGTCGCCCTGCAGCGCGTCGACCTCGACGCCGTTGCGGCGCGCGTTGGCGTCGGTGGCGTGGAGGGCGGCCGGCTCGTGGTCGATCGCGATCAGCGGGCCCCAGCCGAGCTTGCCGGCGACGATCGCGAGCACGCCGGTGCCGCAGCCGAGGTCGGCGAACGCCCCGCCGGGCTCGAGTCCGAGCAGCGCCTCGAGGCACAGCGCCGTGGTCGGGTGGGTGCCCGCGCCGAACGCGCCCCCGGTCTCGCCGATCACGACGTCGATCAGGCCCGGCTCCGGAGCGGGCGCGCCCTCGGGGCGCACGACGATCCGCCCGCCGATCGGGGGCCGTCGCCCGATCGCGGCCAGCCGGCGCTCGTCGGGGTCGTCGGACACCTCGGTCTCCTCGGAGGCCAGCAGCGAGCCGCCCGCCGCCGCCTCCAGGTCCGCGCGCGGCGGTGCGTCGCCGTAGATCCCCAGCTCGAGCCGCCCGTCGGCGGCGGTGTCCTGGTGGACGCCCTGGGGCACGATCGGCAGCAGCCGGTCGAGCACCTCGTCCAGGTCCGCCTCGCGGATCGTGAGCGCGACGTGCCGCATCGCCGCGGAGCCTAGGGCAGCCGCAGCACACCGTCGACGCCGCGGACCGCGAGCCCGTCGCGGAGCAGGCCGGCCTCGGCCCGCTCGCGGCGCGCCGGGGCCAGCGGCGGCGGCGCCTCGCCGGCCACGAGCGCGGCCACGATCCGCCCGCGCGCCCAGCGGTCGCTGTCCTCGAAGCGCTCGCGGCGGGCGCCGGCACGGCGCGGCGCGGGCGCCGGCTCGCGGCCTTCCGATGCGCAGCCCGCGCGCACCGGGCAGGCGCCGCACTCGGGCCGCCGCGGGCGGCAGACGGTGGCGCCGAGCTCCATCATCGCCTGGTTGAACGCCGCCGCCCGCCCCGCCGGCACCAGCTCCGCCGCGCGCCGCGCGAGCGCGCCAGGCGTGTGCTCGGCGCCGTCGTGGCGGCCGATCACGCGGCGCACGTTGGTGTCGACCGCCGCCGCCTGCGCGTCCCACGCGAACGAGGCGACCGCGGCCGCGGTGTAGGCGCCGACGCCCGGCAGCTCGGTCAGATCCTCCGGCCAGCCGTGCGCGGCGACGTGCGCGGCCGCGCGCTGCAGGGCGAGCGCGCGGCGGTTGTAGCCGAGCCCGCTCCAGGCGGCCAGCACGTCGGCCGCGGGCGCCGCGGCCAGCGCGGGCGGATCCGGGAAGCGCTCCAGGAACGCGTGGTAGTAGGGCACCACGCGGGCCGCCTGGGTCTGCTGGAGCATCACCTCCGAGACCAGCAGCGCGTACGGGTCGCGCGTCGCGCGCCACGGCAGCGGCCGCTTGACCCGCTCGTACCAGCGCAGCAGCGCGTCGGCGTCGAGGGTCACGCCGGCGGGCGCTTGATCTCGGCCTTGGCGACGAAGTGCACGGCGCCCGCGTCGCGGTCCGTGAAGGTGAGCACGTGCACCCAGGCGAGGATCGGGTCGCCCGGGATGTCGACCACGCCGCGCAGCTCCAGCGGTGCGTCGCGGCTCGCCTGGTCGCGGTAGCTGTCCCACACCGACTCCTCGGCCTGCCAGCGCAGCCCGTGGTCGCCGAGCGGCCGCGGGGCGAGCCCGAGCGTCTCCTGCAACGGCGTGAGGTCGAAGCGGAACAGCCCCGGCGCGATCAGGATCGTCGCGCGGCAGTTGAACTCGACCAGCCGCGCGGCGGAGATCAGCAGGCCGCCGCCGTCCATGCGGGTCGCGAGCTGCCCGAACGCCGCCCCGGCGCGCGCCGCCTCTTCGGGGTCCAGCAGATCAGCCATCCCCGCGCCCCAGCCGCATCGCGATCCACGAGTCGGCCGCCATCCCCTGCACCGGGACCAGGCCGACGGCCTCGTAGCCGGCGCGGACCTCCTCCATCTCGCCCTCGACGAAGCCCGAGACGATCACGTGGCGGACCTGCGGGCCGAGCTCCGAGACGATCCGCGCCTGCACCGGAGGCGGCGCGTTGGCGAGCAGCAGCTCGGCCATCGGCATGTCCGCCGTGGCGATGTCGGCGTGCGCGAACGCCGCCTGCGCGCCGTTGCGCGCCGCGTTGGCCTTCGCCTCCTCGATCGCGTCCGCCTCCCGGTCCAGCCCGGAGACCGGGGACCAGCCGAGCTTCGCGGCCGCGATCGCGAGCGTGCCCGAGCCGCAGCCGTAGTCGACCGCGCCGCCCTCGGGCTCGATGCCGAGCAGCAGCGCCAGGCACATCTGCGTCGTCGGGTGCGAACCGGATCCGAACCCGCCGCCGCCGATCACCAGCTCGGGCACGCCCTCGGGCGCCGGCGGGTCGTCGGGCGAGCGCACCATCAGCCGGCCCGCGATCATCACCGCGCCGCCGCCGAAGCGGCGCCGGCGCTCGCGCCAGTCGGCCGGCACGTCCTCGTAGGCCAGCGCCTCCAGCTCCACCGGGGAGGCGGCGCGCAGCGCCTGCTCGGCGGGCAGCGCCGCGCCGAACGACGCCAGCTCCGTCACGCCCTCGGCCACGTGGCGCTCGACGATCCCCGACGGCAGCATCGGCAGGACGCCGTCCAGCACGTCCTCGCGGGAGTCGGCGGGGATCCGGAACGAGACGCGCTGCACGCGCGGGACGCTACCTAGGCGGAGGCCGAGTCGAGCTCGCGCCGGAGCTCGCGGATCTCGTCGCGCAGCTTCGCGGCGTACTCGAAGCGCAGCTCCTCGGCGGCGGCGAGCATCTCCTCCTCGAGCTCGACGATCGTCGACTCGAGCTCCGCCGGGGTCATGTCGACCTTCTTCTCGCGCCGGCGGCGGCCCTTGGTCGGGACCTTGGAGTCCGACATCAGGAACTCGGAGATGTCCGAGATGCCCTTGACGATCGTCTCCGGCGTGATGCCGTGCTCCTCGTTGTACGCGCGCTGGATCTCGCGACGGCGGTCGGTCTCGGCGATCGCGGTGCGCATCGCCTCGGTCTCCTTGTCGGCGTACATGACGACCTTGCCCTCGATGTTGCGGGCGGCGCGGCCGATCGTCTGGATCAGCGAGGTGGCCCCACGCAGGAACCCCTCCTTGTCGGCGTCGAGGATCCCGATCAGCGAGACCTCGGGCAGGTCCAGGCCCTCGCGCAGCAGGTTCACGCCGACGAGCACGTCGTACTCGCCGAGCCGCAGCTCGCGGATGATCTGGATCCGCTCCAGCGTGTCGATCTCCGAGTGCAGGTAGCGGACCTTGAAGCCCATCTCGAGCAGGTAGTCCGTGAGGTCCTCGCTCATCTTCTTCGTGAGCGTGGTGACCAGGGTGCGCTCGTTGCGGTCCACGCGCATGCGGATCTCGCCCATCAGGTCGTCGATCTGGTTGCGCGTCTCGCGGACCTCGACCTCCGGGTCCACGATCCCCGTCGGGCGCACGATCTGCTCGACGACGTCGACGGAGTGCTCGCGCTCGTAGGCGCCCGGCGTGGCCGAGACGAACACGAGCTGCGGCGTGATCGACAGGAACTCCTCGAACGTCTGCGGGCGGTTGTCCATCGCGCTCGGCAGGCGGAACCCGAAGTCGACCAGCGTCGACTTGCGCGAGCGGTCGCCCTCGTACATGCCGCCGATCTGCGGCACGGTCTGGTGCGACTCGTCGATGAAGCAGACGAAGTCCTCGGGGAAGTAGTCGATCAGGCAGTACGGGCGCGCGCCCGGCGGGCGGCCGTCGAGGATCCGCGAGTAGTTCTCGATCCCCGAGCAGAAGCCGACCTCGCGCAGCATCTCCATGTCGTACTGCGTGCGCTGGCGCAGCCGGTGGGACTCGAGCAGCTTGCCCTCGGCCTCGAGCTCCTGGGTGCGCGCGTTGAGCTCGCGGCCGATCTCGGCGACCGCGCGCTCCATCGTCCCCTCCTTGACGTTGTAGTGCGTGGCGGGCCAGATCGCGACGTGCTCGAGGTCGTCGACGATCAGCTCGCCCGTCAGGGGGTCGAAGTGCTGCAGGCGCTCGACCTCGTCGCCGAACATCAGCGCGCGGAACGCCGTCTCGGCGTAGGCGGGGAAGACCTCCAGCGTGTCCCCGCGCACGCGGAACGTGCCGCGCCCGAGCGCCGTGTCGTTGCGGTTGTACTGGAGGTAGACGAGCTTGCGCAGGAGCTCGTCGCGGTCCACGTCGCCGCCCTTGAGCAGGATCTGGCAGTTGTCGTTGTAGGTCTCGGGCGAGCCGAGGCCGAAGATCGCGCTGACCGAGGCGACGATCACGACGTCGCGCCGCGCGAACAGCGCCGCCGTGGCGGCGTGGCGCAGGCGGTCGATCTCCTGGTTGATCGCCGAGTCCTTCTCGATGTAGAGGTCCTTGCTCGGGACGTAGGCCTCGGGCTGGTAGTAGTCGTAGTAGGAGACGAAGTACTCGACGGCGTTGGACGGGAAGTACGTCCGGAACTCGTTGCAGAGCTGCGCCGCCAGCGTCTTGTTGTGCGCGAGGATCAGCGCGGGGCGCTGCATCTTCTCGATCGTCGCCGCCATCGTCATCGTCTTGCCGGTGCCGGTGGCGCCGAGCAGGGTCACGCCGCGGGCGCCGGCCTCGACGGCGGCGGCGATCTTCTCGATGGCCGCCGGCTGGTCCGCGGTGGGCGAGTACACGGAGTCGAGCTTGAAGGGCGGCATGGACCCATAGACATTAGGGACCACGGCGGACGGACCGCCTGCTTCGACGGCGCCCGCCCGGGGTAGTTCGGCGTCAACCGAGCTGGGAGGCGTGGAGATGGAGCGCATCGTGGTGGCCGCGAAGGCCGGGGCCGACGAGCCGTGGCTGGCGGATGCGGCCGCGAGCCTTGCGGAGCAGACGGGGGCCGCGGTCTCGGTCGTCAGCGTCGACGGGCTCGACGTCGAGATGGGCTCGACGATGCCGCGCTCCGAGTACGAGCAACTGGCGCGGCGCTCGGCGGACGCCATCGGCGGGCGGATCCGCGAGACGGGCCGCGAGGTCGACACGCACACGCGCCCGGGCAAGGTCGTCCCCGCCGTGCTGATGTTCGCCGAGGAGCACCAGGCGGACCTGATCCTCGTCGGCGCCTCCAAGCGCGGGCCGGTCGCCAAGCGCCTGCTCGGCGACGTCTCGCTGGAGCTGGTCCGGCGCTCGCGGCGGCCCGTGATGGTCATCGCGCCGCCCGCGTGAGGTTTGGCCACGGCCTAAAGCGAAGATAAGGGCAGCGAGCGCCCGCGGGGTACGGGCGGGACCGAACCAGGGAGGCAACATGGCGACGAGCACAGAGCAGCGGCGCGGGCTCTTCGCGACGAAGCCGGTCGACGAGCTCGTCGCCAGCACCGAGGAGGCGGGGAGCCAGCTCAATCGCGCGGTCGGCCTGCTCGACCTCACCGCGCTCGGCATCGGCGCGATCATCGGCACCGGCATCTTCGTCATCCTCGGCGAGGCGATCGGCGACGCCGGCCCGGCGATCATCCTGTCGTTCATCGCCGCGGGCGTGACCTGCGCGTTCTCCGCGCTCTCCTATGCCGAGCTCGCCTCGTCGATCCCGGTCTCCGGCAGCGCCTACACGTACGGCTACGCCACGATGGGCGAGCTGCTGGCGTGGATCATCGGCTGGGACCTGATCCTCGAGTACGGCGTGTCGGTGGCGGCGGTCGCCGTCGGCTGGGGCCAGTACTTCAACGAGCTGCTCGACACGCTGTTCGGGCTCTCGTTGCCCGACGCGCTCGCCAGCCCGCCCGGCGACGGCGGCTCGTTCAACCTCCCGGCCGTCTTCATCGTGCTCCTGATCACGGGGCTGCTGATCGTCGGCGTGCGCGAGAGCGCGCGCGCCAACGCGGTCATGGTCGTGATCAAGGTCGCGATCGTGATCCTCTTCATCATCCTCGCCTTCACGGGCTTCAGCTCGGACAACCTGAAGCCGTTCAACCCGGAGGGCTTCGGCGGGGTGTGGACGGCCGCCTCGGTGATCTTCTTCGCCTACATCGGCTTCGACGCCATCTCGACCTCGGGCGAGGAGGTCAAACGGCCGAGCCGCGACCTGCCGATCGCGATCATCACCTCGCTGGCGGTCTGCACGCTGCTCTACATCCTCGTGTCGACCGCGGCCGTCGGCGCGTTGCCGTACACGAAGCTCGACGGCCAGGAGGCGCCGCTCGCGTACGTGCTCGACACGCTGGGCTTCAGCTGGGGCGCGACGGTGATCTCCTTCGGCGCGCTGATCGCCATCACCAGCGTCGTGCTGACGATCCTCTACGGCCAGACGCGGATCATGTTCGCGATGTGCCGCGACGGGCTGCTGCCGCGCTCGTTCGCGAAGATCTCCGAGAAGCGCCGCACGCCGGTGCGCATCACCGCGACGTTCGGGATCCTGATCGCCGCGCTGGCCGCCTTCGTGCCGCTCGAGGAGATCGCCAAGCTGGTCAACATCGGCACGCTGTTCGCGTTCGTGATCACCAACATCGGCGTGATCGTGCTGCGCAGGACCCGGCCCGACCTCGAGCGCGGCTTCCGCGTGCCGTTCGTGCCGCTGTTCCCGCTGATCGGCGCCATCCTGGCGCTCTTCCTCATGAAGTACCTGGAGCGCGACACCTGGATCCGGTTCGGCATCTGGCTGGCGATCGGCTTCGTCATCTACTTCGCCTACGGGCGCCGGCACTCGCTGCTGCAGCGCGGCAAGGTGCACAACCCGGAGTCGGAGCTCCCCGGCTAGCCGCTCGAGTCGCGCACGATCAGCCGCGGCGCCGCCGGCTCGAAGCCGGGCGGCGGCGCCCCGGCGATCGCGGCCAGCAGGGTCGCTGCGGCGGCCTCGCCGAACTGCGCGTAGTCGATCCGCACGCTCGTGAGCGGCGGCGAGGAGAGCGCGGCGAGGCTCGAGTCGTCGAAGCCCGCGAGGGCGAGGTCGCCGGGAACCGAGAGCCCGCGCGCGCGGGCCTCGGCGAGCGCGCCGGCGGCGAGCACGTCGCTCGTGCAGACCAGCGCGGAGACGCCGGTCGCGATCGCCGCGGCCGGATCGCCGAAGCAGACCGGGCCCGGTTGCAGCCCCGCCCGTCCGAGCTCGGCCCGCCAGGCCTCGAGGCGCGCCTGCTCGAACTCGTAGCGGGCGAGGCCGCCGAGGAAGCCGATGTGCTCGTGGCCGCGCTCGGCCAGGTGCGCGGTGGCGGCGGCCAGGCCCTCGGCGTGGCGCGTCTCGAGCGCCGGGAAGGGGCACGGCCCGGGCGGACGGCCCGCGACGACGACGGGCAGCCCGACGCCCGCGAGCACGTCGAAGCGGGGATCCTCCAGCTCGACGTCGCTGAGCAGGAAGCCGTCGACGCGCCCCTGGGCGGCG
>Ga0207708_10003217_pt1 | contig 12028 bp, 17 predicted proteins | sample KBSK5101metaG_FD_184340 | JGI IMG/M metagenome (GOLD analysis project Ga0207708, IMG submission 184340) | Corn, switchgrass and miscanthus rhizosphere microbial communities from Kellogg Biological Station, Michigan, USA - KBS K5-10-1 metaG... | ecosystem: Host-associated > Plants > Roots >...
AAGCCGCTCATGTCGGGCAGGACGACATCCAGCAGCACAAGGTCGGGCCGGCAGCGGCCCAGCACCTCGAGTGCCTCGGCCCCGCTGGCGGCGGTCAGCACGGTGTAGTCGTCCGCTCGCAGGTTCTCGGCCAGGAAGTCGACGATGCGAGGTTCGTCGTCGATCACGAGCACGGTTGATTCGGCCATCGACTGGCTCCTTGGAGTCAATGCCGCCGCACGTGCCGGTGCGAGAGGGGTGCTCGCAAGGCAGCGGCGGGCTGGGGTCAGTTGTTCGTGCCCGGCCGCCTGAGCACGATCCTCATCCTAACGAAGAACGTGTCGGGTTGGAAGGCTTGTAACAGGGTTTGTTGCAGTTGTGGGCCAAATCCTTCGGTATCACGCGGTATCCGGCTGATGCACAATGGCCGCATGCGGGTCTTGGGAGTGGCTTTCGTCGGAACGGCGACCGGATCGCGAGCCGAGATGTCCGCCTTCGTCGAGGACGTGCTGGGGCTGCCGAGGGTCGAGGTGGCCGGGGTCGAGGCCGACCTGTTCTCGCTCGCCGGCGGCGCCCGGTTCGCGGTCTCGTCGCCCGGCGGCATGGGCGACACCGGGCGCACGATCGGGTTCCTGGTCGACGACCTGGACGGCGCGCTTCAGGAGCTGCGGGCCGCCGGCATCGAGGTGGACGGCCAGGTGGGCGAGAACGCCGAGCACCGCTACGCCCACTTCCGGGCACCCGACGGCCGGCTCTACGAGCTGATCGAGCGGCGCCCGGCGGCGCCAGGCTAGCGCTCGATCACGAGGTGGTCGCCGACCTGGACGCCGGCCCGGTCGATCGCCCCGGCAGGCAACTCGAGGGCGACCTTCGCGCCCCGGCACCAGGCCATCCGCCAGGGCTTGATGGCGTGGGTCAGCTTCAGCACCCGGCCGTCGGCGGACGCCCAGACGACGTCGATCGGGAATCGCATGAACCACATGTGGATCGAGCCGGTGGGCTGGATCCACAGGCCCTGGTCAGCTTCCAGGCCGGACCGGCCCAGGAGCCCCTTCGTGCGCGTCCACATGGTGGTCGCCAGCTCCCCGCGCTCGCACACCACCGGCCCCCGCTCGAGCGTGATCCGGGCCACCTAGACTGCCTCCCCGTGACCGCGGAGACGCAGTACAACTCCGGCGACGACGTGGTGGTCGAGTTCCTCGAGTACCGCTACAGCTTCTCGCGCACCGACTTCACGCAGCGGGTGGTGGCGGCCGCCGTCCGGCTGGAGCTGATCGAGCACCGCGACGTCACCGCCGAGGAGGCGGCCGACCTGGCGGCGCTGGCCGCCGACGGCGAGCTTCGGAAGCCATGCAGCCCGCTCGGCCGGTACCTGCGACGGCGGGCGGCGGCGCTGGAATCGCTGCATTCCGAGCCGCTGGTGTACTGGCTGCGAAAGCTCGTGTTCCGGGGGGCGTGGCTGGATCACCGGGTCAAGGCTGGGCTGCTGGACGTGAGCTTCGACGAGAAGACCGGGGCCTTCGGCTACCGGATGCCCACCGACCAGGCACCGCTGCTGGAGCTGGCATCGGTGCCGTCATGGTCGCGACTGCGGTTCACCGGCTAGGGACGAAGACCAGCATATGCGGGCCGACCTGGAGCCGGTCGCCCTCCTCGAGCAGCCGCTGCTCGATCCGCTCGCCGTTGACGAAGGTGCCGTTGAGGCTGCCCTCGTCCTCCAGCACCACCCCGATCGGCTCGATCCGAACGGTGGCGTGGCGGGCGGACACGGTGGGGCCGGCGAGCACGATGTCGTTCTCGTCGTGGCGGCCGACCCGGGTGATCCGCCCGGTCAGCGGATAGACCTGCTGCTCGCCCAGCCGCGGGCGCCACACGAGCTGCGGATGCTCGGCCTTCTCGGGCGGGGGCAGCTCGTCGATGGTCGGCGTCGGATCGATGATGCGGGTGTAGCTGACGTCCTCTTCGTGCGCATGCATGGGCTGCTCCCTCCGGAAGGTGACTCGACATTACCAGCGCCCCCGGACGAGGGTAGACTGACCTCGATGGACCACGAGCAGACGCCGATGGAGGACGCGGAGGCACAGCTCTACCGGCGCATCCAGGAGCTTCGCGCGCGGGCTCGCGGCCTGGCCGAGGAGGCCCAGCCGGCGTCCGGCGAGGAGCGGCCGGATGAGCCGCAGCCGGCCGGGGATGCACTATCCCAGGCCGCGGAGGCGCGGCCGGCGATGCCCGACCTGCGAACCATCCTGGCCCGCGCCGAGAGCCACGTCGAGCAGCTGCGGTCGACCGCCGCCACGCTCGAGCGGCGGCTGCCGGCCGACGTGGAGCGGGCGGTCGAGCGGGCGATGGCCCAGCATGGCGACGAGCGCCGGCTGACCGAGCTGCGGCACGCGATGGCGGCGCTGTCGCGCCAGATCGAACAGGTCAACCGCGATCTGCTGGCCGAGCGGCTGGGCCGTGTCGAGGACCTGGAGCTGGTGGTCGATCTGGTGTCGACCGGGATGGCGGAGCTGCGCCGCGACACGGCCACCCTGGCCGCCCTCGTCGACCGCGTCGGCGGCGGCGTCGACACCGTGCTCGACAAGCTCGATCAGCCGCTGCAGGTGACGGTGGAGCGGCCGTCGCACACGGGCGTGCGCGACCTGTTCACGCCCACCGATGCGCCCACTGGTCCCAGACCTGTGGATTAGCCAGGTTCGGGGGGCGCTCGCCACGCAGTATCTGGGCCAGCCCGCGGCAGGCCAGGCGAGCCATCCCCTCGCGCGTCTCGGTGGTGGCCGAGCCGATGTGCGGCACCAGCACCGCGTTGTCGCACTCCATCAGCAGCGGCTCGACCTGCGGCTCGCGCTCGAACACGTCCAGCCCGGCGCCGCCCAGGTGGCCCGACCGCAGGGCCTCTGCCAGCGCCCGCTCGTCGACCACCGGGCCGCGGCTGGAGTTGACCAGGATGGCGCCCTGCTTCATCAGCGCCAGCTCGTCCGTGCCGATCAGGTGGCGCGTCTGCTCCGACAACGGCACGGTGACGACGACGAAGTCGGCCCGCGGCAGTGCCGCCTCCAGCTCGCCGCGGTCGCGCCCGACCATCACCACGTCCATCGAGAACCCCTCCGCCCGGCGGGCGACCGCGCGGCCGATCCGGCCGCCTCCGATCACGGCCAGCGTCTTTCCGAACACGTCGGTGCCGAGCAGCAGGTCGAAGCTCCACACCGTCCACCGCCCGGCCCGCAGGTAGCGCTCGGCCTCGCCCAGCCTGCGGGCCGCCGCCAGCAGCAAGGCGAAGGTGAGGTCGGCGGTCGCCTCGGTCAGCACATCCGGCGTGTAGGCGATCGGGATGCGGTGGCGGTCCGCAGCGTCGAGATCGATGTGGTCGAGCCCGACCGACACCGTCGCCAGCGCGCGCAGGCCGGGCGTGGCCAGGAAGGCCTCGTCGATTCGGTCGACCAGGTAGCAGACCGCGGCATCGCACCCGGCCGGGTCGCTGCCCCGCACCAGCTCGTGCCCGCGCAGCTCCGACAGCCCCGCCTCCGACACGTCCTGCATGACCAGCACCCGCAATGGCTCTCCTTTGCCGGATGTAGAGTCGAGCCGGCAACGCTACCCCGGACGGATCGGGCGTGGCAACCGTCAAAGGAGGCGTGTGGCATGCCAGTGACCAAAGTGATCGAGGTGATCGGCACCTCGTCGGTCGGCTCTGACGACGCCGTGCGCGAGGCGCTGGCCGCCGCAAAGCGCTCGATCCGCGGCATCAGCAAGATCGAGGTGATGTCGGTCAGCTGCGAGGTGGCCGACGGCGAGATCGCGACCTGGCAGGCCTGGGTCAAGATCCTGTTCCCGGTGGAGCCGAAGTAGCGGTGGCGGAGGCGATGCCGGTGGTCGTGCCGATGCTCTCCTACGAGGACGCGGGCGCTGCGGCGGACTGGCTGGTGCGGGCGTTCGGCTTCTCGGAGCGGCACCGGTTCGCCGATCAGGACGGCACCGTCACCCACGTCGAGCTGGCGCTGGGAGACGGCGTGGTGATGCTGGGATCGCCGCCGGGATACGTCGGCTCGCGCCGCCACCGCGAGCGCTGCGCGGTCGCTCGCACGATGCACGAGACCCCCTACGTCGTCGACGGCACACTGGTCTACGTGGACGACGTCGACGCGCATGCCGTCCAGGCTCGGCGCGCGGGCGCGGAGATCCTCTCGGAGCCCGCCGACCAGCCCCACGGTGATCGGATCTACCGCGTCGAGGACTTCGAGGGCCACCGGTGGATGTTCGCCACCCACCTGCGCGACACCGAGCCGGAGGAGTGGGGCGCCACCTCGGCCGGCGCCGAGGCCTAGACGGCGCGCGGCCGCGCGGTCACACCGCGAGCCGGGCGCGAACGGTCACTGGCCGCTCGAGCCGTCGCGCCACCACCACGCCTGCGATGCGCTGGTGGTCGGCTCCGGCGCGTCCTTCACCTGCCCGGCCGGGGACGCGGCGGCCGCGGGGTCGGAGTCGGAGTCGGCCGTGTCTGGGTCGGCAACGAGTGGAATGTTTTTCGCGCAGAGAAGCTGGCGGAGGATCATGGTTCTCGCGCTACCCCTTTGTCAGGCGATGAAACATCGGTTGATCGAAAACGCGCTTCGCCGAACATCCTCATTGTTAACCATTGACCGGTCGGACCGCTACAGGTGGCCCTTGAGGGCCAGGATCCGGTCGTAGGAAGCGACCAGCCGCGATCGGGGAATCGTACCTGCCCGGGCGGCGGTGAGCAGGCTCTGGAACACGCGGGCGCTGGCCGACTCCGAGCCGGTGATCAGGATCAGGTCGGCGCCGGCCCGGACGCTGCGAAGGGCCAGGGCATCGTCGGTTTGGTGGCGGACCGCCGCCGCGGCGTCCAGCGAGTCGGTCATGGTGACTCCGGTGAATCCCAGCCGGCGGTGCAGCAGTCCCCTGATGATCGGGCGCGACCAGGCGGCGGCACGCCAGTCGAGCGCCGGGTAGATCGCCGTCGAGAGCATCACCACCGGGTCGAGCCCGCGGCGAAAGGCGACCTTGTACGGCAGCAGGCGCCTGATCAGCGTCCGTGAGGAGGCGGTGATGCGCACCACTGCGTCGTCGGTGGACACGGTCGCCAGCCCCAGCCCCGGGAAGTGCTTGAGCACCGGCCACACCCTGCGGCTCTCCAGCCCGTGGGCGAACGCGGCCGCGTCGCGCGCCACCGTGTAACGGCTGGTCGAGAATGCCCGGTGCTGCTGCTGGATGAAGTCCGACGGCCCGGCCGGCACATCGGCGACCGGAGCGAGGTCGACGTTCACGCCCACGTTGCGAAGCGCCGCGCCGGTGCGCGAGCCGGCCGTATCGGACACCGAGGACGCGAGCTTTCCGAGCTGCTCGGCCGATCGCCTGGGCGGCGCCCACGGGATCCGTCTGACCAGCCCGCCCTCCTGATCGGTGGAGATGATCAGCCGCGGCTGTCCGCCTGCGCGGGCCGCCGCCTGGAGCGAGGCCGACAGCGCGGACAGCTGCGACGGCGATGCCACGTTGGAGGAGAAGAGGATCACCCCGCCGATTTGTCCGGCCCGGATCCGGCCCCGCAGCCATCCGTCGGCCTGGGTGCCGTGCAGTGCGACCACCAGCCGCTGACCGACCAGCTCCGACAGGGTCAGCCGCCTGGCCCCTCCGCTGCGCGCCGGCGGCGCGGTGGCGAGCATCCCGCAGCACACCGCGGTCAGGCAGAACGCCGGGCGCCCGGCCCGGGCGAGCAGGTGACGCGACCACGCCATGAGGTGAGTGTACGGCCCAGAGTTGGGGCTCGCGCCGCCATGCGATCCAGCGGCCACCGGGACACCGCATCGAGGGATTCACCCGATGCGACCCCCCACCTCCCGCCACCAAGCTGGGCCGGAACCCACGATTGGAGGTGTGTCCGACATGTTCGCCAGCACCACCGTTCGCGTTGCGGCGGTCGCGCTTGCACTGCCTCTGGCAGTGACCGGCTGCGGCAGCGGCTCCGCGCACTCGTCCTCAGGCGCCGCGCCGGCCGGCGGGTCGTCATCCGCAATCCACTCCTCACAGACCACCCCGGGCTCGACCAGCGACGTGAGCGAAACCACCTCCGGTGCCACCGTCGACGGCGTCTACACCAGCGGCAACCTCGGTGTCGCCAGATACCTGCGCTCGATCCAGCGGGTGCGGCATCGGCTGCTGGTTGTCCGAAGCTCGACCTCGGCGATGGTCAAGGCGGTCGACGCGGGCGATGCCCCTGCGGCCGGTGACCACGCGCTGGCCGCCGCGTCAGGCCTGCGCGGAGCACTGGCGATCGCCGGCAGCATCCATCCGCAGGAACCGCTGGCAAGCATCCACCCGAACCTGATGGCCAACCTTCGGCTGGGCATCATCTACCTGACCCGGATGAGCAGCGACCTGCACGCGGTCGACGTGAACGCGATCCATCGGTGGCGGAAGACGGTCGTTCCCAAGATCCACCAGTCGGAACGGCTGTACCGGGAATGGGCGGCAACGGTCGCGGTGTTCTGCACCCTCGACGGCATCAAGCCGCCGGCTTGGCTGAAGACTATGGATCAGTGGAACTGACGCCGAGCAGGCCGACGCCTACCACCCGGGAAATCGGCGTGGCGGTCGGTCTGCTCGGCCCCGCACCGACGGGTTACGCCGGTGAACCCACGTTCTGTGCCAGGCGGTGAACCTCGAAGTACTGGATCGGCGGGCGGCCGGTCGCGATACCGAGCTCCTCGCGGGCGGCCATCACCTTCTTGGTGAACTCCTCTGCCATGTCCCGACTGTCCCAGACCTCGATCACGCGAAGCATGCCGTCATCACCTTTCGCGGCGATGTGCAGCACCCCGCCTGGCGGAACTTCGTCGCCCAACCCGACTCGAGCGCGAACCTGCTCGTACTGGTCGGGAGTGGCTCCGGTCTCGATGATCCGGCAGATGGCCATGACGCCCCCTTCAGTTGGTTTCACCTGCCACTAAATCACGTCCGGCCGCAGATCGCCATCGCCGCCGGGATTCCGTGGGTCCAGGCGGCTCCGGACGCTCGTAAGCGTCCGGAGCCCCCACTCCAGTCCTTACTTCGGACCGCCGGCGGCGCGCTCCACGGCGTCCTTGATGGCGGACGTGACCACCGAGCCGATGCCGTGATCCTTGCCGCCCAGAAACGAGCCGACGGCGATCAGGAGCACGCCGATGGCCATCGCCAGGCCGGCGTACTCGACCGTGCCCTGGCCGTCCTCCGCTCCGAACCGCCCGCGCAGGCGGTTGGCGCTGACGTGCAGGCCGGCCACGAAACCGGCCGCGAGTCGATCCATCATTCGAGTGCCTCCATCTGATCCGATTGACAGTCGAAGCGTCGTTCTGACCGCTGAAACGGAACAAGACTCGGGCCGCAACGGTCGCGTGCCGGTACCGTCACGGGCCCCGTGAACCGCCTGCCAGACCGCCACTCCCCCATCCGGGCCAGGGATAGACTGCTGTGCCCATGCGCACCGCCGCTCAGCTGTTTGTCGAATGCCTGGAGAACGAGGGGGTTCGCCACGTGTTCGGGATCCCCGGCGAGGAGACCCTTGACCTCAACGAGGCCCTCGACCACTCCGGATCGGTCAGCTTCATCCCGGTCCGCCACGAGCAGGGCGCGGCGTTCATGGCCGACGCCTACGGGCGGCTGACCGGCCACGCCGGCGTCTGCCTGGGCACGCTCGGCCCCGGCGCCACCAACCTCGTCACCGGGCTGGCCGACGCCTTTCTCGACCGGGCGCCGGTGGTCGCGCTGACCGGCCAGACCGGACTGCTCGAGATGCACAAGGAGAGCCACCAGTACATCGACGTGGTGCGGATGATGAAGCCGGTGACCAAGTGGAATGCACGGATCCACGACGCGGCGATCATTCCCGAGGCCGTGCGCAAGGCGTTCGCGGTGGCCGAGCGGGAGAAGCCCGGGGCCACCCACCTGGAGCTGCCGGCCGACGTCATGGAGTCGCCGCTCGAGGGCCGGCCCGTGCCCCGCCGGCCGCCGCCGATGGTCGAGCCCGTGGCCGGCGAGCTGCATCGGGCCGCCGAGCTTCTGCAGAGCGCCGAGCGGCCCGTCATCCTGGCCGGCAACGGCGTCGTCCGCCAGAACGCCGCCGCGGCGCTGCGGCGGTTCGTCCAGCAGACCGGGCTCAACGTGATCACCACGTTCATGGGCAAGGGCGTTGTCGACCACGACGACGAGCACTACCTGTTCACCGCCGGGCTTCGCGCCCAGGACTACCCCAAGGGCTTCATGGGCAAGTCGGATCTCGTTCTCTGCGTGGGCTACGACCTGGTGGAGTGGTCGCCGGTGAACTGGAACCCGAAGGGCGACCGGCGGATCATCTGCATCGACACCGTGGCGTCGGAGATCGACCAGCACTACGTGCCGGACGTCGAGCTGACGGGCGACATCTCCCACATCCTCACCCACCTCGGCAACCTGGTGTCCGACAAGCCGCCGGCCCGGGTCACGCCGCCCCCGTACAACAGGATGATCCGCGACGCCCTGGAGTCGCACTCCGGCGACAGCTTCCCGATCAAGCCGCAGCATGCGCTGCGCGACCTGCGGGCGCTGATGGGGCCGCAGGACGTGCTGATCTCGGACGTCGGCGCGCACAAGCTGTGGATCTCCCGCCTGTGGCCGGCGCACATGCCGAACACGGTGCTGATCTCGAACGGCGCCGCGGCCATGGGCTTCGCCGTACCGGCCGCGGTGGCGGCGCGGATGGTGCTGCCGCGCGACCGCCGGGTGGTCACCATCTCCGGCGACGGCGGCTTCCTGATGAACTGCCAGGAGCTCGAGACCGCCAAGCGACTGGGCCTGGCCACTGTCAACATTGTCTGGTCGGACAGCGCCTATGGCGTGATCGAGGTACACCAGGCCCGCAAGTTCGGCCGGCTGGCCGGCACCAAGTTCACCAACCCTGATCTGGTGAAGCTGGCAGAATCATTCGGCATCCCGGGGATGCGGGTGGGTTCCGCGGCGGAGCTGACGCCGACCCTGAAGCGCGCGCTCGACCTCGACCAGCCCTGCATCGTCGAGATTCCGATCGACTACCGTGAGAACGCGAAGTTCAGCGTCAATCTTGCCGACCTGACCAAGGTCGGAGAGGGGGTTACGTAGCCATGGCCACGACCGAGACCGTCCAGAAGCTGCTCGTCGACGGCGAGTGGTACGAGACCGGCGAGACGATCGACGTCACGTCGCCGTTTGACGGCAGCGTGGTCGGCCGTGTTGCCTATGGAGGCGCGGACGACGCCCGGCGGGCGATCGACGCCGCCGAGCGGGCGATGCGCCAGCCGCTGCCGGCCCACAAGCGGGCCGCCGTGCTCGACCGGGTTGCCGAGCTGATCGCCGAGCGGCGCGATGACTTCGCCCGCACGATCGCCGAGGAGGCCGGCAAGCCGATCACCACCGCCGGTGTCGAGGTCGACCGCTGCGTGCAGACGATCACCTTCTCCGCGCTGGAGGCGCGGCGCCTGTCGGGAGAGATGGTGGGCATGGACGCCCATCCCGCCGGCGAGGGCAAGGAGGGCCTGATCCTCCGGCTGCCGGTCGGCATCATCGGCGCGATCTCGCCGTTCAACTTCCCGCTCAACCTGGTCGCCCACAAGGTGGGGCCGGCGTTCGCCGCGGGCTGCGCGGTGGTGCTGAAGCCGGCCGGTGCCACGCCGCTGTCGGCGCTGTTGCTGGCGCAGGCGTTCCAGGACGCCGGGCAGCCGGGAGGGTGGCTGAACGTGATCGTCGGCAAGTCCCGCGACATCGGCGACGTGCTGACCGAGGATGCCCGGGTGAAGATGATCACCTTCACCGGCTCGTCGGAGGTCGGCTGGGGCATCCGCCAGCGGGCCAACAAGAAGAAGGTGTCGCTCGAGCTGGGCAACTCGACGCCGGTGATCGTGCTGGCCGACGCCGACCTTGATCGGGCGGCGGGGGCGATCGCGCTCAACGGCTACGCGTTCGCGGGGCAGAGCTGCATCTCGGTGCAGCGGGTGTACGTCGAGGATTCCGTCCACGACGCGCTGATGGAGCGGCTGGTGCCCAAGGTGGAGGCGCTGAAGGTCGGCGATCCGCTGGATCCCGACACCCAGGTCGGGCCGGTGATCGACGCCGAGAACCGCGACCGGATCAAGGCCTGGATCGACGAGGCCGTCAGCCAGGGCGCCAAGCTCGCGGCCGGCGGTGAGCTCGACGATGGCGGCCTGCTCCGCCCCACGCTGCTGGACGAGGTGAGCCTGGACATGAAGGTCTCGTGCAACGAGGTGTTCGGGCCGGTCGTCACCGTGGCCCGGGTGTCGGGCCTCGATCAGGCGATCGAGATGGCCAACGGCACGATCTACGGCCTGCAGGCTGGGGTCTTCACCACCAACCTGCCGGCGGCGATGCGGGCCGCCCGCGAGCTCGAGTTCGGCGGTGTCACCCTGAACGAGGCGCCCACGTTCCGTGCCGACCAGATGCCCTACGGCGGCGTCAAGGAGTCGGGAAACACGCGCGAGGGGCCACGGTTCGCCGTGCAGGAGATGACCGAGCCGCGGATGGTCGTGATCCAGCTGTAGCGGCCGTCAAGCCGTGCTGGGTGCCCGGGCACCCGTGGGGTCAGGCCGGCGCGTAGCGGCGGTGGAGCATCAGGGCGTTGCCGTCGGGGTCGCGGAAGAAGGCCATGTGACAGACGCCGGTGTCGAGCGTGTCGCCGTCGAACTCCACGCCGGCGGCCTCGAGGCCGGCGCGGGCGGCCCCGACGTCGGGCACCCGCAGCGCGATATGATTGGGCGCGGGCTCGAACGGCACGCCCATCTTCTCCGGCTCCCAGATGCCGAGCGTGACCTGGCCGGCCGTGACCTCGATGCCGGCCGGCGTGTCCCGCTCCAGCGGCAGGCCCAGGGTGTCGACGTAGAACGCCCGCGCCCGCTCGATATCCCTGCTGGGCACGGACAGGAAGTCCACGCGTTCCACGATGATCGGCATCGTGCTCCCCTCTCGCTCGCCGGAACGCCCAGCGTACCGCCTCAGCGGAGCGCTGCCAGCACGGCACCCACGCTCTCCTGCAGCGCCGCCAGGTCGTAGCCGCCCTCCAGCACGTAGACCCGGCCGGCGTCGAGCCCGCCCAGCGCCGCGGCCATGTCGCCGAAGGCAGCCGCCGAGAGCGCAAGCGAGCACAGCGGGTCGGCCATATGGCCGTCGAATCCGGCAGACACGATCAGCAGGTCGGGCCGGTGATCGACGACCGCCGGCAGCGCCTTCCCGAAGAACAGGTCGCGGTATTCGGCGTCTCCGGTGCCCGCCGGAACGGGGAGATTCAGGGTCGCCCCCTCCCCCGCGCCCACGCCGCGTTCGTTTGCGGCGCCGGTTCCGGGGTAATGCGGCCACTGGTGCAGCGAGACGTAGAGCACGTCAGGGTCTGCGGCGAAGATTGCCTGCGTCCCGTTCCCGTGGTGGGCATCCCAGTCCAGAATGGCGACCCGCCGGGCGCCGCACGCCCGCGCGTGGGCGGCCGCGACCGCGGCATGGTTGAGCAGGCAGAAGCCCATCGCCCGAGCGTGCTCGGCATGGTGCCCGGGCGGCCGGCCGGCGCAGAACGCATCCCGCAGACGCCCGCCGAGCACCTCCTCGACCGCGGCGACGGCGGCGCCCGAGGCATGGACAGCAGCCTCGAAGCTGACGCTGTTCAGCGAGGTGTCAGGATCGAGGCTGCCACCGCCCGTTTCCGCAACCGATCGCAGCAGATCCAGGTAAGCCGGCGGGTGAACCCGCTCCAGCGCCTCCCGAGATGCCGTCGGAGCCTCGCGCACGGGCAGCCCGGAGCCCGCCACCGCAGCCTCCACCGCGGCGTAGCGCTGCGGGCGCTCGGGGTGCCCGGGACCCGGATCGTGCGCGCCGAACAGGTCGTGCATGTAACAGACCGGCCGGTGGGCTTGTGACGGATTCAGTGCCATCGAAATCCCCGGTCAACGGCGAGATTCGCCGGAGAAACGTGGTGATTTAACGGGCGCTTAATATTTCGGGCTGCGAATTCACGGCCCCGCCAGGCATAATAGTCACAAGTCGT
>Ga0207708_10003218_pt1 | contig 12026 bp, 7 predicted proteins | sample KBSK5101metaG_FD_184340 | JGI IMG/M metagenome (GOLD analysis project Ga0207708, IMG submission 184340) | Corn, switchgrass and miscanthus rhizosphere microbial communities from Kellogg Biological Station, Michigan, USA - KBS K5-10-1 metaG... | ecosystem: Host-associated > Plants > Roots >...
GCCGTTCGAGCCACGTCAGTAGGTGTAGAACATCTGCTGGAGCTGCTCCGGCGTCCGCTGCTTCAGCAACGCCAGTGTGAGCAGGATCCGCGCCTTCTGTGGGTTCAACTCGTCGGACGCGATGAACCCGAGTTCGTCGTCATTCAGCTCGACGTTGCGGCCGACGGAGCCGGTCGCGACGCGCGAGGCCCGCACCACGACGACGCCTTTCTTCACAGCGTTCGCAGCAGCGGTGACCGAAACCTTGTTCATGTTTCCGTTGCCCACGCCAGCGATGACGAGGCCCTTGGCACCGTTCGCGGCGGCGCAATCGATCAGATCCGGCGACATGTCAGCCGAGGCGTAGATGATGTCCACCCGAGGCAGCGTCGTCACACCCGTGATGTCGAATTCGGACTGCGTGGTGTGTTTCCATTCGGGGCTCGTGAAGTAGTCATTCTTCCCGTAATTCGCCGTCCCAACGAGACCACGCAGCGGCGACATGAACGTCTGCACCGCGGTGGTGCTCGTCTTCGTCAGCGAATGGGCACCCTGAATCCAATCGTTCATGACGACCAGCACCCCGCGTCCCGCCGCCTTGGGATCGGCAGCGACGCCCACCGCGTTGTACAGATTCAGCGGTCCGTCCGCGCTGACGGCCGTCGACGGGCGCATCGATCCGACCATGACCACCGGCTTGTCGGTCTTCACGGTCAGGTTCAGGAAGAACGCGGTGTCTTCCATCGTGTCCGTACCGTGGGTGATCACGAAGCCGTCCACTGCGGGCGACTTCGCCAGCTCGTTGATGCGTTTTGCGAGCTTGAGCATGATGTCGAAAGTCATATCCTGCGAGCCGACGTTCGAGATCTGCTCACCCTTGATGTTCGCCAGGTCCGTGATGCCTGGAACGCCGGCGATCATCGTGTCGATGTTCACGGCACCCGACGTGTAGCCCGCCTGTGTGCCCGTGGCTGCGGCGCCGGCGATCGTGCCGCCGGTCGCGAGAATGACGACGTTTGCCTTGTTCTTGCCGGCTGCCGACGCAAGCTGCGCGCTGGCGAGCACGGCGACGATTGCGACGGCAATCCGAGTTCGTGCTAGCACTTTCATGATTCGTGTCCTTCCTGAAGCGTCAAATGCCCCGCTTATTTCTGCGCCTGTTTCTTCTGGCGGTATGCGCTGGCGTCGAGGTTCGTCAGCTTGGCGGGGTTGAGCAGGTCCGCAATCTGCGCGTCAGTCAGGAGCTTGCGCTCGCGGATGATCTCGATGATCCCCTTGTTGGTCTTATAGGCCTCGTTCGCCAGCTCGGTCGCCTTCTCGTAGCCGAGCACGGGATTGAGCGCGGTGACGATGCCGACGGTGGTGTCCATGTAGTGCTGCAACTGCCGCTCGTTGACGGTGATGCCGTCGACACACTTCGTGCGAAACGCATTCGAGGCGGTGTACAGCAGGTGCTGGGACTCCATCAGCGCGAGCCCCTCGACCGGCTCGTAGGCGTTGAGTTGCAGCTGACCGGAGTGCGCGGCGACCGTGACGGTGAAGTCATTGCCCATCACCCGATACGCGACGAGATTGACCATCTCGGGAATCACCGGGTTCACCTTGCCCGGCATGATCGAAGAACCTGGCTGCAGTGCGGGCAGGTTGATTTCGGCCAGACCCGCCCGTGGCCCTGACGTCAGCAGGATCAGGTCGCTGGCAATCTTCGAGAGCTTGATCGCAACGCTTTTCAGCGCGGAGGAATACACCACGAAGCCTTGCTGATCCCAGGTCGCGGCGAGCATGTCGCTCGCGGGCTTGATCGGTTTGCCCGTCAGCTTGGCGAGCTCGGCGGCGGTCTTCTCCGCGTAGCCCTTCGGTACGTTGATGCCGGTGCCAATGGCGGTCGCGCCCATGTTGACTGTGTAAAGGGCCTTTTCCGCGTCACGCAGCAGCGCAATCTCGTCGTCGATGGAAGCCGCGAACGCGTGAAATTCCTGGCCGACGGTCATCGGGACCGCGTCCTGCAGTTCGGTGCGACCCATCTTCAGGGTGTTGATGTACTGATCGCCTTTCGCACGGAAGGACGCTGACAGCTTCTGCAGCTCGGCGACCAGCTTGTCGTTGCGCAGGAGGAGCGCGACCTTGATCGCCGTCGGATAGCTGTCGTTGGTCGACTGCGACATGTTCAGGTCGTCGTGCGGCTCGATAACGGAGTAGTCGCCCTTCTGGTGTCCGCTCAACTCGAGCGCGATGTTGGCCAACACCTCGTTCGCGTTCATGTTGGTGGAGGTACCGGCGCCACCCTGGAACCAGTCGACCTGAAACTGATCGTGATACTTGCCATCGATCACGGCCTTGGCGGCTTTCTCGATGGCAGGGAGCTTCTGCTTGTCCATCGCGCCGACGCTGGTGTTGGCGCGCGCGGCGGCGAGCTTCACAATCGCCCACGCTTCAACGAACCCCGGATAGTGATCGATCGAGATTCCTGAAATCTGGAAGTTCTCCAGCGCACGCGCGGTCTGCACGCCGTAGTACGCATTGGACGGAATCTGCTTCTCGCCGAGCAGATCGTGTTCGGTTCGCGTCTGCGTTCCCGTTGTGGCGATCTGCGTGCCCGATGTGGGCACGGGTTGCGGTTCGTCGCGAAGACGCTGGACGGCCGCGGCCACCGGGTCGGGCTGTGATACCTCGACGGAGGACCGCGTGTTCCCGGACGAGCATGCCCAGGAGGCGGTGAGGACGAAGGTAAGACAGACGTAGTTACATGCGTGTTTCACGATAGGCACTTCGAGCACCATCGGTGCCACCCGAATGCCGCGTGCCATGTAGAACTGCGCCCGGGATAATCGCGGCTGGGGCGCGCTCCGATTGACGAAATACCGGAATACCCACTGCATGTTGTGGGCGCCCCGAATCGCATCAGCATGGCGTCCTGAACTGGCTTCCCTGAACTGGAGGTGAGGATCGAGGAGTTGCGTGTTAGCATCCCGCGTCGGGCGGCGCGGTGGCACCGCAACGAAATCGGAGGGCTCTATGAGGCTGTTTCTCGCTGCGATCACTCTGGTGGTCTGGACGATGCCGGCGTCGGCCCAGTGGCTCGATCGCAAGACCCCCGGCATTCCGCGCACACCCGACGGCAAGCCGAACCTCGCAGCGTCCGCGCCGCGCGGAGCCAACGGCAAGATCGATTTCAGCGGTATCTGGAACGGGCCGGTGCCCGACACCGACCCCGATCCGGCCAACGCGCAGCCGTGGGTCAACGAGTTGGTCCAACAGCGTCTGCGGGAGTACCACAGGACGCGTCCCTCGTATCAATGCCAGCCGAGCGGCCCTGAGGCTGACAGATTTGCCGGGTGGAAGCGCATCATCCAGACGCCGACCCTCATCGCGATCCTCAATGACGACCTCTCCTCTCGCGTGATCTTCATGGACGGACGCGAGCTCGAGGCCAATCCTGCGCCAAGCTGGATGGGATATTCGGTCGGGCACTGGGAAGGCGACGCGTTAATCGTGGACAGTAATGGATACAACGACAAGACGTGGCTGAGCCGCTATGGGCAGTCGCATACAGAGGCGCTCCGCGTGCGAGAGCGATGGCGGCGTGCGGACTTCGGTCACCTGCAGGTGGAGGTGACCTTCACCGATCCGGGCGCCTACGCGAAGCCGTGGGGCTTTACCGCGAGTATGGCGCTGGCCGCGGATACCGAAATGCTCGAATCGATCTGCGAACGGAGCAGTGAACACTGGATCGGCACGCAATCCGATGCCGCCACCACCGGCACCGCCGTCGCGCCCGATGTGCTGGCGAAGTACGTCGGTGTCTATCGCGGGATGTACACGACGAACAAGCGCACCATCGAAGTGACGCTCTCAGGCGGCCAATTGATGGCCAAAATCATCGGCGGCGCCGCCATTGACGGCGGTGACATGCGACCGCTCGTCCCGCTGTCTCAGACACTGTTCGAAGGACTCGGCATCGGATATCGATTCGTCATCGACGACAAGGGTGTCACGACGGGTCTAGTGGAGATTCACAATTCGGGTGAACAGCTGTTTCCGAAAGACAAGTAAGCAGCGCGATCCTAGCCGTCGAGCGTCACCGCCACCGACTCGCCCAGGTTCTTCGAGTCGGTGCGCAACAGCCGCGATGGGTTCTTCAATCGACCGCGCCACCCGTTCAGCACGCTGTCCTTGGGCACCTCGTTCTCGCCGGTGAACCGATCGTCATCGGTCGATATCACCGCGGCGTTCTCGGCGAGCTTGGTCGGCATCACCGTCGTAAACGACCAGGCAGGCGAGGCATTGATGCTGCCGTGATGCCCGACCTTGATCACATCGGCGTTCAGCGGCGCGCCGTTCTTCCGCATGATCTCCCAGCTCATCTCCTCTGCGTCGCCGACGAGCAGCAGGCGCACCGAGCCGTGCGTCAGTCGCATCACGATGGACGTGTTGTTCCGTGTCGTATCGACCGCGCCGAGCACATCGAGGCCGCCGCTTTGAAGCTGCCGCCGCAGCCGAGCCACATCCGCGAGTCCGGCCAGCGACGACTTCCTGAACTTCACTGCCCGCGCGCCGTCGAACGGATCCCGCCTGGTCGCCTTGATCCGGCCGTTGACCGCCGAAATCGCGATGCCGCGCGCCTGGAGCGCATGCTCGAGTGGCTGCAGATAGCGATTGCTGTTCTTCTCGGGACCGAAGACCTCGATGCCGAGCTTCTTCAGCCCCGGGGGGAGCGCCGGCTTCAAGTTGAGTCCCCGATGGATTTTGAAGATGCGAGAGGCCGGCACACCTATGTCCTTGAGTATGTCCGCCATCTGCTGTCGGATCTTGTCGCCGCTGGCGCCGAAGTTGTTCCGGAACACACGCCCGATATCGCTGTCGCCGTCAGGAATCGACGCCGGCAGCATGCTTCGAAGCGTCCGCTCGGCGATTTCGAACACGTGGTCCAGCGACGGCGTCACGTGCGCGTGCCATACCCGCTGAATCGTGAAGTCGGCCTTGAATCGCTTGCGCAGGCTGAAGAAGCCCTCCATGTGATCGAGGTGGCGGTGCGTGATCACCAGCAGATCGAGCTTGCCTGCTGTTCGCGTCAACACGTCGTTGTAGACCTTCTCGAAAACCGCGTTCGGATCGTTGTGGAAGTTGCCAAAGTCAATCCAGGCATGATGAGCGCCGTCGTCCTCGTCCCATGACACGAGGAGTGCGTCGCCGAACAACACGTTATAAGCGCGCAGCGTGATGCTCATTTGCGTGGCCTCCTCGATCGCCCGCAGCATGCGGCCAGGTTCGATCGGAGCGCGAGCCGACCACCGGTGAGCTCCGCGATCCAGGGACGTCGCGCGGCCGCCCGCCTGACATCGTCGTCGAGTGACACACCGACAACGGTGAAGGACTCCTCGGACCCTTCGACCAGAAAGCGCTTCGCCGCATCCACTCGTTCTCTGGTGACGGGCTTGCGCGCCTCGTACAGCAGGACACCGAGTGCGTCGAAGACGAGCGTGCCGCCTCCGCGAAGCGTGATCCACTGGTCGCCAAAGGCCTCCGCCTCTTTGGGCGCGAGCTTCACATCGAGGGGGTACTCGTAGACGATCGCGATTTGCGCCACCTCCCCTGGAGACGTCGGCAGGCGCTTCAGCTGCACGTCGCGAACGACGAAGTCGCGCTGATCCGCGTGCGGAGCAAGCGCGAGCCTGTGCCGATTGGCATGGAGGAACAGGTAGGCGTCACGGACCGATGGTCGCGGCCAGCTGGGTGGGTACTCGAGCCAGCGAGACTCGTCGAGACTCTCTTCCCGTTTGGACACGAGGCCTCGCCGGGCGAGCACGCCGTGCACGATCGCGCGGAAGCCGCTGTCGTCGGTGGGATGCACCGATCGGTCCGCCGCGAGTAAGGCCTCGGCGTACTCGGCCAGCGTGCAATCCGCCGGTGGCAGGAAGTCGAGCGCCCGGACGGCCATGCGCTGGATAACGGTCCGCGCGGTGCGGAGTGCGCCCAGCTTGGTCTCGCCCCGTCGCATCAGCGTCTGATGAAGCTTCCGGAGTGCGAGATAGATCGTGCTCGAGAGCTTGAGCGACAGATCGTGAGGCTCGATCGTGTCCTTCCAGTCAGCGGGTGTGGCATCGACGAGGCTGCGGATCGACCCCCAGCCGCGCACGCCGGCTTCTTCGAACCCCTCGGCGATCTCGCTGAGCAGGTTCAACCGGTCGAGCGACCCGGCTACGCGGCGCTGTACCACGTCGTGCGACAGCGCCGCGAATACCGCGCAGATGTCACCGATCGCCTCGTGCAGCGCCGACGTTTCTGGTTCGAACGGCTCGTAGTAACGAGGGCGAACGGCGTCGAGGATGGCATGCCCGGTTTCGTGGGCCACGATGTCGTGCGCGAGCGCTGTGTGATAGGCGCGCCGGCGTCGACCGTTGCCCATGAACGAGTAGAACTGAAGGCTGTGGCTCTCCGCGCTGTAGAAAGCGTTCTCCAAGATGCCTGCATGCGGCACGACGAGCAGGCGACTGCCTTCGAATCCCCAGCGCAGAGGCCGTCCCAGTTCGAGCTCCACCAGTTCGGTCGCACGGGCTGCGATGGCGTAGGTATTGAGCTGATGGAACCGCATATCGCGCAGCTCATACTCGGGGAAGGTGCCGTCCTTCCTTGGCGCGGCTGGAGGAAACACGACGTCGCGATCGACGTTGTAGTCGAAGACGGCCATGCGCTCGCCAATCGGACCGGCCAGCAGCGGTCCGCGTACGGTCACCTTGACGGGCGTGGGCGTCCGCCGCGGATCCTGGACGATGATGGGGATCGTGATCGCACTTGGCTCGCGGGCTTCGCGCATGCGCAGTCCTGGCATACCGGCGCTCCGTTGGAATGGTGGGGATGCACTCGCTCGTCATGTCATGACACAACGAACGGAGGAACTCGCTACGGCCGGTCGATTATGGCTTTGACCGGGCGGCTGTCAATACACAACGCAAATGAGAAGAACGTCGTGGAACCCGAAATCTTGCGGGACAGCATCCAGAAATTTGAGCAGGTTGGCGGAGAGGGTGGGATTCGAACCCACGTGCCGGTTACCCGACAAGACGCTTTCGAGGCGCCCCCGTTACGACCACTTCGGTACCTCTCCGGTGACGTGCTGCAGGATGAACAGGTCATTATAGCCGGCGCTTTTCGCGGAAGAACTCCTGGATGAGTTCCCGGGCGGCGTCTTCGCGCACGCCACCGGTCACATCAAAGCGATGATTCAGCCCTGGCGTATCGAGCGCGCGGACCGTGGAGACCAGAGCACCGGTTTTTGGTTCCGCAGCGCCATAGATCACGCGCCGGACACGCGCGTGGACAAGGGCGCCGACGCACATCAAACACGGCTCGAGCGTGACGTAGACGTCCGCGGCCGTCAGCCGGTAGTTACCGGCAATACGCGCCGCTTCGCGAAGCACGAGCACTTCGGCATGCGCGGTCGGATCGCAGGCCGAGATCGGCTGATTGAATGCGCGCGTCACAATCGCCGCGTCAATGACCAGCACGGCGCCAATCGGCACTTCGCCCGCCGCGAGCGCACGCTGCGCCTGCTCGAGCGCGGCATCCATGAACTGCTCGGGCGACATGCCGTGATACTACCGTCCTGACCGGACATAGCGCGACGGGTTCAACGGCGTGAGCGGGTGTTCTCTCTGGGATTGGGTTCGCGAAGCTCCGTCTGAAAAGCCTCGGAAACGAAAACGGCCTCGACGGGGGGAGAGTCGAGGCCGTTTGCAGGGCGCCTATTGGAGTGCTGGGGATCTACGAACCTATGCGCTCTGGTCTGACAGCGATGCGCGAGCGACGGTCATTGTTCGCAACTGCACGCTTTCTCTCTGATCCGGGGTGAGCGCGTTCTCCACACGGACCGGCTCACCAAAGAGCAACCAGCGGGCCGCGAAGTCGGCAACTCGCGATCTCGTTGCGAACGAAGTAGATGCGTCGTGTGCACAGATCTGCGGTGCGCGGATCTGCGCCGGCGCGTGTGCTCGAATGCGACATGAGCCCCGTCGGCTGCGGCTTCGTGTCCCTTATATCCGCTGGATCGGCAAGCAGTTGGCGTGTTCGTTCCGTTGCGGAACACGGTTGGTTCGGTTCGGGTCAGTGAGAAAATCCCAAACCCCAAACCCCAAATCCCAATTCAATGCAGCTTTGAGAATTTGGGTGGAGTCTTGGGATTTTGGGGCTTGGGATTTGGGGTTTGGACTTGGGATTTTCTAACGGCTGAAAACGACGCGAAGGTCCCGCGAGCCTGAGGCGACTGTGCGCGGCTCCTGCTGATCGCGCGTCCGCTGTTCGCCGCGTAGAGCGGCGCCGACGATGCGTCCCAGGTGGGGTGCCATCATCTCGACGAGACGGCTCTGGTCGTCGGTGAACGCGCGCTGCGCCGTCGCGTAGGCGGTGAACACGCCCAGCACGCGATCGCCGTCAACGAGCGGCGTGCTGATCGCGCTTCCGAGCTTGACGCCGCGGTCATGGAGATCAAGCGCGGCGTCAGAGTTCGCAATGGTCTGACGGCACGCCGCTACCCAGCCGCTCAAGCGCTCGCCGATCGGCATCGACATGCCGCGCAGCGCAGTGGCATGTTCGCCGATGACGTACCGGGCCACCAGATGGCCGGATGCCTGGTCGTGCACGTAAAAGGCGCAGGTCGTATCGGGAAGGATGCGCGAGAAGTGCGCGGTCGCCAGGGCGGCGGCGTCGCTAAAGGTTGCTTCTCCTCCGAGGACACGCGCGAGACTCACAATGGCAAGCAGATCGTCCGGCGCGTCCGTCCGAATGTCAGTGGCCGCCACTGGTGGCGGAGGAACGTGCGGTACTGAGACCGAACGGCCGATCTTCGACAGTGCCTCCTGATGCGGTGCGGGCTCCATCACTTCCGCCGCGATTTCCTTGTAAACCCGCACGAACGTATCGACGACCTGCGGGTCGTACATCGTGCCGCGCCGCTGGAGCACGATCTTCATTGCGTCGCTGTCGCTCAGCGCGGGTCTGTACGGACGATCCGACGTCAACGCGTCGTAACAGTCGACAACCGACAGAATGCGCGCGCCGATCGGGATCTCCTCCCCCTTCAAACCGCGCGGATAGCCGGTGCCATCCCAGTTCTCGTGATGCGCGCGGACGATCGGGACGACCGGATATGGAAATTCAATCGCCGACAGAATGTCGGCGCCGACGTCGACGTGGAGCTTCATCTGCTCGAACTCGAGTGCGGTCAGCTTGCCGGGCTTGTTCAGGATGTACTCCGGGACCGCAAGTTTGCCAGTATCGTGCAGCAGCGCCGCGGCGTTGATCGCCTTAATCGTGTTCTCGTCGATCACGCCGAGCGCGTTGGCCAGACCGATCGCAAACTTCTGTACGCGCCGAATGTGATCTGAGGTGACGCCGTCTTTGGCCTCAATCGCCGTCGCCAGCGTCTCGATCGTCGACAGATACAGCTTGTCGACGGTCTGGACATAACGTTCGGCGTCGCTCAGGCGTCCGGTGACTGACCGAAGCGTCAGGTGAAGCACCACGACGAGCGGGGCGACGGCGAGAGTGGCCATCCAGCCTGCCGAGCGTATGACGATGACAAAGCAGAAGGCCGCGGACGCCGCGGCGATGTAGTTCATCGACAGCGGCCATAAACGGCGCCACACAGTGGCGATTGGTGCGTTCGACTCGAGCGCGATGGCAACCGCCAGCAGTCCCGAGTTCAAGCCGAAATAGATGCCTGTCAGTGCAGTCAGCGGCAAGATGGTGGCGCTGATGGGCGTCGAGTAGTCGAGCGGTGATCCGCCAAGCAGCTGGAATACCCCTGTCGCAACGCCGAGGGAGACCGCCGGCAGCGCCGCGTTGAACAGCAGGCGACGGATGTCATACCCACGCCGCCAGGCGAGCCCCGCGCTGTCGAGTGCGATCGCTACCATCGCCGGCGCAGGACCAAAGAGCATTGCCGAGGTAATGAAGAAGGTGTCAGAGGCCGAGACCAGCGCGTTGACGCCAGGAATCTTGACCGCGCACACGCCCGCAACCAGTCCCAGCGCGGCGAACACAAGCGTGTTCATCGGTGGCGGTGTGACGAGCATCGTGTAAATGGCGTACACGATGCCGACCAGACCAGAACCGATAACGGCCCCGACATGAATGTCGAGGCCGCTACCTGCAGGGCGCCTGGTGGCTTGCGGGGCTGTACTCATGAACTTAACGTTCGTCTGAACAGTTCCGAACAGGGCTTCCTCAGACGAGCGATAGGTTGGTTCTGCACGTTTCTGAATAAAACGGGGGAGTGCCCCAACAGACTGCAACGGCCAAGCCGCTGGATCGCCAACACGCGAACGTGCTGAGCGTGAAGGAGATGTCTGACGTGCACAGATCCGCGCTGCATGGATCGACGCACGGCCATGTGCTCTAACGGATCATGTGCAGAACACGGGTGATTCGAATTGGATCACTCGGGAAAGCCCAAATCCCAAAGCCCAAATCCCAACGAACCACAGAGACACGGAGGCTCGGAGCAGATCTTGATGCTCTGTGTCTCTGCGTCTCTGTGGCCCGTCGCGGCAGACTTGGGATTTGGGATTTGCGATGCGCGATTTATCCGAGAAAGAACCGGTAGGCAGGGTTATCGGACTCGATGGTGTATTCGTAGCCGAGCCCGTTCAGAAACGATCGAAAACCCGGGAGGTCGCGATCGTCGACTTCGAGCCCGGCGAGCACACGCCCGAAATCGGACCCATGATTCCGGTAGTGGAACAAGCTGATGTTCCACCGCCCCGCGAGCGCGTCCAGGAAATCGGCGAGCGCCCCTGGACGCTCGGGAAACTCGAAGCGGCACAAACGCTCGTGCTGCACTTCGGGGGCGTGACCGCCAACCATATGGCGGACGTGAAGCTTGGCCATTTCGTTGTTCGTCAAATCGACCGTTTCGTAGCCCGTGTTGCGAAGGTGGGAGATAAGCGCGTCGGCATCCTGGCGTGACTGCGTCGCGAACCCGACGAAGATGTGCGCCTGGTCCCGTCCTGACAGCCGGTAGTTGAATTCGGTCACCACCCGGCGGCCGATCGCGCTGCAGAATTCGCGGAATGCACCTTTGCGCTCGGGAATCGTGACCGCGATCAGCGCCTCACGCGCCTCGCCCACCTCTGCGCGCTCCGCGACAAATCGCAGCCGATCGAAGTTCATGTTCGCGCCACTCAAGACCGCGACGAGCACCTGGTCCCGCGTTCCGTCACGCTCGACCCACCGCTTCAGCCCTGCGGCCGCCAGCGCACCGGCAGGTTCCATGATGGTGCGCGTGTCGTCGAAGATGTCCTTGATCGCGGCGCAGACTTCGTCGTTGCTCACGCGGACCACTTCGTCCACCGTCTGACGCGCGATGGCGAATGTGAGTTCGCCGACGTCTCGCACCGCGACACCGTCGGCGAACAGGCCGACGTGATCCAGGTGCACACGCCGGCCTTCGGCCAGCGAGCGGTACATCGCGTCCGCTTCAAATGGCTCGACACCGACGATCTTCACGTCCCGCCGCAATGCCTTGATGTAGCCCGCAATGCCGGCAATGAGCCCGCCGCCTCCGACCGGCACAAACACGGCCGCAAGCCGATCCTGCGTGTGACGCAGGATCTCGGCGCCGATCGTTCCCTGTCCGGCAATTACGAGGGGATCGTCGAACGGATGAATGAACGTCATCCCGCTTTCGGCCGCAAGCGTGTCGCAATGTGCCTTGGCATCGCCATACGTATCTCCGGCGAGCACCACCTCCGCACCCATCGCGCACACCGCATCCACCTTGATCCGCGGCGTTGTCTGCGGCATGACGATCACGGCCCTGAGCCCAAGCTTGCGCGCCGAGTAGGCGACGCCCTGCGAATGGTTGCCGGCGCTTGCGGTGATGATGCCGCGGGCGCGCTCCTCGGCCGTCAAATGCGCAATCTTGTTGTACGCACCGCGCAGCTTGAAGCTGAAAACCGGCTGGAGATCCTCCCGCTTGAGGAGCACCGTGTTGCCCAGGCGGCGTGAAAGGCCTGGCGCGGAATCGAGCGGTGTCTCACGTGCCACGTCAT
>Ga0207708_10003219_pt1 | contig 12025 bp, 9 predicted proteins | sample KBSK5101metaG_FD_184340 | JGI IMG/M metagenome (GOLD analysis project Ga0207708, IMG submission 184340) | Corn, switchgrass and miscanthus rhizosphere microbial communities from Kellogg Biological Station, Michigan, USA - KBS K5-10-1 metaG... | ecosystem: Host-associated > Plants > Roots >...
CGTCGAGGATGCCATGCACGCCACGCGCGCCGCGGTTGAAGAAGGAATCGTTCCGGGTGGCGGTGTCGCGCTGGTGAGAGCGGCGAAGGCACTCGAGAACTTCCACATCAACGCTGACGAGCGCGATTCGGATGAGCAGATCGGCGTCAACATCGTTCGTCGTGCGTTGGAAGAGCCGCTGCGTCAGATCGTGCAGAACGCCGGCTTTGAAGGTGCGGTGGTAGTTGAAATGGTCCACTATCAGAAGAATGAAAATGTCGGCTTCAACGCGGCCACGGAACAGTTTGAGGATCTGGTAAAGGCCGGCGTCATCGATCCGGCGAAGGTCACTCGCACTGCACTCCAGAACGCAGCTTCGATCGCCGGAATGATGCTCACTACGGAAGCGACGATCTTAGAAGCTGATGAAGCCGTTGCACATTACGATACTAAATACAGCAGCTCGTACTCCGGGTCGCGAACGACGTCGTTTGGTGGATATTCCTCATCCTCATTTTCGCGCTCGTCCAAGTCGTTATTGTCAGATCAACTGGAAGACACATTTCAACATGGCGACCCGGTGGCCAGAAGTGTTTCAGATTCCGATTCAGAATTGGACCAGGACCAGGACCATGAGCGGGAAGATACCACACCGGAAAGGTTTCATTTCTCGCTTGAAGGTGAGCGCACTGTCGGCGACAAGGTTCAACTGGGTTCAGACGTCGATCTTGTTTTCAACTATTCAATCCCTGACGTGACAGCACTCGCGGAATTCAAGGGCAAAGAGCTTGAGCAGGTTCTCCGGCAGGATTTGGACCTGGGGATAGCTATTACACCGAAAGGGTTCACTTTTCGCGACGAGACCTGGCACCGGGTCGCGTCCTTTTACCAGGGGAAACTGAAGAACCCTATTCGGTTCCTCTTGAGGGCAGGTCGGAAAGAAATTGACGACGCCGGCTTTTACATAACACTCGATGTTCAGGGTTATGTGATCTACCAGTTTCATCTTGGAGTAGAACTGGTTGCATCCACGGAGGGTCTTAAACCTAAACATTCCTGGAGAGAAATAGATCTTGATCTGGGCAAGCTGCTTGAAGAGAAAAAGATGGCCGCTGAAGCCATTGAAGAAGAGAAAAAGTCAGCGCCTGAAGCTATAGGGATTTCGCAATGAGTTTAGCCACTGGAAAAGGGGTCATGTCTCCGCTTCGCACCGCAAACCTCACTATTTGGGCTGAAGGTGCGGAACTGCGGGCGCATTTTCGAAATAACGGCACGGATGAAAAGTCGAGACCCGCTCTGAAGCTGTCAATCAAACTGGCCCAACTCGGTGATTATCTGCTGAAGGTAAGAAACACGCTCGGCGAGATCTCGGAGAGTGGAATCTGGTCCGAAGCAAAAAACCCGATTATGCCATCGAAGGCTTCAGCCAAACCCCTTCTAAAAGAATTCACTGAGATCGTCGCCAGCCAGGGGGCGGCATTGTACAAAACTCTGGCCGAGGAACCGGAACTTGGTCCATTCATTCACAAGATAAACGAGCTACCTGCCGGAAGCAGTATTTCCATTGAAACTGATTGTGCCTTGTTTCCGTGGGAGATTATTTATCCGGCTGCTTTCAACATCAATTTGCCGGAAAAACTCCAGTCGCGGGTTCAGCCTGAAAAATTCTGGGGCAGTCGATACTTGATTGAGTATTTTATAGCGCCTCGTAACGGCTCATCAGGTATTCCGCCAATTGCTGAACATCGCAGCGGGCGAAGTTTTGTCAGCTTAAATGTAAACCCCACCATCGATGATGAGCTTCAGAATGTTCCATACAAGCCGGTCTCCGAGCACACCAACTTTTTCGAGAAAAACCTTCGCAAGCCACGACGGGGCGAACTGCGAACGGATGGAGAGTCGATCAAGGAACTGCTTCTTTCCGATTCCAACGCAAATATAATTTATTTGTACTGTCATGGAACAAGTGATGACCCTTATCAGTTGGGCGGTGGAGAGCAGTTGATATTAGATGAGGGCGCCACCATCGATCCGACGTTCTTCTATTATGGAAAGAAAAAGTACCGGCGTGGACCAATAGTAATTCTGAACTCGTGCAGTTCGGGTGCATATTCTGCGCTGTCGTTTTCTAATTTCCATTCAGAGCTAATCAAACGACGAGCTTTAGGCGTGATAGGAACCACTATTCCCATGCCGGCAACATTCGCTTCTGCTTTCGGTCAAAGATTGGTTCGGGATTACTTGAAGGGAAAATTACCCATAGGGCAAATCCTTCGGAACATGCGCAAGGAACTACTTGCCAAAAATAATCCGCTGGGACTCTTTTACGTGCTGCAATGTCCGTGGCACGTCAAGGCGCCGCTTAGAAAGTAGTACCACCTCAGCAAGGACCACACTCCTCATGATCCGCGTAGATTTAATGCCGGCGCAGCAAGGCGACTGCCTTTGGATTGAGTACGGCGATCCTCAGAAGCCGTATCGTTTACTAATTGACGGCGGAACTCCAGGCACTTATCGAACGCTGAAGAAAAGAATAGAGTCGTTGCCAAAAAGCAAACGGAGATTTGAACTGGTAATTGTTAGTCATATTGATTTGGATCACATCGGTGGGATTGTGGGGTTGCTGAAGAATCCACCGTCCGGTCTGGAGATTGGAGATATATGGTTCAATGGCTTCAAGCATTTGCCACGCAAGCCGACCAGTCCAACCCTCGGTGTACGGCAGGCAGAAGAAGTGACTGAGGAACTAGAGAAGGGCCGGTTTCCCTGGAACCACGCGTTTAAGGGAGGCGCAGTTTATGTAGATGGGTCGGCTGGACCTCAGGAGCTGACACTCGCCGGCGGAATTAAGCTGACACTGCTGTCACCATATCTCCAACAACTCGAGAAGCTGCAGCCGAAGTGGGTAAAGGAACTCAAGCGTCTCGAAGAGAAAAGGCGTATTCGACAAACCGGAAGAAGCCTAACGCTTTCGATATTACCGAATGTCATATCTCTGGCCGGTTCTCCCTTTAACGAAGATACGGCCGAAGCAAACGGAAGCAGTATTGCCGTGTTGGCTGAGTATGAGGAAAAAGAAATCGTCTTCGGCGCCGATGCATTTCCGAGTGTGCTTACCCAGTCCATTAAGAGCTTGCTCGCGAAACGCCGGAAAGCGAAGCTGCCACTCCAGGCCTTCAAGCTTAGTCATCATTGCAGCAAGGCAAGCACCTCCAACGATCTGCTTTCGATCATAAAGTGTTCCAACTATCTCATCTCAACCAACGGTAACTATCATAACCATCCGGATAGTGAGGCGATGGCAAGACTATTGCGGTACGGAGGGACAAAAAAGCACCTCCACTTCAACTATCTGTCACCGCAGAACAAAGTTTGGAACAGTCGGACCTTGAAGCAGCGTTTTCAATACAATACAACTTATGGAAACGGCACGGAACCACTTACTCTGACGATACGCTGAGTCATCGAGGACCAGATGGGTTGATCGATTAGATTTCTGCCTGTCATGAATTCCTTTCTCAAAGTCTTTGAGGCAGCATCATGGGACGTGCGATACGCCGCGCGAATGGTGCGAAAGCGTCCACTGTTTTCACTCGCTATCATCCTTACTATAGCGCTCGGTATCGGTGCTGATGCGACGATCTTCGGAGTCATCAACGCGGTACTCTTAGAACCTCTTCCTTATAAAGATCCTGATCGCCTCGTCCGGCTTTGGGAAAGTAACCTCGGACAGAGTCAGCCTGAATCTCCCGTCTCGGTTCCAAACTTCCAGGATTGGCAACGCGAGCAGTCCGTGTTCGAAGATGTCGCGGCATTGGAGATGGCGACTTACAACATCACCGGTTGGGGCGAGCCACAGCGAGTCGCGTCCGCCCGCATCACCGCTAACTTAATACCGACTTTGGGAGTCGCTCCTGCCCTCGGCCGTAGTTTCCTGCCGGAAGAAGAAAAGCCTGGAAGCAATCGAGTAGTGCTATTGAGCGATGGTCTATGGCTGCGACAATTCGGCGCAGATCGATCGATCATCAACCGGACGATCCGTCTGAACGGAGAGAATTACGTGGTAGTCGGCGTAATGCCGGCGGGATTCCAATTTCCGGGAAACAGGGAAATGTGGGTCCCACTTACGATCGATCCGCAGCAAGAGCCCTGGCGCGCTGACCGCACTAATCGCAATCTGTTGGTGTTTGCTCGACTCAAGTCCGGCATCAGTTTCAATCGAGCCGCTTTAGATATGGATACCGTGGCTCAACGATTGGAACAACAACATGCGGATTCAAACAATGGCTGGCGCGTGCGCATGAAGACGTTTTACGAATGGATCGTGCCGCAGGAAGTTCGAACCGCGATGTTGGGGTTGTTTGTAGGAGTCAGTTTGTTGCTGTTGATTGCATGCGTGAACGTCGCGAATCTGCTCCTGGCCGACGCGACGAAACGCCGGCAGGAAATGGCGACGCGCGCTGCACTGGGCGCCTCTCCAAGCCGGCTGATAAGGCAGTTACTGATCGAGAGTGTGTTGCTGGCAGGGTTGGGAGGACTGCTCGGCTTAGGATTGGCTTTTGGCGCTACCAAAATAATCGCCGCCGCCAACATGCAGAATATCGCGCGACTGAGCGGGTCGCGTATCGACGGTTACGTGCTCGTCTTTACCTTCGTCATTACCACGCTTACCGGATTGATTTTCGGACTAGCGCCCGCGTGGTTTTCATCACGCGTCAACCTCTCTGACAAACTCAAAGAAGGCGCCAGAAGCGATGGCGGCAGAGTAACGCACCGGTTGCGCAACGCTTTGGTAGTTGCAGAAGTCACTATGACGGCAGCAGTCCTGGTCGGGGCGGGCTTATTGGTAAGTATGCTGGCGCGATTGCAGGCGGTGCCGTTGGGCTTTACGCCGGACAATGTTTTTACGATGCAAATCAGCTTGCCCGGAGCGAAGTACAGTAGCCGCGAACAGCGAGTTGATTTTTTCGATCGACTACTTAGCCGGTTGCGCACAGTTCCTGGAGTCGTTGATACCGCGGCAGTCGAACAAGCGCCGGGGGCCAGTAATGATTGGACGGTAGAGATCATGCTGGAAGGAGCGGAGGCCGCATCCACCAACACGCGATCATCCGCCCAGGCACACGCTGTTACGCCTGGCTACTTCAAGACTATGGGCATCCCTTTCTTACAGGGGCAAGACTTCACTCGAGAGTATCGAGTTGATCAACCTCTTGAATACGTAGTTAGTGAAAGCTTTGCACGCCGCTACTGGTCCAACGAAAGTGCCATTGGTAAGCGATTTCGTCCCGGCTTAAACAATCCTGCCGGCGCTGTTGTAGGTGTAGTTGGTGACGTGCGTCCGCTCAACTCGCAGCAGGACGCGGCGCCTGCTTTCTACTTCCCGTACGGATACATCGGTATGCCGGCGATGGTTGTATTGGCACGCACGACCGGTAAGCCGGAAACGTTTGCCGCATCGCTGCGCGGCGAGGTGCATCAGATCGACAGCGATCAGCCTGTTTACAACATGAAGACGATGAACGAGATTGTTGCCGCCGCCACCGCGCAGCAACGTTTTCAGGCGGTCTTGTCCAGCCTGTTCGCGGTGGCAGCTTTACTACTTGTAGCCATCGGGATCTATAGCGTCGTTGCTTATATAGTCAAACAACGCAGCCGCGAGATCGGTATCAGGATCGCTGTCGGAGCGAGCACTCACAACATAATAAGAATGGTCATTGCACAGGGCATGCGGAATGTGCTGATTGGCTTAGCTCTCGGGCTGCTCGGCTCGCTGGCACTGACTCGATTAGTTGGTAATTCGGTATTTGGTCTGACGGCAGCGGCAACTGATTTGCGCATCTATCTTGTAGTGGCATTGCTGCTCGTGGGTGTGGCATTGATTGCGTGCTACCTCCCCGCGTGGCGTGCAACGAAGATTGATCCTGCGCAGGCCTTACGAAGTGAGTGAGTGAAGAGGTGTACAAATTGCGCGCGGGTATTTAAAGTACTTATCTAATGACAGAGGAAAAATCTAACCGCAGGATCATGGTTGTGGAAGACTATGACGACACGCGCATGTTGTTGAAGCAAGGACTCGAGCTGCTCGGGTACAGCGTGTTGGAGGCGAGCAACGGGCAGGAAGCTGTTGACATTGCCAATCGTGAGCATCCCGACTTGATTCTCATGGACCTCGATCTGCCGATCCTCGACGGCATCGCCGCAACCCAACGGATCCGCCAGCAGGAACACATGGAAAGCGTGCCGATCGTCGCGGTAACGGCATACCCGCTGTCTTATTCTCGAGTGAAGGCGTTTGCGAAAGGTTGTAACGAGTACATGCCCAAGCCGATTGACATGTCAGAGCTGGCGCGCGTAGTCAATCGTTACCTCAGCCCGTAACGCTTGAAAGGCAAACTCACTATGGTTTCCTCAAACCGTCGAGTCTTCGCTTGTGTTCTCTTGTTAGTCGCTGCGTCTTCGTTTACACACGCGCAAAAAGATCAAACTGCCAGTATCAGCGGGAAAGTCACGCTCAAAAACAAAGGCGTGGCCGGAATTGTTGTCGTAGCAACGGAAAATGACTACAGCGGAGGTTGGCAACGCTCGCGTAACCGCGCCACCACTGATGACGAGGGAAACTATCGCATTAACAACGTTCCCACAGGCAATTATCTGATCTATCCGGTTGCGCCGGCACTCGTCGCAGAAGGCCAACCAAACCAGCGACTGGCTGTTAGCGCAGGAGAAACTATCCGCGACGTGAATTTCGCGATGGTCCATGGCGGTGTGATTACAGGAAAAATCACAGACGCTAATGGCCAACCGCTGATCGAAGAAAACGTGAATGTGACTGCTGTCGAGCCGGAAGGCGATTATCTGCGGCCCAACTTCGCCGGCATCCAGACTGACGATCGAGGAGTTTACAGAGCCCTTGGCTTACGTCGAGGAAAATACAAAGTGTCTGTCGGAGACTCTGAAACAATTCTTCCCGGATACGTGCGCAAGGTCTTCAGGCAAACTTTCTATCGGTAACTGATCCTGAGAAAGCAACAATTCTCGAAGTAACCGAGTCGAGCGAGATTAAAGATGTCGACATCGTGACCGGCGCACCTGCATCTACCTTCAAAGTCACAGGCCGAATTATCGATGGTGAAACGGGCAAGCCGTTACCCAACATCATGTTTGGCCTTTACCAAACCGACGGCGCCTCTTCCAGCAGTTCATCAGGAAGTATCAGATCGAACGGAGACGGAGAATTCAAGTTCGAAAATGTCACACCCGGAAAATTTATGCTCTTCGTTGTTGCGCTGGCGAATAGTGACTGGCGAGCAGATCCTCTGACGGTTGATGTTGTCGACAAAGATCTAACCGGATTGGAGATCAAAACCAGGAAGGGCGCGAGTCTGGCAGGCGTTGTAGTGCTGGAAAGCTCAGACGATAAAGCTGTTGCCGTGAAGCTGAACGATTTATTAATTCTGGCCTCCAATACGAGCGCCACCGGACAGTTCGACATGCCGACCTACCCCGCGCCAGTAAGTCCGGATGGCAGTTTTAAGATCGGTGGGCTGGCGGCAGGGAATATCCGGATTTATCTAAGGGAGAGAAAGCTCTTTCAGATGAGCCCGTTAGAGATCGTCAGTGTCGAGCGAAACGGCGTGGCGCAACCCGGCGGCATCGACCTGAAAGATGGTGAGCAAGTTGGTGGAATACGGATTGTTGTAAAACCACTTAAGCTCACGGGTGCAATACGCGGACAATAAAGTTTGAAAACAGAGAACCATCGCCGGCCGCTCGAATCATGGTCTCAGTGAATCGGTTGGATGAGAGTTCTTCAAAATCGCAATCAGAGGAACTGTCGTCTCCGCCGGAAGTGGATTCGCGCGGCCGTTTTTTGATTGAGCGTTTGGCGGCAGGCACCTATGAATTGAGGGTGATCGTATTGCCGCCGGGCGGATATGTCGCGGATGACGGAACGACACAGCAAGTGACAGTGACTGAAAATGCGGTGAGCGAAGTCACGGTGATCGTCAAACTGAAACCATGATTAGCGCCCTACTTTCATTGCTCTATCCACAGATTACACAGATTGATTTAAAGCATCTGTCTAATCTGTGGATGAGGAACCTGACGGTCTGCTTGTTTGCTCTCGTTTCTGTCGCTGGACAAACTCCTGCGCCCGCCCCTGCATCCGGGAAGATCACAGGTCGAGTAGTTAACGAAAGCGGTCAGCCTCTAGCTAACGTCTCGATAACAATCTACTCCGTCGGTTCCATGCAACAGCACACCGGCACAGTCACAGATCGGGAAGGTAAGTTTCAACTTAGCGGTTTGGAACCGCGGAGCTATCGAATAGGTGCATGGCTCAGTTCCTACGCGCCCTTTATCTCATCAACAGTCTACCGGGTTGGTGATTCGCTCAACGTGACACTGACAAAAGGTAGTGTGATCACGGGTACTGTTACGTCACAGACCGGTGAACCTATTGTGGGCGTGCGCATACACGCGCGAATGATAAGTGCGGATAGTCGTCAGCCCGCCTTTCCGTATAGCGTGTTTCCCCTGGAGCGCACTACTGACGATCGCGGCGTTTACAGACTTTACGGACTGCCCGCCGGAACGTACGTGGTTTGGGCAGGGGGAGGTGGCGGCAGCAACAGTCCCGACATCGACGCGTTCGATGATGTTATTCCCACTTACTCGCCCGCATCGACACGCGACACAGCCGTGGAAATTACTGTTCACGCAGGCGAGGAGACAAGCAATGTAGATATTCGTTTTCGCGGTGAACCGGGTCACGTAATTAGCGGCAAAGCTATTCAACCCGGAAGTGCGCAAGCGTTGGGCTACGTGCTCAATTTAACTGCAATTGGGAAGAATAAATCCGAGTGGGCCATGATAAGTGCTCAGCCTGATGACAGCCGCGGCTTTGTCTTCCGAGGAGTTGATGACGGGGATTACGATTTGACCGCGCTACCTCTATCTATGGATGGTCCCACTGGCGCGCTCGCCAGGAGGCGAATAAAGGTCAACGGCGCTGATGTAACCGGGATCGAGTTGACTGTTGAGCCGTTGGCGACAGTTAGCGGGCGCATCGTGTTGGAAGAATCGAACAAGTCGGAATGCACAGGCAAACAACGTCCATCCTTTGCCGAAATACTTGTTTCCGCATCGCCGAACGAGAGTCAAACCTCCGACTATCATCCGTACCTTAATTACCTGTTAAAAGGACCGGCTGCTGTTGATGCAAGCGGGAGTGTGTCGTTAAAAAACCTGGTGCCGGGCAGGTATTTCTTTATGCCTGAGTTCGCGGCTAAGTACTGGTATCTTCAGTCGATCACATTACCGCCGGTGCCGCCGAGTGCAAAGACCACACAACCTGTTGACGCGACGCGCACATGGACCACATTAAAGTCAGGTGATCGACTCTCCGGATTAACCATTACGCTGGCGCAAGGCGCCGCATCATTTTCCGGCCAGGTTGCAGAAGATCGGTCGAAAGATCTGTTTCTTTACCTCGTGCCGGTTGAAAAGGAGCGAGCCGAGGACGCGTTGCGTTTCTTTGGCACGGCGATTGGTCAGGATGGGAAAGTCGCGTTGAACAGTCTGCCGCCGGGAAGTTACTGGGTATTGGTTAAATCAAGTGGGGAAGGCGCGCCGGTTTCAACAGCCAAGCTGCGATTGCCGGATCAAAGAGAACTGCGCGCGAGTTTGCGGCGTGAAGCGGAAGCAGCGAAGACTGCAATCGAACTCAAGCCCTGCCAACATCTGACTGGGTTTTCACTCACGTTGAATCAATAAAAAAGGGGTGACATCGAAGTGTCACCCCGTAAGAGAAAACTACCGGTGCCGGCGACGTGTTGCACGTAGCTGCTGAATCTGGCGTTTCAGTTCCACGATCTCCTTCTGCTGCTCTTTAATCGCGTTGAGCATGGTCCAGATGATCGGATCGCTGTTGACCATCAAGTAACCGTTGGCGTTCGTGGTAACCGCTTCCGGAATCACTTTCTGCACAGACTGGGCGCCGAAACCGACGTACTCGCTACCCGAATTGAGGCCCAGGGCATTGTCTGGTTTGTACTCATAACGGATTGGCTGGAGCCGCATCACTGCACTCAGTCCGCTGGTAAATGGTCCACGGATCCGCTTCAGCCGCTCGTCCGAAAATACTGCCCATGTACCACCGCCGGACTTACTGGCAGTTCCGTTAACCGAGAGTTTGTCTGTTGGTGCTGAGGTACCAATGCCTACGTTGCCACCAGTAAACGTCATAACGGCAGTGTTGGCGCTGAACGCTGAGTCAAAGAACGACATCTTATCGACGTTTGGATCGGAGTCGGCGTTCATACCAAAGAAGAACTTCTGCACGCCGTTAGTGGCGAAATTGACGAGTGCATAATTCGACGCGGTGTTGGCTGGCCGGTCGACGAAGACCTGAGCGTTGGCGTCCGCGATATGTAGCTTCTTCGAGGGGCTAGCTGTGCCGATACCGACGTTACCAGTGGCGGAGATGTCGATCGAGCTGGTCGGTGCGCCTGGACGAATGCGGAACGGTAAACGTGAACCAGCGGTGACGTCGCGTACGAAGAAGTTTGCTTCGTTTCCGGCGATGTCCCACGTCTGGGCCGTGAAACCACCAGTGTTGTTCTGCTCGAGACGAATCGCGGGCGTGTCGGTGGTGTTGGCGTGCATGTCGAGGACCGGCGTCGCAGTGCGCAGTCCGACTTTGCTATTGCTGCCGACGCGGAGCGAGTTAGCCAAAGCACCGGAGTTGACTGCGAAAACAATGGTTCCAGTTTCGGAGTTTCCGCTTGCGCCTTGATCGACGAAGCCCAGGAAGTTTGTACCACCACTGCCCGAGTCATTTGCACGGATCTGCCAGTTGTTGTTAGGAAAGCCGGCGGAGGTACTCGTATCGTCAAACTGGATCCGGGTGTTGTTTTCCTTTACTCGGATCGTGTCAAAGCCGAAATTTTCGCCATCGACACAGTCCAAGCCAAAACAACCACTTCCCTGAACAATGAGATCGTCCGCTATTACGAAATCGAACATCAGGAGAGCCGGGTGGTTTCGTTGAATTTTGTAGCCGGTGCGGCCCTTATAAACAGCGGCGGTCGTTGGCGGCACTGGTTGCGTGACAGTCGCGCGTGCCTGAACTCCCTCGGTGGCGCCGGGAAGAACCAGCGAACCATTCAGGATCATGAAGCCGCCGGATTGGACCGTGGGTTGTGAAGGCAGAGCGCCGTTCTTTCGCAGATCGCGAAGCACTTCGGACTCATTGCCTTTTTCACGCGCGGACTTTAGTGCGTCTTTTACTTCTTTGGAGAAGTTTGGGGTGACGCGCAGTTCGTAGGTGTATTGGCCGTCGGGCAGTCTCTCACCCTTTGTCTGGAACAAACTGAATTCCGCGGCAGCTCCTGATTTGAATTCTTTAGAGAAGGAGAAGTTATCTGGTCCGATGACGGTTAGGGTTACGGCGGCGTGCGGAGCAGCGACATCAAATCTTACGCTTGCTCCGGAATTGCTGATGGTGGCGATTTTGTTTTCGTTCGCTTGACCGAGAACGATTACGTTTAAAGAGGCAATGACAAACGCAATAGCGAGTAGAGAGGGGAAACGTTTCAGATTTTTCATGTAAAAGCCTTCCTTACCGGCAAGGATGCCGGAGACTAAAGGTGAATTAAGGACTCTCCGAAGAACCAGGGGTGGAGAGTCGCCTTAGGCGAGCGAGGTGAACAACGCGACGTATATTAACCACAAAGTCGCAGAGTATCCAAAAAATTTTTGTTTGTGTAGTAGTAAGTTTGAAGCGCCAAAGGCGCGTGATATGAAAGCCAGGGGCAAGTCCCGACTTTGTCGGGACGTCGCCCCTGGATAAATATTCAAGATGCGTAGGAGCCCTGAAAGGGCGTCATACGCGTTGCCGTATTCCGGCCTTTCAGGCCTTGACGCGTCACGCTTCGGGTAACCAGGGGCGACGCGCTTCGCGCTTGCCCCTGAAACTATGAAGCCGGGTCTCCCAAAGTCGATTTGAAAGCTGGACAATGTCCAGTTATGAACGAGTTTG
>Ga0207708_10003222_pt1 | contig 12018 bp, 9 predicted proteins | sample KBSK5101metaG_FD_184340 | JGI IMG/M metagenome (GOLD analysis project Ga0207708, IMG submission 184340) | Corn, switchgrass and miscanthus rhizosphere microbial communities from Kellogg Biological Station, Michigan, USA - KBS K5-10-1 metaG... | ecosystem: Host-associated > Plants > Roots >...
GGGGAGGACGTTCGGCTCGCCGCAGAGCCGGATGATGTCGGGCGCGTGGCCGCCGCCGGCGCCCTCGGTGTGATAGGTGTGAATCGTCCGGCCGCGAATCGCCGCGATCGTGTCCTCGACGAAGCCGGTCTCATTGAGCGTGTCGGTGTGAATCGCCACCTGCACGTCGAACTCGTCGGCCACCGACAGGCACTCGTCGATCGCGGCCGGCGTCGACCCCCAGTCCTCGTGCAGCTTGAGGCCGAGCGCGCCGCCGCGAATCTGCTCGCGCAGCGCCTCCGGCCGCGAGGCGTTGCCCTTGCCGAGGAACCCGAAGTTCAGCGGAAACGCCTCGGCGGCCTCGAGCATCCGGCGGATGTTCCAGGCTCCGGGCGTGCAGGTCGTCGCCTTGGTGCCGGTTGCCGGGCCGGTGCCGCCGCCAATCAGCGTGGTGATCCCCGAGTAGAACGCGTCCGGGATCTGGTTCGGCGAGATGAAGTGGACGTGCGAATCGATCGCGCCGCAGGTCAGGATGTGCCCTTCGGCGGCGATGACCTCGGTCGACGCGCCGATCGCCAGCCCGGGCGTCACGCCGTCCATCGTCCCGGGGTTGCCGGATTTGCCGATCGCGGCGATGCGGCCGTCGCGAATGCCGACGTCGGCCTTGCGGATGCCGGTGCTGTCGACGATCACCGCGTTGGTGATGACGAGATCGGGCGAGCCGCCCTCGCGGCTCGCGCGCGGCGACTGCCCCATCCCGTCGCGGATCACCTTGCCGCCGCCGAACTTCGCCTCATCGCCGTAGACGGTGGCGTCGTGCTCGATCTCGATGATCAGCTCGGTGTCGGCGAGCCGGATGCGATCGCCGGTGGTCGGACCGTAATGATCCGCGTAGGTCCGCCGATCGATTCTCACCGCGCCGCCTTGATGAACGCTTCCACCGCCTGCAGCGCCGCGTCGCGCACCGCCGGATCGTCGAGCGGACCCTCGACCAGCTGGTTGAGGCCGAAGACCTCGCGGCTGCCGCCGATCGCCACCAGCTCCACGTCCCGGGTGTCGCCCGGCTCGAAGCGTACGGCGGTGCCGGCGGGGATGTTGAGGCGCATGCCGTAGGCCGCGGCGCGATCGAACTCGAGCCAGCGGTTCACCTCGAAGAAGTGGCAGTGCGAGCCGACCTGCACCGGCCGGTCGCCGCGGTTGCCCACTTCGATGCGCCGCGTCGCGCGGCCGGCGTTGATCTCGATCGGCTCCGATGCCAGCAGATACTCACCGGGAATCATGGGGCCTCTGTGCTCCTCTGTCACCTTTGTGTCCTCTGTGCGTTCGCGGTTCAGCGGATCGGATTGTGAACGGTCACCAACTTCGTTCCATCCGCGAACGTGCCTTCGATTTGAATTTCGGGAATCATCTCGGGCACCCCGTCCATCACCGCATCCGCGGCGAGGATGGTGGACCCGAGGCTCATGATCTCGGCCACCGAGCGGCCGTCGCGGATCAATTCGAGAATCTCGGAGGTGATGAGCGCCACGGCTTCAGGATGGTTCAACTTCAGGCCGCGGGCTCGCCGCTTTCGCGCGAGCTCGCCGGCGGAGAAGATCAGCAGCTTGTCGACTTCGCGCGGGGTCAGGTGCACAGCTGTTCCTGAAAACGCGCATCATACCTCCGCCCGTACGTGGACCGGGGCCTCAGCCGCGGCTCCGACATTTCTGTAGTCAGCGGCGCGGGTCTGGTGCAGAGTTATGGCGTCCAATGCGGCGCCATCACCATCTCGCGCGCCTCGCACTCGTGTCACTCGCCGCGGCGATGCTGGCGGCGGCGCCGGCCGGGCAGTCGAAACCCTGGAAGGCACCGAGGACGGCGTGGGGCGATCCCGATCTTCAGGGCATCTACAACTACGCCACGATGACGCCGCTCGAGCGGCCGCGCGAGATGGCCGCGAAGCCGGTGCTCAGCGAAGCGGAGGCCGCCGAGTACGAGCGGCAGGTCCTCGCGCGCCAGGCGGTGACCAACAACACGGCGGGTCCGGACTGGTGGGATCTGGGCACGCAGCGGCTCGTCGATCGCCGCTCGTCGCTCATCGTCGATCCCGAGGACGGCCGGCTGCCGCCGCTGACCGAGGCGGCCAAGGCGCGCGCCGCGGCGCGCCGCCGCGGCGAGCTGACTGAAGGTCCGGAAGATCTCGGCCTCAACGTGCGATGCCTGCTCTGGACGATTGCCGGGCCGCCGCTGCTGCCGGGCGTCTACAACAACAACGTGCAGTTCGTGCAGACGCGCGACTACGTCGGCATCTTCAGCGAGATGATTCACGACCTGCGAATCGTGCCGACCGACGGCCGTCCGCACGGCACCGTCCCCCGTTGGATGGGCGACTCGCGAGGACATTGGGAGGGCGCGACGCTGGTCGTCGACACGATCAACTTCACGCCCAAGACCGAGTTCCGCGGCTCGACCGAACAGCTGCACCTGGTCGAACGGTTCACCCGCGTCGACGCGAACACGATCGACTATCGCTTCACGGCTGAGGATCCCTCGACCTGGACCCGCGCCTGGACCGGGCAGTTTCCGCTCAAGCGCACCGATCAGCCGCTGTACGAGTACGCCTGCCACGAGGGCAACTTCCGCAGCATGGAGGGACTTCTCAAAGGCGCGGCCGTGCAGCGTCGGTAAATTGTCGGGGGCGGAGCAAGCTCCGCCGCCACAGGTGCCCACTGTGGGGGGCCGGGCTTGCTCGGCCCCCACGCTGTATCATCGGCGCATGATGCGACGTTCATTCTGTTTACCCGCACTCGTTCTCAGCACCGCGTGTGCGCTCATCGTCGCCTGCGGTGAGAGCGCGCCGAAGCCGGCGCCGCCGGCCGCGACCGCCGCTCCTCCGGCGCCGGCGCCGATTCCCGCCGTGCGCGTGTTCGTCACCAACGAGACCTCTGGCGATCTCACGGTGATCGACGCCGGCACGCAGACCGCGATCACGACCGCGCCGCTCGGCAAGCGGCCGCGCGGCATTCAGCCCTCGCCCGACGGCAAGTCGCTGTACGTCGCGCTCAGCGGCTCGCCGCCGGCGCCGCCGGGCACCGACGAGAGCAAGCTGCCGCCGCCCGATCGCAGCGCCGACGGCATCGGCGAGATCGATGCCGACACCTACAAGGTGAAGCGCATCATCCACGCCGGCGCCGATCCCGAGCAGCTCGCCGTCAGCGCCGATGGGACGAAGCTCTACGTCGCCAACGAAGACACCGCCCAGGTCAGCGTCGTCGACGCCGCCACCGGCAACATCACCGCGACGGTGAAGATCGGCGAGGAGCCCGAAGGGGTGACGATCCGCCCCGACGGCAAGATCGTCTACGTCACGAGCGAGGGCGACGGCGCGGTGTTCGCGATCGATACCGCCACCAACAAGGTGGTCAAGCGGATCCCGGTCGGCCCGCGGCCGCGGTCGATCGGCTTCCTGCCCGACGGTTCGCGCGCCTATGTGTCGCTGGAGAATGACGGCGCGATTGCGGTGATCGACTCCCGGCAGCACAAGTTCCTGCGGCGGATCCAGCTCGAAGGCAAGGGCAACACGCCGAAGCCGCGGCCGATGGGGATCACGGTCGACCGCGCGGGATCCACGGTGTTCGTCACCACCGGCTCGTTCAGCCACCTGTTCCTGATCGACCCGAAGACCAGCGCCGCCACCGGCTCCTTCGAGGTCGGCCAGCGCCCCTGGGGCGTGGCGCTGCTGCCCGACGGCAAGACGGCCTACACCGCCAACGGGCCATCGAACGATGTGTCGGTGATCGACCTCGCGACGAAAACTGTCGTGAAGAAGATCGCGGCCGGTCAGCGCCCCTGGGGAGTGGCTGTCATCGCTCGCTAGCGGCGACTGCCTTGACCGCCTCTGACTCGTTCGTGGCGACGTGCCTTCAGCGCGCCGGCTCGAGAGGCACGGCGTCGGCCGGAATTGGATTCGGAATCGGACCCGTCGTCGATCGATAGATCGTTCCGCGCGCGTCGGTAGCAAAGAACAGCGTGCCGGTCTCGCCCGGTTTCACCGGAACAGCGCTCGCGAAATACGAGCTCACGAGACGGCTTGTCAAGTCGACGCAGGCCGCCGACGAAACGTCGTTCACGCCCGATGCCGCATCTCGTGCGACCCTGACGATGTAGCCGCTCTTCACCACGCCGTTGTGGCCGAGATCCGGACTGATAAAGCCCTGGCTGCTGCCGACTGGCTTTTTGTTCAGGTCGGCAAGATCGGTCACGTAGCCGCCGGCAGCACAACCCGACGCGAACGCGCTCTGCGCGCTGTTGATCGCGCGCAACGATCCAATCGCAGACGCTTCGTTGCCGCGGTCCGACCGGGATACTCGCGAATTGGACGCGATGAATGCGATGAGCGTGGCCGCGCTCAGCGAGCCAACCCAACCCGCAATTCGACGTCTACCAGTCTGAGTGCTTCGTGCCATCGGACTCGATCGATCAACGCCGGCGCGCGAGGTCGACATGCACCTCGGCCCCGAACAGCATCGTGCGGTCGTTGTCGACGGCCGCGTACTTCAGCAGCGTCCGGATGTTCTTCTCCACCTTGCCCTCGAAGGCGGTGCGGCCGTTGACGACCACCGTCACCGGCTTCGCGAAGTCGAACTGCGCCGGCGACAACAGCAGGGTGAACGCCGCCACGCCGCGCGTCGCCGCGGTCACGGTGTTTCCGGTCCGCGTGAGATCGACTCGTCCCGACGGCCCGCCCCGCGCGAACAGGTGCCGCGGCGGCACCGGCGCGAGCTGCGGATCGTAAGTGCCGCTCAACTCGACCGGCTCGTTGTTGCGCGCCACGAGCAGGGTGATCGCCGAGCCCGGCGCGACATCCTCGAGCACGTCCGCCAGATCGAGCCCGCTGGGAATCGGCTTGTCGTCGAAGCGGACGATGCCGTCACCCGGTTTCACTCCGATCTTCTCGGCGTTCGACCCGGGCATCACCTGGTTGACGCGCGAGCCGACCGTGCGCACGCCGAAGTCTGGCGCCGGCGGCATCGCCATGTCGTTGAGGTCAGTCAGTGACGCATCGCCCGGCTGCGCGCCGAGCGCGTCGATGATCAGCCAGTGCGCGCGATTACCAGTCTGCGAGCTTTGACCTGCCCTACCCGCCTCACCTGACCCACCCGCCCTATTTGTGCGGCCCGTCTCCCACGTCAGCGTGTCGGGCAACGGCACGCGCGGGTGCTCGCGCACGAACGCCTCGAACGTGTCCTTCACCTCCGGCCACCACGCCGTGTTGTGCCCCGCTTCGGGCTGCGGGTGGTAGTCGACGCTGACCCCGCCGCGCTTCATGTGCGCGATGTACGGATCGACGATCGCCGTCGGATACAGCCGATCGCGGCCGCCGTTGACGGCAAAGATCGGCTTGTTGCGCAGGTTGTTCGCAAACACCATCCCGTCGTCGATGTCGCCGCTCGCCAGCACCATCCAGTAGCCGTTCAGCGGCAGGAAGCTGGCGAACGGCGTCGTCTCGCGCATCGCCACCCAGTAGGCGCCGGTGCCGCCGTCCGACACCCCCGACACGACGACGCGGTTCTCGTCGATGTTGTAGGTGCGCTTGGTCGCGTCGAGAATCTCCACCAGGTTGAGCACCTGATCGTCGCTCCACCACGGCGCGTCGTTCCACGCGTACGGGATCACGTAGATCTGCTCGGCGCCGGCAAGCGCGCCGATCGTGCCCGTGCCGACCGGCGCGTTGGACGGGCGGCCGCCAACGCCGCCGTGGAGCTGAAAGCGCACCTGGTAGCGCCGCGCCGCGTCGTAGGTCTCGGGAACGTTCAGCACGTAGTGATGCTCGACGCCGTCCGACGTCTTGTTCCGCAGCCGCACGACGCCGGTTTGCGCCGCGCCGTAGCGGCGCCCGCGCTGCAGCGCGCGGTAGGCGGCGTCGAAGCCGGGCCCGCTCTTGACCACGCTGTCGACCAGCTGCGCGGCGGCATCGCGCGACGAAGCGGCCAGGAACAGCTCGAGCGGCGGCGCATCGGCCGTCGCGGCGCCCGTCGCGGCGGCGGCCGCGAGCGCGGCCAGCACCGCCGCAAACGCCGCCGTGACGCAGGGACCAGCGCGGCGCGGCGCGCGTCTCAGAAGCATGCGAGGGTGTATAACATAAGAAGTCGTCATGAGGCTGCTGGCACTTCTGATTACCGTCGCGCTCGTCCCGATGGCCGCGGCCGTCCCGCAAACGTCGCGTGCCGCGGCGCAGCGGCCCCAGGGCGATTCCCTGCCGCCGTTGTCGTGGACCTGCCCGATGCATCCCGACGTGCTCGAGGACAAGAAGGGGATCTGTCCCATCTGCAAGATGGATCTGGTGCCGGTCCGGCTCGACTCGGTGTGGAGCTGCCCGGTGCATTCGGTGATTGCGGAGTCGAAGCCCGGCAAGTGCCCGATCGACAAGCGCGATCTCATCCAGGTGACGGTCGCCGTGTCGTGGACCTGTCCCGGCGCGGCCGCTGAATCGACCGAGCCCGGTCGCTGTCCCGACGGCTCGCCGATGACGCGCAAGACGATGCCGCGCGCGCACGGGAACCACAACCCGCAGCACGGCGGCCAGTTCTTCATGGCCTCCGACAACTGGCATCACCTCGAAGGCACCTACCTGCCGACCGGTGTCTTCCGGATGCACCTCTACGACGACTACACGAAGCCGCTGCCGGTGAAAGACGTCCGGACGATCACGGCGAGCGTCGTCACGAAAGACGCGGCCGGCAAGGAAGTCACGACGCCGCTGGTGCGCACCGGGCAGTATCTGCAGGCGCGGATCGGCAAGCTGCCGCTGCCTGCCGCGATGTACGCAAAGGTGAAGTTCAAGGCCGACGGGCCGGACAGCCGCTTCGATTTCACGTTCGACAGCTACTCCAAGGAGCCGGCTGCCGGAGCCACACCCCTGAGCACGGCGGCTGCGCCGGCGCCGGCGCCGGCCGCTCCGTCGGCGCCAGCCGCGCCCGCGCTCATTGAAACGGTGCCGAGCGTCGACCCGGCCCTCGTCACCCTGCCGATTCCGGAGACCGTGCCCGAGATGCTCGTGCAGCTGAAGGCACGGACCGAGCAGATCCGCAGCTTCATCGACAAGGGCTCGTTTGCCGCGATTTACGTCCCGGCGTTCCAGGCCAAGGATCTCGCGCTCGCGCTGCACGATCACGTGAACGCGCTGCCCGCCGACCGCCGCAAGGTCGTCGAGCCGGCCATCACCAAGCTGGTGCGCTCGGCGTGGCTGCTCGATGCCTTCGGCGACATCGGCAACAAGCAGCAGATTTCGGAAGCCTACGACCGGTTCGTCGAGGCGGCCAACGACATTCATACCGCGTTCCCGCAGCAGCCATGAACGCGCGCACCCTGCTCCGCCACTCGCTTCGTGTCGCCGCCGCCTCCGCGGTGATCGCAGGCGGCCTCGCGCTCGACATTCAGCGCGGCGAGGCGCACAAGGCGATCACGTCGAAGTACACCTACAACGACGACGTATTCCCGATCTTCCGCGAGCGCTGCTCGCGCTGCCACGTGCCCGGCGGCGTCGCGCCGATGTCGCTGATGACCTACGACGAAGCGTTCCCGTGGGCCGAATCGATCCGCGCCGAGCTGGTCGCCGCGCACATGCCGCCCTGGAACGCCGACGACGGGTTCGGCGAGCTGAAGCGCGCGCACACGCTGACCTCGAAAGAGCTCGACGTCATCATGACCTGGGCGAGCGGCGGCAACCCGCGCGGCGCGCTCGACCAGAAGCTGCCCGAGGTGACGCTGAAGAACGAATGGGTGATGGGCGCGCCCGACCTGGCGCTGAAACTGCCCTCAGAGGTGACCGTCGCCGCCGACAAGATGGAGGAGACGCAGGAGCTCACGCTGGCGACCGGGCTTACCGAGGCGCGGTGGGTGCGCGCGGTTGATCTGCTCCCCGGGACGCCGTCGATCGTCCGCAGCGCGGTGATTGCGTTGAAAGGCGCCACTCCCGCGACCGGCTCGACGCCGGCGCCCGACCGCGTGCTGGCGCGCTGGGTGCCGGGACATGATCCCGAGCCGATCGAAGGCGCGGCGTTCAAGCTGCCCGCCGGCGCCGAGTTGGTGGCGCGGATTCACTACAAGAAGACGTGGCAGTTCGAGGGCAAGCCGCTCAGCGATCGCAGCACCATCGGCATCTACTTCGCGCCGGGCCGCGACGCGCGTGAACTGCTCACCGTGCCAATTACCTCGCCCGCACTGCCGGGGCCCGACGCGCTCGATCGCGTCGTCAAGTTCAGCTACACGATCGCCGACGACGTGCAGGCGCTGGCGCTCAGTCCCGATCAGGTGCCGCCGAACATCACGCTGCAGGTCGAGGCGGTGAAGCCTGACGGCTCGCGCGCGCCGATGATTCGCCTCAACACGCGGGCGGATTGGGATCGCCGCTACTGGTTCGAGCGGCCGCTCGCGCTGCCACGAGGCACCAAGGTGGAGGTCACGGCGCGGCTCGAGGATCCCGATGTCTTGTCGGCCGCCTTCTCGGCCGCAGCGCCGTCGCGAACGGCGCCGGCGGTTTCGACCGTGCGCCTCGCGCTGAACGTGATCCCGGCGCACGCGCGTCCAGCTGCGCCGTAGCAACTTCATTCCAACCCCAGCCGTCTAAGCCGCAGATCACGGAGGTCGCATGCACGGACTGCGACAGGAACTGCGGCACGCTGCGCGTAGACTCGTCCGGAGCCCGGCATTCACGATCGCCGCGGTCTTCACGCTGGCGCTGGCCATCGGCGCTAACGCCTCGATCTTCGCCGTCGTCCAGCGGGTGGTGTTGAACCCGCTGCCGTATCCCGATTCCGATCGCCTGATCGAGCTCGACCACGGCGCGCACGGCCTCAACATGCCCGCCAACCTCGGGCTGACGGCCGGCCTCTACTTCCATTACGCCGAACGCGCGCGCACGCTCGAGGGCGCGGCGGTCTACCGCACCGACGATCTCACGCTGACCGGCGACGGCGATCCCGAGCGCGTGCGCTGCGCCCGCACGACGCCCTCGCTGGCGGCGGTGCTGCGTGTCTCACCTGCGCTCGGCCGCTGGTTCAGCGACGAAGAGGGACGACCCGGCGCTGCGCCGGCCGTCGTGCTGTCGCATGCGCTGTGGACCCGCCGCTACGCCGCCGATTCGCGCATCGTCGGGCGGCCGCTGACGCTGGCCGGCATGCCCGCCGAAGTCGTGGGGGTGATGCCGCCGGCCTTTGCGTTTCCCGATGCGCGCGTCGACCTGTGGGTGGCCGAACCGCTGGCGCGATCGATGGGCTTCGGGCTGTGGAACTACAGCGGGGTGGCGCGGCTGCGCGAGGGCGCCACGCTCGAAACGGCGCGGACCGAGCTGAACGCGTTGATCGCCGACGTGCCGGCGGCGTACCCGGGCGATCAGCTGGCGATCGGCAACGTCGAGACGCGGCTGTTCTTCAGCGGCCGCACGCTCAAGGCGGCGACGCTCGGCGCGGTGGCGCTCGGCCTCTGGATCCTGCTCGCCGCGGTCGGCGTGGTGCTGATGGTGGCGTGCGCGAACGTCGCCAACCTGTTCCTCGTGCGCTCCGATGCGCGGCAGCGCGAGATCGCCGTGCGGCGCGCGCTCGGCGCCACGGCCGGCAGCATCGCGCGGTTCTTCCTGGCCGAAAGCCTGCTGCTCTCGCTCGCCGGCGGCGCGATCGGCCTGCTGATCGCGTCGTTCGCCGTGCGGCTGCTGGTCGTCTCGGGTCCGGCGACGCTGCCGCGGCTGCACGAGATCCGCCTCGACGGCGTCGTTGCCGCATTCACCGCCGCGCTGAGCCTGGTCGCCGCGTTCGCCTTCGGCGCGATCCCGTTATGGCACGGCGCCGGCCAGACCGATGTGCTTCACGACCTCGGCCGCGGCAACACCGCCAGCCGCAGCCGGCATCGCGCCCGGCATCTGCTGATGGCGGCACAGGTCGCGCTCGCGCTCGTGTTGCTGGTCTCGTCGGCGTTGATGATCCGCAGCTTCCAGAAGCTGCGCGCGGTCGATCCGGGGTTCGACGCCGCGTCGGCGTTGACCTTCAGCATCGGGTTGCCGGAGCGTCAGTATCCGACGCGCGCCGCCGCGATTGCCGCGCACCACGCGATCCTCGATCGCCTTGCGGCGCTGCCGGGCGTCACCGCCGCCACCGCGTCGACCTGCCTGCCGCTCAGCGGCGGCTGTTCGGGCAACACGATTCGCATCGAGGGTCGGCCGCTGCCGCCGGGGACGACGCCGCCAATCGCGCTCTTCCGCGCGGTGGCCGGAGGGTATTTCGAGGCGATCGGCATGCGGATCGTGCGCGGCCGCGCGCTGACGCGCGCCGACGTCGATCACGAGGAGCCGGTGGTCGTGGTCAACCACGCGCTCGCGACCCGGTTGTTCCCCGATCAGGATCCGATCGGCCAGCGGATCGCGTCCAACCGTCCGCCCACGCGGCCGGGCCAGCCGCCCGACCTGACCTGGCTGTCGATTGTCGGCGTCGTCGAGAACACGGCGCTGCGCACGCCGGCCGAGGCGAACCCGATCCCGCAGGTGTTCATGCCGCTGTCGATTGCCGGCGGCCCGGGCATCCCGAGAGCCAGCCTGATCGGCCCGGACATCGCGGTGATGAACTACGTGGTGCGCACGGCCACGCCGCCGCTGGCGTTCCTGCCGTCGGTGCGGCGCGCGGTCGACGGCATCGACCGCGACCTGGCGCTCGCCGCGGTCGGCACGCTGCAGGCGCTTCTCGATCGCGCGTCGGCGCAGATGGCGTTCACCATGGTGCTGCTCGCTCTCGCCGCGGCGGTGACGATGCTGCTCGGGCTGGTCGGCATCTACGGCGTGATGTCCTACGTCGTCAGCCAGCGGACCGGCGAGATCGGCGTGCGGCTGGCGCTGGGCGCGGCGCCGCGCGACGTCGTGGCCATGATCGTGCGGCAGGGCGGCATGGTGGCGCTCGCGGGCGCTGCCGCCGGCCTGGCCGCCGCGCTCGCCGGCAGCCGCGTGATCGAGTCGCTGCTGTACGGCATCAGCCCGCGCGATCCCGCGGTGTTCGCGGTGACGACGATCGCGCTGCTGGCGGTGGCGCTGGCAGCATGCTGGATCCCTGCGCAACGCGCAGCGCGCCTGAGTCCCCTCGACGCGCTGCGCGAGAATTAGTTTCACGTAGCGCAGCCCTTCAGGGCTGCCCGCGCGGCGGTTGGCAGGCCTAAAGGCCTGCGCTACGCGAGCCGCACAATCTCCTAATTACTCCGCGCGGAGCGTGGCGAGCGGATCGACGCGCATCGCCCGCCGCGCGGGCAAGTACGAGGCGGCGATCGAGGCGCCGACGAGCAGGAGCGCCGCGCCCACCAACGACACGGCATCGAGCGGCGCCACACCGAACAGCAGGCCTCGCAGCAGGTACGCCGCGGCGATCGCGCCGCCAAGACCGATCGCGATGCCGGCCGCGGTGAGCCGCAGCCCCTCGCCGATGATGAGACGGCGAACATCAGCAGCGCCGGCGCCGAGCGCGACGCGGATGCCGATCTCGGTGCGGCGCTGGCCGACATACGCGCCCATCACCGCGTAGACGCCGATCGCCGCGAGCAGCAGCGCCGCCACCGCGAAGGCGCCGATGACGCGCGCGTTGAATCGCGGGCGGGCCAATGGCGCGTTCAGCAGGCTGGCGAACGGGGTGACCTCCATCACCTGCACATCGCGATTCACCGCCGCGACCGCCGACCGCGCGGCGGCGATGCCGAGCGGCGCAGCCGACCGAACCGCAAGCATCTGCGCAGAGACGATGAACTGGTCGGCCGGCAGGTAGAGCGTCGGCCGCTGGACGAGGAGCTCGCGATAGCGCGTGCGCGACGTGACGCCGACCACGGTGCGCCAGTCGCCGGCCGTGTTGATGTCGCCGAACTTCACGCGGCGCCCGATCGGATCCTGGCCGGGCCAGGCGCGCGCGGCGACATCTTCGCTGATGATCGCCACTTTCGGCGCGCTCCCGCGGTCCGACGCGGCGAACGCGCGGCCGCGGACGATCGGCAGCTGCACGGTGGCGAAAAAGCCGGGATGGACCGCCTCGAGGTTGA